>Ga0207705_10000954_pt1 | contig 23637 bp, 20 predicted proteins | sample KBSC13metaG_FD_184314 | JGI IMG/M metagenome (GOLD analysis project Ga0207705, IMG submission 184314) | Corn rhizosphere microbial communities from Kellogg Biological Station, Michigan, USA - KBS C1-3 metaG (SPAdes) (version 2) | ecosystem: Host-associated > Plants > Roots > Rhizosphere > Soil ... | reverse complement strand
TGACGATCGCCGTCGCGACCTGGCGCGCGACGCGGTAGAGCGCCGCTGCCGATGGCCCCAGAAACCAACCCGAGGACAACGTTCCGATATGGGTGAAGGCAAGCTGTAATGTGCCGTTGAAGTTTGTCGTCAGGCAGAAACGCCAGATGCCCGGTAGGCCGTGCGTAAGAACGCGCGCATTCCACTGGAAATCTTGAAGATAACCGTGCCGATACAATTCGCGCCATGCGAAATAAACCCGGCAGACAAAGGACAGCATGCTCGCGACGTACCATACGACAAGGAAAGCGATCAGACCGCCGCCGGCGAAGAAAGCTATGGCGGCGCCGATCAATCGAACCGCGGCCTGGGCGTTATCTTGAATGGCGATAAGATCAAAGCGATCAACGAGCCGCAAAACGCCCGTTGCGGTCGCGGACGCCATCCATACAACGGATGTCGTGTAGAGAAGCACAACCGGCGTAATACCGCTGGACCATCCGAGTTGTTGACCGAACAGAAGCACACCCGCAATACCAACGCAGAGCCCAGCGACAGCGCCAATGCCGTCGAGCATGAGGCTGAAGGACAAGACCCGCTGGAACAGACTCAGCCGGCCTTCCTGCAGCGGCCGCGTTCCGTAGTGAAGGATCACCTGCCAACTTTGAAATTCGACAAGATCGGAGACGGCGTTGGTGAAGGCATAGATGAGCGTGAGGATGCCGAAGTCGTGCAGGCCGAGCGCGCGCGCGGCGAATGCCGTCGTTGCAAGACCCAGTACCGCAGTGGCCGCCTTGCCACCCAGAAGGATCGACGCATTGCCCAAGACACGCCGAAACAATCCCTGCGACCGGTGGAGTTCGGACGCTTTGTCGGGCCTATCCGTCGCTGGTTCGGGTGTGGCGGTCACGATTGCTTTCTGACGTCCCGGGATATCGTTCAAATGATGTTTTAAGCGCTTTCGCCATCATACGATCAACAGCACCCTTGAAACCGCCGGGAATGCCGAATATCGCTCATCGAACGTCCCCCGATATGCGGGGCGAAATGGCGGTAAGCAAGAGCATGAAAGGAATAATCCTATGCGCGGGGCAAGGCTCCCGTCTGCTGCCGCTCACGCTCGAAATGCCCAAATGTCTCGTGAAGGTGCAGGGACAGGAAATCCTGCTTCATCAGCTGTCGGCTCTGCGCGCGGCCGGGATTCATCGGGCGGCTGTGGTGATCGGCTATCAGCACCGGCAAGTTCTGGCGTTTCTCGAACGCACATTGCCGATCGAGGTTTTTCCGGTCTTCAATCCGTTTTGGTCGGTTGCCAGTAGCATCGGCAGCGTATGGTCGGCGCGTGAACATCTCGCCGAGCCCTTCTGTCTGATGAACGGCGACACCGTATTCGACGCCGCTATGATCGCCGGTGCGGTCCGGCGAACAAAACCAGGCATCAACCTGCTTGTCGAAGAAACGCGCGATCTGGAATTCGACGATATGCGCGTGACGGTGAAAGCCGAGAAGGTACTCGCGGTTTCCAAAGCGCTTCCCACCGAGACAACGACGCATCGCTCGCTCGGCGTGATCCTTTCCGACGACACACAGGGAACCTATCGGAAAGCGCTGGATGACGTCATCAGCGCCACAGACGGACATAAGGCCTTTCACCACGCGGTGATCGCCAGATTGGCACAGACCGCAGGCGTCCATGCCATCAGCCGAGATCCGGGCGCATGGCAGGAGATTGACCGCCCCGAAGATATTGAACGCTGGGCAAATATCCATCGTGAGAAAGCGCAATGATCGCGCGCCGCGTCGCGTTCCTGTTCCTGGGCGAGACGCTTCTGATCCCCCATCTTTTTCCCATCGTCGAAAGCCTTGCGCGCATCGATCCGCAACTCCCCATCGACCTTTGGGTCAGCACATCGATGCACGAGGCGTTACTGGACGGCTGGCTGCGCGCACTGAACGGCAGGAATGTCCGGATTCGCCGCGCGCCGGGATTCCGGCGCGTTGAGTCCGGCGCCAAGGGACACAATCCGAAGCTTCCGGCGAAGATGCCGATGTTGTTGCGCCTTGTGCCGTATCTGGCGGGCGTGCCGGTTGTTGTCTGCGCTGAACGGACGAGCCTGTGGCTGCCGACCCTCTTTCCGCTCAGGGCCCGTTTCATACAGACCAAGCATGGCGTTGGCTCGATGAGCGTTCGCGGCGACCGGCGGCGCAAGTCTGCATGGCGGACGCTGGTGCCAAGCCAGCGCGAATACGAGACCTATGTGAAGCATGGTATCGACCCCGATCGCGTCGGTGTGACGGGGTATGTGAAGGCCAGCTTCCATCAGCGAACGCATACGGTTCCGCCCTTCAAAGAACGGCGCCCCATCGTTCTCTACACGCCGCATTGGCAGCGGCGCCGTTCATCCTGGTGGGATTGGGGGCCGGAAGTCGTGCGCCGGGTGATCGCGGAGGGACGCTACAATCTTATCTTTGCGCCGCATCAACGACTCGTCGAAGGTACGCCGGAACTGCGGACGTTTTGCGCCGATCTTCGGAATCGGACCGATGTGCATTGCGACCTGGACAGCTTCGCGATGGTGGATGGCAGCTACACGGCCGCCGCCGACATCTATCTGGGCGACACATCGAGTCAGGTCCTCGAATTTATGATGCGGCCGCGCCCCTGCGTATTCCTGAACTCCTGGCAGGCGGCGTGGGAGAACGATCCGTCTTACGCCATGTGGGTGTGCGGCGACGTGGTATCGCAGATCGACGATGTCCTCCCCGCGATCGCAAACATCCACAGCAAGCAGGCGCATTACGCGCCCATTCAGGCGGCCTACACGGCGGACTGGCTGGGCGACACGAGCGGGGCCGCGCCTGCGCATGCCGCCGCAGAAATCCTTAACGCGCTGCGCCGATAGCGTAACCGGTGCCGAATAGGCTATCGGTGCACGATGAAGAAAATCGATCCGGCAAATCCCGCGATAATACCAGTCGGTGCGAACACCACGCCGATCTGGGGCATGAAGAATGAGGAACGTCTTCGCCGGATCGCGGCGGCGCAGGGCTTTGCGTTTGAAAGTGGAAGCGCCGGCCGCGCGATCCTCGCCAATCTCGATTTCGCATTCGATCCGGTCTGGCTGACATATCTCGACAAGCGGCCCAACACCGTTCTTACGCGGCGCGGCGTTCCGGTGCTTGCCCATGTCACCACCGGCGAGCAGCAAACAATTCTTGCCGCGGCGATGACGACAGTAGCGGCATTGCCCTCCGGTATCGGCCTGGAAGAAATCCGCGCGGAGGCCGAAGGCGGCATCCTCAACGAAGCGTTGCGCAAGCGGGAAAGCCCGTTTGCCGAACTTCTGACACCGCAAACCGTGCCGCTGATCGAGCGGGCGAGTTATACGGGCGCGTATAAGGGCGTCACGGATCTGCTCACCAAATATCTCTGGCCGGAATGGGCGTTCTGGCTCACCCGGTTGGCGGCGCGGCTGGGCATTTCACCCAATGGCGTGACCGCCATGGGCACAGCGCTCTGCATCATCGCCGCGATCGCGTTCTGGTATGGCTGGTTCTGGACGGGAATGATCGCCGGCCTGATCTTCATGGTGTTCGACACCGTGGACGGCAAGCTGGCGCGCTGCACCATCACCTCCTCTGCCCTCGGCAATGCGTGGGATCATGGCATCGATCTGGTTCATCCGCCGATCTGGTGGTGGGCATGGGCGACGGGATGCGCGGCTTACGGCAGACCGCTCAGCGACGCGATGTTCTGGATCGTCATCGGCACGATGCTGTTCGGCTATGTCGCGCAGCGGTTGATTGAGGGCGCGTTCATCCTGCGCTTCAAGATGCACATCCATGTCTGGCAGCGCTTCGACAGCCAGTTCCGGCTGATCACCGCGCGGCGCAATCCGAACATGGTGATCCTGTTCGCCTTCCTGCTCGTTATGCGGCCGGATTGGGGAATCATCGCCGTCGCCGCGTGGACGGCGATCTCGCTCGCCGTGCATCTGGTGCGGCTGTTTCAGGCCATGATCGCCAGGGCGCGGGGACAGGCGATTGTGAGCTGGCTCGCCTGAAACTGGTGGGCGGTGACGGGCTCGAACCGCCGACCCTCTCCGTGTAAAGGAGACGCTCTACCAACTGAGCTAACCGCCCTAGAGGCGCGGCTTATAGAACCCGCCTGCCCCCGGCTCAATCCGCGCAAATCCGAAAACGCAAACGCTGGCGGCGCGGATTTTCACCCGCGGCGCCAGCGCTGAAAATCGCGAATTCCGATTACGTGTTGAGCGAGTCCTTGAGCTGCTTGCCGGGACGGAAGCGCGGCTGCTTGGACGGCTTGATGGTGATCTCTTCGCCGGTCTGCGGATTGCGGCCTTTGCCGCCCGCGCGGCTGGCGACCACGAACACGCCAAAGCCCGTGAGGCGGACTTCGTCGCCGGCCTTCAGCGCCTCGGTAATGAGGTCGAACACGCCGTCCACGGCTTTGGCCGAGGTGTTCTTGTCGAGGCCGGAATGGTCGGCGAGTTTCTGGATCAGGTCGTTCTTATTCACGAAGGCCTCCCGAGTTGGGTCGAATCCCAAGGTTTCCGGACTTTAGGGCGGCTTTCCCGCCCCCGCCAAGCACAAACCCACGATTTCCAAGGATTCCGGGGGAGTAACCCTGTACCCGCCACCTGGTTCCCATAAAAGAAAAGCCCCGTAGATCGTTGATCTACAAGGCTTTTCCGGTCTTTCGCTACCCAGCAGGCCCTAGGAGGGCCGTATTCCAGGCCAACCAATAAGCACTTTCGCTTCAACCTCCCCGGTTTGCATGCGGCTCGCGACCCCGAAAGTTGCACCAGTGGAGGTGGCCGGGGTGGCGACGCGCGGGCTGCCCGCAAGTGGGCGCCCTTACCTGTCTGTTCTTGCGGTGAAGCTAGGTCGGCGTTGTTTGAGTCCTCGAATCCTGACACTATAGAACATATAGAGAACACTCAGAGATCCACAAGAACCCCATAGGAAATATTTCTGACAGAAAGTCAGGCCGAAATGTTTCGAATTGCACACACCCGAAAGGGCGCGCTGAGGGCTAGTATCAAATTCGATTCTGAATGCTGAATAAGACCATTGCTTTGAATTCGCATATTACGGCGGCACATGACCTTACTCACACTCAAAGCAAAAAATGACTACTTACAAAAGGTCGCCAGTACTCGTGACTATGTGAAGGCAATTGCCGAATTCGTATGGAACGCGTTGGATGCGGACGCCACAGAGACGAGCGTCGAGTTTGTAAAAAATTCGCTCGACGGCCTCGAAGCGATCCTCATACGAGATAATGGCAGCGGAATCAGCGGCAAACGCGCAAACCACGATTTCGAAAGCCTCGGCGAGTCGTGGAAGCTTCAAAAGAACCGAACAGCAAAATTAGCGAGAGCAATTCATGGCAAGGAAGGTCAGGGTAGACTCCGCTTCTTTTCTCTCGCTCACAAAGCAAAGTGGACATCGATCTACGAAGAAAAAAACAAGCGCTACAGAATAACCATCGAAATTACCGCTGACCAAATCCAGGCCAGCAACGTGTCTGATCCAATTGAAGTGAACGCCACCGAACCCACCGGGACAGCCGTAGAGCTAAGCCCGCTTAAGGACACTTTTGACTGGCTAATCAGCGAAGAAGCGCGAGCAGATTTCGATGCAACATTTTCGCCTTACATACTCCAATATCCTGATGCAGCGATCCTTTATGATGGTCGTCGTGTTAATCCGGCTAATACCATCGACAGGTCGTATGAATTTCCAAAAGAGTCGATTGTCTGTCCCGGACGAGTTATTCGTGACCTCACTCTAAGAGTGATTGAGTGGAAACCGCGCATAAGCGGTCGAAAGATATTCTTTGGCGGCGAAAGTGGTGTTGTCCTTGGATCGATACCCGCTAATGTCCCGTCACCCGGTTTTGAATTCTCTGCGTACGCTTACACTCCCTTTTTCAATGAAATAGCGAACGCAAATCTCCTAGAATTCGACGGGCTAACAGACCCCGATTTCGCGCGCGTCCTCGAATATATTCGGGATCACCTCACAGATTATTTCCGCTTTCGTCAGGCAGAGAAATCTGGAGAGCTTATTCAAGATCTCAAAAATGCTGGCGTCTACCCGTACGAAGGCGAACCCAAGAACGAAGTAGAAAAGCAAGAGCGACAGGTTTTCGACATTGCGACGCATGCGGTTGCGTCATATTCGCGAGATTTCAAAAAGGCCGATAACCCGTTAAAAAAAATTACTCTCAGCCTGCTGCGAGAAGCCGTCAGTCATAATCCAGAATCGGTATCTCGTATTCTGCGCGCCGTTTTTAACTTGCCCAAAGTTCGGCAAGATGAATTTTCTCAACTTCTCGACAGAACGGAGTTAGGAAATATCATTTCTGCTTCAACTTTAATCGCCAACCGTATAGTCACATTAAAGGTCTTAAGCGAAATAGTTTTCGATCCCAAACACCGTCAGTCGATCAAGGAGCGCGGTGAATTAGATGTCCTCGTTAGAGACAATACTTGGATATTCGGAGAAGGATTTCACTTCACTCTGGCAGAAGCGGGACTCACAAAGATTATGAATCGCGTTTCCGACGAATTATCCCTAAAGCGGAAAAAAGGAACACTTCGAAAGCCGGACGGCAAAGTAGGCCGCGTGGATTCCTTCATGGGCCGCATGGTCCCAAGCGGGAATCCCAACCATCGTGAGTTCTTATTAATCGAATTAAAGAGGCCGTCGACGGTAGTTGGACGAAAGGAATCTGACCAGCTAGAGGACTACGTCGTCACAATACTAGGACAGCCTGACTTCATTAATACCTCTACGAATTGGAATTTTTATCTGGTGGGTTCTGAGTATGATGAAATTGTCAAACAGCGGATCAATCAAGAAAATCGCCCTCACGGATTGATGATTGACAAGCCCAATTGCAAGGTATGGGTGAAATCGTGGGCAGAGATAATTCGAGATTGTGAAACCCGACTAAACTTCATTCAAGAAAAACTTCAGATCGAGGTTTCGACGGAAGAAATACAAAGCAGGATTGCGGAGCTTAAACGCTCCATCTTGAAGAGCGAACGCGTCGACGACCATCTAGGTAAGCCACGGAGCGATAATAGTCGTTCCGAAAGCGGCCAAAGCGCTAACAATTAACGGCACTCATTAGCCGTGCAAACAAAAAGCCCGGAGATTTCTCTCCGGGCTTTGTTCGTTTGAGATGTAACGCCGGTTAGTGCGTGACGACCGCGTCCGGGTCGGCCTTGGCCAGCACGGCAGCGGCCGCGGCGGCGTCGGGTTCGGCCCAGTCGATGGGTTCGGGCATGCGCACCAGCGCCACCTTCAGCACATCTTCCACCGTCTTCACCGGGATGATCTTCATGCCGGACTTCACGTTGTCAGGGACCTCCGCAAGATCCTTCTCGTTCTCCGCGGGGATCAGCACCGTGGTGATGCCGGCCCGCAACGCCGCGAGAAGCTTCTCCTTCAATCCGCCGATCGGCAGCGCGCGGCCACGCAGGGTGACCTCGCCCGTCATCGCCACATCGCGGCGCACCGGAATGCCGGTGATGACCGAGATGATCGATGTCGCCATCGCCAGACCCGCGGACGGACCGTCCTTGGGTGTCGCGCCTTCGGGAACATGGACGTGGATGTCCTTCGTCTCGAAGACCGGCGGCTTGATGCCGAAGCTCGTCGCCTTGGAGCGCACGAAGCTGCGCGCCGCGTCGATGGATTCCTTCATCACATCGCCGAGCTTGCCCGTGGTCTGCATGCGGCCCTTGCCCGGCAGCATGACGGATTCGATCTGCAGCGTTTCGCCGCCGACTTCCGTCCACGCCAGACCGGTGACGACACCGACCTGATCTTCGCCTTCGATCTCGCCATAGCGATGCTTGCGCACGCCGGCATATTCACCGAGGTTTTCGGACGTCACTTCGATGGACGTCTTCTTGCCCGAGACGATCTCCTTCACCGCCTTGCGGGTGAGGTTCGCGATCTCGCGCTCCAGGTTACGCACGCCGGCTTCGCGGGTGTAGTAGCGGATCAGGTCGCGCAACGCGCCATCGCTGATCTTCCACTCGCCCTCTTTGAGGCCATGCGCCTCCACCTCTTTGGCAATGAGGTGGCGCTTGGCGATCTCGACCTTCTCGTCCTCGGTGTAGCCGGGGATGCGGATGATCTCCATGCGGTCCATCAACGGGCCGGGCATGTTGAGCGTGTTGGCCGTGGTGATGAACATCACGTCCGACAGATCGAAATCGACCTCCAGATAGTGGTCGTTGAAGGTGTGGTTCTGCTCCGGGTCGAGCACTTCGAGCAACGCGCTCGAAGGATCGCCGCGATAGTCCGCGCCGAGCTTGTCGATCTCGTCCAGCAGGAAGAGCGGATTGGCGCTCTTCACCTTCTTCATCGACTGGATGACCTTGCCGGGCATCGAGCCGATATAGGTGCGCCGGTGTCCGCGGATTTCCGCTTCATCGCGCACGCCGCCCAGCGACATGCGGATATATTCGCGGCCCGTGGCCTTCGCGATGGACTTCGCCAGCGAGGTCTTGCCCACGCCCGGCGGGCCCACGAGGCAGAGGATCGGTCCCTTGATCTTCCCGGCGCGCTGCTGCACGGCGAGATATTCAAGAATGCGCTCCTTCACCTTCTCGAGGCCGTAATGGTCCTCGTGCAGGATGTCTTCGGCGAGCTTGATGTCCTTCTTGATCTTGGACTTCTTGCCCCACGGCAGCGACAGCAGCCAGTCGAGATAGTTCCGCACGACGGTGGCTTCCGCCGACATCGGCGACATGGAGCGGAGCTTCTTCACTTCCGCGTTCGCCTTCTCGCGCGCTTCCTTCGACAGCTTGGTCTTGCGGATGCGGTCTTCCAGCTCGTTCATCTCGTCGCGGCCTTCGTCGCCTTCGCCGAGTTCCTTCTGGATCGCCTTGAGCTGCTCGTTGAGATAGTACTCGCGCTGCGTCTTCTCCATCTGGCGCTTCACGCGCGAACGGATCTTGCGCTCGACCTGCAACACGCCGACTTCGCCTTCGATGAGCGAAAGCACCTTCTCAAGACGCGCGGTGGTGTCGAGCGTCTCCAGAAGCGCCTGGCGGTCGGAAATCTTCACCGACAGATGCGCGGCAACGGTGTCGGCGAGCTTGGCCGGATCTTCGATCTGCGCGACCGAAGCCAGCGTCTCGGCCGGCACTTTCTTGTTGAGCTTGATGTACTGCTCGAAATTGGTCTTGACCGTGCGGATGAGCGCTTCTGTCTCCTTGCCCTCGCCGGGAAGGTCCGAAATCTTCTCGATGCTCGCCTGGAAGAAATCGCTGCGGTCGGTGAAGCCGGTGACGCGCGCGCGGCTCTTGCCTTCGACGAGAACGCGAACGGTCTGGTCGGGCAGCTTCAGAAGCTGAAGCACCGTGGCCATCGTGCCGATGGTGTGCAGGCCGTCCGAGGTGGGATCGTCCTCGGCGGCGGTCTTCTGCGTCAGCAGCAGAATTTGCTTTTCATCGTTCATCACCTCTTCGAGCGCGCGCACGGATTTCTCGCGGCCGACGAAGAGCGGAACGATCATGTGGGGGAACACGACGATATCGCGCAAAGGCAAAACCGGCGCCAACTGGCCGCCCGAACCCTTGGGCGTGTTCACGACCTCTTGGTCTGACATCTCTATCTCCTGCCCGCAGAGTTCGATTCTCTTCGGGATGCTGATGCTACCGTACCCCAACTGGGCTTACGGAAGCGGTTAAAAGTCGCCCTCAAGGAGCCGACTATGTTGATTAAAAATGGGTACCGGGAACCTGCGTTTCAAGAAGGAAACGCGAACGCGCCGGGAGCGTTGCCACCGGCGCGTTCACAAACCTGAAACTGCGTCAGGATGTCTTTTATCCGGCGCTCTTTTGCGCGGGTTCCGCTTTGTCCGAATAGGTGTAAAGCGGACGCGCCTTGCCTTCGACCACGTCGCCCGTAACGACAACTTCCTGCACGCCGTTCAGCGTGGGCAGTTCGAACATGGTTTCCAAGAGGAAGCTTTCCATGATGGAGCGCAAGCCGCGCGCGCCCGTGCGGCGGGCGATGGCCTTGCGGGAGATCGCGTGCAGCGCTTCGTCCTGGAAGCGCAGCTTGACGCCTTCCATCTCGAACATGCGCTGATATTGCTTGGCCAGCGCGTTCTTCGGACGGGTGAGGATTTCGATCAGCGCCGGTTCCGTGAGATCGCCCAAGGTCGCCAGGATCGGCAAACGGCCGATGAATTCGGGAATGAGGCCGAACTTCAGCAGATCTTCCGGCTCCACTTCGCGCAGGATCTCGCCTGTCCCGCGTTCGTCGGCGGAGCGCACATTGGCGCCGAAGCCCATCGACGTGCCGCTGGTGCGCGCGGAGATGATCTTGTCGAGGCCGGCGAACGCGCCACCCACGATGAAGAGGATGTTCGTAGTATCGACCTGCAGGAATTCCTGCTGCGGATGCTTGCGGCCACCCTGCGGCGGCACCGAAGCGACCGTGCCTTCCATGATCTTCAGCAGCGCCTGCTGCACGCCCTCGCCCGACACGTCGCGCGTGATGGACGGGTTGTCGGACTTGCGGCTGATCTTGTCGACTTCGTCGATATAGACGATGCCGCGCTGCGCACGCTCGACATTGTAGTCGGCGGCCTGCAGCAGCTTGAGGATGATGTTCTCGACATCTTCGCCGACGTAACCGGCTTCGGTCAGCGTCGTGGCGTCGGCCATCGTGAACGGCACGTCGAGGATGCGCGCCAATGTCTGCGCGAGCAGCGTCTTGCCGCAACCCGTGGGGCCGATCAGCATGATGTTGGACTTCGCCAGCTCGACGTCGCCGTTCTTGCCGGACGAATTGATGCGCTTGTAGTGGTTGTGGACCGCGACGCTCAGAACCTTCTTCGCGTGGCTTTGGCCGACAACGTAATCATCGAGGACCTTGAAGATTTCCTGCGGCGACGGAACGCCGTCGCGCGACTTCAGGAACGAGGTCTTGTTCTCCTCGCGGATGATTTCCATGCACAGTTCGACGCATTCATCGCAGATGAACACCGTCGGGCCCGCGATGAGCTTGCGAACCTCGTGCTGGCTTTTGCCGCAAAAGGAACAGTAGAGGGTATTCTTCGACTCGCCGCCGCCAGCCTTACTCATTGACGCTCCTGGGCGAATTCGCCCTCAAAGACTGCTTTTGATCCTGCCGGATCAAAGCCTTGCACGACCCACGCCAACCCAAATCGGATCACCCCGATTCATTCGACCACGTTAGCGCCAAGCGGATCAAGAAAGTTTTAAATCGGTCAAAACCACACGGAATCAAAGGGGATGGCCGGCTTACCCACCGGTTCCCTCGGCCGCCTCCGGGCGTCGTTCGAGGATTTTGTCCACCAGGCCGAAGGCTTTGGCCTCTTCGGCGGTCAGATAGGTATCCCGATCCAGCATCTTTTCAACCGCCGCCACCGTCTGTCCGGTGTGCTTGGCGTAGATTTCGTTCAGCCGGTGCTTCAGCTTGACGATTTCCGTGGCATGGCGGGCGATATCCGCCGCCTGGCCGTAATAGGAGGCGCTGGGCTGATGAACCAGAACGCGCGAGTTCGGGAGACAGTAACGCTCACCAGGATTGCCCGCGCAAAGCAGCAAGGACGCTGCGGACGATGCCTGACCGACGCAGAGCGTCTGAATCTTGGGGCGGATGTATTGCATCGTGTCGTAGATGCCCATGCCCGCCGTGACGTAGCCGCCCGGCGAGTTGATATACATGGAGATCTCTTTCTTGGGATTTTCGGCCTCAAGAAACAGAAGCTGCGCGGTGATCAGGCTGGCGCCGTAATCTTCCACCGGACCGGTAACGAAGATGATGCGCTCCTTCAGAAGGCGCGAATAGATGTCGTAGGCGCGTTCGCCACGAGAAGTTTGTTCGACCACCATCGGAACGAGGGTGTTCATGTAGACGTCGCGCATTTCAGCCATGGAAAATCAGCCCGATTCGGATGTTTGAGGGTGAAGCGCCGCAAAGCGCGCTGTCAACGTGAACTATATAGGATCACCCGCCGGTTAATTCGACCCTGCGGCATTTGGGGGTTTGGCGGCGTGGGAAATGCGCGTTTTCCTGTATAGGTTGGCGATGGAACTCGCCCTTTTTGGCCCCGCATGAACCAACCGCTTCTTCTTTCCATTCTGGCGGCCGGCTTCACGGTGGCGTTCTTTCACACCGCGATCCCTACGCACTGGCTGCCGTTTGCGCTGACGGGACGGGCGCAAGGCTGGAGCCGCACCAAAACTCTCACGGTCACCGGTTTCGCGGCGCTCGGGCATACCGGCTTCACCACCTTGCTCGGCGTGCTCGTTGCGCTGCTCGGCATGACGGTGGATCGCTGGACGGGACAGATCTTCCCCTGGATCGCAGGCGGCATCCTGTTCGCCGTCGGGCTGTTTTTCCTCATCCGCCAAATGACCGGCCATGGCCACGCGCATTTCCTGCACCGCCATGACCATCCACACGATCACGGCCATGTGCACGATCATCATCACGATCATCACCATCATCACGATGGCCTGGTCACTGAAGGGCATGACGTGAATGTGCATGTTCACAAAACCACGGACCGGGCGGCCATTGTGAGCCTGCTGGCGCTTCTCACCTTCTCGCCCTGCGAAGGTTTCCTGCCGATTTATGTTTCGGCTGTGCGATTGGGGTGGCAGGGCTTTCTGCTGTCGAGCCTCGTCCTGGCCGTGGCGACGACGGCGGGTATGATGATCTTCACGGCGCTCACCATGTCGGGCCTCAACCGCATCAACCTGAAGACCATCGAACGTTACGAAAGCGGCATCCTGGGCGCGGTGCTTTGCGTGCTCGCTTTTGTTATCGTCTTCGCGGAAGGCTGACATGGCGCACGCGCATACGCACGATCATCACGGGCACGATCATCATCATGGGCATAGCCACGCGCCGGCGGATTTCGGATTCGCGTTTGGCGTCGGCATCACGCTGAATATCGCTTTCGTGATCGTGGGCGCTGCATTTGGCGTGATCGGCCATTCGATGGCGCTGATCGCGGATGCCGGACACAATCTCAGCGACGTTCTCGGCCTTGTCATGGCCTGGGTGGCGAGCGTGCTGGTGAAACGCGCGCCCTCGCAGCGTTTCACCTATGGCCTGCGCGGCACATCCATTCTCGCGGCGTTGTTCAACGCCGTGTTCCTGCTGGTGGCGACGGGCGCGATTGCGCTGGGTGCGATCCAGCGCTTCTTCGAACCGGAACCCGTGGCCGGGAAACTGGTGATGATCGTCGCCGCCATCGGCATGGTCATCAATGCGGGGACCGCGATGCTCTTCCTGCGCGGCCGCAACAGCGACCTCAACATCCGCGGCGCGTTCCTGCACATGGCAGGCGACGCGGCGATTTCCTTTGGCGTGGTGCTTGCGGGGCTCATCATCGTGATGACGGGCTGGCATTGGGTCGATCCCCTGGTGAGCATTGGCATCAGCGCGGTGATCGTTGCCGGAACATGGTCACTGCTGCGCGATTCTTTGAGCATGACGCTGCAAGGCGTCCCGCCGGGCATCGATCTGCCCGCCGTGCGCGACTTCCTGGAGAAATGCCCCGGTGTCTGCGCGATCCACGACCTGCATGTCTGGCCGATGAGCACGACGGAAACGGCCCTGACCTGCCACATGGTGATTTTGGACGGCCACCCCGGCGACGAAGCGCTGCACAAAATCTCGGACGAACTGAAACACCGCTTCGGCATTCCGCATGCGACGATTCAGGTGGAAGTCACCGACGACGCCAACTGCGCGCTGGCGCATAACCATACGGTTTAATTTTCCTCCCCCCGTTTTACGGGGGAGGTGCCGAACGAATGTGAGGCGGAGGGGGTGGCTGCGACCGCGAAAGCTCTTCACCCCCACCGCCACCCCTTCCGTCAGGCGCTTCGCGTCTGCCACCTCCTCCGCAAAGCGGGGGAGGAAAAGAAAAAGGCCCGGCGTGAACCGGGCCTTTTGTTTTAAGAATGAGAGAAGCGATTACTCGTCCTTCTTCGCCTTCTTGGCTTTCTTCTCGGACTTTTCCGCCTTCTCCGCCGGCTTGTCGCCAAGTTTCTCGGCGGCTTCATCCGGGTCCATGAACAGCGTCTCGCGGTCGACCGGCTTCTCGGTCACCTGCGCGAGCTCGGCGATGAAATCCACGACCTTATCTTCGAAGATCGGTGCGCGGATTTCGGCCATCGCCTGCTGGTTGGTCTGGTAGAACTGGAACACCTGCTGCTCCTGACCGGGGAACTGGCGGGCACGCTGCGCGATGGCGCGGTTGATCTCGTCCGGCGCGATGGTGATGCCGTTCTGCTCGCCGAGGCGGGCCAGCACGAGGCCGAGGCGCACGCGGCGTTCGGCGATGTCGTGATATTCCTTCTTGAGTTCTTCCTCGCTCGAAGCCTCGTCTTCCGGCTTCTTGCCTTCGCGTTCAAGCTCAGCCTGAACGGCGCGCCAGATGGCGTCGAACTCGCCTTCCACCATCGTCGGCGGCAGCGGGAATGTGTGCTCGGCGTCGAGCGCGTCCAGGATGCGGCGCTTCAGGTGCAGGCGGCTGGCGTTGGAGAAGTCGCTCTTCAGCTGCGTCTTCACGCGATCGTTCAGTTCGCCAAGATTGTTGAAGCCGACCTTCTTGGCCAGATCGTCATTCACTTCGATCGGATCGGCCTTCTTCACGGCGTGGACGGTCACGGCGAATACCGCGTCCTTGTCCGCGAGCTTGGCTTCCGGATAGTCCGCCGGGAATTTCACCTTCACGTCGCGCTTGTCGCCAACCTTGGCGCCGATGAGCTGGTCCTCGAAGCCAGGAATGAACTGGCCGGAGCCGAGCACCAGGTTGAAGCCTTCGGCCTTGCCGCCCGCGAACTCCTCGCCATCGACGCTGCCGACGAAATCGATCGTGATCTGGTCGTCCTTTTCGGCAGCTTCGCCCTCGGCGCGGTCCGAATAGCCGCGCGTCTGCTCGGCCAGCTTCATCACCGCTTCGTCAATCTCGGTCTGCGTCACGTCGCTGACCAGCTTCTCGACCTTGAGCTTGGAGACATCGGCCAGCTCGAAATCCGGCATCAGATCCACCTTCACGGTGAATTCGAGGTCGGACTTGCCATCGACGACCTTCTCGATCTCGCTGTCGAGATCGACGCGCGGCGGGAAGGCCGGCTTCAAATTGTTGTCCTTCACGGCTTGCTGGCTGGACTCGTTGACCGCCTGTTCGACGATCTCGCCCATCATCTGCTTGCCGAAAGTCTTCTTCAGGTGTGCGGCCGGGGCCTTGCCGGGGCGAAAACCTTTCAGGTTCACGCGCGGCTTCATCTCTTCGATGCGGCCGCTAAGGCGCTTGTCCAGATCGTTCGCCGGAATGACGATCTTGTATTCGCGGCGGAGGTCCTGATTGACGGTCTCTGTGATCTGCATGGCGCGTTCCTAAATCCTCAAAACTCTTTTCCATCCGCGAGGGTGGTGCGGGCGAAGGGACTTGAACCCCCACGACTTTCGTCGCTGGAACCTAAATCCAGTGCGTCTACCAATTCCGCCACGCCCGCGCGCGGGCCCCGCCATGCACCTTATTATGGGTGCGCGCCGGAAGGCGGGCCGTATAGCAGGGGTTTTTGGGCGGGGCTAGGGCCTTGGGCCAAGCCCGGTCCCCGACTCAATCCATGTCCTTGAGGAACAGCCCCACATCCCAATATTTGCCGAATTTCCGCCCCACTTCGGCATAAGTGCCGACGCGGCGAAAACCGAAAGCTTCGTGGATGGCGACCGAGCCCGGATTGGGCAGCGTGACCCCGGCATAGGCGCGGTGGATGTCCTCGCCCTTCAGCGCCTCGAAGAGCCGGGTATAGAGCTTGCGGCCGAGACCCTGCCCGCTGCGGTCTGGCGCGCAATAGATCGTCATCTCGATAGTGGTTTGATACGCCTCTTTTTCCTTGAAGCGCGTGGAGCCGGCATAGGCGATGACCCGACCACCCTCTTCCGCCACGAAGCACTGATAGCGGCCGCGTGTTCCGAACTGCGCGAACCATTCCTCGCGTTCCGCCATCGTGCGCGCTTCGATATCGAAATTTACCGATGTATTGACGGCATAGTGATTGTAGATGTCGCGCAGCGCGGGAAGATCGGCGCGTTCAGCGCGGCGAATAAGAATCTCGCTCATACAGTTCGTCCTTCAGGGCGGAGAGCGCGTCCGGGATACATTCCGGCAAATCCTCCGCGATCAATCCAGGCCCGAACTGAAACGCTGCTTCCCCGTGGAGCCATGCGGCGCAGGCCGCCGCCTTATATGAATCGACTCCTTGCGCCATCAAACCACCGATGAGCCCCGCCAGAACATCGCCCGAACCGGCGGTCGCCAATGTCGCGGGCGCATGGCTGTTGACGATCGCGCGGCCATCCGGCGCGGCGATGGTGGTGTCGGGGCCTTTCAGCAGCACGGTGCATTTGGCGGCGGCCGCGGCGGCGCGCACGGCTTCGATGCGCGACGCCGATGTCTTGAGCAGACCGGGGAAGATGCGCTCGAACTCGCCTTCATGCGGCGTGAGCACGCAGTTCTCACGCAGTTGCAGGAAGAGGTTCTTGGTGTCGTTCTTGAACGATGTCAGCGCATCGGCATCCAGCACCACGGAGGCGTTCGTCGCCAGAACCGCGCCGACCAGTTCCTGTGTCGCGCGGCCCACGCCGATGCCGGGACCGAGAACGACAGCATTCAAACGCTCGTCCTTCAGCAGATCGGACAATCCCCCCGCGCCGGAAAATGGCTTGATCATGATGGCCGTGAGGTTCGCGGCGTTCGTCGCAACCGCCTCTTGCGGGCTCGCCACGCTCACCAACCCTGCTCCCACGCGCAATGCCGCGCGCGTCGCGAGTCGCGCGGCGCCCGTCGCATGCGGCGGCCCGCTGACGACCACGCAATGCCCGCGCGCATATTTGTGGCCGAGCGGATCGGGCCACGGGAATTCCCATTGCGAGGGATCGTTCTCGAACAGGTTTGGGTGAAGACCATTCGCCGCTGCGTCCGGAATGCCGATATCGGCGACGACAATCTCGCCGCAATGAAACCGCCCCGGCATCAGCACATGGGCAGGCTTCTTGCGGAAGAACGTCACCGTAAGATCGGCGTCGATATATTTTCCATCGAGCGGCTGGCCGGTATCGCCCGCGATGCCGCTCGGCACGTCTATAGCGACGACGGGGATCGGCGATTTGTTTAGCAGGGCCGCGAGATCGGCCACCGCGCCGTCCAGCGGGCGCGACAATCCCGCGCCGAACAGCGCATCGACGATCAAGGTCACGTCGTCGAAGATCGCGGAGGACAAAGGCTCGTCATTGCCGCTCCAGCGTTTCGCCATGGCGGCGGCATCGCCTTTCAGCTCATCGCGACGCCCGATCAGCGCGAGACGCACGTCCCAACCACGTTCGCGCAGCAGGCGCGCAACGACGAAGCCATCCCCACCATTGTTCCCCGGCCCGCACAGCACCGCGACGGTGAGCGGCGCCCATCGCGCTTCGATGGCATCGGCCACCGCGCGACCGGCATTCTCCATCAAAGTCAGCGTTGCAATGCCATGTTTGGCGGCGAATTGGTCCGCTTCGTAACATTGCGCGACGGTGAGGATTTCAGAAGCCATCAGATCACTTCATAGGCGAACAGAACCATCGTAACCGTAAGCGTGAGCAGGCCCAGCATAAAACAGAAATCCGCGATCCGTTCCATGATATTCCGGCCGTCGTCGTTCGATCGTTCCTGGGCTCGCAGAGACAGGTAGGAGCAGAACGCGCTGGCGAGGAAAATGACACCCGCGAGCGCGCAATAATTGTCGACAGGGCTCGAACCGAGATGGCCCTCGGCCACCTTCACCAACCCTACTGCCGTCACACACACGCCGATCATCGTCGCCGAATTCGGCAAGATGTGCCGCGAGAGCTTTTCCCGGTCCATGAATCCCTCCTGCTTCGCCGCGCCATGCTACGCGCTGCGTCACAGAACGCGATAGTGATAGCGGTACAACTCCCTCTCGAACCCCATGCTTTCATAGAGCTTAACGGCGGGCCGATTGGCCGCGAGTACCTGCAGGCACGCGCCTTCCGCGCCGCGCCGCTCGGCCCACATCAACAGGTCCGACAAGGTCGCGCGGGACAACCCCTCGCGGCGGCGCGCCGGATCGGTCGCCACCCATTGCAGGCTCACCAACCGGTCGTGGATCGCGCCATAGGCTACCGAAAGGATGCATCCGTTCGCATCGCGTGTAGCGGCGAAAGCAACCGGCAACGCCACCAGATCGAGCAAGCGGCGGCGCGTGTCGTCCTTCGGCGGCGGACGGCCGCAAAAGCGCTCATGCGCCTTCAGCCATTCCTCGCTCGGGCGGCCCTCGCTGATCTCGATGGTGCGCGGCGAGGTTTCCGGCGGCGTGACCTCAAAATCCATATAGAGCGTGCGCGTCTCGTCTTCGGCGCGGAAGCCGCGCGCTTCCAGCACGTCTTCGAGCAGCGGGTCGTCGTTCGAGCGGATGCGGAAATAGGTGGGCTGGCCGTGCGCTTCATAGATGCGCTCGCAATGGCCGATCTTCTCTTCCAGCGCGCGGGTGCCGCTGCCGATCACGTTGACGGAGTTGGTGCGCCGCGTCTCGCCATTGGCGAGGCGGATCAGCCAGCCGTCGTAGAAGATCTCCTTCAGCGCCGGCCATGCGTTCAGGCACGCTTCCTCCGCGCTGGCACTCAGTCTGTCCATCCCAACCTCCGTTCGGCCGGACGCGCTGGGCAACAAAAAAGCCCCGCGTTTCCGGCGGGGCTTCGAAACAACTCGCGTTCACACGCGCGCCTACGCAACCCCTTTGGTGGAGCTACGGCGTCGCGCGATGGTGGTCACAAAAATCATGGCGCGCACAATACGCAAAGGCCGCCGCTTGGCAAGGGATCAGATGACCGCTCAGATAATCTCATAGGCGAAAAGCAGCGCAATGACCGTCACCGCCAGAAGACCGACCATAAAGGCGGCGTCGGCGGCCCGCTCCAGCGTGGCGCCCGTCCGCGATTCCGGATCGAGCCGCAGCGATATGTAAGAGAGAATGGCGCTGATCAAAAAAAGAACCGCTGTCAGCGCCGCATATTCATCAACGTGACTGGGGCCGATCCGGCCTTCAACGATCTTCACCAGCCCGATGGCGGTGACGCAGATGCCGATCATCGTGGAGGCGTTGGGCAGGATCTGCAGGGCCAGGCGCGGACGCGGCATGATCAGAATCCCTTCGGAGTCTTCTCGTAATGCGGGTCGGCCATTTCATAAGCAGCGCTGGCCGCCAGCACGCCCGCATCGTCGAACATCCGCCCCACGATCTGCAAGCCCACCGGCAAACCGTCCCTGGTGAATCCGCAGGGCACGCTCGCCGCCGGCTGTTGAGTCAAATTGAAGGGATAGGAGAAGGGCGACCACGCCATCCACGCCTGGCCGTCATCGTCCAGCGGCGACAGCAGGCCGACATCGAAGGCGGGTGTGGCCAGCGCCGGTGTGAGCAGGAAGTCATAAGTCTCCATGAACACACGCAGCGCGCTGCCATAGGCGCCGCGCGCCAGATTGGCGGCGAGATAGGTTTTCTTGTCGATCTTCACGCCCTCTTCCACCATGCGGCGCAAACCGGGATCGAGCTTTTCCTTCTGTGCTTCGGATAGATTACCCAGCGCGAAGCCCGCGCCGGACCACCACAGCTTCTGGAAGATGTCGCCCGTGTCCGCTGCGGGCGGATCAACCTGTTCCACATGCGCGCCCATGGCTTCGAAGTGCTTCACTGCTTTGGCGGCGAGTTCTTCCACTTCCGGCACGATCTTCTTCACCCAGCCGAGGCGCGGCGACCAGGCGATGCGCTTGCCGCGCATGCTTTCTTCAAGGCCCGCCGCATAGTTCATTGGCTCATACGGCAGATTGAACCAGTCGCGCACGTCGGGCTTGGCGATGACGTTCAGCAGCATCGCGCTATCCTGAACCGTGCGGCTCATCGGACCGACATGCGCCAGCGTGCCGAAAGGCGATAGCGGATAAGCGGCGACGCGCCCGAAGCTCGGCTTCAATCCATAGGTGTTGGTGAAGCTGGCCGGGATGCGGATCGAGCCGCCGCCATCGGTGCCCAGCGCCAGCGGGCAGAAACGCGCGGCGAGCGCCGCGGAGGAACCGCCAGACGATCCGCCCGGCGTCTTGGCCTTGTTCCACGGATTGCGCGTGATGCCGGTGAGCGGCGAATCCGTGCAGCCCTTCCAGCCGAATTCCGGCGTGGTGGTTTTGCCGATCAGCACCGCGCCTGCTTCTTTCAACCGCGCGACGGTGGGCGCGTCCTCATTCCACGGACCTTTGGGATCGACGCTGTGCGAACCGCGCCGCGTGGCCCAGCCCTTGGTCAGCAGCAGATCCTTCACCGCCACCGGCACGCCATCCAGCGGCGACAGCGGATCGCCTTCCTGCCAGCGCTTCTCCGACGCTTCGGCTTGCGCCAGCGTGGTGTGCGGATCGATCAGGCAGAACGCATTGACCTCGCTGTCCAGCGCTTCGATGCGCGCGAGGAAACCTTGCGTGACCTCCACCGGCGACAGATCGCCATCGTGATAGGCGCGGGAGAGTTGTTCGGCGGTCATCTCATGCGGTTCGGCCATGCTGTTTATCCCTGTAAAACCGTTACCGACGATCGAACATCCTGCGGCCTCGCCACAAAAGCAGACCAACAAACCCAAGAGCGACAATACCCACCGCAGCAGAAAACAACTTATTGTTCGTGCTGAAATCGAACTCCGTCACATAGTGGATTACCCCGTGATTACTCCACGGTACGACATTGCCCTGAGATGGCTCAGGCTTGAAAGGAGCCTGCGTCAGCACAGATAGGTTGTAGATGAAAAAACACGCCCAAATTATCGCAGCAATCGCAGCGAGAAAGGTCAAAAGTTTTCCAACCCTATTCATTGTCCACTCTTCAGAACAATGCCCGGATACCAGCCGCTCTTGGTGAGGAAGGCGTGCGCGTCCTTGATCTCGATGATGTCGCGGATCGCGGCGCGCTTGTCGGTGGCGTGCTCGTAATAGGACTGCACGATGCGCCGGCCCACCCAGTAGCCCATGTCACCCGGCTTCTCGAGCGTGCCGTTGAAGAACCAAGCGGACAGTTCGGTCTTGTCTTCGTCCGGCACGAAGGCGGTTTCGATTTGCTTCTCGCGCCCCGCCGTCGCTTTCGCGAAATAGGCATAGGACGTGCCGCCCGATGTCAGGATGCCCATGAACTCCGCCGCGCCTTCGATGATCGCCGCATCCAGCACCGTGGGCTTGTCGATGTTGTAGAAGGCGGGCGACGCCAGCGCCTGCTGCACATGGGTGTATTCGTGCGCGATCACATAGGTCACCCGGTTTTCGAGATCGGCGGACATCCACGACACCGCGCACAACGATTCCAATCCCACCATCACGCCGGTTTCGTCCGCGATCGCGACGGGCTTGCCGCGCCCGATGGCGACCGTGACCGGCGGAAATTTTGCTTCGGGATAAAGGCTGCCGAGCTTTGACAACGCCGCGCTCACGCGCGTTTTGGCGCGCGGCAGAACCGCGAGGCATTTGCGCGCGTCCGCGTATATCTGCGGATGATCGGCGATGGCCTGCACGATGCGCGCCGCCGTCGTGCGGCGTTGCTTCAGGAAACTGCGCAACCCGTCGCTGCCCTTGTCGATATAATCGTGCTGGATCTGGTCGGCGGTGGGATGGCCGCCCGCCGCATCATAGACCTGATAGAAAAGCGTCACGTCTTCGGTGTGGATCGCCGGCGAGGCCGCATGGGCGCCACCGCTCCACACCAACATCGTCAGCGCGACAACCAAACTTCGCATCAGTTCACCTTCGTACGCGCGGCTTCTTCACCCTTCTGGATCAGAGTCAGCGTATCTCCATCGGTTTCGAAAATCGTGACCGAACAATTCTCCGGCGTAAACAACATCACCTTGCCGCTGCCAGCCGCCGCGCCCACGAGGACGTTGATGGCGATGATGTGCGAGAACACGACCGTGTCCTGTGGAATGGCCTTCACCGTGGCGATGCAATCTTCCCGCCAGGTGGCAAGATCGGGCGATACTTCGCGCCAGGTGCCGGCCATGAATTTTCCGAGCCATGCAACGCGGCTTTCCAGCGTCGATCCGGGCGGCGACGGGACTTCGGCAACGGCGGGTTCGATCACGGGCTTGCGATCCCACATCTTCGACAGCGGGATCGATGTTTCGCGCGTGCGCGCCAGCGGGCTGGAGAGAATGGGCAGCGGCCCGAGCGGTGCCAGTCTTTTGGCGACGGCTTGCGCCTGCTCACGCCCCAGATCGTCAAGACCCGGATCGAGCGACTGACCGAAATTGGCGGCGGCGCGTCCGTGACGCACCATATAAATGCGGGGCATAGCTGATCCGTTCAAATTTGCGTGGCATCACACTAGTGGGCCGCCGCTACCCTTTCCATATGTTATTCGCGCATCGAGGGGCTCGTCCGAATTCATGAATGTCGCACTGATCGTGAATTGCGCCATCGCGCCGCTGGCGTTTCTGATTTTGTGTCTGCCGGCGCTGAGAAATCCCGACGCGCGCCGATGGATACCGGTCATCATCCTGATGTCGGTGCTGGACAGCGTGGCGACGCTGCTCCCCCTTTATGTTCACGCTCTGCAATTTCCGAACGTGCACTGGAACTGGGGCGGCAAGGTTCTGGACATCGCCGTGATGCTGGCCGCGGCCACCATCTTCATCCTCACCCGGCATTTCACCGCGCGCGATTTCGGACTGACCTTCCTGCAAGCACCGCGAAGCTGGCGTGCCGTCATCTTCATGATGATCCCCTATCTCATCGTGATGGCGGTGCTGACGGCGAAATGGTTCGGCGAGACAACGCCGCAAACGGCGGAGACGATCTGGTACGAAGCCACCATGCCGGGGCTGGCGGAAGAGCTTCTATGGCGCGGCATCCTGCTCGCCCTTCTCGATCGCATGTTCACGGCGCGATTCAAGCTGGCGAACGCGGAGATCGGCTATGGCGCCATTGCGCTGACCCTGGTGTTCGCGCTGGTGCACGGCCTGCATTTCGACAAGACGCTGGCGGTGCAGACGGACGGGATGAATGCGCTGATGGCGGGCGTCACCGGCTTCGCGCTGGTGTGGCTGAGGTTGCGCAGCAAGAGCCTTGTGCTCCCGGTCGTGCTGCACAACGCGACGAATGTGATCCTCGAAACCGTGCCGCTGATGCACTAGGCGGCGCTGAGGGCCTGCCATGTCGCCATCGCGAGGCCCATGCCGCGCATGTCGCCGGTGGTCGTTCCGTGCATCACGTTCATCACATAGGAGAGCGTGGTGCGCGCATCCATGTCGATGATGATGATGGAGCCGCCATAGCCGCCCCAATACATCGAATTGGGGTTGGGCAATGGCACCGCGCCGCCAGCGAGGCCGAAGCCCAGACCGAAACGGGCGGGAATGTTCATCACCTTGTCATGGCCTTCGACTTGAAGCTCCAGCGCCTTGCGGCATCCGGCTTCGGAAAGGAAGCGTTTTCCCTTCGCCACGCCGCCATTGGCAAGGATGGTGTGGATCTCCGCCACCGAGCGCGCATTGCCGGTGCCGCCCGCCGCCGGGATTTCCGCG
>Ga0207705_10000953_pt1 | contig 23651 bp, 26 predicted proteins | sample KBSC13metaG_FD_184314 | JGI IMG/M metagenome (GOLD analysis project Ga0207705, IMG submission 184314) | Corn rhizosphere microbial communities from Kellogg Biological Station, Michigan, USA - KBS C1-3 metaG (SPAdes) (version 2) | ecosystem: Host-associated > Plants > Roots > Rhizosphere > Soil ... | reverse complement strand
CGAACCACGTCAAAGGACCTGAACATGTTCGGTTACAAGGTCATCCGCCAGTACGAACACGGCATCGTGCTGCGCTGGGGCAAGGTGCAAGACAAGATCCGCCAACCCGGCCTGACCTGGGTCAACCCCATCAGTTGCCGGCTGCACAAGGTCAACCTCCAGATCGTCGTCTCCGGCGTCACCCCACAGGACGCCATCACCCGCGACAACGTCACCGTGATGGTCGACGCGGTCGTCTACTACCGCGTCGTGGACGCCATGAAAGCCGTGCTGAACATGCAGAACTACCACGAGGCCGTCGCGCAGGTCGCGCAGACCTCGCTGCGGTCAGTGATCGGCAAGAGCGACCTCGACGACCTCCTGTCCAACCGCGAGGCCCTGAACGCTCAGCTCAAAACGGTCATCGACGAACCCACCGAAGGCTGGGGCGTGCGCGTGGAACGCGTCGAGATCAAGGACGTTTCCCTACCCGAAACCATGAAACGGTCCATGTCACGTCAGGCCGAGGCAGAACGTGAACGACGCGCCCGCGTGATCGCCGCAGACGGCGAGTTCCAGGCGTCGAAGAAACTGTCCGAGGCAGCCGCCGTGATGGCCGCGACCCCCAGCGCACTGCAGCTGCGGCTGCTGCAGACCGTTGTCGAGGTGGCGTCGGAGAAGAACAGCACCCTGGTCATGCCGTTCCCGGTGGAGCTGCTGCGGTTCTTCGACCGAGCAATGGCACCGACGCCGCCCGACGGGGCCATCACCCTGCCGGCGGCCAACGGCTCAGCGCGCCCAAACGGCGATGGCACCCCGGCAGACATCGCCGTGCCCTGACGCGCCAAGCTGCGGCACTGGCCTCGCCCGCCGACCTCAGCCATGGCAGTCCGATGCAGGGCGCCGTGGTGACCGGGGTTTCAGTGATGACGGCGCGCCAGCTTGGGCCGGTCCGCCGACCCGACCGTGGCGGTGTCCGTCTCGTTTGGGCCGGCGAGGGAACCGGTGGGGCTTCGCCGGCAGATGGTGGCCACGCAGTCGGGATGCGGTGAGTGAGCTGCGCGTGCTGATACCAATTGTCAGTGAACACCTCGGCGGTCCCGTGACGCGCGTATCGCTCAACATCGCCGCGTGGCGCCCCGATCAGCCACATCGGCTGCAAGTCGGTGATCGGCGGGTGCGTCTCGGCTGGTTCCACACGCTGGATGTGGCGACGGTGACCCCGGGTCGCGGCACCTATCGCCGAGTGGCGCCGCTCGTCGTCGGCGTGAACCTCGAGCCGTCCATCGACCGCGACGTAGCGGGTGCGCTGTCAAAGGCGCGCGTCCCGTAGCCCGCTGTCGGGGGGATCGGCCGTCCCTGGTGTAGTGCCTGACCGGGCGACTGGCCACCGGTCCGCGATGGTCACCCGCCGGGCGCGTCGCGTCGCTACGTGAGGAAGAACGAGGAGCGCTCGGCGCCGCAGTTCGCCTGCAGCGTGCGGATGGCCAGACGATCAGCGGCGGCCGGCGATAAGAACACCCGCGCCGCCGGTGTGCACGACAGCGTCACCCGGCGAAGCGCCCGGCGCCAGAGCCATCGACAAGCTGTCGTGGTGCGCGTCGATGGTGATACGCAGACCGCTGCCGGCCGCCGCGTTGACCTCGCGGCCGAGTGCGCGAATGAGGCTCGCGGCCTCGTCGGTAACGGTGAGCATCTGCTTCTCTCTCTTGGCGGCGCCTGGACCAGCCGGCGGCGAGGGGTGCAGAGTCGAGCCCCGCCAGGTACCTGACGGGGCTCGACGTGCGTGGCTGCGGGTCGTCCTACCGGACGGCGGCGGCGAGCTCGCGGGCGTCGGCGTCAATGGAGAGGTCACCGATGTAGTTGTGGCGCAGGGTGAACTGGTCGTTGCTGTTGGCCTTGACCCACTCGGCGGCCTTTGCCGTGGCGGTGTCTGCCTGCTCACGGGTCTGCCAGGTGCTGACCGAGACGAACGAGTCCTTGTCGACCTCGGAAACACCTAGTGACTGGAAGCCGGGACTGGCCTGGAACAACGGCAGCAGGCCTGCCTTGGCCTTGCTCACGACGTCGGCATAGTTACCGGGCTTGAGGTCGTACAGGGCGATGCGGATGTGGCGCATTACGTGCCTTCCATCTGGTGGAGGGCCGCTCAGTTGGGCGGCTGACTCCACCTATGAACCTACTCCGGTAGGAGAGAACTAGCAAAAAATTTCATGAAAACATTTGCGCTCGCCATCTACCCTTTAGGGTGTGACGTGGGGATTCCTCACCAGCCATGCGCGTGCGCTGCTGTGTATCGCCGCTGACCCGGGCGTTCGGCTGCGTGAAATCGCTGCCGCCCTCGACGTGACCGAACGCGCCGCCTTTGGTGTTATCAAGGACCTCGTCGACGCTGGCTACGTCGTCAAGGAGCGCGACGGACGCCGCAATCGCTACCACATACGCACCGAGGCCGCCCTCCCCGAAACTCTCCTGCACCAGCGCACCGTCGGCCATCTCCTCGCGCTGCTCGACGACACCTCCATCAACGCGCGCGCCAAAACCGCCACGTAAGCGTGCCGGCCGCGCATCCGTGAGGCATCCACCTGCGGGCCAGCCTCGCTGCGCCGGTATGAGCGAGCGCAGTGTCGCCGCCCGAGATCACCTGTTCATTGCCACGCCGATATGCGAGACTGTTGTCACTCAGCGCGCCTGGATTCATCCGGTCCTTGTGCTTTCTCGCCGCCTCGTGTTCGGCGACTGCAAGGGCGGCGCACCGTGACCGTTTCGCTCAACAACGGCAGCAGTAGCGACATTGGCCTGCGGAACGCTGCCGCGGAGCTGCGTCCCGACGACAGCCAACGCGGCCTCCCATGCGTGTACTGCCGGAGCGCTATCCCCGCGGCCACGTTCACGTTCTGGTCCGACGCGAAACGGCTGCTATCCGCCGACTGTCCAACATGCCAGCGCCGCGTCACCCTCGCCACGTCCACCTGGCGTCGATGGCTCCGATCGATCTCGATATGAACGTCCACGACCGGCGTCCGCACCGACGCTGCGCATCTGCATCCGCATGCGAACGCCACAGGTCTCGTCGAACGGGTCTGCCCCACTGCTCCGCGGTAGGACGACAGCCATGATCCTCATCCTGGTCCTCGCACCGGCGCTGTTCCTGCTGGGCCTGTTCAGCGTGGACCTTGTGTGGATCGCGGCGATCGTTCTCGTCGTCGGGTGGCTCGTCGTGAACGTCGGTCCTAGCCATGGGCTCTTCGGCGAACCGCGGTGCCTCCAAGGTCACCAAAGATGCACATGAAACAGCCGCGAACTCGGGTGGAGATGCCCAGTCAGGTATCGAGCGCCGTCGGGCTGTTCGACCGGTTCTCCGGCTGGGCAGCCGGCCTCGTCAGCCGCGCGCCGTTCTTCGCCTTTTGCCTGCTGCTCGTACTCGTCTGGCTCATCCAGGGCGCCGCCATCGTCGTCGCCACCGGCTCGTTCCACAAGTTCCTCGACGCGACCTACCAGCTAGAGATCAACACCACCACGACCATCATCACGTTCCTGATGGTCGCGTTGCTCCAGAACAGCCAGACCCGCGAGAGCCAAGCGACCCAGCACAAGCTCAACGCCATCGCGGACGGTGTCGCGGATCTGATGGAACACCTGTCCGACAGGCATGACGACGTCGCCCTGAAGCGCGACGTCCACGAGTTGCGCTGCGCGGTCGGGTTGGAATCCAGAGAGAGCACGACACACAACGGGCCGCCACTGTCGGGCACCGCGCACGATCACCGGCACCTCACACGAGTTGGGACAGCGATGGACAACACCCTGTACGAGCGGCTCGGTGGCGCTTTCGCCATCGCCGCGGTAATCGACCACTTCAGCGACGCGCTGCTGAACAACGCCGTGGTCGGCCAGAAATCAGAGAATCCGGCCCTGCGGGACTGGCATACCAACAACTTGGGGCGCCTGGCCGGCTTGAAGTTCATGCGCACGCTATGGGTCTGCAACGTCGCCGGCGGCCCCTTCCAGTACACGGCGACCCAGGAAGGAAGCACTCCGCTCGGCTTGGAAGAAGCCCACCGGCGACTCCGGATCTCACCTGACGAGTTCGACGAAGTCGCGGCTGAACTCGGACGCACGCTCGACTTCGTCAACGTGCCCGCGCAGGAAAAGGCGGACGTCCTGGCCGCTTTCGCCGCTCACAAGGACGAGGTGACCCAGGGCTCAAACGCCGTGCCTGGCCCGGCAGCCGTTCTGGCGTAGGCAACGGAGCCAACCGCCAGAAGCCCAAAGCCACCTCCCAGCCGACCGCGACGGTCGCCGGAGGAACGGCTAGGTCGCGTCGGCGACACGCCGCATCGACGTCGAGTTGAGGGGCGACGTCACGAGGTCACCGAACACGGCTGCGGCGCGCCGTCGCAACACGGCTCTATGTAGAGGCATGCGGGACAACGGTTGTGCGCTTGCGCGGCGCACATCTGAGCTCCGCAGTTGGGACACGGGAGTTCCAGCGCTATTGCCACATTCGCCGCGACCGTCGCCAGTGTCTGCGCCAGGCTCGCCGACCGCGTCCACGAAGCTGCTTGCCCGCCTCCCGAAGGAGCGCGCAGCCCCTTCGTCGGCAAGTCGGATCATCCGGAACGCGGCCGTGTGTTGGACGGACAATGAGGCAACGGCGACGCTGGGGGTTGCGGTGGTAGGAAGCGGTTCAGAGTTTGGGCGCCCGGGCCGACGAGCGGACTTGGCGCGCGAGTTGCATGAGGCGTTCGTCCGGCATGGCATCGAACTGCTGCCGGGCCGTGCACGTCAGATGCTGGACGAGACCGTGCGGGACGTTGCTGCGCAGGGACGGTTCTCCGAGCAGACAGCCCTGGACTATTTGCCGGTCGACTGGGCGGAGCGGACCGCCGCGGACGTGGCATTCCAGCAGGAGCAGTCTCAGGTTGCGGAGCGAAGCGCCGTCGGTGATGTTGAGCTGACCACGACCCGGGTTGGGTCGTTGGTCGCGGGCCTGGCCGTCGTCGTGCAAAACAACGTCTGGCGTGTGCTGGAGAACAATCTGCCCGCCTCGATCGGCGAGGCGCTGGACTGCCTGACCGGTCTTGCCCTGTCACTCGCACCATCCGACTGCGAGGTTGCGGTATCGCGTGCAGACCTGCTGGCGGCGGCCAGGTTGCTGGGCAATGAGTCCGACGGCCTTCGCGAAGGGCGGCCGAGCCCTGATGATGAGCATCCGGGCCGGCGAGCGTCCGCTAGCGAGCGGCTGGCTTCTGACGCCGCGTGGGCGAGGAAGCTCGCCCAGTAGCACCGGCACCGCTCGGCTTCGGCGGCGATGTGCCTTGCCGGATCCTGCGGTAGGCCGCGAGCGCGCGGTCGCCGGCGTCGGGGAGGGTGCCGGTGTACTGCTGGGTGGTGGTGATTTGGCGGTGACCGAGGCGGTGTTGCACGACGATGATGTCGGCGCCGCCGGCCAGCAGCCAGGACGCGTGTGCTGCCCGCAGGTTGTGGAAGGTGACCTTCTGCTCAACCTTCGCCTTGGTTACGGCTGGTGCCCAGAACTTGGTCCGGAAGTTGTTCCGGGAGATCGCGGTGCCGGCCGTGGAGGTGAACAGCAGGTCGGTGTCGGCGATGGCGAACTGTTTGATGTGGGCGCGGAGCTGCCGGCAGGTCGCCTTCTCGATCTGCACCTGGCGCTGCTCGTCGTCTTTCGGGTAGTCCTTGACGAAGCAGCGCTCCCCGGTGGGGGAGTGCTTCTTCGCGACCTCGACGACGGTGCGCCGTACGGTCACGATCCGGGCGGTGAGATCGATGTCGACCGGGCGCAGCGCGATCAGTTCACCCCAGCGCAGCCCGGTCTCGATCGCGAGCAGCACCATCATCCGGTAACGGGCCGGGATGTTCGCCAGGATCGCGTCGAACTGCTCGACGGTGATGATCCGCTTCGGCTGGGCAACCACCTTCGGCAGCGCCGTGTGTGCGCATGGGTTGGTCGGGATCACCTTGTGCACGACCGCGCGGGAGAAGATCTTGTGCAGGAACGCGTGGTACTTCACCACCGACCGGGCCGACAGCCCGTCCCGGGTCGCGTCATTGACCCAGGACTGGATCATGGTCGGGCCGATCCGGCGCATCGGCAGCTTGCCGAACCGGGGCAGGAAGTGCTTGTCCAGGTAGTACCGGTAAGCGGTACGGGTCGACACCTCCAGATGCTGGGTGGTCGGCCAGTAGTCGTCCTCGACGTAGTCAGCGAAGCTGGTCCGCCCCGCGGTGGGGGAAGCCCAGTCACCTCTGGCCGCGTCGTGCTCACGCTGGACAGCGACCTTGGCGGCTTCCTTGGCCGTCTTGAACCCGCCCTCCTCGTGGTAGCGGCCGTCGGCGCCGAGGTAGACGGCGTAGTGGCGGACCGAACCGTCCTTGAGCGTCTTCGGGCGGGTGTAAGACATGACTGTGACCCTTCTCGAGCGCGCTCATCCTCGCATGAGGATCTGCTTTCGTTCCAGGCTCGTTCCAGAAAATGTGAGTGCCAGCCCCTTCCGGCGAACGCTCGTCGGTGCCAAGAGAACCGTTGCTAGTAAAGGAAACCTCGCTGGCAGTGACGGGCATCGAGGCACTGATTGCGCTTGGCACTGCTCTCATAACCCAGAGGTCGCAGGTTCAAATCCTGCCCCCGCTACGACGTTTCCGAGCGCAAAGCCGAAGGTCAGAGACCTTCGGCTTTCTCGCGTTCCCTACTCGTGCCCTAAACGACCTCTGGGTTCTTCAGGGAAGTTGTAGGGGACAGGTAGGAACGAGCCGTAGCGGGGGCCGGAGAAGTCTAGGAAGCACACGGAATCGTCCGGCAGTTGCCCCATGAAGTTGCGTCTTTCTGAACCCAGTCACCACCGTGGAGGGCAGCCGCGCGCTCAGGGGCAGATCCGTGCTGGTCGCGCCGGGGACGATGTTGCAGCGGTCACCAACGCCGACGTCCCGGCCACGAAGGTCACCAAGATTGCGCTGAGGGGCGCAAGGCCCTCGCTCATCAGCGGTCGCGCACGCGCGCGTTGATCAGCAGATACTCCCAATCCATCACCAAGCGCTCGCTGCTGCGACCGTGACGGCGGGCCACCTCGATCACAGCGTGATCGAGTGCGGCGAGCCGGTCCGGGTCGTCCGCGACTGCCCGGTAGACGGCCATAACGGGTCCGTATCGGTCGCGGAAGAAGTCGCGGAAGTCCTCAGGCCGTTTGAATCGGTCAACCGTCACCGTCTCTCGGTGCATAGTGAAGTCGTCGACCCGGTCGCCGAGGAGAGACCGCACGTGCTCCTCCTGGCCCCATAACGCCGGGGGTTGTGCCCCGGGAGGAGGAGCCGGGGCGTACGGCTTCATCGCTGCGAGGAGCTGGCCGATGAACCCGTCCGGGGTCCAGCTCAGGAGACCGATCCGCCCGCCGGGCCGGCATACCCGCACCATTTCCGCTGCGCTCGCCTGGTGCCGCGGCGCGAACATGACACCCACGCACGAGATCACGGCGTCGAACTGGTCGTCGGTGAACGGCAGTGCTTCGGCATCCGCTTCGCGCCAATCAACGTGGACGCTCTGCCGCCTGGCCGCCTCACGCCCGGCGGCGAGCAGTTCCGGGGTCAGATCGCAAGCCGTCACGTGTGCACCAACCTTGGCCGCGGGGATGGCGGCGTTGCCGGCTCCGGCAGCTACATCGAGCACCCGGTCACCGGCCCGGATGCCAGTCACGCCGACCAGCCGGGCCCCCAGCGCAGGGATGGTCGCCGTCGCGACAGCGGGATAGTCGCCCATGGCCCACATAGCCCGGAGACGCGCCTTCACCGCACGATCGTCCGGCACCGCGTGCGTCTCTGCGGTCATCTCGGCCTCCTGGTCGTGACGTGCAATGCCTGGGAGACCGACACTAGGAACGCGCCGGGCGCGCACCTAGTACAAGATCTGTATTCCGCAGGCGAGAGCGTCTAGCCTGACCGCGTGGGGGCGCCCTACCACCAGTTCTGTCCCGTCTCCAAAGCGATGGAACTCCTCGACGAACGCTGGACGCTGCTCGTCATACGCGAGCTCGTGATGGGCAGCCGCCACTTCAACGAGCTACGCCGTGGTCTGCCCCGGATGTCGCCAACGCTGCTATCCAGACGTCTGCAGCAGCTCACTCGCACCGGCATCGTAGAACGACGAGGTGAAGGCACCGACGTTTCATACCTGCTCACCCCAGCCGGTCAGGAGCTGCGTCCGGTCGTCGAAGCGATCGGCGTGTGGGGCACCCGATGGATCGGTGAACTAGGAGACGAAGACCTCGACCCGAAACTCCTGCTGTGGGACATGCACCGCAACATCAACCACGCAGTCGTCCCTAGCCCCCAGGCTGTTGTGCACTTCCGGTTCCGTGACATGCCTGCCAAACTGCGCCACTGGTGGCTCGTCATCACCCCCGACGACGCCGACGTGTGCGACGTTGACCCCGGCCACCAGGTATCCGTCACTGTGACCGCCGCGCTGCGCGATCTCACCCGGGTGTGGCGGGGCGACGTCACCTGGACAGACGCCGTCGGCTCGGGCGCCGTCGAGTTGGAAGGCCCGACGGCGCTTCGCCGGACCCTGCCCCGCTGGTTCAAACTGTCAGCATTCGCAGAGATCCCCCGCCCGCGGTAACCCGGACTCGGAGGCGCCCGTTCGCCTTCAACATCCTCATCTCCGCATGAGCGGACACAGCAGCGGAGGCTAGAGCAAGAAGGGCATCGCGCAACTGACGCGCGTGTGGTCAACGCTGCCGCGCCGGTTGACTCGAACGGTGGTGCTCGTCCGCCGCGTGCGGCGGTGGCTCAGTTCTGCTGGCCGCGGTCCTGCAGCCATGTGTGCCAGTCGACGCCCGCGGTGGGGACATCTGGGCCGGGCAGCATCGATCCAGCTGCCATGCTTGCCGGGGCAGGTCCTGGCCGCACCACCAGAGCGAGCCGTTGGTAGGCGACCAGGTCGGTGACGAGTTGGACGAGCCGTTCGACGCGAGGGCCGGCGAGTTGCCGATCGCCGGCGTCGGGATCGGTGGCCAGGTCGACCAGCGCGCGAGCGACCTCGACGGAGTCCACCGGCTGGATCGGCACGTCCATGATCTCCACCGTCCCGGACGCTCGGCCTCCCGACGCCCGGTCGAGTACCTGGCCTGGAAATTCGTGGAACTGGGTGCTGCGCAGCACGCGCGGACCCGGCGCCAGATCCTGGATTGCCCGCTCATGCGCCAGGGTCGCGACGTACCAGTCGTAGTCCTGCCCTCGGTCAACACCCACGATCGACAGCACGACCGTCCGGTGAACGCCGGCAACCGTGCCCGCCGCTGCGAGATTGCGTGCAACGGCAGTGAAGAACTGCCGTGCGGAGTCCAGGTCCATCCGCGACGGTCGGGACACATCCACCACGACGTCCGCCCCTGCGAGCGCATCAGTCACGGCTGCGGCATTGAGGAGATCGACACCTTCCCTGCGACTCAACCTCGTAATGTCGTGGCCGGCAGCCTGCACCAAGCGACATACCTGCGAACCGATGAGTCCGCTGCTTCCGGCCACCGCCACGCGCACGCGAACACTGTGACACCGACGGGCACCTCGACGACGTCTTCGTCGTTGGCGGCGGCGATGTGCACGCCCGTAGCGGCGGTGCCGGCGCCGTTGTAGTGGATGGGTCGAAGCCCTCCCCGGCGGCGTCTATGCCGCCGAGGACATTCCAGCTCCCGATCTTGTCGGCGATCTCGACAGTGACCTGATCGCAGCGCCGACGTCGAGGACGTCCAGCGCCCCGCCGGGCTTGATGCTCAGCGCGATCGCTTGAGGGTCATCTGCACTGCCTTGACCAGGCTGAGTCCTTTCCGCCCTCGGTGGACAGTCGCCCTTGATGGTCAGCTTGGGCAGGAGGCAGGGAGATAGTTGCATGGCGCAACGACCTGATGCATAACCGACTTATGCAATCTGAAGTGGCGGGGCGCGTCGCGGGCGCGCTTGAAGGTGTTGTTCGGGTTTTGACCTCTGCCGCGACTACGGGTGAGCTCAGCCTTCCGGCGGGATCGGTGCTGGGGCGGCTGGTCCGCGAGGGACCGCGGCGACTCACGGAGCTCGCGGTCGCGGAGCGGGTGTCTCAGCCGGCGATGACGCAGCTGGTCGCGCGGCTGGAGCGAGACGGGCTGGCGGGAAAGCACGCGGATGACTCCGACGGCCGTGCGGTGCTCGTGGAGATCACCGCGCTCGGCCGGCGCGTCGTCGACCAGCGGCGACAGGAACGCGCGCAGGTGGTCGGCGATCTGCTGGACGCACTCGATGAGCAGGACGCGGCTGCCATCGCCGCGGCGGCTCCCGCTCTCGAGCGCCTCGTCAAGATGAGCCAGGCGGTTGGTCGCGACACGCGCGCCGTAGCCAGGGTGGGCGCATGAGGCCCGGCAGTCCCGCAGCGAGCCCCTTTCGGCAGCCTCGCGCCGTGTGGGCGGTGGCCGCCGCCTGCGTCATCTCATTCATGGGAATCGGCCTCGTCGACCCGATTCTCCCGGCACTCGCCCAGAGCCTGCATGCGCGCCCGAGCCAGGTGTCGCTGCTGTTCACCAGCTACCTGGTCGTGACCGCGGTGGCAATGCTCGTGGTGGGCGCGGTTTCCAGTCGCATCGGGCCGAAGCGCACGCTAGTCGCCGGTTTGGCGCTCATCGTCGTGTTCGCAGCGCTGGCCGGCACGTCGAATTCGATCGGCGGGATCGTCGGCTTCCGGGCCGGTTGGGGCCTCGGCAACGCGCTGTTCATCGCGACCAGCCTCGCGGTCATCGTCGCGTCCGCGAGCGGCGGATTTGCCGGCGCGATCATCCTCTACGAGACGGCTCTCGGGCTGGGCATCGCGGTCGGCCCGTTGCTCGGCGGTGAGCTCGGCAGCATCAGCTGGCGCGGCCCGTTCTACGGCGTTGCGGTGCTGATGGGGCTCGCGCTCGTCGCGACCATGCTGTTCGTTCCTGCGCTGCCGAAGCCAGAGCGCACGGTGTCCCTGGCGGCGCCGCTGCTCGCGCTGCGCCACCGTGGATTGCTGACGATGGGGCTCACTGCCCTCGTCTACAACTGGGGCTTCTTCACGATGCTTGGCTACGCGCCCTACCCGATGAAGCTCGATGCGCACCAGCTCGGCCTCGTCTTCACCGGCTGGGGCGTCCTCGTCGCCATCTTCAGCGTCTTCGTCGCGCCCCGGGCACAGGCCCGGTTCGGCACCCCGACGTCGCTTTACATCAACCTGTTCGCGCTGTCGCTGGTGATGGTCGCGATCGCGGCCGGCGTGCACCGGCCGACCGTCGTGATTGTGGCCGTCATCGTTAGCGGCGCTTTCATCGGCATCAACAACACCCTGACCACGCAGGCGGTCATGCTGGTCGCTCCGGTCGAGCGACCAGTCGCCTCGTCGGCCTACGGATTCGTGCGGTTCATCGGTGGCGGGCTCGCGCCGTACGTCGCCGGCAAGATCGCCGATGCGACGTCGCTGGACGTGCCGTTCTACATCGGCGGCGCGACGTTCCTGCTGGGCATCGTCGTCCTCGCCACTGGTCACCGGCTGCTCACGCAAGCCGAGACGCCAGCCGCCGACGGCGCGGTCCGGTTGCCGCAGCTTGAAGCGGTGGCGGTCGAGACCGGACTCACGCGTCCTGTCATCGCGGCGGTCGGTGCAACGCCGGACGCTGACGCCGTCGTCGCGGCGGCGGCCAGCCTGGCCCGGGACCTGGGCGCGCCGGTTGACGTGGTGCACGTTCGCGAGACAGTGATCGTCGAGGAGCTGACCATCGACCCGGAGCCCGAGGACAGCGCGCGACGTGCCGTGAGCCGCCACATCGACACGCTCCGCGGGCGTCACGTCCCAGCCGTGGGACACGTTCTGCACAGCGTCGGGGACCACGCGGCCGCCGGGCTGGCCCTCGCAGCGCACGCGGCCAACGTTGACGCACGGCTGATTGCGCTCGGGCGGTCGCCGCATGGGCCGGTCGTGCAATTCAGCACCGGCAGCCTGACGCGGACGGTCACCGAGCAGGCAACGTGCCCGGTCGTCTTCGTCGACGGGGACGCGCCTCTGCGGACGCTGGACGCCGACGCCCTCCGCGAGATCGGAGCCTCGCGTCGCTGACACTGGCATCGTGAGCCCGTCGCCGAGCGACGACCTGAGGGAGGTCGCGATGAGCCACCCGCAACCAGAACGCGGACAACACACACAGGACGGCGCGATGACCTCGCCACCCGTCATCGTCGCGGCTGTCGACGGCGGTCCCATCGGCGAACGCGTCCTGGATTCGGCCGCGCGCCTCGCCGCCCGGACCAGGGCACAGGTCGTCGTGGCACACGTCCAACCGACGTTCCGCGTCGGCTCCGTTGACGGCGAGGCGCTTGTCGACCTGCGTCGGGACCTCGAGTTCAAGGTTCTCACTCAGGCCTCGGTGGCCCTCGACCCGCTCTCGGTCCCGTGGCGCCTCGACATCGAACCGGGGGAGCCCGCCGCCGCCATCCATGAGATCGCCGAGAGAAACGACGCCGCTCTGATCATCGTCGGCTCGTGCGGAACCGGCTTCTGGGTGACCCTGCGTCGCCTGCTGCGGCACTCTGTATCGACTCGCGTGATCCGACACGAACACCGCCCTGTCCTGGTCGTGCCACCCGCCCTCCGCAGCGACAAGCGCGACGCGACGTGACGGGTCGAAGTCGATGACCGCTGCGCAAGCGTGGGCGATGGCGGCGGCCAATCGCCGCCGCAGCAGCGTTCGCCGCCGGCAACGTCGCCCAGATGCGTGCCGCACGCCGTACACCTATCAGCGACGAGCTGCAGCTGCGCCTACTCGCGAAGCTCGTCCGCTACCCGCTGTGGCTCGTCGGAATGGCCGCCAGCGTGATCGGCTACGCGTTTCAGGCTGTCGCTCTCTTCCTCGCGCCGGTCATGCTCGTACAGCCGCTGATCGTTCGGCACATCCATCAGGCGAAGGCACGACCATCGACTCAACCACGTGGATCGGAATCACAGCCGGCATAACAGGAGCAGTGCTCATCGCTACGGCGATTGCCGAACGACACCGCCACCGGCCGATGCTGCGCGCAACAGCGCTGGCGGCGGGCGCCGGCGCCTGTTTCGGCTTCCTGTCGGTCGAAACGAAAGTCGTCGGTCACCAGTTCGTCAACGACCACATCCGGGCGCTGACCCACCCAGAGCTGTGGCTGCTCGGCGTGACCGCATGCACCGGGCTGCTCCTGGCCCAGACCGCGTTCAAGATCGCCCCGCTCTCGGCGTCGCTCCCCGTCATCGACATTGGCGAGCCGGTCATCGGCTCCGCGCTCGCCGTCATCGCACTGCACGAGCACATCGGTCATGAAGCTGGCCCGATCATCGCCGCTGCGGCCGGCGCGGGGCTGTGCCTTGCGGGCCTGCTTGTCCTTGACAACTCCCCACTCGCCTTCGCCGTACAGCGCGATCTTCCCGGCGACACTGAACCAGCCCGCGTTACCGGTGCCCCGGTACGCGATGAACGTACCGACGTGGTCACGCCGTCTCCCCGCGCGTAGGCGTTGCATGCCTCCGACGGTGCACGCCCCTGCGGCGGCGTCGTGGTTATTGCCACGAGGAGCACCTCGCCGACGCCTTCAGAACGTCAAGCCTGTGCCACGGATCTCGACGATCGCCCCTGCACTGGAAGCAGAGCAAACTAGCGCAGTCCGGAGTCAGGAGGATGCCGCCGCCGACGCAGGTCTCCAGGTGGCTTAAAGCGAGCCTGTAAGGGCGCCTCTGAAGGCGGCTATTCGCTGGAGTCTCGGGCGCGTCGTTTGTGCTCAGCCGCGGCTGCCATAGCCCAGTGCTCGTCCGCGATCCACGCGTGGGCGAAGCTACTCGTGGCTGCGTCCGCCGTTGCCGGCCAGGACGGCCGAGCGACAGCGTTGACGAGCTGTTTGATCGCGTGTCTGGGTCCTGCGGGAACCCCCGCGATCGTCTCGAGCAGTCTGCGAGCCTGCTCCTCGAACTCATCGCGTGGATGTACGACTTCGAACAACCCCATCTCCCGCGCGTCCGCCGCAGTCAGGGCCGCACCCGTGGCCAGGAGATAGCTCGCACGTCCCCGACCCACCAGTGCGGTGAGCCGTTCGACGCCGCCCCACGCGGGCATGATCCCCAGGCGCGCCTGCGTGAACCCGATCGTGACGTCGGTAGCGGCCAACCGCATGTCACATGCGATCGCGAGTTCTGCGCCGCCCCCATAGGTGTCACCGTTCACCAGGGCAACTGTCGGCATGGGCAGTGAGGCAAGGCGGTCCAGCACCTGGCGCATCATGTCCGCCATCGTCTTCGCGGCCTCGAAAGATCGAATTCCGGCGAGCTCCTTCAGGTCACCACCGGAAACGAAGGCACGGTCGCCGGCCCCACGAATCCCGACGACCGCGACGTCGGTTCTAGCCTCGATCTCGTCGAGAATCGCGGCGAGGTCGTGCATGACTTCGGTGCTGATGGCGTTGCGAGTGTCGGCGCGATCGATGGTGATGAGGGCGACGGCCCCGGTGAGCGCGAGCTGGATGCCTGAGTCGAAGACCTGCTCGTGACCGGGCTCTCGCCGGGTGGACACTCAGCCTTGCTTTCGGCCGGACGCCCTGCTCGAGCGCCTCGTCTCGCCGGTTGCGGAGGGTGGCGGTGCAGCCGGCGCGATCTCCTGCGCGTGCTCGCGCACGGCGTGCAGTGCCGCATCCACGTTGCCGGCAGCGATCGCGTCCACCATGCAGACGTGAATGGCCATCCGCTCCTGCTTGTATGCGAGGGACTTGGTGTTTGGGACGACGGACTTCAGCTGCTCCTTCAGAACGTCATGCACGCAGATGTAGATGCTGGCGAGCAGGTCGTTGTTCCCGATCCGCGCGATCCGTTCGTGCAGCAACCAGTTGGCCCGCACGAAGCCTTCGTCGTCTACGACGAGCTCGGCCATCGCGGTCAGCAGCCGCCGGAGGTCCGCCACGTCCTTCTTGGTACGACGCCGAGCGGCGTTCGTCACGATCAGTGGCTCCAAGGCATCACGGATCATGCTCGCCTCGCTCGCGACAGCCGCCTGGTCACGGACTGAGATGAGGGTCTGACCGATGCGCATCAACGGGTCGGGCGACGCGGCGAACAACCCACCTCGCGGCCCCGGTCGGGTCGTGATCAGCCCGCGTTCCTGCAGCAGCCGGGTGGCTTCATTGATGGTTCCCACGGCCACGCCGGTCAACTCCCGAAGATCGTGCTTCGTACCGATCCGTTCACCGACCGCCCACCGTGTGCCGATTTGCTCGGCGAGGTAGTTGGCGACCTCCTGTGCGCGCGAAGGGCTGCTCGCGAGCTCCATGCCGCTGATCACCACGGCGAGGCCCCCACCGCACCTGGTGTCCCCTGCTTCATCGGTCGTCGCACCTCAACTGGTAGCGGCAGGCCGGCATGCGGCTGCGAGCCGGCCGCCGGCTGCCGTAGGTCGTCGTATCGCATGATGACAGGTCCTCCGTCGATTGCTCGCGCGTTCGTCCAGACACGCGGCATCACGCGATCCTGGTCAGTCGTAGTACGTCGTGACGGCGCCCTCTGGGATGTCGTCGTTCACGGTGATGTCGCCTTCCTTTCGCCACAGCTCGTAGGCGTTCTCTCGGCAGATCTTGCCGTCGCGGATCTGGAAAGCGTGCACGAGGCGCACGCTGATCCTCGTGCCGACGGGGAACGGCATGTTCGCCATCTCGTCCCCCACCAGTGTTCCGACATAGATGCAGTCGTCGAAGACCCACTCCTCGGTCGCGAACCGGTGAAGCTGGGTGTGCGAGTGCATCTTGAGCGACCGGTAGATGCCGAGGTACATCTCCTTGACGTCGGCGGCGTCGCGGTACACCAGCCCCCGCGACGGTCCTTCCCACACGATGTCGTCGGAGTACAAGGCGATCGCCTTGTCGACCGTGTCGGGCGCCTCGTTGTGGAAATGCTCCTCCACGAGCGCGATGTTGTGCGCGACGATCTCCTCACGAGTGCGCGCGGCTGTAGTCATCGTCCCTCCTGATGGGTTGGCGTCGAGTCGATCGGTTGAGCCGGCACGCTCTGCCGGCGGTGGAAGTGCTGGAACGAGCGCAGCGCCGGCGGCACCGCGGCGACAAGGGCGACCCCGAGGACGACGAAGCCGGTGGCCTCAGGCCAGGAGTCGACGATTGCGGCGTGGTCGATCGACCACGCTCCTGGACCGGTGAACCCGATGACCAGCGCCGCAACTGCGAGCGAGAGCGGATATTCGCCGCCCCCCATCGAGTTCCACAGCGCCTTGACGCTGAACACCTGGGACAACCCGGCGACACCGAGCGTTCCGGCGGCGACGGCGGCTCCTAGCGGTGTGAACAGGCCCAGCGCGAGCAGCGTGGCTGCGAGGATCTCGCAGGTCGCGGCAACGAGGACCATGCGCCGGCCCGGATGATGCCCCAAGCCCTCGAAGATGACGGTGCTGCGCGCGAGCCCAGGCCCCTGTAGCCAGCCGAGCGACTTCTGCACCCCGTGGGAGAACAGCACGACGGCGATGAAACAACGCAACAGCAGCAGTCCGCCACTCATGGCCACTCCTCTCAGGTCCGAACGTGCGGGGTCGCGGTCATCTCCCCGCCGCCGCGAGGTTCACGGTGATGCTCTTGCGGTGGGTGAATCCCTCGAGCGCGCCTTCGAGCGAGAACTCGTGCCCGAGGCCGGACTCCTTGCGCCCGCCGTACGACATGCCGAGCAGTTGACCGCCGCCTCGATTGACCTGCACCCAACCGGCATCGATCGCATGGGCGACGGACAGTGCCGCGCTGATGTCGCCGCCCCAGACGTAGGCGGCGAGGCCGTAATGCGTGTCGTTCGCCATCGCCACGGCCTCCACCGGCTCACTCCACGGCAGCGCGACGAGGACTGGACCGAAGACCTCCTCCCGCGCGACGCGCCAGGCGGGGTCGACGCCGGTGAGGATCGTGGGGTGCACGAAGAAGCCGGGTTCCTGCGCTTCGTGTTCAGCCGGCGCTCCGCCCGTCAGTGTCGTGGCTGCTCGTGCCTCGTCGTCCGTCAGGTAGGAGCACACCCGGCGGTACTGCTTCTCGTTGATGAGCGAGCCGATGTCGGTGTCCTCCGCAAGCGGGTCCCCGATCCGGAGCCCGTCGATCTGCTTGACCAGCTTTTCGAGGAACGAGTCGAATATCGACTTGTGCAATAGGAGTCGTGAGCCGGCGGTGCAGGACTGGCTCTGGCGGGTGAACCGCATCCCCGCGATCACTCCGGCGACGGTGTCGTCGTCGTCGCGGTCGGGGAAGACGATTGCCGGGCTCTTGCCACCCAGTTCGAGGGTGACGGGCAGTACCCGTTCGGCGGCGATGCGCATGGCCAGCTTCCCGATCACCGTTGATCCGGTGAACGAGAGCTTCGCGACGCCCGGGCTCTCGAGCAGCGGCTGACCGCACTCAGGCCCGTAGCCGGTCAGGATGTTGACGACTCCGGCGGGAACGTGGCGGTTGATGATCTCGCCCATGGCCAACACCGCGAGCGGTGCGTCCTCTGCCGCCTTGACCACGATGGTGTTGCCGGTGGTCACCGCCATCGCGATCTTCATCGCCGCCAGCAGCACGGGCGAGTTCCAAGGCACGACGGCGCCGACGACGCCGTACGGCTCGCGAACCGAGTAGCTGAGGAGGTCGGGGCCGAGCGGAACGGTCTCACCCTTGAACTCGCGCGAGACACCGCCGAAATAGCGAAACGTGTCTGACGTGCTCGCCATCTCGGGGCGGGCCTGCGTCCGCAAGGCGTTCCCTGTCTCGGCAGCGAGCAGCCGGGCGAGGCGCTCGCTGTCTGCCTCCAGGTCGTCCGCGATGCGCAACAGCGCCTGACCGCGTTCAGCCGGCGGTGTCCTGCGCCAGGTCGCGAACGCCGCCGCCGCCGCGTCAACCGCGCCGGCGACATCTTCCGAGGTGCCGCGGGGGACCTCCGCCAATGTCACCTGGGTAGCCGGCTCCTGGATGCCGAACCACTGTCCGCTCCGGCTCGCTGCAGGCCGGCCGTTGACCAGCATCTCGACCCGACCGAGGCGACCGGACTGATCCTCCGGGGTCACAAAACGGCTCTTGTTCATGCGAGTGTTCATGCGAGCGGTCCGCAGCTCACTCGGGGCGATGGCCGACGGCGTTGCGCAGGGTGCCGATGCCTTCGACGGCGGCCTCCACGACGTCCCCGGGACCGAGCAGCACCGCCGGTGATCGCGTGAATCCGACACCGTCCGGGGTCCCCGTCGCGACAACGTCGCCGGGCTCGAGAGTCACGGTGTCCGTGACGTACGCGAGGATCTCCGGAACGGTGAAGACCATGTCCTTGGTGTTCGCCGACTGCATGACGGTGCCGTTGACCCGAAGCTCCAGCTGGAGATTGCAAGGATCGGGAAGCTCGTCCGGGGTGACCACCACCGGCCCGATCGGCCCGGTGCGGTCCCCGTTCTTGCCGAGGGTCCACTGTGACGTCTGCATCTGCTTGCGCCGGGCGCTCACGTCGTTGAAGACGGTGTAGCCGAGCACGGCGTCCAACGCAGTCGCTGCATCGGCTTCGTGCAGCGTCCGTCCGATGACCACGGCAAGCTCCACCTCCCAGTCGAGGCCGGCCTCGCCAGCCGGAACCCACAGCTCCGCTCCGTCCACGACCAGCGTCGACGCCCACCGCCCGAAGACCGTCGGATAAGTCGGCACATCCATGCCCGCCTCGGCGGCATGGCTGCGGTAGTTCAGACCGACGCACACGACCTTGGCCGACCGCGGAACGGCGGGAACGTGCGTCACTGACATGCCGTCGAGCGTCGCCTCGCTGCTCGTCGACGCCTGCGCCAGCACCGCAGTCGGGTCGGTATAGAAGGCATCGATAGGGGCGATCGGCCACAGCCTTTGCTCCCTGACGGCTCCGATCCAGCCTTCGCCGTCGAACAGGAATCCGATGAGACGCACGTGCCGCCCTCTCCAGATGATGGCCAATACCCGGCATTGCCCAATCGACCATGATGATTAGGCGCAGTGAATCGGCATGGGGCTGCACTGTCAAGTAGTCAAACCACCATGGAAATGGGCCGCATGAGCGTCGTGCCGACTCTTGACAGCGACGGACCCGTATGGCGAGACTGCCGATCACACATCATCAATAGGTGCGATGAGAGCCTCAGCGACCCAGCTAGACAACCCGCTCACGTCGATCCGAAGGACGGCCAAGATGCTCGCTGCACGTCGATCCCTGAAGCTGGCGGGAATCGCTCTCGCGGCCTCCGCGATGGTTCTCACCGGATGTGCCGGCGGGAGCTCTAGCGGTGACAACTCATCCAAGCACGGCGCGGACAAGTCGCCCATCCGGATCGGCAGCACGCTCGCGCTTACTGGGCCGCTGGCGCCGACAGCGATCATCCACAAGGTCGCCGGCGAACAGTTCGTCAAGCAGCTGAACGCGAACGGCGGACTACTGGGTCGCCCAGTCGAGTGGATCGTGCGCGACGATGAGTCCTCCCCCGAAACCTCCGCCTCGTTGTACGAGCGCCTGATCACTCAGGACAAGGTCGACTTGATCGTCGGCCCTTACGGCACGGCGAACATCTCAGCGTCGATGCAGGTCGCGCAGCGCCACGACATGGTGTTCATCCACAATTCCGGGACGCTGGTCTACGCCTACACATACAAGAACCAGTTCCCGCTCTATGCGTCCGGAATCAAGGCCAGCCAGACAGGGGCGGAGACAGTGTTCGACGCCTACGCCTCCGCACCGAATCCGCCGAAAACGGTCGGATTCGTGGTGAGCAAGTTCCCCGCGACGAACTACCTGGTCTACGGCCACGATGGCACACCGGGCGCGCTGCAGGTCGCTAAGACGAAGGGGCTCAATGTCGTTCTGAACGTGCAGTACGACGTCGGCAACACCGACTGGTCGTCGATTGCGCAGCGGGTGAAGGACGCGAACCCCGATCTGCTGTTCATGGGGGCAACGGGTGCCGATGGCGTCGGTCTGCTGGCCGCATTGCAGCAGCAGGGCTGGACACCTCGGCACCAGTTCTACCAATTTCCGGCGCCCGGTCCCATGCTCGGCGCCGGCAAGATCGCCGACGGTGCCACCACGGTGACGATGTTCGAGCCCTACGAGCCGTACCTGTCCAACACGGGGGCGCAGGACTTGGTGAAGCTCTATCCGCCAGCTGCCAAAGTCGCAGGAATCCAGTACACCGTGCCCGACATCCAGGCGGCCCTGGCATGGGCGCAATGGCAAACGCTGGTCGCCGGCGTCGAAGGATGCAAGTGCCTCGACCAGGACAAGATCGCCCAGACTCTCGAGGACACGACGGTCCACACAGTGCTCGGTGACATCAACTTCGACCCGGCACAACATAACTACTACGGCGACCTGTCCGCCATCAAGCAGATCCAGGACGGCAAGTGGGTCGTGGTCTATCCAAAGGACAAGGCCAGCAACGGCGCGACGATCCGCTGACTGCCATCGCGGGCGGTAGTGACGAAGCGTGCGCTTGACCGGGTCAGCGTTTGCGCCAGCGGAGTGTGGAGGTTCAGCACATGAGCCAGATGGTGCAAACGCTGATCACGGGCACCCTCGTCGGTGGCTTGTACGCGGTGTTCTCTCTAGGGCTGACGCTGCCGTGGGGCCTGTTGCGAGTGCTCAACTTCGCGCACTTCGCCTACGTGTTCCTCTTCGCCTACATCACCTACGAGCTCGCCGCGGTCCATCACCTCGACCCGCTGGTCGCGTTGGCTGTCACGATCCCGTTCGGCGCACTGCTGGGGATCGTGACACAGGCGCTGACGTCCAAAGCATCGCTGGACACCTTCGGCACGCTGATCGCCACCTTCGGCTTGTTCCTCATCCTCCAGGCCGCCATGTCCTTGTACTGGACGAACGACCTGGTGCGGATCCCGCTGACGGACAACCCGTACTTCGTACGCGCCTGGCACGTCGGTCCGTACACGATCCCGTTCGTCTACGCCTGCGCCTTCGCGTCCGCGGTGGTGCTCTGCGTCGGCAGCTACTTTCTGTTGGAACGCAGCTACACCGGCAAGGCCATCCGGGCTGCGGTGCAGGACCCCCAGATCGCCGCCGCGTTCGGCGTCAACCGCGTCCGGGTCAGCTACCTCATCGCCGGAGTGGCAGGAACGTCGGCTGCCGTGGCTGGGGGATTCCTCGCCATGCTCTTCGCGTTGACTCCCTCGGGCGCCCAGGGGTGGGTCGCGGTCGTGTTCGCCTCGGTGCTGCTGGGCGGCCTCGGTAACCCGCGTGGCACTCTCGGCGCAGCGATCATCGTCGGGGTCGCGGAGGCGATGACGCAGCGTTACGTCGACCCGACGTTGGCGAAGCTCACGCCTCTGGCGCTGCTGATCGTGATGCTGCTCGTCCGCCCGACCGGCTTGTTCCGACCCGCCGTCCGCATCGGTCAGACATGACGTCGACGGGCCCGCTCGCACCGTCGCCGTTGACGAGGCGGCCGACGGCGATCAAGCTCGCCGCCGCCGCGGCGGTGCTCGCCGTACTGGCGCTGCTGCCGGTTATCGAGGGCACAGGTCGGAACAGCAGCTACCTCATCGTTTATCTGTACTTCGTTTTCTTCTGGGTCACCCAGAGCACGAGCTGGAACATCTTCAGCGGCTACGCGGGCTACTTCAGCTTCGCCCAGGGGGCGTTCTACGGCGCGGGTGTGTACACGACGGTGCTCCTGGTCGAGCACCTGCACATGTCGATCCTGCTCATCATCCCGATCGGCGGCCTCGTGGCGGGGCTGACCGCCCTGCTCACCGGGCTGATCGTCTTCGGGATCCGGTCGCTCTCCGGGGAGATCTTCGCGCTGTTCTCACTGTCGCTGGGGCTCGGGTTCGGCGTCCTCGCGAACAACGTCAACGCCATCGACGGGGGCAGCGGCCGCGTTCTCGGTCAGGTCAGCTACCCCGCATGGCTGGGTTCCGTGAATCAGATGCTCTACGTTCTGGCGCTCGTGCTTGCCGTAGCGACGGTCTTCTGTGCGCGTGCCATCCAGCACTCACGTATGGGCTACGGCCTCGCGGCGATCCGTGACGACGAGCACGTCGGGGGCACCCTCGGCGTCCCGACGCTGCGATACAAGTTGATGGCGTTCTCGATCGGGGCGATGTTCGCCGGCGCCTCCGGTGCGTTGCACGCAGTTCTCATCAACTTCGTCACGCCGGACGCAGCGTTCGGGCAGCAGGTGCCGTTCTACGTCATCGTGATGTCGGTCATCGGAGGACGGCGGCACTGGCTCGGACCGGTTCTCGGCGCGACGCTGATCTACACGACCAACGACCGCCTCACCAACCTCGGCATGGTCGAGCTGAACCAGATATTGGTCGGACTCCTCCTGACCGTGGTGGTCGTCGGCCTGCGGGCCGGAATCGTCGTACAGCTCTTCCGCCGACCTGCGGCGACCGCCGTCGCGGCCGCGGTCGCGGTGCTCATCGTCGAGGTGACCGGACGGGGCGGCGACGTCATCACGACGTTCGCCTGGGCGATGCTGAGCGGGGTCGCCATCCTCCTTGTCCCCGACCGCGTCTATCAGATGACCGTCCGCCACCGGCCCCGCTGGTGGCGGCTCGGGCGGCTCACGGCTGCGCGCGATGAGACCGCCTCTCCGCCGAAGCCGCGGGTGAGCGGAGGTCTGCGATGAGCGCAGCTCCGGTGCTGGCCTGTCACGACATCCGCAAAACCTTCGGCAACCTGACCGCCGTCAACGGCGCCTCACTACATCTCGCGGAGGGCGAGATCCTCGGCCTGGTCGGCCCCAACGGCTCGGGCAAGTCCACTCTCATCAACGCCGTCAGCGGCTACTTCCCGATCGACTCCGGCCAGGTGCTTCTCGACGGCCACCGAATCGACGGCATCGCGAGTCATCGCATCTCGCATCGCGGGCTCGCGCGGACTTACCAGATACCCCGGCCGCTCGGGAGCCTGACCGCGCTCGACAACGTGAAGGTCGGCTGCTACTTCGGCCGACGGCGGTCAGGGAACTCCGACGTCGACAAGGAAGCTCGGCACTGGCTGGCGTTCACCGGTCTCGGAGCGGTGACCGACGCCCCCGTCGCCTCGCTCACGTTGCACCAGCGCAAGTTCCTGGAGCTGGCCCGGGCACTCGCCTGCCGACCGCGGGTCCTGCTTCTCGACGAGGTGCTCGCGGGGCTGAACCCGGTGGAGGTGGACGCCGCCATCGACGTCATCGGGCAGGTCCGGGACTCGGGCGTCAGCATCGTCCTGGTCGAACACATCATGCGGGTCGTCGTGAAGCTCTGCGACCGAGTGACCGTCCTCGCCGCCGGCAGCATGATCGCCGAAGGGCCACCGCAGACCTGTCTGCGCGACGAGGCGGTCGTGGACGCGTATCTCGGGAGGCAACATGCTCGAGGTGCGTGACGTCGACATCCACTACGGCGAGGCGCAGGCTCTCAACCGGGTGAACCTGGACGTCGGACCCGACGAGATCGTGGCAGTCCTCGGATCCAACGGCGCCGGCAAAACCACCCTCGTCAAGGGAATCGTCGGGATCCAGCCGGTGAGCGCAGGGACCATCTCCTGCGACGGACACACGATCTCCAATCTGGCGGCGCACCGGGTCGTCAGCAGCGGTGTCGCCGTCGTGCCCGAGGGGGGACGACTGTTCCCTGCGATGACG
>Ga0207705_10000950_pt1 | contig 23658 bp, 17 predicted proteins | sample KBSC13metaG_FD_184314 | JGI IMG/M metagenome (GOLD analysis project Ga0207705, IMG submission 184314) | Corn rhizosphere microbial communities from Kellogg Biological Station, Michigan, USA - KBS C1-3 metaG (SPAdes) (version 2) | ecosystem: Host-associated > Plants > Roots > Rhizosphere > Soil ... | reverse complement strand
TTGTACGCGGCCGCCGTCGCCAGCTTCAGCACGTGCAATCCGTTCCGGCCCGACTTCAAGGACAGGCCGCCGCCCGCCCCGCGCGAACTGGCGCGCATGCTGGTGGACATCTACCTGAGCGACGAGGTGTTCGACAACATCGAGGCCCACTGCCCGCTGTACGCGCTGCCGGGCGACGTGGCGCGCGCGGGCCTCTCGCCGCAGAAGGCGTACACGCAGCTGATCCGCAATCTCGTGCAGGTGTACGCGGGCGCGCTCGCGCGCGCTCCCGACGGCGAGCAAAGGGCGCAGGCGATCGTCGCGCTGTGCGTGGGCGGCATGGTGCTGGCGCGCACGACGGACGACGCGGCGCTGCGCACGTCGCTGCGGGCGGCTGCGCGGGAACAGGCGCTGGCGTTGCTCGAAGGCGTGTAAACGCCGCGTATAAAGATGTGCAGGCCATGCAAGTGCCCCGTAAACGCTGCCAGCGTCGCCAGAGTGGGCGGCGCCATGCGATGACCTCGATGTTACGTTGTAATGACAATTGGAGAGTTTCCAGCGGTGTTTATGCCCCTAGACTAGCGGCAACTTTGCAGCGGGTGCTGCGGGGTGCAACTACTAGGGAGTCAATACATGGCCACGCAGGCACTTTTCGACATCGGTAACGTCATCCTCGAACCTTTACCCACGTTCGCGCGGCTGAAGGACAAGACCCGCGCCTGGGTGCCGCTGGTCGTGCTGATCCTGCTGACGCTGGCCATCAGCTACTGGTATATCGCAACCCTCGATTTCGCCTGGTTCCGCGAGCACATGCTGGCGGCGCAAGGGACCGTCAAGCCGGAAGCGGGGGGCGCGCAGGGACATGTCCCGACGCCGAGCAGCATGCTGTGGACGATGGGGATCGGTATCGTGCTGGGCACGCCCGTGACGTTCGCGCTGATCGCGGTGTACTACCTGCTGGCCGGAAAGGTGATGGGGTCAAGCATCGGCTACGGCAAATGGTTCGGCTTCGCGGCCTGGACCAGCATCCCGCACCTGCTGGCGCTGCCGCTGACGGCACTGCAGATCGCGACGTCGGGCGGCCGCCTGGCGCTGGAAGATTCGAACATGGTGTCGCTCAACCACCTGCTGCTGCACCTGCCGCAGTCCAGCCACTGGGCCAGCTTCGCCGGCAGCCTCGACCTGACCTCGCTGTGGATCATCGTCCTCGCGGCAATCGGCCTGAAAGCCTGGACCGGACGCTCGACCGCAGCCTGCACGTTTGTGGCCGTGCTGCCGGACGTGCTCATCTACGGCATCTGGGCCGCGAAGATCGCCTTCTTCGGATAAGCACATGAAGAAGAAACTGATAGGCGCGGCCGTCGTCGCGGCATTCCTCATCGTCCCGGTGGCGATCAAGTTCGGGACCAAGCCGCCGCGTCGCGAGGCCGAACTGGCGACCGTGCAAAAGCTGGCGATCCACCCGGCCATCCTCGCCACCGGCAACCTCGTGTTCCGCCAGGAGGTGCAGTTGTCGGCGGAGGTCATCGGCAAGGTGGCCGCCGTCCTCGTGCGCGAGGGCGACAAGGTGACGCGCGGGCAGATCCTGCTGCGGCTCGACCCGACCGTGTACCAGGCCGAGGTGGCGCAGCAGGAGGCCAACCGGCGCAACGCCGCCATCGCCATCGAGCGCGCCCAGATCAACCTCGCGAACCAGCAGCGCAACCTGGACCGCACCGGCCAGCTGTACAAGGCCAAGTACATCGACATCTCGAAGTACGACGACGCCGTGCACCAGGTCGACCTGGCGAAAGTCGAGCTGCGCGCCAGCCGCGAGTCGCTCGAACAGGCCAGCGCGCTGCTGTCGCAGTCGCGCGAGCACCTGGCCAAGACCGAGGTGCGCGCGCCCATCGACGGCACCGTGACGGCCGTGCCGATCAAGATCGGCGAGACGGCCGTCGCCAGCGCCACCGGCATCGCCGGCTCGTCGCTGATGACGATCGCGGACGTCGGTTCCATCATGGCCGAGGTGAACGTGGACGAAGCCGACATCGCCCGGGTGGCCGCGGGCCAGCAGGCCAAGGTATATCCGGCCGCATTCCCGGACCAGCCGGTCGCGGGCCGGGTGGAGAGCGTGGCGATGGCGCCGCGTGTCATCCCGGGAGCACAGGGCCGCAGCTATGTCGTCAAGCTGCGTCTCGACGACCTGCAGGTGGCGCTGCGTTCCGGAATGACGTGCCGGGTCGAGATCGTCGTCGGCAACGGTGCGGCCAGGCCGGCCGTGCCGATCCAGGCCGTCATGAACGAGGAAGTCCCAGGCGCGAAGGACCGCATGAAGAACGTCAGCTACGTGCTCGTCGTGCAGGACGGGAAGGTGAACAAGGCCCCGGTGGAGCTGGGACTGTCGGACGACGCCAACCAGGAAGTGACGAAGGGGCTGGCCATCGGCCAGACGATCGCCGTGGGACCGGCGCGCCTGCTGCGCGAGCTGCACGAGGGCGACCTGGTGACGGCGAAGAAGGCGGAGTTGAAAGTCGCCGCAGGGACACATCCATGATCCGTCTGGAAGGCGTGAGCAAGCAGTACCGGATGGGCGACCAGGTCGTCCACGCGCTGCAGGGCATCGACCTGCACATCCGCGCCAACGAGATGGTGGCGTTCATCGGCGCGTCCGGATCCGGCAAATCGACCATGATGAACATCGTCGGCTGCCTCGACCGGCCCAGCAGCGGCGAGTACTGGCTCAACGGGCGCGCGGTGGCGACGATGTCCGGCGACGAGCTGGCCAGCGTGCGCAACCGGGAGATCGGCTTCATCTTCCAGAGTTTCCACCTGCTGCCGCGCGCGAGTGCGCTCGACAACGTCGCGCAGCCGCTGATCTACCGCGGCGTGCCGCTGCGCGAACGCCTGGCGCTGGCGGAACAGGCCTTGCAGCGCGTGGGCCTGGGCGAACGCATGCACCACCGTCCGAACGAGCTGTCGGGTGGCCAGCGCCAGCGCGTGGCGATCGCGCGCGCGCTCGTCGGCAAGCCCGCGATCCTGCTGGCCGACGAGCCGACGGGGAACCTCGATTCCGCCACCAGCCAGGAGATCCTGGCGCTGATCCGCGAACTGCACGCGGATGGCCAGACCGTGATCATGGTGACGCACGAACCGGAGATCGCCGACCAGTGCCGGCGCGTCGTGCGGTTGCGCGACGGGAGGATCATGTCGGATACGGAGAACGCGGCATGAGCATATTCCTCGAGAGCCTGCGCTCGGCGCTGGCGGCGATCCGCGCGCACCGGCTGCGCAGCTTCCTCACGTCGCTCGGCATCATCATCGGCGTGGCCTCCGTGATCACGGTGGTCTCGCTGATCCAGGGCCTGTCGAAAAGCGTCAGCGACCAGTTCGAGGGCCTGGGTGGCAACGGCCTGACGATCCGGCCGCACAACGAGTTCAAGGACATGATGCGCGGCAAGGTGAACTACCTGCGTTTCGAGGACGTGGAACTGCTGCGCGCGCGCGTCGACGGGATCCGCAGTCTCAGCCCGCTGTTCGTTCCCGGCTTTTCCGAAGTGCGCTACACGGGCCTGTCCGCCACGGCCCAGGTATTCGCCACGACGGCCAGCTACCAGGAAGTGAACGGGCGCTATGCGCGGCTGGGCCGGTTCATCAGCGAGTCTGACGACGCCAGCGCGCGCCGCGTGGCCGTGGTGGGCGAGAAGCTGATCGAGGACCTGCACCTGCCGCCCAACCCGGTCGGGCAATTCATCCTGTACGCGAACGAGTGGTTCAAGATCGTTGGCGTGATGGAAAAACAGGGCGAGATCTTCGGCATGTCCCGGGATAACTACATGATCGTCCCGTTCAGGACGGGGCAGAGCATCATCGGCAACAACACCCGGCCGCAACTGCAGATCACGGTGGCGGTGCGCGACCTGGGCCGGCTGGACGAGGCCCGCAGCCACATCCGCATGGTCATGCGCCGGGCACACCGCCTGAAAGCCGACGACGCCGACGATTTCGAGATCGACTCGGCCGACCAGATCGCGAAAACCTTCGACAGGGTGAGCGGCACCGTCACATTCGTCATGAGCGGCATCGTCGGCATCTCCCTGCTGGTGGGCGGCATCGGCATCATGAACATCATGCTGGTGTCGGTGAAGGAAAGGACGCGCGAGATCGGCATCTGCAAGGCGATCGGCGCGCGCAGCAGCGACATCCTGCTGCAGTTCCTGATCGAGGCCGTCACCCTGTCGCTGCTGGGTGGCCTGATCGGCCTCGTCATCGGCTACGCGCTCGGGGTGGGGATCGCGGCGATGATCCCCGACTTTCCGCCGGCCGTCGTGCCGTGGTGGGCCGTGGCGCTGGCGGTGCTGTTCTCGGGGTCGGTGGGCGTCGTGTTCGGCGTCGTGCCAGCCAGCCAGGCCGCGCGGCTCGATCCGATCGACGCGCTCAGGTACGAGTGAAGGGGCGAAAAAAAACCGGAGCGCGCTCCGGTTTTTTTATTGGCATGGCCGGATCAGGCCGCGAGCTTCTTCTTCAGCAGTTCGGTCACCTGCGCCGGATTCGCCTTGCCCTTCGACGCCTTCATGCACTGGCCGATCAGCGCGTTGATCGCGGCTTCCTTGCCGGCCTTGTACTGCTCGACCGATTTCGCATTGTTGGCCAGGACGTCGTCGACGATCGCTTCCAGCGCGCCCGTGTCCGAGATCTGCTTCAGGCCTTCGCGTTCGATGATCGCGTCGGCCAGGTGCTCGTCTTCCGATTGCGCTTCCCACATCAGGCTGAACACCTTCTTGCCGGCGTTGTTCGAGATCGTGCCGTCGGCGATGCGGGTCAAGAGCAGGGCCAGTTGCGAGGCCTCGACCGGAGAGTGCTCGATGGCGACGTCGGCGCGGTTCAGCGCGGACGACACGTCGCCCATCAGCCAGTTCGCGGCGGCCTTGGCGTTTTCCTTGCCGGCCCTGGCGACGACGGCTTCGTAATACGTGGCCATCGCCTGGGACGAGGTCAGGATCAGCGCGTCGTACTCGGGCAGGCCATAGTCGCGGATGAAGCGGTCGCGCATCGTGGCCGGCAGCTCCGGCATGTCGGCCTTCACGCGGTCGATCCACGCCTGCGAGATCGTGAGCGGCGGCAGGTCGGGGTCGGGGAAGTAGCGGTAGTCCTGCGCGTCTTCCTTGGTGCGCATCTCGCGCGTTTCCTTGCGGTCCGGATCCCACAGGCGCGTGGCCTGTACCACCTTGCCGCCGTCCTCGATCAGTTCGATCTGGCGCCGCACTTCGTAGTGGATCGCTTCTTCCATGAAGCGGAACGAATTCAGGTTCTTGATCTCGCAACGGGTGCCGAATTCCTTCTGGCCGACGGGGCGCACGGACACGTTGACGTCGCAGCGGAACGAGCCTTCCTGCATGTTGCCGTCGCAGACGCCCAGCCACATCACGAGGCCGTGCAGGGCTTTCGCATAGGCCACGGCTTCGGCGGCGCTGCGGATCTCCGGCTCGGAGACGATTTCCAGCAGCGGCGTGCCGGCGCGGTTCAGGTCGATGCCGCTCATGCCGTGGTAATCCTCGTGCAGCGACTTGCCGGCGTCTTCCTCGAGGTGGGCGCGGGTCAGGTTGACGGTCTTCGTCTCCAGCTTGCCGTCCTTCTCGTACGCGAACGTGAGGCTGCCGCCCTGCACGACCGGGTCTTCGAACTGGCTGATCTGGTAACCCTTCGGCAGGTCGGGGTAGAAGTAGTTCTTGCGCGCGAAGACGGACTGCGGCGCGATCTTCCCGCCGACCGCGAGGCCGAAGCAGATCGCGCGTTCGACGGCGCCCTTGTTCATCACGGGCAGCACGCCCGGCAGCGCCAGGTCGACCGGGCTCGCCTGCGTGTTCGGCTCCGCGCCGAACCTGATCGAGCTGCCGCTGAAGATTTTGGAGTTGGTCGTGAGCTGGACGTGGTTCTCAAGACCGATGACGACTTCCCATTGCATAGTGTTCTCTCTTGTATGTCAGTGCGTCAAACGCCCTCGGGTGCGCGGGTATGCCAATCCGTGGCTTGCTGGTACTGGTGCGCGATGTTCAGCAGCTTTGCCTCGGCAAAGTAATTGCCGATGATTTGCAGGCCCACCGGACGCTTGCCGTTCTTTTCACCGTGGCCGAAGCCGCAAGGGATCGACATGCCGGGCAGGCCGGCGAGGCTCGTCGACAGCGTGAAGATGTCGGCCAGGTAGTTCGCCACCGGGTCGTTCGCCTTCGAACCCAGGTCCCACGCAACGCTCGGGGCCACCGGGCCCATGATCACGTCGCACTTGTCGCGGAATGCGGCCTGGAAATCGTCGGCGATCAGGCGGCGGATCTTCTGCGCCTGCACGTAATAGGCGTCATAGTAGCCGTGGCACAGCACGTACGTGCCGACCATGATGCGGCGCTGGACTTCCTTGCCGAAGGCTTGCGCACGCGTCTTCTTGTACATGTCCTGCAGATCCGTGTATTCCGGAGCGCGGTAGCCGTAGCGCACGCCGTCGAAGCGCGACAGGTTCGACGAGGCTTCCGCCGGCGCGATGATGTAGTACACGGGGATCGACAGCGACGTCTTCGGCAGCGAGATCTCCACCAGGGTCGCGCCCAGCTTCACGAATTCATCCAGCGCGGCGCGCACGGCCTGCTCGACATCCTGAGCGAGACCTTCGCCGAAGTATTCTTTCGGCACGCCGATGCGCAGGCCGGTCAGCGGCGCGTTCAGGTCGCGCGTGAAGTCTTCGCGGGCGTTGCCCTGCTCGGCCGTGAGGCTCGTCGAATCGCGCTCGTCGAAGCCGACCATCTCGTTCAGCAGCAGGGCGCAGTCTTCTGCCGTGCGGGCCATCGGGCCGCCCTGGTCGAGCGACGACGCGAAAGCGATCATGCCGAAGCGCGACACGCGGCCGTACGTCGGCTTGATGCCGGTGACGCCGCAGAATGCGGCCGGCTGGCGGATCGAGCCGCCCGTATCGGTCCCGGTCGCGGCCGGCGCCAGGCGCGCGGCGACGGCTGCGGCCGAGCCGCCCGACGAGCCGCCCGGCACGGCCAGCGCATCCCACGGATTTTTCACGGCGCCGAACGCGGAGTTCTCGTTCGACGAGCCCATCGCGAATTCGTCGCAGTTCAGCTTACCGAGCGTGACCGTGCCGGCATCCGCGAATTTCGTGACGACGGTGGCGTCGAACGGGCTGACGTAGTTGCCCAGCATCTTCGAGGCGGCAGTCGAGCGCCAGCCCTGCGTGACGAAGATATCCTTGTGGGCGATGGGAATGCCGGTCAGCGGGCCGGCGTTGCCTGCCGCGATGCGGGCGTCGGCCGCCTGCGCCTGCGCGAGCGACAGTTCCGGATTCACGTCCAGGAACGCGTTATGCTGGCTGGCGGCGATGCGGTCGAGGTAGTGCCGGGTCAGCTCCGTCGCCGAGACTTGTTTCGAGTGCAGGAGCGCGGACAGCTCCTTGATGGTTTTTTGATGCATCATGATGGTCGACGTTCGCTGCGGGTTATTCGGTGGCGATGACTTTCGGCACGAGGTACAGGCCGTCCTGGGTTGCCGGGGCGGGCGCCTGGTAGTCGTCGCGATGGTTTTCCTCGGTCACCACGTCCTCGCGCAGGCGCAGCGGCAGGGCGAGCACGGCTGCCAGCGGTTGCGACAGCGGTTCGACGCCGGTGGTGTCGACGGCCTGCATCTGCTCGGCCAGGGCGAAGATCCCGTTCAGCTCGGTCAAGGCGATTTCGGCGTGGGCCTCATCCATGTCGAGCTGGGCCAGGTTGGCGATCCGGTTTACGTCTGAAAGTGTCAGGGACATGGCAAATGGCGCGGTTCGTTGCCGCGTTCAAAAGATGAGTGTGTAGACAATGAAATTTGGTTAACGGCGCGCTAAAGCTGATAAAAGCTTTCTAATACCGTCGATCTCGCAGGCTGATATGGGCATGAAACCACCCGTTTTTCAGCGTTTAATCGGCAAATTATAAGGTAGAATGGCGGGCTAATGCGTTCTCCGGGCGAAACCCGCCCTTCATCTGCGCATGAAAAGCCCGCGATGCGGATTCGGCTTTGCGGCGAAGATTCCCCGATTAATGTTAGGCGCACCCCTTGCGCACATCAGGACACACATGTTTGGTTTTTTACGCAGCTATTTCTCTAACGACCTGGCCATCGACCTGGGTACCGCCAACACGCTGATCTATGTGCGCGGCCTGGGCATCGTGCTGGACGAGCCTTCGGTCGTCGCGATCCGCCAGGAAGGCGGTCCGAATGGTAAGAAGACGATCCAGGCGGTCGGCAAGGAAGCCAAGCAGATGCTTGGCAAGGTCCCCGGCAACATCGAGGCGATCCGCCCGATGAAGGATGGCGTGATCGCCGACTTCACCGTCACCGAGCAGATGCTCAAGCAGTTCATCCGCATGGTGCACGACTCGAAGTTCTTCCGTCCGTCGCCGCGCATCATCATCTGCGTGCCCTGCGGTTCCACGCAGGTCGAGCGCCGCGCGATCCGCGAATCGGCGCTGGGCGCCGGCGCGTCGCAGGTCTACCTGATCGAAGAGCCGATGGCGGCCGCGATCGGCGCGGGCCTGCCGGTGTCCGAGGCGACCGGTTCGATGGTGGTCGACATCGGCGGCGGCACGACGGAGGTCGGCATCATCTCGCTGGGCGGCATGGTCTACAAAGGTTCCGTGCGCGTGGGCGGCGACAAGTTCGACGAAGCCATCGTCAACTATATCCGCCGCAACTACGGCATGCTGATCGGCGAACAGACTGCCGAGTCGATCAAGAAGGCAATAGGTTCGGCGTTCCCGGGCTCCGAAGTCAAGGAGATGGAAGTCAAGGGCCGCAACCTGTCGGAAGGCATCCCGCGTTCCTTCACCATCTCCTCGAACGAGATCCTGGAAGCGCTGACCGACCCGCTGAACAACATCGTCTCGGCCGTCAAGAACGCCCTCGAGCAGACCCCGCCGGAACTCGGCGCGGACATCGCCGAGAAGGGCATGATGCTGACGGGCGGCGGCGCGCTGCTGCGCGACCTGGACCGCCTGCTGATGGAAGAGACGGGCCTGCCGGTGCTGGTGGCCGAAGATCCGCTGACCTGCGTCGTGCGCGGCTCCGGCATGGCGCTCGAGCGCATGGACAAGCTGGGCTCGATCTTCTCGTACGAGTAACCCGGCCGTGGCGGCGCGGACCTGGCATGTGGCGGCCCCGGTGATCCCGGGGCTCGGCACGCCGTTCGCGCTGCGTGCGTTCAGCGCTGGCGACGCCCGGTGCCGGCACCCCGGCGTCAAGCGTCCACATTGACGCGGGCCAGGTACGCCCGCATTATTGGAAGTCATGGAATACAGTCCTCCGCCGCTGTTCAAGCAAGGCGCCCCAGCAAGGGTCAAGGTGACCGTGTTCGCTCTGCTCTCGATCGCGCTGCTCGTGGTCGACGCGCGCCTGCACGCGCTCAGCGCCGTGCGCCAGGTGGCGGCAACGGTCCTGTACCCGTTCCAGATGGCCGCCCTGGCCCCGCGCGACGCGCTGGCCAACATGGGCACGTATTTTTCTTCGATCTCCGCCCTGCAGAAGGAAGTGCGCGACCTGAAGAGCCAGCAGGTGGCGATGGCCCAGGCCATGCAGCAGGCGCAGCTCCAGATGGCCGAGAACGCGCAGCTGCGCCGCCTGATGGACGCGCGCGAGCACCTGCCCGTGCACTCCATGATGAGCGAGATCCTGTACGACGCGCGCGACCCGTCCACGCGGCGCGTCGTGCTCGACCGCGGTACCCGCAACGGCGTCAAGCTCGGCCTGCCCGTGATCGACAATGCCGGTGTCGTCGGCCAGGTCACGCGCGTGTTTCCGTTCACATCCGAAGTCACGCTCCTCACCGACAAGGAACAGGCGATCCCCGTGCAGGTGCTGCGCAATGGCCTGCGCAGCGTGGCCTATGGCCGCGGCCAGTCCGGCCTGTTGGATCTGCGCTTCGTCGCGCCGAACGCCGACATCCAGGTCGGCGACGTGCTCGTGACGTCCGGCCTGGACGGCATCTACCCGGCCGGCCTCGCGGTGGCCAAGGTGATCCAGGTCGAGAACGTGGCGCAGGGCGCGTTCGGCCGCGTCGTGTGCCAGCCGCTGGCCGGCATCGACCGCCATCGCCAGCTCCTGATCGTGATGTCCGACCAGCCGCTGCCGCCGCGCCCGATCGAGGAAGCACCCAAGGCCACCGGCAACACGACGTCGAAGAAGAACCTGCCGCGCATGCAACCGGTGCCGCCGTTGCCGCTGCCCCCGCAGCCGCTGGCGCCCGCGGTTGCGCCCACCGGGGCACCGGCCGCCGGTGCGGCGAAGGGGACGGCCGGGGCCACGCATCCGGCCACGCCGGCCGCAGTGCCAGGCCAGAACGCCGCCGCGCCCGCGCGCGCGACCCCTGCGGGCACCGTGACGGCACCCATCGTCGGAGCGCCGGCCGCCGGTACGCCGGCCGCACGTCATCCCGGCGTGGGCACGCCAGCCGCCATGGGCGCCGGCGCACGCGCGCCTGCGGCCGTGACTGCAGCGCCCGCCCGCGTGCCCGCCGCGACCCCGTCCCCGGTGCCGACCGCCGGGACCGCCGCACACCCCCCGGCTGCCGGCGCGCCGGCCCCGGCAGCGGCCAACACGACGGCACGGCCGAAGGAGGGCGCCTGATGCCGACGAACCGCCCGCACTACATCCTGCTGCCGGCCAGCCCGCTGTTCATTGCCTTCAGCCTGGTCTGCGCCTTCATGCTCAACCTGCTGCCCTGGGGCCGCTGGGTGGGCGCGCCGGATTTCGTCGCGCTCGTGCTCGTGTTCTGGGGCATCCACCAGCCGCGCAAGGTCGGCATCGGCATCGCGTTCTGCATGGGCCTCTTGATGGACGTGCACGACGCCACGTTGCTGGGCGAGAACGCCTTGGCCTACACGCTGCTGTCCTACCTGGCGATCATGATCCACCGCCGCGTACTGTGGTTCCCGCTCGTCACGCAGGCGATGCACGTGTTCCCGCTGCTGCTGCTGACGCAGGCGATCCAGGTGATGGTGCGGTTCTTCGTGACGGGCCGCTTCCCCGGTGCGCTCGTGTTCATCGAGAGCGTGATCGCCGTGGCGTTGTGGCCGGTGATCACGTGGCTGCTGCTGGCGCCGCAACGCCGCGCGGTCGACAAGGACCATACGCGTCCGATCTGAAGACCCTTCCCGTAACGTAAGCCGAATGACCGAGATCAAAGACAGCGATCGCGAGATCCACCTGTTCCGCATGCGCCTGACGGCGATGGTGCTGTTCGTCTTCATTTGCTTCGGCCTGCTCGTCGCACGCTTCGTCTGGCTGCAGGTCTTCAAGCATAGCCAGTACATGGCGCAGGCCGAGGACAACCGCATCGCGCTCGTGCCCATCGTCCCGAACCGCGGCCTGATCGTGGACCGCAACGGCGTCGTCCTGGCGAGCAACTATTCCGCCTACACGCTCGAGATCACGCCGTCCAAGCTGGAAGCCAACCTCGATTCCGTGATCGACGAGTTGGCCAAGCTCGTCACGATCGAGGCGAAGGACAGGAAGCGCTTCAAGCGCCTGCTGGAAGAGTCGAAGAATTTTTCCAGCGTCCCGATCCGCACGCGCCTGACCGACGAGGAAGTGGCGCGCTTCACCGCACAGCATTTCCGCTTCCCCGGCGTGGAAGTGCAGGCGCGCCTGTTCCGCCAGTATCCGCTGGGCGAGGTGGCGTCGCATGTGCTGGGCTATATCGGCCGCATCAACCAGAACGAGGCCAAGGCCATCGAGGCCAGCGACGATGCCGCCAACTACAACGGCACGGACCACATCGGCAAGGAAGGCCTGGAAAAGAGCTACGAGGCCCAGCTGCACGGCCAGACGGGCTACGAGGAAGTCGAACGCTCGGCCGGTGGTCGCGCGATCCGTACGCTGTCGCGCACGCCGCCGGTGCCGGGCAGCAACCTGATCCTGTCGATCGACATCGAGCTGCAGAAAGTCATCGAAGAGGCGTTCGGCAACTACCGCGGCGCGCTGGTCGCGATCGAACCGTCGACGGGCGACGTCCTCGCCTATGTGTCGCGGCCCGGCTTCGATCCGAACCTGTTCGTCGACGGCATCGACAGCCAGAGCTGGTCGGAGCTGAACACGTCGCTCGACAAGCCGTTGATGAACCGTCCGCTGTCCGGCACGTATCCGCCGGGGTCGACGTTCAAGCCGTACATGGCGCTGGCCGCGCTGGAACTGGGCCTGCGCCGGCCGGAGTATGGCATCAGTGACCCGGGCTTCTTCATGCTGGGCGGCCACCGTTTCAACGACGACAAGAAGGGCGGCCACGGCTTCATCGACATGTACCGCTCGATCGCGATGTCCTGCGACACATACTATTACCAGCTCGGCAACGAGATGGGCATCGACCGCATCCACGACTTCATGCAGCCGTTCGGCTTCGGCGAAAAGACGGGTATCGACCTCGAGCACGAGAAGACGGGCATACTGCCGTCGCAGCAATGGAAGCGCGATCGCTTCAAGCGCAACCGTGCGGCGCAGAAGTGGGTCGGCGGCGACACCATCTCGATCTCGATCGGCAACGGCTTCAACAGCTATACGCCCTTGCAGATGGCGCATGCGGTGGCGACGCTCGCCAACGATGGCGTGCTCATGAAGCCGCACCTCGTCAAGATGCTCGAGGATGGCGGCAACCACGCGCGCACCTTGACGGTGGCGAAGGAATCCGGCCGCATCGCGCTGAAGCAGCAGAACATCGACGTCGTCAAGCGCGCAATGGTCGGCGTCACGGCGGACCAGAGCGGCACCGCCTTCATCCCCTTCCGCAACGTGCAGTACACGGTGGCCGGCAAGACGGGTACGGCGCAGGTGGTGGGCCTGAAGGGCCAGAAATACAATGCCGCCGCGACGCCGGAACGCCTGCGCGACAATGCGCTGTTCATCGCGTTCGCCCCGGCCGACCATCCGCGCATCGCGCTCGCGCTGGTGGTGGAAAACGCCGGCTTCGGCGCGGCGGTGGCGGCGCCGATCGCGCGCAAGGCGCTCGATTACTACCTGCTCGGCAAGCGCCCGGGCGACGCCGACAAGCCGGCGCCGAAGCCCGTCGATCCGGAACCGGCCGACGAAGACCAGGTGGCGCCCACGGCCGGCGCCGACTTCAGGCCGGGTGGCGAAACGCCTGGCAACAAGGACTGAACCATGGCGCATTTTCCCGAACGCCGCTCGCTCAGCCGGCGCCTCAAACCCTACTTCACCGTTTTCGATCCGGCGCTGACGCTGATCCTGTTCCTGCTGCTGTGTGTCGGCCTCGTCACGCTGTCGTCGGCCGGTCACGACTTCCCGGGCCGCCTGGAAGGCCAGATCCGCAACATCATGGCCGCCTTCGTATTCATGTGGGTGGCCGCCATCGTGCCGCCGCAGACGCTGCTGCGCCTTGCGGTGCCGATCTATACGTTCGGCGTCGCGCTGCTGCTCGCGGTGGCGGCCGTGGGCGTCATCAAGAAGGGCGCACGACGCTGGCTGCACGTGGGCGTGGACATCCAGCCGTCCGAGATCATGAAGATCGCCACGCCGCTGATGCTGGCGTGGTATTTCCAGACGCGGGCCGGCTTCCTGCAATGGAAGTCCTTCCTCGTGGCGGCGCTGCTGCTCGCGATTCCGTTCGGCCTCATCGCCAGGCAACCCGACCTCGGCACGGCGCTGCTGGTGGGCGGCTCCGGCTTCTTCGTGATCTTCCTGGCCGGCCTGTCGTGGCGGGCGCTCGGCGCGCTGTTCGTGGCCGGCTGCGCGGCGCTTCCCGTCGCGTGGTCGATGATGCACGACTACCAGCGCGAACGCGTGATGACCTTGATCGATCCCACGTCCGACCCGCTCGGCAAGGGGTTCCACATCATCCAGTCGACGATCGCGATCGGTTCGGGCGGCGTGTCCGGCAAGGGCTATATGAAGGGCACGCAGGCGTATCTCGAATTCATTCCCGAGCGCACCACCGACTTCATCTTTTCCGTGTATTCCGAAGAGTTCGGCCTGATCGGCAATCTCGTGCTGTTGTTCCTGTACCTGCTCCTGATCGGACGCGCGATGATGATCGCGGCCAATGCACCGAACCTGTTCACCCGCCTGCTGGCGGGGGCGATCGCGATGATGTTTTTTACGTATGCTTTCATCAACATGGGCATGGTCAGCGGCATCCTGCCCGTGGTCGGAGTTCCGCTTCCATTCATGAGCTACGGCGGTACCGCGCTGATTACTTTGGGCCTCTGCAGTGGTATATTGATGAGTATTCAACGACACCGCAAACTGGTGCAGACCTGATATGCAAGAGAACGCAATGGCCGTTCCGAGGTTACTCCCAGCGGTCATTGCAGTATTGGCAATGATGGCGGGGTGCAGTACCACGGACCAGAACGGCGAACACAAAAGCCTGATCCCGCTGCCCTGGAAGCACAAGGTGACCCGCGTGGATCCGGCGCTTCCGAACCTTCCCGCAGCCGGCTCCGGCCGCGGCGGCTACTATCAGGACGACGGCCCCGGCGCCAATCCGCCGCCGGGCCTGATGAACACCCCCGATGCCGTCGTCAAGTACGAACCCTACGCCAGGTTCGCCAACAAGCCGTACGCCGTGTTCGGCCAGACGTACACCCCCCTCATCAACAACGAACCGTTCACGCAGCGCGGCATCGCCAGCTGGTATGGCGTGAAGTTCCACGGCCAGCGCACGTCGTCGGGCGAGCCTTACGACATGTACAAGATGACGGCCGCGCATCCCACGTTGCCGATTCCCTCGTACGCGCGCATCACGAGCCTGGAGAGCGGCAAATCGGTCGTCGTGCGCATCAACGACCGTGGACCGTTCCATTCCGATCGCGTCATCGACGTGTCGTACACGGCCGCGTTGAAGCTGGGCCTGCTGGGCAAGGGCAGTCACCAGGTCCAGATCGACCGCCTGTTCCCGGGCGACGACATCCAGCTCGCCTCCGCGCGGCGCGAGGTCGCCTCCGAGGCGCAGGCCCTGCCGCCGCCGGCCATCTCGGCCCTCATGCTGGAAGATCGCGTCGACATGGACAGCGCCGCCGTCGCGCGCGCAGAGCCCCCCGCGCCGTCGTCCGCAACTGCGGTCGACCAGGCGGATCTCAAGCCGGGCTACTACCTGCAGCTGGGCGCCTACGGGCGCGCGGGCAAGGCCGAGGAAATGGGCGAGAAGATCAGGCAGGCCGGTGTCGACCTCGCGGTCGAAGTCGTGCGCTCGGGTAGCGTCAACCGGCTGTACGGCGGCCCGTATGAAACCCGCGCGCTCGCGCAGGAGGCGGCGCGTGCGCTGCCGGCCGGACTTGGCCTGAAGCCCATCGTCGTGCGGCGCTGAGCGGGCAGGGTGGGTCGCTCGCCGCGCCCGCGTGAGTTTGCCAAATTGATGTCAAATCAATCACTTTGTGACATGGCGCATGTTTCCCATAGATGTCAGATGTCTGACCAAAAATCAGGCGATTTTCGCTAAAAATGCTAACGGCATCTAGCGTAACAGGCTTGGCAGTCAAAAAAAATGGCCAAAAACATGGGTTTCCAATGATTTGATCATAGGATGTCAGACATCTACAACAAATTTTGATTTGCTATACGCTACCATTTTTTAATGTTGCTTGACGCTATTTTGCCGAATACTATAAGGCGGTAGCCCGAAAGTTTCCTTATAAATGCGCAGTTTGTGACCATGTTTGCGCATAACATTTATGTTTGACCAATTGACACCATTAACATTGTGCTCCTACACTGATTTTGCCCAACGATAAAGACGGCCCATCGGCACGTCCAGGTAAAAAAACAGGAGACAGTAATGATCGAGAAGTCCGTACAGCGGCGTCGCCAGCGCCGGCAAGTCGTGCTTGGCCTGAGCGTGCTCGCCGGCCTCATCCAGCAAGCCTATGCGCAGGAAACCGCAGAGCCGGCCCAGGCTGCGCCGGCCGTCCAGGCCGATACCGCCGTCGTCAAGGTGACCGGCTACCGCGCCAGTCTGCTGTCGTCGGCCAAGGACAAGAAGGAGGCCGTCGGCTTCCAGGACACCATCAGCGCCGAAGACATCGGTAAATTCCCCGACAAGAACATCGCTGAATCGCTGAGCCGCGTGCCGGGCGTGCAGATCGCGCGCGATGTGACGGGCGAGGGTATGAACATCCAGATCCGCGGCCTCGGTTCGAGCTTCACCAAGATCCTGCTGAACAATGCGCAGATGGCCGTGGCATCGTCCGGCCCGATCGATGGCGCGAACACCAACCGCGAGATCGACCTCGACCTGTTGCCGACCGATCTGTTCACCAAGCTGACCGTCAGCAAGAGCCCGACGGCCGACATGATCGAAGGCGGCGCCGCCGGCGTCGTGAACATGCGCAGCGCGCGTCCGTTCGACAATCCGGGCACCCACGTGTCGTATAGCGGCACGGCGCAGAAGCAGCAGATTGCCGATGGCGTCGGCGGCCGCGGTTCCATCCTGGCCAGCAAGACCTGGGGCAACACGTTCGGTCTCCTGGCCGGCATCGCCGTCAACCGCCAGAAAGCGCACACACGCGGCTACGAGACCGTGGGCCTGACGAATCCGAACCTGACGGCGGCCCAGAGCTCGTCCCCGACCCGCAACAGCACCGGCGGCGGTAACTGGACCATTCCGGCCACCGTCCCGGCCGGGGCCGGCGCGGGCCTCGTGGCGGGCACGCCGATCGACCAGGCCTTCCTGCTGGCGCACAATCCGGGCCTGACGATCGACCAGATCGACAACGCCCTCGTGCCGCGCCTGGGCCGCTTCATGGATTACTTCGGCACGCGCGACAAGGGCTCGGCCATCATCAGCGCCGAATGGCGTCCGCTCGACAACCTGCACTTCTACGTCGACACGCTGTACAGCAAGAAGGACGACGACATGCAGCGTATCGCCTACACCTGGGCGGTCCGTAACAACGCGGCGATTCCGCTGAACATGCAGGTCGACAAGAGCGACTGCAGCCAGGGCTGCACGGTCACGTCGGGCACGTACTCCAATGCGACCTACTTCATCGAGTTCGGCCCGCGCCGCGACCGTACCACCTTGAAGGGTATCAACCCGGGCATGGAGTGGAAGATCACCCCGACCCTGAAACTGGATGCGCAAGCCAACGCCACCAAGTCGTCGTTCTCGCACGAAGCACCGACCGTGATGCCGATCACGGCCGCCGGCAGCGGCCTCGTCACCACGTTCCAGAACAACGGCGGCGTGCCCAGCATCACCTTCAACCAGGACGTCAACAACCCGGCCAACTTCGTCTGGGCCGGCGGCCGCGTCAACATCCAGAACGAGGTGCGCGAGACGAGCACGAAGGGCTTCCATACGGACCTGACCTGGGGCGATGCGAAGCTGAGCCTGAAGGCCGGTCTCGCCTACGACGACATCGACCGCCGCATCCGCGGCCAGGACAATTCGGCCGCCTGGCAGGCCGCCGTCTGCGGCAACAACCCGTCCGTCTTCATCCAGGGCCCGAACGGCGCGCCGCCGTGCGACGGCGCCAGCACGCCGGGCGCCAGCGCCGCCGCGCTGTACCCGGGCTACGGCACCGGCTACACGGCCGGCCAGACGGCACCGCTCGTGTACCAGGGTTCGCTGATCCCGCTGAACAAGCTGTCCAGCTACCTCGTGCAGGGGCCGTACGGCCGCCTGGTCGTGGACTGGGACCGCTTCCGCAAGGATTCGAACTACGATGCGTACAACTCGAGCGCGCCGGATGCCACCAGCTCCTCGACGGGCGCCAGCTCGGGCTATGTGCGTGAACGGACGACGGGCTTCTACACCGAGATCAACGGCCAGACCGAACTGGCCAGCTTCCCGGTGCGCTACAACGCCGGCGTACGCTATGTCCGCACGAAGCAGGAAGTGGGCTCGCTGAATTCGTTCAGCGACCCGCGCAATGCGGCCCTGACGCTGAACGGTTCGAAGTACCCGAACCAGACCGAGTGGGTGTACCAGGATACGACCTACAACAACACGCTGCCGTCGGCCACCGCGGCCATCACGCTGCGCCAGGACGTCGTGGCCCGCATCGCGCTGTCGAAGAGCATGACCCGCGCGAACCCGAACTCGCTGCGCCCGGGCATCAACTTCAGCGGCACGTCGGCCGACGTCGGCACGATCGGCAGCCCGGAACTGAAGCCCTACCTGTCGAACAACATCGACCTCGGTATCGACTGGTACACAGGACGTGAAGGCTACGTCAGCCTGACCGTGTTCCAGAAGAAGGTGAAGGGCTTCACCGTGATCGACAACCTCACGATGCCGTTCTCCGCCCTGGCCGCCTACGGCATCACGTACAACAACCTGATCCCGACGCAGCAGGTGGCGATCAACTCGCGCGGCGGCCCGGACGTGGCCACCGTCGTGATGAGCCAGGAACGCAACGCCGCCGGCGTGCTGACCGTGCGCGGCCTGGAGATCGGCTGGGTCCAGCCGCTCGACAAGCTGTTGCCGATCAAGGGCTTCGGCTTCAGCGAGACGGCCACGCTGATCAACCAGAGCGCAAGCGGCGAGGGCACCAAAGGCTTCGTGGCACTGAACGTGCCGAAGAAGAGCAACAACTTCGGCTTCTACTACGAGAACCACGGCTGGATGGCGCGCATCTCGCACCAGTACCAGCAGGGCAGCCAGAGCGCCAACGCCAACCAGAGCGGCGTGACCCTGGCGGCACTGTACGGCCGCTCGTACAAGCAGGCCGACTTCTCGTCCAGCGTGGACCTGGAGCAGGTGCTGGACCGCGACAACTGGCCGACGATCACGTTCGACATCGTCAACCTGAACAAGGCGCGGCGCGAAGGCTACTTCCAGTTCCCGAACGCGCAGTTCACGTCTTACGATCCGGGCCGCACCTTCCAGCTGGGCATCCGCGGCAAGTTCTGACCTCATAGCCGACCCTTTACGTCCCCTTGTCCCCGCTTTCGACCGGCACTGCGTGCGCCGGTTGCGAGCGGGGCTTTTTCTTTTGCGCTGGCTCACACCGCTTCCGTTTCCTCCTCGAGCGCCGGAACCGTCGACCGGGCACCCTGTCGAACGCATATGAACGCAACGACGCGACAGGAGACAAGGGATGGGCACACGACTCACGGAACTGGTCGAACGCTTCGGCGGACGGCTGGAGGGCGACCCGGACATCGAAGTCACGCGGATTGCCCCGCTGGACCGCGCGGGCGCCACCGACATCAGCTTTCTCAGCAATAGCCGGCTGTGCGCCCAGGCCGCGCACAGCCGGGCGGCGGCGCTGATCCTGGCACCGCCCGACGAGGCGGAAGTCGCCGCCACCTATGCCGGGGCACGCATCGTCACGAACAATCCGTATGCGTTTTTCGCGCGCGCGGCGCAATACATGTGCGTGCCGGACCCAGCGCCGGCGCCAGGCATCCACCCATCGGCCGTCGTGCACGCGGAGGCGCGCGTGCACCCGACGGCAACGATCGGCCCGCACGCCACGGTGGAAGCGGGCGCGTCGATCGGGGCGGGCGCCCTGATCGACGCGGGCTGCTACATCGGCCGCGACGCGGCGGTGGGCGAGGGCACGCATTTCTTCGCCAACGTCACGTTCCACGCACGCTGCGTCATCGGTGCGCGCGGCATCGTGCACTCCGGCGCGGTGATCGGCGGCGATGGCTTCGGCTTCGCGGTGGACGGCGGTGTGTACATCAAGATCCCGCAGACGGGGCGGGTCGTGATCGGCGACGACGTGGACATCGGCTCGAACACCGCAATCGACCGCGGCGCGCTGGACGACACCGTGATCGAGGACGGCGTAAAACTCGACAACCAGATCCAGATTGGCCACAACTGCCGCATCGGCGCACACACGGCGATGGCCGGCTGCGTGGGCGTGGCGGGCAGTGCCAACATCGGCAGCCACTGCACGGTCGGCGGCGCGGCGATGATCAATGGGCATATCACCATCGCCGACAATGTCCACGTGACGGCGGGCACGCTGGTGCCGAACTCCATCGCGGAACCGGGCCGCTATACGGGTTTCTATCCGATGTCGCCGAACGCGGAATGGGAACGTAATGCGGCGCTGCTGCGCAATCTGTCGGCGATGCGGGAGAAGATCAAGGCGCTCGAGCGGGCGCTCAAGGCGTTGGGTGCCGAGCAGGCGGCGCGGGCCGGGTAGCTGATCGAAGCGATTATTTGGCCCGATCTCTTCGTTTGATTCACCCCTTCCGACTGTCCGCGCTTGCCGGCTCAACTGGCTGGATCACAGCAGCCATGCCTGCCTCGTTCATACTACGATTGGAATTGCTCAGCCAATGGTCCACGTTCTTAAGTCGGTGCCGGATCATACAGGGCGGCATCGAGTCGCAAGCGGGTGACGACGCAGATCTTGAGGCACGTCGCATTGGGCAATTCCAGTGCCGTGAAACTGCTGTCGGCGGCGACTACGATGGGACGCTCGGCGACCCAGCGCCTGACCATCAACAGCAACTGCCGGGCACGGTCGGTAAGTTTGTTTGGACGTCGGCCACGTTGCAGGTAATAGCGCTCTGACGACGCCAGCACCGTGCAGAACGGGAGCGCCCTGCACCGCTTCGCCCACGGAATCGGAGCAACCTGCGCCAGGCAAAGCCAGCGCGAGCCGCTGGCTTTGGCGAAATGACCGTGGCTCGAACGTACGGGATCGTGGTAAATGCCGGCTGACTATGTCGAAGCCGGGAGCTTGCCAGTCCAGTCCGGCCAACCGGAGCAGGCATTGCGTCATGCCCATCGCCTGCCGCAGCGGCAGACTGTACAGGCTCTTCATTGTCAGGCAAAACTGAATCGCCGCTTTACTGTACTTTGGGCCGCGGCCTCGTTTGCCGGTGACGCCGCCGTGCCAGCGCATGTTCCCGTCCAGCCAAACCAGCAGCGAGCCGCGCGCTCTCAACGTTTAGTTGTAATCCTTCCAGTTGGTCGTTCGGTATTTCGGTTTGGCTGCTGCACTCATCCCGTCAGTTTCGCCGCGGCCCGGCTTGACCGATGGGGGCGCGGATATGTGCAACAAAGCTCCTTTTTCTGCGAACGTCCTTCAAATGGGCAAAGTCGAGATAAGTGTTCGAGCTACCCGATCGCATAAATGTAGTCTCATCGTCGAGTTTGCACGTAACCATTGGGGCACAAACAATCTGAGTCGCTTTCCCTTGAATGGTGCCTTTAGTCAGCTTTGGGTGACCGCTCGGCTGTCGCAGTGAGTCGAGCTTCGCGCCGCATAATAGTAAGAATGATAAGCGCTAGGGCGATAGATGCCATGGCGAATAAAGGCCCATAATCCAAAGCCACGACGGTGGCACCTGCTCCAGTCCGGAGATGTGGAAATGCTGCAGGTATAATAAATGCGAAAACGTTAACTGCAATGTGTGTTGTGATTGCTGGTAATAACGAACGACGGGTAAGCGTCATCAGGGCTAAAACGAATGCATAAAGTCCGTGCGCCAGCATTTCAAAATGAAGAGCCGAAAATATTGCAATTGAATACCCTATCGCGACTGGGGCACGGAAGCGCACCAGTAAGTTGCCTAAAACGTACTGTCGAAAGAATATTTCTTCCACTACAGGAATGAAAAAGCCGTAAATAACAAACCCGGCTGCAAGCGGAAATGTTGATGCTTGCAGAAGCCGGTTGGAAAAAAACCATTCGGCAATTATTTTGCCAAATGCCGGAAATGATGTGGTAGCTAGATAAATTTCCGCGAGTGAGGCTATTGCACCGAATATTGCGAGTATTACGCCGATAAGTAATGCGAACCTTAGATGACGCCAGGGGGCCTCCAGGTTTAGCAAATTTGGCGAATTGGTCTTCTCTAGGCGCCACCTAATCAAGAGCAATATCGCGCCAAACCCGGCCGCAGCGGAGATTAGTTGCGACCAAAAAATGCCAAATAATTGCAACAATGCAAAGCTGAGTGGCGGTATTACCCCTGTTATTATAAGAATGGAAAAAATCGAGATGAAGAGAGCCTTGTGATCTCGTGCCGATAATGGTTTAAAATCGCAATCGCTTAACACTATCTTTGTCATGATGTAATTGGAAATATTTCATCGATGACCAAGTGGATCATTCGATAAAAATAAGCGTTTCCACGTCGACGCGGATAGAAGCGCGCCAAGAATCGGGAAAATGAGAATAGAAATAAACCCGAAGCGGACGGTGACAACTGGTTCTGCGAAACATGCAAAAAACATGGTGGAGAGCAGTGCCGTGCAGATGCCCCATAGACCGATTCCATAAACTAAAATAAAGTGTGACCGGCCCCGTTGGCGAAGATTCTTGTCCCGCCTCGCGTATGCTTCCAATAATGACAAATAATGTCCTTTCAATAGAGTCATCAGTTCGCTGACGACTCTATAAGTCGCTAATCTATTTAATTAGGCGAAGCAGCCAGCACTGCCGCCGCCGCCCAGGAACCCACCGATAATGCCTAATGCAATTCCGATCGGTCCGCCAGATGCGCCGGAAATCCCGCCACCCACTACGCCCCAAAAAATGCCGGTATTGCATGCTTGTTGTGCCGGGGTTTGCGGAACCGTCGCGCCACGGGATCCCATTGCGCCGCAAACAGTTTCGATTTCAGTGATCGTCAATTCTTTCATTCTAGCCTCATAGAAGTTGATAAGGCGCCATTAAGCGCCAAGAAATTATCGGTATTTGCTTTCCGTATGTCAACTAAATTTATATTGGCACTCTTGGGAGATGGCCTTGGGCGCGCGGGAGTATTCTCTGGTAAGTATTTGCGCTAAAATATATTGACTATATTTTTCTTGTTTTTGTGAAAACTATTTTAGTTTGGTGCTAACAGAAGAAAATACTTGTTAGTTAAAGTTTGGATCGGACAAGTTTGTGGTTGAATTTTCGCTTTGAACACTTTTTTGGATACTCACAAATAATAACAAGGCGGGTAATTTGAGACGCCTTTGAATATCCCATTTTCGAGTGAGCAACGCCGCGTGAGGCGTGATTCACCGTCCGGCGTCGCCTCGGCAGCCTGATTTTGAAAGCGCCAAGCACGTCGAGCCTGGCATGTTCGGCAGCCGCAGGCTACCGAACATGCCGCTTTAGAACGGCGCCAGGCCGCGTTCTTTCAAGAAGACGAGGCGCTTGAGGTTGAACCGCCCCGGATTTGGTGGAGGCTCCAATTCTTGAGAGAATGGAGCTATGAACAAGAAGCCAAGCAAATTTTCGCCGGAAGTCCGGAAACGCGCAGTCCGACTGGTACGGGAGCAACGTGATGAGCACCCGTCGCTTTGGGCGGCGGTTGAGTCAATTGCAGGAATGATCGGCTGTACGCCGCAAACACTGCATGAATGGGTCAAGCGTGACCAGATTGACCAAGGTGAGCGCGCAGGAGTGACAACGGACGAACGTGAGCGCCTCAAAGCCCTGGAGCGCGAGAATAAGGAGCTGCGGCGGGCTAATGAAATCCTGAAGCTGGCGAGCGCGTTTTTCGCCCAGGCGGAACTCGACCGCCGTTTGAAGTCCTGAAGGCCTTTATCGATCAGCATCGTGACACCTTCGGGGTCGAGTCGATCTGCAACGTCTTGCGGATTGCCCCGTCGGGTTATCGGCGCCATGCGGCACAGCTTCGTGATCCGTCGAAACGATGCGTCCGAGCGCAGCGCGATGAGATTCTATGCCCGGAAATCGACCGGATCTGGCAGGCCAATATGCAGGTCTACGGTGCGGACAAGGTCTGGAAGCAGATGAA
>Ga0207705_10000949_pt1 | contig 23673 bp, 21 predicted proteins | sample KBSC13metaG_FD_184314 | JGI IMG/M metagenome (GOLD analysis project Ga0207705, IMG submission 184314) | Corn rhizosphere microbial communities from Kellogg Biological Station, Michigan, USA - KBS C1-3 metaG (SPAdes) (version 2) | ecosystem: Host-associated > Plants > Roots > Rhizosphere > Soil ... | reverse complement strand
TTCTGTTCGCCCCTGGCGCGATATCGTGCGGCGCCCAAGCCGCCAGATCATGGTCGGCAATGTGCCGGTCGGCGGCGATGCGCCGATCACCGTGCAGACGATGACCAATACGCTGACGTCCGACGCCGAGGCGACGATCGATCAAATCCGCCGCTGCGAGGATGCCGGGGCGGACATCATCCGAGTCTCGTGCCCGGACAAGGAAAGCACCGCGGCGCTGCCGACAATCGTCCGTGCCGCGCGCATTCCGATCGTCGCCGACATCCATTTCCACTACAAGCGTGCGCTCGAAGCGGCCGACGCCGGCGCCGCATGCCTGCGCATCAATCCGGGCAACATCGGCTCGGCCGAGCGGGTCAACGAGGTCGTCAACGCGGCCAAGGCCAACGGTTGCGCGATCCGCATCGGGGTCAATGCCGGCAGCCTCGAAAAGGACCTGCTCGAGAAATACGGCGAGCCGTGCCCGGAAGCGCTGGTAGAAAGCGCGCTCGACCACATCAAGCTGCTGCAGGATCGCGACTTCCACGAATTCAAGGTGGCGGTGAAGGCGAGCGACGTGTTCCTTGCCGTCGCGGCCTACATGAGCCTGGCGGATGCGGTCGATTGCCCGCTACATCTGGGCATTACCGAGGCCGGCGGGCTGATCGGCGGCACGGTCAAGAGCGCGATCGGCATGGGCAACCTGCTGTGGGCCGGGATCGGGGATACGATCCGCGTGTCGCTCTCGGCCGAGCCGGAGGAAGAAGTCCGCGTCGGCTTCGAGATCCTGAAATCGCTCGGCTTGCGCACCCGCGGCGTGCGCGTGGTCTCCTGCCCGAGTTGCGCGCGCCAGGGCTTCGACGTGATCCGCACCGTCCAGGCGCTCGAAGAACGCCTGCAGCACATCAAGACGCCGCTCTCCCTCTCGGTCCTTGGTTGCGTCGTCAATGGCCCCGGCGAAGCGCGCGAGACCGACATCGGCATAACCGGCGGCGGCGCGGGCAAGCACATGGTCTACCTTTCGGGCATGACCGACCATCACGTGGCCGACGCCCAGATGCTCGACCACATCGTCGAGCTGGTCGAGGCGAAAGCGGCCGAGATCGAGGCCGCCGAAGCGGGCGTGGCCGAGGCGGCGGAATAGCTTTTACCGCGCTTTAAGCGTGGCGGCCTACCCTCGCCGGCATGAAAGCCTTTGCAATCTCGGTCCTGGCGGTCGCCGGAGGCGTGGCCTTCCTGGCGCCGCACACCGATCGAACCGCCGTTGGCAAGCCGGCGCCCGCTGCGCATGCACTGCGATCGCCAAAGAGCGCGGACACCCTCCGCTCCTACGGCGGCGAAATGGTGCTCGATCGCGAAAGCGACGGACATTTCTATGCCACTGCGCAGATCGGGGGCAGCGATTACAAGATGCTGGTCGATACCGGCGCCAGCGTCGTCGCGCTGACCGGCAAGGACGCCGAAGCGATTGGCCTGACCTGGAATCCGGAGGATCTCGCCCCGGTCGCGCGCGGCGCCAGCGGGCCGGTCATGGGCGTGCCGGTCAAGATCGACGACTTGGCGGTCGGCGATTTCGAAGCCCGGGACGTCGATGCGGTTATCATACCCGAGGGGCTCTCGATCTCGCTGCTCGGCCAGTCGTTCCTGCGCCAGGTGCGCAATGTCGACATCGCCAACGACAAGCTGACGCTATCCGACTGAGGGGCGGGCGAAGGATCGCTTAACCAGTCGGCCCTATTCTCCTGTCCCCATGACGATCAGTGGATTCCTGCCGCGACGCTGGCGGCCCAGCGAGGAGGCCGCGTGCCACGCGGAGGCGATCGCGGGCATCCTCAACACGCGCCCGCTGCCGGTGACGCAGGCCGGCCCTGCGATCGCCTCGCTGATCGGCTCGGCGAATGTTCTTCCTTACCTCGTGGCGGTCAAGTCGCTGTGGCACAAGCTCGGCCGAGGCAGCATCGTGATTGTCGATGACGGCACCCTGACCGGCGAAGACCGCACCATCCTCGCCTTTCACTGCGGCGATCCCGAAATCCTTCCGCAGCAGACGGTGCGCAGCGGCCTATTCCCGGCGGAGGGCGACTGGGCTCTGCTGCTCACGATCCTCGACCGCCGAGCCGGGCAGTACTGGATCGCCCTCGATCCCCACACGGTCACCCTGGCCGACGTGCCCGAGGTCAACGCGGCCATCGCCAGCAACCGCAGCTTCACGCTGCTCGGCGGCCGGGCGAACGGCGGCCGCGGACGGCAGCTCGAACGGCAGGTGGCGGTGTTGTGCGGCACCCGGGGCTGGCGCTATCGCACCGGGTGCACCGCGCTGACCGGCTTTGCCGCCGGTGCGGCCGGGCGCGATCTGGCGGCGGCGTTTCAGGGGGAGGCTGCCGCCATCGGCGAGACGGCCACCGCGCAATGGACTCGCAACGTCATCCTCGCCAACGAGGCGGAGCCGGTGCTGCTGCCGCAAGAGCGCTATCGTCCGCTTGCCGGGCCTTCATCGCTCGGCGACGCGGCGTTCATGCATTTCGCCCGCGGGCCGCTGGAAGGCGCGGCTTACAGCGAGGCAAGTTGCCGGGCGATCGCCGAACTGCCCGTTTAGGCGCTTCTGGCTCCGCCTGTCGCCCGCGCGCCACGTTTCACCGCCCCACCGCTTCCGCGATTCATCGCCCGGTTACACACTCGCGGGCAAGGAGGTTCATGGCCAACGCGATCGACAGACGTGGGTTCATTGCATCCGCCGCGGCCGCGACGGGTGCGCTCGCCCTGCCGGCACGGCTGCCGGCGCAGGCGGCGGCGATCGACGCCCGCTCGGCCCGCATCCTCGACATCGCCCGCACGCAGATGCAGCGCATGGCGCGGGTGCTATGGCGCACGGACATCGTCGGCCTCGCCGATTTCGGCGCCCATTCCTCGCAACCGCGTTTCCATTTCGCCAATCTCGAGGCCGGCACGGTCAAATCCTACCTCGTCGCCCACGGGGCCGGCTCCGATCCGGAGCGCGACGGATGGCTGCACTGGTTCTCGAACGAACCAGGCTCGAACGCCACCAGCCGCGGCGCGTACATCTCGTACGAGTGGTACGCCGGGAAATACGGCACCTCGATCCGCCTCGGCGGCCTGGAGGCCGAGAATTCGAACGTGCTCGATCGGGCGATCGTGCTCCACCCGGCCCCGTATGCGACACCCGCTTTCGTCTCCGAGCATGGCATGCTCGGCCGCTCGAACGGCTGCTTCGCGATGAACCCGGCCGATTTCCCCTATGCCCTCACCCAGCTTTCGGGTGGGCGGCTGATCTACGCCGACAAGCTCAATTTAGTTTAGCCTCAAGCGCCGGCGCTTGAGGCCGAATCAAGAGTTCTGCAGATCGTCGATGATCGGCACGACCTTCTCGCTGCTTGTCCGCGAACGGTTGGCCACCCGGGGCGCATCTAGCGCGGCCAGCACCGGGGCGTCGCGGCCATAGATGTCCTTGAAGGTCCGCAGCTGGCCAGTGATGTCGCGGCCCATCGTGAAATAGGTGATGTAGACCGGCATCGTCTTGACGACCGGAACGCGCTTGTAGGCGCCGGAGGTCGAGATCGCGATCGCCTCGTCCTTGCTCGCGCCCTGGCCGAGAATGGCGATCGTCATGCCCAGCTCCAGCGCCCGCTCCGTGCGCACGCAGCCGTGGCTGAGCGCCCGGTTGGCCTGGTTGAACAGCGCATGGTTGGGCGTATCGTGCAGGAAGATCGCGTGCGGATTGGGCATGTCGAGCTTGACCACGCCGAGCGAGTTGGTCGGCCCCGGCTGCTGCACGACATAGATCGTCCCGTCGGCGGCCTTGGTGGCCTTGTACCCGGCGGCCTTGGCCCAGGCGGGGTTGTTGAGGACTTTCTCGCCCAGCCCTTCACCAACGACGATCGACTGCGGCACGCTCCAGGTCGGGTTGAACACGACGCCCTCGACAGTCTCGGCGAGCTGCGGGGTGGCGTGCTTCCCAGGCTGGCCGACGATCGTCTTGTAAGTGCGGATGATATTGTCGTTGACCGTCAGCCGCAGCTCGAACTCGGGCACGTTGGTGATCAGGTACTGGCCGCCGAGATCGCGGGCGAGCCAGCGCCAGCGATCCATGTTGACGCGGATCAGCTTGCGCCGCTGAACGTCGCTCTTCGGCGTTCTGGCCAGTTCGGCCTTCAGCGCGGCGTAGTCGGGGTGCGTGGGATCGAGCGCGGCCAGCGTGCCGACGATGTCGTGGCTGGTCAGCGCCTGCTGCATCACCAGCCCGGTGGGCATCAGGTCGGCGTCGTGATCGACCACGAACCACTGCTTGCGCGCTTCCATCGGCGTGCGCCCGTCGCGCAAGTCCTCGACCAGCCAGGCAAAGCTCTCGCTCGCCACCTGATCGAGCTGCGCGCTAGGGCCCAGCGCCAGCGTCTGCGCGAGCGCCGCGGGATGATAGTCGCCCGGATCGAGGCCTTCGGCGCCGATCGCGCGGATTGCCGCAAGCAGGCGCGAGGCGTCGGCCACGCCCCATTGCTGAACGACCGGATATTGCGGGGCGGGCGCCGGCGCCGGTCGGGCGGCCGGATTTTCGGTCACCGGCACCGCGTCGGTCTCGATGACCTTTTGCGGGATCACCTTGTTGAACTGGGCGTCCACGTCCCTGGCGTTCTGGGCCAGGGCCGGGCTCGCCAGGGCGAGGGCCGCCAGCGCCGGAAGCGAAAATATGCGCGCGTCACGTGTCATCTTGCGTATGCCCTGTCCGTCGCGAGGCCAGATCCGCTCGCGACGCCTCCTGCGTCCTGCTTAAACCGTTTCGAGCCACAGCATCAACCGGCGCGGCTGACTGGCGGCTGAATCCTCGACTTCCAGGCATGAACCGTGGCCTGGCCGCGACGAGCCACCGGGCCGGATTCAAGCGCGGCCCAAAAAGCCCGGCCTAACCGGTCAGGTTGGCCTTGGCGCTTTCGGCCGGCTTCTGGTCGCCGGCCAGCTTGTGCCACACGATGCCGAGCGCGCCGCCGGCGAACGCGGCGACGGCCAGCGCCAGCGCCATCGTGATGACGTGGAGCGGCTCGCGCGGGCGTCCGGATGGCGTAAGGGGCATGATCGGTGGCTTCCTGAAAGCCTCTAACTAGCCCCTCCGGGCCGTGGTTCCAATGCCTTCCGGCCCCTTGATTTTGCCCGGCGGAACGCGCAAGCGCGCGGCAACTTCCGGCCCCCTTCCGCACGCTCCGCGAGTTCCCGGCCGGATCCGTAACAGGAGACGCATCCCGCGATGACCCAGGTCGGCAACAATTCCCTCGATACCCGCAGCACCCTCACCGTCGGCGGCAAAAAGTATGCCTTTTATTCGCTGAACAAGGCCGCCGAGAAAATCGGCGACGTGTCCCGCCTGCCGTTCAGCATGAAAGTCCTGCTGGAGAACCTGCTGCGTTTCGAGGATGCCGGCTTCACCGTATCCGTCGGGGACGTTCAGGCGATCGCCGACTGGCAGAGGAACCCGGTCACCGGCAAGGAAATCCAGTATCGCCCGGCCCGCGTGCTGATGCAGGACTTCACCGGCGTGCCCTGCGTGGTCGACCTCGCGGCGATGCGCGACGCGATCGCGAAACTCGGCGGCGACACCCGCAAGATCAACCCGCAAGTGCCGGTCCACCTCGTCATCGACCACTCGGTGATGGTCGACGAGTTCGGCACGCCCAAGGCGTTCGAGAAGAACGTCGAGCTCGAATACCAGCGCAACGCCGAGCGCTACGACTTCCTCAAGTGGGGTTCCAAGAGCCTCGACAACTTCAGCGCCGTGCCGCCGGGCACCGGCATCTGCCACCAGGTCAATCTCGAGCACATCGCCCAGTGCGTGTGGACCAGCGAGGACGCGGACGGCCAGCTCGTCGCCTACCCCGACACCTGTGTCGGTACCGACAGCCACACGACGATGGTCAACGGCCTCGGCGTGCTCGGCTGGGGCGTCGGCGGGATCGAGGCCGAAGCTGCGATGCTCGGTCAGCCGGTCTCGATGCTGATCCCCGAAGTCGTCGGCTTCAAGTTCACCGGCAAGCTGGCCGAGGGCGTGACCGCGACGGACCTGGTGCTGACCTGCACCCAGATGCTGCGCGCCAAAGGCGTGGTCGGCCGCTTTGTCGAGTATTTCGGGCCCGGCCTCGCCTCGCTCAGCCTCGCCGACCGGGCGACGCTGGCCAACATGGCGCCCGAGTACGGCGCCACCTGCGGGTTCTTCGGCATCGACGACAAGACGCTCGAATACTTGCGCCTGACGGGCCGCGACGAGGACCAGATCGCGCTGGTCGAGGCTTATGCCAGGGAACAGGGCTTGTGGGCCGACCCGGCCAACCCGGATCCGGTGTTCACCGCCACTCTCGAGCTCGATCTCGCCAGCGTCGTCCCGTCGCTGGCCGGCCCGCGCCGCCCGCAGGACAAGGTCGCGCTGCCGCAAGTCGACGAGCTGTTCAACGCCGACCTCAACACGCTTTACGGCAAGGCTTCCGCGCGGCGCTGCCCGGTCGAGGGGAAGGAGCACGACATCGGCGACGGCGACGTTGTCATCGCCGCGATCACCAGTTGCACCAACACCAGCAACCCGGACGTGTTGATCGCCGCCGGCCTCGTCGCCAAGAAGGCGCACGAGAAAGGCCTCAGGCCCAAGCCGTGGGTCAAGACCAGCCTCGCACCGGGATCGCAGGTGGTCACCGATTACCTGAAGAAGGCCGGTTTGCAGGAGCACCTGGACGCGCTCGGCTTCGATCTCGTCGGCTACGGCTGCACGACCTGCATCGGCAATTCCGGCCCGCTCGCCGAGCCGATCAGCCAGGCGATCAACAAGAACGACATCGTTGCCGCCGCGGTGCTCTCGGGCAATCGGAATTTCGAAGGCCGGGTAAGTCCCGACGTGCGCGCCAACTTCCTCGCCAGCCCGCCGCTGGTGGTCGCCTACGCGCTCAAGGGCACTGTCACCGAGGACATGATCGCCACGCCGCTCGGGCAGGACCAGGCCGGAGCCGACGTTTACCTGAAAGACGTCTGGCCGACCAACGACGAGATCGCCGCGCTTCGCGCCGCCCACGTCAACCGCTCGATGTTCGAGGCCCGCTACGCCGATGTCTACAAGGGCGACGAACACTGGCGGAAACTGGTGGTCGAAGGCTCCGACACCTACGGCTGGCGTGCCGGCAGCACCTACATCGCCAACCCGCCCTATTTCGAAGGCATGACGATGGACCCGGCGCCGCTGACCGACATCGTCGAGGCCAGGCCGCTGGCGATCCTCGGCGATTCGGTGACCACCGACCACATCAGCCCCGCCGGCTCGATCAAGGCCGACAGCCCGGGCGGCGAATACCTGCTGAGCCACCAGGTCGCCCGGCAGGACTTCAACTCCTACGGCAGCCGCCGCGGCAATCATGAGGTGATGATGCGCGGCACTTTCGCCAACATCCGCATCAAGAACGAGATGGTCCCCGGCGTCGAGGGCGGCATGACCAAATATAACGGCGAGGTCATGCCGATCTACGATGCGGCGATGCGGCACAAGGCGGACGGCACGCCGCTGGTGGTCATCGCCGGCAAGGAATATGGTACCGGATCGAGCCGCGACTGGGCGGCCAAGGGCACGATGCTGCTCGGGGTGCGCGCGGTGATGGTCGAGAGCTTCGAGCGCATCCACCGCTCGAACCTCGTCGGCATGGGCGTGCTGCCGCTGCAGTTCACCGACGGCGACACCCGCGCGAGCCTCAAGCTGACTGGCGACGACAGCTTCACCATCCATGGCCTCGCCGACCTCCAGCCGGCCCAGGACGTGACGGTCGAAGTCACCCGCGCGAGCGGTGAAACCTTCGCCTTCACCGCGAAGTGCCGCATCGATACCGCCAACGAGATGGAATACTACCGCAACGGCGGCATCCTGCAGTACGTGCTGAGGAAGCTCGCGGCCTGAGGCTTGTCGCGCCTGCTTCCGCCGATCCTCCCCCTCTGAGGGAGGATCGAAGAGCAAAGCAACGTCTAAGAACGAAAAAGGGCGGCCCGCGACGGCCGCCCTTTCCTTGATCGCCGGCGAGTAGGTCAGCCGCCGGCGTTCGCAACCTTCTTCTTGCGGCGGCGGGCGAACACCGCCAGCACGCCCATCCCGAACAACGCGACCATCGGCGGCTCGGGCACCTGGGTGCCTGAGCTCGTGCTGGTGCTCGAGGTGCTGGTTATGCCGCCGCTCGTCGAGGAACTCGTCGAGGTCGAAGAGCTGCTCGAAGTCGAAGAGCTGGTGGAGCTGCTGGTCGAACTGCTCGACGTCACGTTGCCCGACGAGGACGAAGTCGAGGTCACGTTGCCCGAGCTGCTCGTGGTCGTGCTGGTGATGCCGCCGGTGCTGGTCGAGGTCGAGCTGCCGCCGGACGAGGTCGAGGTCGACGAGCCGCCGCTCGAGGTCGAGGTCGAGCTGCCGTTGACGTTGATCACCGTGCCACCGCTGCTGCTCGAGCTGCCGGAAGAGGAACCGCTCGTCGTGGTGGTCGAGCTGATCGAGACGCTGCCGCCGCCGCTGCTCCCACCGACGAAGCCGCCCACAAAGCCGCCACCGAAGCCGCCGAACCCGCTCGATCCGCCTATCACCACCGGAGTGCTTCCGCCACCCGACGCGATCGGGACCGGCGCGGGCAGCGGCACCGCGGCCATCGCGAACTGCTGTGTTTCCATGCAGACCTGCTCGCCGTTGCGCTCGACCAGTTGCTTGGGCGCCTCGCACTCGTAAGTGACCACCCGGCGGACCGATTCAATCTTGCGCGGCACCAGGTGATGGCGCTGGACCTTGACCAGCCGCACCGGCCGCCTGGTCTTGGTGTACTTCACGTGCTTGGTGTACTTGGCGGTGTGGACCTCTTTCGCCGGAGCTTCCGCGACGTGGACCGCGCCGCCGACGGCAAGCGCGCCGCCTGCCGCGACAGCGGACAGTTTCGCCAGGGCCATACGTACCGACATGAGCGTTCTCTCAGCTTCGACGGGTAACCCCTGACCGCGCCACAACTGACGGCACGGCTTGACCCGTTGCTTTGAAGAACATCCCAATCGGCCGGAGCGGCAATGCCGTTAACCACGAATCGGCATCCGGGGAGCGCCTTTTTTGCTGCAATTCCGCGGGTTGGGGCCGGTCTGTCTCACTCTGGCACCGAAGCGCGACGTTCCTGTTAACTTTTGCGGCCGGCTCGGCCTACTTGCCGCTCTCGCCGGAATCGAACAGCCCGGCCTGCGATCCCGTCGGCGGGGCGATGCCGAGGTGCTTCCAGCCGCCTTCGTTGAGGCACCGCCCGCGCGCGGTGCGGGCGACCAGGCCGAGCTGGATCAGGAACGGCTCGATCACGTCCTCGACCGTGTCGCGCGGCTCGGCGAGCCCGGCGGCGAGCGTTTCGACGCCGACCGGGCCGCCTTTGTAGATGTCGGCGATCATGGTGAGGTAGCGGCGGTCCATCGCGTCGAGGCCGAGACTGTCGACTTCGAGCTTGGTCAAGGCGCGGTCCGCGACCTCCGCGGTCACCGTCTGCGCTCCCGCGACATGCGCAAAATCGCGCACGCGGCGCAGCAGTCTCCCGGCCACCCGCGGCGTCCCCCGCGCGCGCCGGGCGATCTCGCGCGCGCCGTCCGGATCGACCGCCACGCCGAGCTTGCCGGCGCCGCGCGTCACCACCCGCTCGAGCTCGGCGACGGTGTAGAAGTTCAGCCGCACCGGGATGCCGAAGCGGTCGCGCAGCGGCGTCGTCAGCAGGCCCTGGCGGGTGGTCGCGCCGATCAGCGTGAACGGCGGCAGGTCGATCCGCACCGAGCGCGCCGAGGGCCCCTCGCCGATGATCAGGTCGAGCGCGCGGTCCTCCATCGCCGGGTAGAGCACTTCCTCGACGACCGGATTGAGCCGGTGGATCTCGTCGATGAACAGCACGTCGTGCGGCTCGAGGTTGGTCAAGAGCGCCGCGAGGTCGCCGGTCTTGCCGATCACCGGCCCGCTGGTGGCGCGGAAGCCGACGCCCATTTCGCGCGCCACGATCTGCGCCAGGGTGGTCTTGCCGAGGCCGGGCGGGCCGAAGAACAGCACATGGTCCATCGCCTCGCCGCGCGCCCGCGCGGCATCGATGAACACCCGCAAGTTCTCCCGCGCCGCCTCCTGCCCGACGAACTCGCCGAGGGTTTTGGGGCGCAGGGCGGCGTCCGGGTCTTCCGGCTGGCGCTGGGGGAAGAGGGCGGGGTTATCGGTCATGTCTATGCGCTTGCGGCACGATGGATGCTGAACCGAGTTCAGCATGACGAGTTGGGGGGATGGGGTAGGGAATTACCGCCAAATCAAACCCTTCTTCGTCACCCTGAACTTGTTTCAGGGTCCATTTCTCGGCAGGCTCGTCGGCATGCGGTACGAGCGAAACCCTTGCGTCTACCTCCTCTCGAACAGGCACTACGGCGCGATCTACATCGGCGTCACGTCGAACCTGCTTCAACGGCTCGTGCAGCATCGCGAGGGGCTGATTCCGGGCTTCACGACGCGCTACAAAGTCCACCGCCTCGTCCATTTCGAGATGTTCGGAGAAATGGAACCGGCCATCCTCCGCGAGAAACAGCTCAAGCGCTGGCACCGGCAGTGGAAGATCAACCTGATCAACGCCGAGAACCCGGAGTGGAGGGACCTGGCGGTGGGGCTGGGTTTGCCGCCGCTTGGTCCGGGGAAACCGCGAGATGGATCCTGAAACAAGTTCAGGATGACGTGTTTGGGAGGTGGGTGCGTGCATCACTGCGCCGCCTCCTGCCCGCCGAACTCGCCGAGCGTTCGGCCGCAACGCGGCGTCGGCGTCCTCGGGCTGGCGCTGGGGGGAAAGGGCGGGGTTATCGCTCAATGGCCTCACTCGACGGATCGTTCGAAGGAGGCAGCGTTTGTATCGGCGGCAATTCGTCGGGATCGAACTGGCGATCCGCAGAGTCGAAGTAGATTCGTACCGCGCTTTCGCCCTTTAGCATTTCGCGCGAGCTCAGCTCAAGGATCAGCCGCGAGCCATCCCGCTCTTGATGCTCGACTACCCCGTCGGTGAGCCTCCACTCCCCCACCACTCGGGGAGGAAAGCTATATCCCATGCATCTCTGCACTCGGATCGGCAGTTCCGAACGAAATTCCTGGTTCGTGTTTTTCATCAGCCAGCTGCAGAAATCGGCCGAGACTTGGTCGTCGGAGTGACGGCAACCCCACGACCAGATGCTATTCGGATCGGGGTCGTTTCCCCAATGGAATTCAACCCAATGTCTCGGAATCGTGGCACCCTTCTCCGCCCATTGTGCCTTCGCGTAATCATCAAGCTTGGCGCACAGCTCATCCGCTGCGTGGGCACTTGAGGACCCTGCGAAAAGTAACGCAGCAGAGAGGCGGAGCCACATCACCCCGCAGCCCTCTTCAGCGCCACGCGCACGAGGTCGTTCAGCCCCACGTCCACCCCCAGCTCCGCCTGCGCGTGCGCCACTGCGCTCGCCGCGACGGCCGGCTTGAAGCCGAGGTTCTGCAGCGCCGAGACCGCATCCGCGCTGGCGCTGCCGGCTGGGGCGATCACCGCTGCCACCACGCCGCCCGGCAGCGCGCCGGCCTTGTCCTTCAACTCGTTGACGATGCGCCCGGCCAGCTTCGGGCCGACGCCCTGGGCGCGGGCGACCATCGCGGAGTCTTGCGCGGCGCAGGCGCTTTGCAGCTCGGCGGGCGAAAGCGCCGAAAGGATCGCTAGGGCGACTTTGCTGCCCACGCCCTGCACGCCGGTCAGCAGGCGGAACCAGTCGCGCTCCTCGGCGGTGGCGAAGCCGAGCAGGCGCAAGTCGGTCTCGCTGACCTGCAGGTCGGTGAACACGGTGCACTCGTCGCCGCGGATGCCGAGCGCGCTCAGCGTCTTCGACGAGCAATGGACGAGGTAGCCGACGCCCTGGACGTCGATCACCGCCCAGTCCGCCCCGCTCTCGTCGAGCCGCCCGCTCAGCTTGGCAATCATGTTTTGTTCCTGCCGGTTCGGCGGCGGTTTGGGAAGGGCGATTCGCCGGTCATGCACCGGCAAGAGCCGCGAATGGTCCCAATGTTCGCAGTGACCATGGGGATGGCGACGGCATGGATCGTCGGCGGGCGGTGTGGGAAGTTATCGGAGGCGGTTGCGAATAACATCTCCGCGAGCGTGGCAGAAACGGGCGATGTAGGAAAATGGTTCGCGCAAAGACGCAAAGACGCGAAGGGGCCATGCCCGCAGCGAAGCTGCCTAGTTCCCCACAAAGGCACGAACGTGCCCGGCGAGATCGCACTGCTGCAACCTCTTATGCCTTCGTATGAATAACCTGCCCCGCGAAGCCGGGCCTTAGCGTCTTCGCGTCTTTGCGCGAAACAACTCTTGCAATCCGGCTGAGTGGACAGCCGCCCGCAATCAGCGGGGCCGCCTGAACCGAGGGCACCTTCGGCCCCGCGCCCGTCTTTCGACTTGGCGCGAGGCCGATCAGTGCCCTCAGTGGTACTTCGCGTAGCTCAGATCGAAGCGGTCGGCGTTCATCACCTTGGTCCAGGCCTTGACGAAGTCCCGCTTGAGCTTCTCCTCGCCGCCCTTCTGGGCATAGACCTCGCCGACCGCGCGCAGCTCGGAGTTGGAGCCGAAGATCAGGTCGGCCCGCGTGGCGCGCCAGGTTTCCCCGCCGCTCGTGCGATCCTTGGCGATGTACTCCTCGCCGTTCGAACCTTCGGCTTCGCTCCACACGTTGGTCATGTCGTAGAGGTTGACGAAGAAGTCGTTGGTCAGCTGGCCGGAGCGCTTGGTGAAGTGGCCGTGGCCGCGCTCGCCGTGGTTGGCGCCGAGCACGCGCAGGCCGCCGATCAGCACGACCATCTCGGGCACCGAGAGGCCGAGCAGACTGGCCCGATCGAGCATCATTTCCTCGGTCTTCACCGCCAGCTTCTTCTTGCCGACATAGTTGCGGAAGGCGTCGGCCTCAGGCTCCATCACCGCGAAGCTCTCGCCATCGGTCTGCTCCGCGGTGGCGTCGCCGCGGCCGCCGGTGAACGGCACGTTGGCAGCGCCTGCCTTCTCCAGCGCGACCACCCCGCCGAGCACGATGGCATCGGCGAGGCTCATCGAGCCGCGCAGGCCGTTGAGCGTGTCGATCACCTTGGCAAGCATCTCGGGCTCGTTGACCTCCCAGTCCTTCTGCGGGCTGAGCGCGACGCGCGCGCCGTTGGCGCCGCCGCGGAAGTCCGACTTGCGGAAGGTCGAGGCCGAGGCCCAGGCGGTCTTGATCAACTGGCTGACCGTCAGCCCGCTCGCCGCGATCTTCGCCTTCACCGCGGCGACATCGGCGTCGGACGGCTTGCTGCCGGCCGGGATCGGGTCCTGCCAGATCAGGTCTTCGGCCGGGACTTCCGGCCCGAGGTAACGCACCTTCGGCCCCATGTCGCGGTGCGTCAGCTTGAACCACGCGCGCGCCCAGGCGTCCTTGAACGCCTCATGGTCGTTGCGGAACTTCTCCGAATACCGGCGCAGCTCGGGGTCCATCTTCAGCGCCATGTCGGCTGTGGTCATCATCGTCGGGACCTTGATGTTCGGGTCCCACGCCGCCGGAGCCATGTCCTCCGGCTTCTGGCCCACCGGCTGCCACTGCTGCGCGCCCGCCGGGCTCTTCACCAGCTCGTAGTCGTAGTCGAGCAGCAGGCGGAAGTAGTTCTCGCTCCACGAGGTCGGGGTGTTGACCCACGAGCCTTCGAGCCCGCTGGTGACGGTGTGCTCGCCGTGGCCGCTTTCGTTCTGGCTGACCCAGCCGAAGCCTTGCGCGGTCAGGTCCGCCGCCGACGGCGCGCCGCCGAGCTTGGACGGATCGCCGTTGCCGTGCGCCTTGCCGAAGGTGTGACCGCCGGCGGTGAGCGCGACGGTTTCCTCGTGGCTCATCGCCATGCGGGCGAAGGTTTCCTTGATGTCGCGCGCCGATTGCAGCGGGTCGGGATTGCCGCCCGGGCCTTCGGGGTTGACGTAGATCAGCCCCATCTGGATCGCCGCGAGCGGGCCTTCGAGGACTTCGAGCCCGTGACTGGGGTCGATGCGGGTCTGCACGCCTTCGTTGACCCACTTGTCCTCACTGCCCCAGTAGATATCGCGCTCCGGCTCGTACACGTCGGCGCGGCCGCCGCCGAAACCGAAGGTCGGGCCGCCCATGCTCTCGATCGCGACGTTGCCGGCGAGGATGAACAAGTCGGCCCACGAGAGGTTCTGGCCGTACTTCTGCTTGATCGGCCACAGCAGGCGGCGGGCCTTGTCGAGGTTGCCGTTGTCGGGCCAGGAATCGAGCGGGGCAAAGCGCTGCTGCCCGCTATTGGCGCCGCCGCGCCCGTCGGCGGTGCGGTAGGTCCCGGCCGCGTGCCAGGCCATGCGGATGAAGAACGGGCCGTAGTGGCCGTAGTCCGCCGGCCACCACGGCTGGCTGTCGGTCATCAGCGCGGTGAGGTCGGCCTTCACCGCGTTGTAGTCGAGCGCGTTGAACGCCTCCGCATAATCGAAATCCTCGCCCAGCGGGTTGGTCGCGCCGTTGGGGTTGAGGATTTCGGTCGCCAGCATTTCCGGCCACCAGTCCTTGTTGGTGCGTCCGAGCAAAGCGCGCACTCCGCCTCCATGCGGGACGGGGCAACCTGCGATCGAACCTGTCTTGGCGTCCATCTCTCGCTCTCCTCTTCAGTGGGCGCGACTCCTGCCACGCCAGAATGAGCGCAGGACACTACCAAGCGCCCGCGCGGGCGCGAAACGAGATAGTCCGATTGGAGTGAGCGAGTAAATCAATCAGCGCCGATTGATTGAGCTGATCGATTAACGCGCCGCCCACCAGTCTGGATCATGTCCAGCGTGAGGCAACCGGCGTGCTGGCTTCCACGACCGGGCTTCTCGACCTGGTCCACTACCGCTAGGCTGGCCGGAAAAGGGGAGAAGAAACCATGAGACTGATCCTTGCGCTGTGCCTTGTGCTGTCATCGTCGGCACTCGCGGCGAAGCCGGCCCACGCGCCCGTCCAGGCCGCATCGGCCTGCGATCGCGAATGCCTGCGCGGCAAGGTCAGCGAGGTGCTTTACGCGCTTGTCGATCACGACGTGAAGAAGGTGCCCGCCGCGGCCAACGTGCGTGTCACCGAGGACGGGGTGGAGAAGCCGCTCGACAATGATGTCCTGGCGCGGTCGGTGACCAGGCTGCGCGGCTACCGGCAGGACATCATCGATACCCGCGCGCAGCAGGCGGTCGCCGGCGCGATGGTCGAGGAATCCGGCGCACCGATCCTGCTGGTCGTGCGCGTCAAGCTCGACCCGGCGCAGAACATCAGCGAGCTCGAGCTGGTCACCACGCGCAGCCGCACCGACGGCATGATCTATAACATCGACGCCTACAGCGGCGCGCCCGCCGAAGGAATGAACCTGCCGCCGCGGCCGGACCAGCTCGCCAGCCGCGACGAGATGATCCGCCTCGCCATGTTCTACCCGCGCGGCCTGAGCAACGCGCAGACCTTCAACGCCATCGGCACGCCGTTCGCGCCCGAGGCCTTCCGGCTGGAGAACGGCGCGCTGATGGCCGGGCCGGGCTGCAAGTTCGCCCCCGGCTGCGAGGACATCGGCAACCAGTCGCTGGCGATCTTCAAGACGCTCGGCCGGGTCACCGTGCGCGACATCGTGGTCGACGAACGCATGGGCATCGTCATCATGCGCCTGTCGTGGAACGCCCGCGGCCCCGGGTCCGACCGGCTGACTGCGTGGGAAATGTTCAAGGTCTACGACGGGCAGATCCACATGGTGCAGGCCTGGATGCGCCTGTTCCCGCCGGCGCTCGACCTCGGCGGCTGGCCGATCCGCGAGGGGATTGTGCAGCCGTAATTACCGCTTGAAGTTGACGCAACGTTAAGTGGCATAAGCCCCTTGATGACCGAATCGCTCGACATTGCCGCCGTCGCCCGCCTCACGGGCCTGACCTCCCGCGCCCTCAGGTTCTACGAGGCGCGCGGGCTGGTCACGCCGCTGCGCAGCGCCTCGGGCCGCCGCCGCTACGGCCCGGCCGAGCTGGAGCGGCTGCACCAGGTCATGGCCATGAAGCGCGCCGGCCTGACGCTCGGCCAGATCGAGAAGCTCGGCGCCGGGCGCAAGACCGATCTTGCCGGCCTGATCGCCGCGCAGCTCCGCTCGCTCGACGAACGCCAACACGAGATCGAGGCCGCGCGCGGCCTCCTCACCTCCATCCTGTCCCGCCTCGATCGCAGCGAGCCCATCGATGTCGCGACCTTTTGCTCGCTGATCCGCCAGGGAGAGACCGTAATGAGCCAGGAAAAATGGTTCGAGGAAGCCTCGGGCTTCATGACCGACGACCAGCGCAACGCCTTCGTCGAGGCCAAGGCAGCCATGCCTGCCGGCCTCGACCGAAGGGCGGCGATGGAGCAGTTCCAGGCCCTCAACGCCCGCATCAAGGCGGCCCTGCCGCTCGACCCGGCGAGCGCACAGGCGCAGGCGTTCCTCGACGAACGTGACGCCATGCTGAAGCCGTTCCTCGCGATGATGCCGCCGGAAGCGAAGGAGGCGTCGAAGGCTCTGCGCGAGAAGATAAGGCAGGGCGAACTGCCTCCGCCGATCGATCCCGAGATCGACCGGTTCTACCGTGAGGCAGCGCAAGCGCGGAGCGAAGGATAATCGAAAGATCGCCCGCCGACTCAATATTTCTCACAGTCTGGGCTGGGTAGGGCCTTGGCGGATAAAATCCGCTGAGGCCAAATCTCTGAAGCGAACAGGCCCATGTGCCCGTGGCCTTGAGGATTCCGCCGCCCGATGAAACTGATCTCAAAGGCATGAATCGGATAGCAGTTTTTCCGAGGATCATGGTCGTATTTGATGTTTGGATCGATCCGTTCAGGATCGTATTGCAGCCACGCCGTTGCTCTAACATCAGGTCTCTTAGCCGGCATCTTCGTGGCATTTTCAAGGAATTGAGATCCTTCGAACTCGTATATCCAAATGCCCTTGAAAACGCGCGGGCTTTCAAACCTATAGCAAGCCGGGGTCACATCATATTCGATATATTCTATCGAGCCGTTCTTGTCTTTTTTGTAAGTCGCGCAAGGTCCTCCGAATATCAGTGCGACAGGTATGGAAGTTCTCACGCTGTCTCTTAGATGGACGAAGCCCAAAGGGTTGCCAAGCCACGGCCAAAAGGCGGCGACCACAAGCGCTGCTACAACAGTTATCGCAACCCGCTTGGTTCTCATGCACCGTCCGCCCCCCCGATCAACTCCCTACCCGCACTGCGCCCGGTGCAACAGCTTGTGGTCGGCCAGCACCAGCGCCATCATCGCCGCGACCACCGGGGTGCCGCGGATGCCGACGCACGGGTCGTGGCGGCCCTTGGTGGCGAGCTCGGTGGCCTCGCCCTCTCGGGTGACGGTCGGCTGGGCGATCAGGATCGAGCTGGTCGGCTTGAACGCCACGCGCACCACGACCGGCTGGCCGGTGCTGATGCCGCCGGCGATGCCGCCCGCGTGGTTGGCGAGGAACGCGGGCGATCCTTCCGCGCCGGGCCGCATCGGGTCGGCGTTCTCCTCGCCGCGCAGGCGCGCCGCGGCCATGCCTTCGCCGATCTCGACGCCCTTGACCGCGTTGATGCCCATCATCGCGCTCGCCAGGTCGGCGTCGAGCTTGGCGTAGATCGGCGCGCCCCAGCCGGCGGGGACGCCCTCGGCCACGCATTCGACCACCGCGCCGAGCGAGGAGCCGGCCAGCCGCGCGTCGTCGACGAGCTTCTCCCAGCGCTTGGCCGCCTCCACATCGGGGCAGAAGAACGGATTTTGCGTGATCTGCGCCGGGTCGAACGCCTCCCGGTCGATCGCGTCGCCGCCAATCTCGCTGACGTAAGCGGTGAGCGTCACCTCGGGGATCACCAGCCGCGCCACCGCGCCCGCCGCCACCCGCGCCGCCGTCTCGCGCGCCGAACTGCGGCCGCCGCCGCGATAATCGCGCAAGCCGTACTTGGCGTCGTAGGCATAGTCGGCGTGGCCGGGGCGATAGGCCTTGGCGACCTCGGAGTAATCCTTGCTGCGCTGGTCGACATTCTCGATCATCAGCGAAATCGGCGTGCCGGTGGTCCGGCCCTCGAACGTGCCCGAAAGGATGCGGACCTGGTCCGGCTCCTGCCGCTGGGTGGTGAACTTGCTGGTCCCCGGCCGCCGCGCGTCGAGGAACGGCTGGATCGCCGCTTCGTCCAGCACGAGCCCCGGCGGGCACCCGTCGACCACCGCGCCGAGCGCCGGCCCGTGGCTCTCGCCCCAGGTGGTGAAGCGCAGCACGCGTCCGAAGGTGTTCCAGCTCATGGGCCGCGCTTCTGTCGCAATCGCGCGAACCTGTCCACTTGTTCACTTTACCGCCCCGGCGCTTTGCCCATATCTCGCGCGCTGCCGCAGAGGGAAACGCATGGAAATCGAAGTAAGCGCGGAGGCCAAGGACAAGCGCCTCAACCGCAACGTGGCGATCACCGTCGTCGTGTTGTCGGTGTTCTCGGCCCTGTGCAACATCAAGGACGGCAACATCGTCCAGGCGATGCAGCAGGCGCAGGCCGCCTCGGTCGACCAGTGGAACGAATACCAGGCGGCCCGCACCAAGCTGCACATCGACCAATCGACCCGCGCGCAGTTGCAACTGCTCGGCGACCCGGCGAAGGCCGGACCGGCGATCGCCGATCTCGACAAGTCGATCGCCAAGTACGGCGCCGAAACGCCGAAGCTGGCCGCTTCGGCCAAGGACCAGTCGACGCAGTACGACGCCCTCAACCTGCACGACGATCAGTTCGACGCCGCCGACGCCGCATTGACCACCGCGATCTCGGTCGCCGCGGTCGCGGCGCTGTCGGAAATGGTCTGGCTGCTGTGGCTCGGCTGGGCTTTCGGCGCCTTCGGCATCGTGATGGGCATGGCCGGATTCCTCGGCCTGGGGCTGCACTCGGACTTTCTGGCGCGGCTGCTGAGCTAGTCCCGCGGGCCCTTCCTCAGGATCAGGTACAGCGCGCCTCCGCCGCCATGCCGGCGGTGCGCAGGCCTTATCGCGGCGATGCCGGAGGCGTGCGGACCAGCCGCGAGCCAGTCGAGGATCTTCGCCCGGATCGCCCCGCGCCGCTCGCCGCGGTCGGCGGCTTCGGCCGGGCGCGGCTTGCCGGTGATCAGCAGCACCACGCGTGCGCCAAGGGCCCTGGCCTGGACGAGGCCATGGTCGAGCCGGTGATGCGCCGAAGCCAGCGTGTGACCGTGCAGGTCGAGGGTGAAATCGGGCGAGACGGCGCCGCGGGTGAGCTTGCGGTCCCAGGTGGAATCGAGGCCGCGATTCTGAGATGGTGGCGGCGTCTTTCGCAAATCCTCCCCGAGCTTGTCTCGGGGAGGGAGACCAGCCGCAGGCTGGTGGTGGGGGCCGTCGCGAAGCGGCGGCTGCGCCGCAGTCCCCTCCACCGCACTTCGTGCGGTCCCCCTCCCCGAGCGAGCTCGGGGAGGATTGAGTGGCTTCACCGTCGCGGCCACGCGCGCCCACAGCGCCGCCTCTTCGGCGCTCAGCCCGCGGGGCGGCTTCATCGCGCTTGCAGGCGCGCGAGCGTGCCCTTGGGGACCAGCACCACCGCCTGGCCGCGCGCGCTCATCCCGCCGGCCACTTGCCGCGCCTGATCGCCCGCGCCCCAGAAGCTGTCAAAGCGGTTGGCGCCCTTGATCGCGCCGCCGACGTCCTGCGCCACCCAGATGCCGTTGACGTCCTGCCGATCGGTCGAGATCACCACCGGCGCGCCGAGCGGCACGAACGCCGGATCGGCCGCGACCGAAGTCTGCGGCCGCACCGGCACCCCGAGCGAGCCGACCGGCGAATCGCCCGGCAGGACCTGGAAGAAGACATAGCTTTCGTTGAGGTCCATGATCGCCCGGGCGTCGGCCGGGTGATCGCGCAAGTACTGGATGATGCCCTGCATCGAGGTGGGATAAGCCGTCCCCTCGCCGATCAGGCCGCGCTGCTTCATCGCCGCGCCGATGGCGGTGTAGGCCCGCCCGCTCTGGCCGGCATAGCCGAGCTGGATCACACTGCCGTCGGGCGCGCGCAGGCGGCCGGAGCCCTGGATCTCGATGAAGAACAGCTCGATCGGATCGGCCACCCAGGCGATCACCGGGGCGGTATTGGCGATGGCCCCGGCTTCGATCTCGGCGCGGCTGTAGTACGGCACGAACTCGCCGTTGGCATCGTGCCGGCCGAGCGGCTCGCGGCCGGTGCGGGCGTCGGGCGGGGCCTCGGCGGGCGTAGCGCGGATCAGGTCCGACGGGACGCCGTAAACCGGCACGTCGAACCCCGGCGCCTGGGTGCGTTGGCCGGCGATCTCCGGCTCGTAGTAACCGGTGACGAAGCTGCTGCCGTCACCGATGCGGACGGTCTCGAAGTAAGTTTCGAAGAAGCGCGCCGCGTCGCCGCCTGACCAGCTCGCGGCCGCGGTGCAGGCCTCCTGCCAATCCTCGGGCCGCGTCAGGCCGCTCGCGTCCTGCCGCCGCAGCAATTGCGGGCAGCTCTGCTGGAAAGCCGCGAGCGCGGCCGACGCCTTGGTCGAAGCCAGGCCGTAAGAGGAAAGCGAAGGCCCGGCGCGCACGCCGGCGATCAACGCGTTCCTGGGCGGAGCGGGAGTCGGCCGCGGCGGGCCGAGCTCGGAAGAAGGAGGAACCAGCGGGCCGCAGCTCGCGAGCAGCAAGATGGTGGCGAGGGCGGCGGCGTACCGACCGGCAACGCGTCCCCTCCCCCGCATCTCAGGCCATCAGCCCTCGTCGGTCTCGTCGAGCATCCAGTCCGGCCCGGCGGCGGTGACGTCGCGCGAGAAAGTCCAGATGTCCCGGCTCTCGATCGCATCGTCGAGCGAGCCGGCGATGACGTGGCCATCCTTGTCGCGCGTGACGGTGGCGACGTCGGCGACGAAGCGCACCGCGATGCGCGCCATGCGGCCGTCGAGCGTGGCCGAATGGATACCCGTCTCTTCGATGCGGATCAGGCGGTTGTCGAGCGTTTCGCCCGCCGCGTTGCGCGCGTCGATGGCCGCGGTGAAGCTCTGATAGACGTCGGCGTCGCACAACTGCGCGAGCTCTTCCTTGTCGCCGCGCCAGAAAGCCTCGAGGATCATCTGGTAGGCGGACTTCGCCCCGTCGATGAACGGCAGCAGGTCGAAACGCCGGTCGGCGGCGGCGATCTCGCGGATGCCGCGCTCCGTTGCGGGAGGGACACCGCCCAGTTCCCGCGGCGGACGCGCGGTCTGCTGACCGGGCAGGACCGGCTTGGGCGCGTTCGCCCCCTCGCCCGCGTCGAAGCGATGCGGGATCGGCTCCTCCTCATGCTCCGCCCGGCGCCCGAGCACCGAATAGAGACGCAAGCCCAGGAAGGCCGCGATCATGGCGAGGATGACGATCTCGTAAATCACTTCAGTTCAGTCCCGCTTCATTCCGGACAAGCACCCGCAGGCCGCTTGGTTCCGATTGTGCCTGACATAGGCGCTAATTACAAATGAACAACTGCGGAACCGGCGGGGTCGGGCGCGTTTCGGCGGCACTCTGGCCGTTTCCGTTGCGAGCGTGTCACACCGCTGCTACGCGCCGCGCCAGTCCTATCATCCAGCTCAGCAGAAAGACATTACCGATGGCCGAAGAAGGCGACATCCTCACCGACCTCAATCAGCCGAACGCCAACGGCGCCGACACCGGGCCGGTCGCCGGGATCATCAGCCAATACGTCAAGGACTTGTCGGTCGAAAACCCGAAGGCCCCGGATTCGTTCGGCTGGAACGAGGCGCCGGAATTGGACGTGCAGTTCAACATCGCCGGCCGGCCGATCAACGACGAAGTCCACGAGGTGACGCTGCGCATTTCGGTCACCGCCAAGATGCAGCAGGGCACCGCGTACATGATCGAGCTCGCCTATTGCGGCCTGGTCGGGATGCGCAACATGCCCGAAGAGCATATGCACGCGTTCATCTACGCCGAGGCGCCGCGCTTCCTGTTCCCGTTCGCGCGCCGGGTGATCGCCGACGCCACACGCGATGCGGGCTTCACGCCGCTGGTGCTCGACCCGATCGATTTCAACGCGATCTATGCGCAGCAACTGGCCACGCAACAGCAGCAGGGCGTGGAAGGCTCACCCGAAGGCCAGGCCTGAGGCCTAGCGCCGGGGAGGCGCAGCTTGAGCAGCCTGGTCAGGAATGTCGGCACCATCGGCGGCCTGACGGCGGTCAGCCGGGTGTTCGGCTTCATCCGCGACATGATGATCTCGCGCGCCCTCGGCGCCGGGCTCGCGGCCGACGCATGGCAGCTCGCGTTCACGCTGCCGAACACCTTCCGCCGCCTGTTCGCCGAGGGCGCGTTCAGCGTCGCCTTCGTGCCGATGTACACGCGCCGGCTGCACGGCGATGGCGACGATGCGGCGGACCGTTTCGCCGGCGACGTGCTGTCGGTGTTCGTGTGGATTCTGCTGGGCTTCTCGGCCCTGTGCATGATCGCGATGCCGGCGATCGTCTGGCTGCTGGCGCGGGATTATCAGGACATCCCGGGCAAGTTCGATCTCTCCGTCATGCTCAGCCGGATGACCTTCCCTTATCTGGGATTGGTGAGCCTGGTGGCGATGCTCTCGGGTGTGCTCAACGCGCGCTCCCGCTTCGCGCCGGGGGCGTTCGTGCCGGTGTTCCTCAACCTGGTGATGATCGCCGGCGTGGCGACGGGCTGGTGGCTGCGCGGCGCGCATGGCGACGACCGGATCGTCGCCTGGGCACTGGCGATTTCGCTGACCCTCTCGGGAGTCGTCCAGCTCGGCTACATGGCGTGGGCCAGCCGTCGCGCGGGAGTCCACCTCAGGGTCACCGCGCCGCGCTTTACACCCGACGTCAGGCGCCTGGGCATGCTGATCCTGCCGGCGACGTTCGGCGCCGGCATTTACCAGATCAGCCAGCTGGTCGATACGTTCTTCGCCACCAGCCTGCCGCAGGGATCGCTGGCGCTGCTCAAGTACGCCGACCGTCTGAACCAGATGCCGCTGGGCATCTTCGGCATCGCGCTCGGCACGGCGATCCTGCCGATGCTCGCCCGCCACATCCAGTCGGGCGATGCGAAAGAAGCGCAGCGGCTGCAGGCCAACGCGGTCGAGGTCGGCACCCTGCTGACGCTGCCCGCCGCCGCCGCGCTGGCGATTTGCGCGCCGGCGTTCGTCACCGCGTTCTTCGTCGGCGGCAAGATGACGCCCGACAAAGGCGCGATCATGGCTCACATCGTCACCGCGCTGGTCTTCGGCCTGCCGGCCTACGTGCTGGTCAAAGTGTTCCAGCCAGCCTTCTTCAGCCGCGAGGACACGCGCACGCCGATGTTCGTCGCCGCCGGCGCGTTGATCCTCAACATCGGGCTGAACTTCATCGTGGTGCCGCGCTTCGGCATCGTCGGGCTCGCCGCCGCCACCGCGACAACCGCGACGCTCAATGTCCTCACGCTGTACACGCTGCTCCAGCTGCGCGGGTGGTTCCACTTCACCGGCAAGCTCGCCGGGCGCATCGGCCGGCAGCTGCTCGCGACCGGCGCGATGTCCGCCGCGCTGTGGTTCCTCATGCCGACGATGGCGAGCCGGTATGGCGGCAATGTCTTCGAACGGCTGTGGTCGCTCTCCGTCCTGGTGCTTGGCGG
>Ga0207705_10000948_pt1 | contig 23681 bp, 23 predicted proteins | sample KBSC13metaG_FD_184314 | JGI IMG/M metagenome (GOLD analysis project Ga0207705, IMG submission 184314) | Corn rhizosphere microbial communities from Kellogg Biological Station, Michigan, USA - KBS C1-3 metaG (SPAdes) (version 2) | ecosystem: Host-associated > Plants > Roots > Rhizosphere > Soil ... | reverse complement strand
ACAAGGTCGCCGGCATCGATGTTCAGGCGCTCTACAGCTTCCGGCCGCACATTTTCGGCGGGGAAGAGAAGGTCAACCTCGATTTCTACTACAACCACAAGTTCAAGCAGGAGCAGACCCCGTACGCTGGCGGCGCTGTCTCGAACGAGCTCGGCCTGGCGGATACGTATGCCAGCCAGCAGCTGGGCACCGGGTTCAAGGATCAGTTCACCTTCAATCTGGGCTATGACATCGGCTCGTTCGGCCTCCACTATCGCCTGAAGTACCTTGGCCCCGTGAAGGCATACCAAGGCGCCACGGAGATCCCGATCCCGGCTTATACCTACAGCGACTTGCAGTTCAGGTACAACGTGGGCGAGTCTCAGATTTATGCCGGCGTCAATAACCTGCTCGACAAGCAGCCGCCGTTCATCGTCGGTGGCAACAGCCAATGGCCGGGCACGAACACGGTGGCCGATACCTATGACCTGCTGGGGCGGATGTTCTACGTTGGCGTTACCGCCAAGTTCTAATCCGCTTCGACATAGTCGCAAAATAGCGCGGGACGAGAGATCGTCCCGCGTTTTTTTGTGCGAACTCCGGCCGCCGGGCAAGCCGTTCGATCGCGTAGATGCAGCGCCTTGCGAGACGCGCAAGTACTCGCCGAACACGGCCAGGCCGCGCCAGCCCCTAGGGCTTCTGGCTACCTCGACCTCGCCAATATGTTCGCCGAGTTACGCCGTGCCGGCGACGCCGCAGCCGTAATCGAGCCGTGCGGGCGCTTCCCCGGGGAAGGTGCCTGGCTTCAGGGCCCCAAGAGCTTGACGTGAGCTTAGGATGGACTGCTTAGGCGCAGCCGGGCGCAGCGGCTAGCCTCGCAGGCCTCGAGCGAGCGGCGTAATGGGCGGCCACGAGGCCACCCGAGTTCTTCTCAAATGAAGAAGCCGGAACGCGACTCAGGCCGCCGCGGCGACCTTCTTGAGGTCGCGCTTCACTTTAAGCGCCCGCGCGCTGAGCTTTTCGTCCGAGGTCTTGAGCAGCCAGTTGTCGAGGCCGCCGTTGTGCTCCACCGAACGCAGGCCGTGCGTCGAGACGCGGAACTTGAAGCTCTGGTCGAGCTTCTCGCTCATCAGCGTGACGTTCTGCAGGTTGGGCAGGAACACGCGCTTGGTCTTGTTGTTGGCGTGGCTGACATTGTGGCCGACCTGGCGGCCCTTGCCGGTCAATTCGCAGATGCGCGACATGATTCGTCTCGTCTCAATTCGGATGGTGTCCGGGAAAGCGGCGCGCATAGCCGCGAGCGAGGATTGGGTCAAGCAATTGCGCGCCATTGCGGCACCCTGGCGGGGCGGCTAGCGCATGGCAGTGACTCAATGGCCACTCCCTCCGCCGATGGCGCGCGCGCTCGAACTGGCGCGGGAGGGTCAGGCAGTCGGCGAAGTGCCGATCGGCGCGGTGGTGACGCGCGCCGGAGCCATCGTCGGCGAAGCGTTCAACCGGCCGCGCGCGCTGCGCGATCCGACGGCGCATGCCGAAGTCTTGGCCATTCGCGCCGCAGCTGAGGCTCTTGCCAGCGAACGTCTGGATGGCTGCGAGTTGTGGGTCACGCTGGAGCCCTGCGCGATGTGCGCAGGGGCCATCGCACACGCCCGGATCGCCCGGCTTTACTACGGGGCGCCGGACGCGAAAGGCGGCGGCGTAGAGCACGGCGCGCGGGTGTTCGACCGGGCGCAATGCCTGCATCACCCCGAGGTCTATGCCGGGATCGGCGAAGGCGAAGCCGCGGCTTTGCTGCGCGCCTTCTTCGCCGCGAGGCGCTAATCGGCGGGCAAGTCCGTGTCGCCCTCCCGGGAAACCGGGATGGCGTCGCGTTCGGCGAACCAGGCCTTCGCGTCGGGCTGGAACAAGTAATAGATCGCCCCCGCCTCCAGCAGCAGATTGAGCGCCGACAACGTCTTGAGGACGGTCCAGCCGCCAGCGAGCAAGCCGGGAACGCCGGTGAGCCCGAGCAGGAAGAACAACACGATAAGCCACTTGCCCACCGCCATGCGGCGCGGAGAGGCGAGAAACCAGAACAGCAGGCTCAGGCCGAGCGAGATGACCATCGTTGCGATGACGGTGCCCGCGCCCAAATGCACGCCGGTAGCCGCCGTGCGCGCCTCCGTGTTCGTCACCAACGTGTCGAATGACAGCAGGTAAGCCACGAGCGAGAGCGCGATGGACGCGAGGTAAAGCAGGTCAAAACGACGGATCGATGCGGGCTTCATGGATGCGGTCCCCCCGATGAAGCCCGGTTGTGGCGCATGCTCCCGGCCTTGGCAATGCCCCTACGCGGGCGTGAAATCGAGCCCGATGTCCGCCGCCGGCGCGCTTTGCGTCAGGCGGCCGACCGACACGAAATCGACGCCCGTCGCGGCGATGGCGCCGATCGTTTCCAGCGTCACCCCGCCCGAAGCCTCGGTTGCCACGCGTCCGTGGACCAGCGTCACCGCTTCGCGCAACATGGCGGGGCTCATGTTGTCGAGCAGCAAGTGAGTGGCGCCGGCGGCAATCGCCGGCTCGATCTGATCGAGCCGGTCTACTTCGCAGATAATCCGCTCGATGCCGGCCGCCCGCGCGTTGCCGACGACCTGGCCTATTCCGCCAGCCACGAGGACGTGGTTGTCCTTGATCATCGCCGCGTCCCACAGCCCCATGCGATGGTTCTGTGCGCCGCCCATGCGCGTGGCGTATTTCTCCAGCATCCGCAGGCCGGGAATGGTCTTGCGCGTATCGAGCAGCACGCAGCGCGTTTCCTCCATCGCCCTAACATATTGCCGCGTCAGGGTGGCGATGCCAGACAGGTGCTGCACGACATTCAGCGCGCTGCGCTCGGCGGTGAGCATCGCCCGTGCCTTGCCCGCCAACCGCATCAGCTTCGTGGCGGGGGCTACCTCATCGCCCTCTCCCGCGAGGATTTCGACCTCGATCGCCGGGTCCAGCGCGCGGAAAAAGGCGGCCGCGATTGGCAGCCCGGCCACGACGATGGCGTCACGACTGTCCATCACCCCTGAAAAGCGAGCCTTGGCGGGGATCACGCTCTCTGCGGTGACGTCGTGCCCACCGCCGGGCAGGCCGACGCCGAGATCCTCGTCGAGCGTCGCGCGGACGAAGCGGTCGAGATCGAAGCCGGGAAAGGCGAAGCTGCTCATGTCCGCCTCCTAGCGGACGGCAGCGCGATGGCTAGTGGACGAATCGCGCGACGACATCCCGGTATGAGCGGCTGACCTTCACTTCCGCACCCGAATCGAGCACCAGGAAGCATTCGCCATTGGTGTGCGGCCGGACCTGGCGCACCTGGTCGAGGTTGACGATAGTCGAGCGGTGGACGCGCTGGAACACGCGCGGATCGAGCCGTCGCTCGAGGTCCTTCATCGTTTCGCGCAGGATCAGCGAGTTGTCGCCGGTGTAGATGCACATGTAATCGCCGGCGGCCTCGATGTGCTCGATCGTGTCGACGTCGACACGGAAGATCTGCCCGCGATCCTTGACGTTGATGAGCTTCTCGTAGCGCCCGGCGGTCTCTTCCTCGGCCGGCATCTGATCCATCGCGTCGGGGGCGACTTCGGCGAGCACGTCCTTGAGCTTCTCGGCTTCTTCGGCCGAGCGCTTCTCGGCAATGCGCGAGCGTACGCGATCGACGGTGTCGGCCAGCTTGTCCTCGTCGACCGGCTTCATCAGGTAGTTGACCGCATTCGCCTCGAACGCGCGAATCGCGTGCTCTTCGTACGCGGTGACGAACACGAACAGCGGCGGCTCGATCTCCATCACGCCGCTGACTACCGAAAAGCCGTCGAAGCCCGGCATCTGGATGTCCAGGAAAACGAGATCGGGCTTCTCCGTCTTGATCTTACGGATCGCCTCGCGCCCATTGGCGCAGGTGGCGATCACTTCGACATCGGGGAATTTATCCAGCCGGAGCTGAAGCCCCTGAATGGCGAGCTTTTCATCATCGACGAGGATGGTGCGAATGGTCATGCGTTGAGTCCCATGGGCCGCTGGTCGGGCGCGGCTGTAACGGTTGGCTGGGGAGAGAGTTTCTGAAGCCCGGCCGCGGGGTCGTCGGCGGCCGCCTCGCGCTCGAACGGTATCTCGATCACCACGGTGAAGCCGCCTTCGGGCGGAGTGCGGATATCGAACACGTGATCGTCGCCATACGCCTGGGCCAGGCGATCGCGAATGTTGGCGAGACCGACGCCTGTCGAAACGGTGTTGCCAGCGCCAGCCATTGCGGCCGGCAACGTTGCCCGCGTGGCCTTGGCGCGCAATCCCGGGCCGGTGTCGGATACGGTCAAGCGAAGCCGTTGGCCGACGAGTTGCGCCGAAAGGCTGATCCGCGCGCCTTCCTCCTGCGGCGAGACGGCGTACTTGATCGCGTTTTCGACCAACGGCTGGAGCAGGAACGACGGGATCACCGCTTCCGCCGCGGCCGGATCGATGCTGAACACGGCGCGCAGCCGCTCCTCGAAGCGCATCCGCTCGATGTCGAGATAGAGCTTCAGCGTCTCCACTTCCTGGGCGACCGTCACCTTGCCGCCCGGCTGGCTGACCAGCGTATGGCGGAGGAAGCCCGACAGGCGGGTGAGCATCGCGTTGGCCGGCTCGGTCTGCTTGAGCAGCACCAGCGTGCTGATCGAATTGAGCGTGTTGAACAGAAAGTGCGGATTCAGCTGGTAGCGCAACATCGCGAGCTGCGCGCTCGTCGCCTGGGCCTCGAGCCGCTCGAGCCGGTCGGCCTGCTGTTCGACCTGGAGGTAGTAGTTGATCGCATAGTACAGCGCCGACCAGGCGCCGAGCAAGGTCATGTCCATATAGAACACGCCCAGCACCAGCTTGGCGAAGCTGCCCTCGCTGCCCGACTGGTAAAGGCTGATCGTCCAGCCGTTAATGAAGGCCGACACGCCGACGGCCGCCGCCAGCACCAGCGCCGTCGCGCCCCAAGTGACCAGTGGGCGCTGCTTGATCAGCTTGCCGTAGACCACCGAGAGGATGAGGCTGATCGAAAAGCCCGTGATCGTGGCGATCAGGGTCAGGATCAGGAACGACAGCGGTTTCTCGTTGGCGACGTTGGTGATCGAGCGCAGGATCATCGAGCCGCCCCAGCCGATGAACTGCAGGTTCCAGAACGCGCGGTTCTTGTCCGCGAAAAATGGCGTCGGGCGGAAAGGCAGCATGACCATGCTGCCTGCCCGGACGACGGGGGCTTCCGCCACCGGCGCCGCACCCGGGTTGCGGCGGACGAGCGAGGCCAGCGCGGTCAGGATCGCCGCGCCTCCTCGATTGCCCCGCCGAGCGTGGCGGCGCCGACGGCCCCGTCGATGACGCGATTGCCGATCACCCAGCCCGGCGTGCCGGTCATGCCAAGATGGCCCGCGAGCGCGATGTTGGCCTTAAGAAAGGAATCGTAGATCCCGCTGGCGATCGCCTGGTTGGCCTTGGCGAGATCGACGCCCGCCTGGCTAGCCGCGCGCTCGATCGTCTGCCTGCTCGGCGGCCCGAGCGCGTACATCGCATCGTGGAAGGCGGCGAACTTGCCTTGTTGCGCGGCCGCGAGGCCCATGCGCGCGGCATCGACGCTTTCGGGCCGCAGGATCGGGTATTCGCGCACGACCACCCGCAGATCGGGATTGGCGGCGATCAGCTGCTGCACGTCGGCCACGCTGGCGCGGCAGTAAGTGCAGGCATAATCGCTGAACTCGACCAGGGTCACCTTGCCGTTGGGATTGCCGAGAACGGCGCCCGGGAACGGCGTCTGCAGCTGTTCGCGAACGGGCGCGAGCTGGGCCTGGCGCTGGCGCTGCTGGTAGCGGTCGACCGCTTCGGGCAGGACCTCAGGGTGGGCGAGCAGGTAATCGCGCGTGGCGCCGCCGCCCAGGCCTGAGAAATCCCACGCCGCCGCGCCGGCAAATCCGCCGAGCACGGCGAGCACGATGGTCACGAGCCAGCGCATCCGATCCGCTTACTTGTGGTGCTTGTCGCGTTCAAGCTGCGCCCGCGCTTCCATCGAAATGTCCTGTGCGCGGATCCAGTCGGGCGAACCCTTTGCCAAGCCGGCCAGCGCGCCGCTCGCGCTGCGCAATGCCTCGGCCGGGCTGTCGCTGAGAATCTGCTGCTCGGCGCTCGCCAGCTGAGCCCGCGGCAGGTCGCCCTTGGCGCCGTAGACCATGCCGAGTTCGTACCAGGCGGACGGGTTCTCGCGATCGCGGGCGACTGCGGCGCGCAGCACCGTCTCGGCTTCGCCGAGGTGCGCCTTGTCTTCGGTATTGATGAGCGCAAGCGCGAACGTCGTGGCGATCAACGGCTCGTTGTGGGTCAGCTCCGTCGCCCGCCGCAGGGGTTCGAGTGCGGCGAGGGGCTGGCCGGCTTCGAGCAAGACCTGCCCCTTGATCTCCAGGTAGTAAGGATCGTTCGGCTCGGCCGCCAGCAAGGCGTCGGCCTCCCGCACGGCGTCGCCCAGCCTGGCGTCCTTGTGGTAAGCATAAACCCGCGCATACGTCGCCGGTTCACCGGTCATGTATTCGGGATAATGGCGCAGGGTGTCCGCCGGCTTGGCGAGATAGCCGTAGAGCTTGGCCTTGACCCGCTGGAAACGCGCTTCGAGCTTCGGATCGGTCCTGGCATTCCAGGCCGGGTCTTTCTCATAGACTTCGCGCAGGGTGGCGATGCGGTCGTCGGTCATCGGGTGGTCGATGGCGTAGGCCACATCATCCCCGTGGGGATAGCCGTAGCGCATCGCGTAGTTCTGCAGCTTGCCGAAGAAATCGAGGCTGCCTCGGCCGGAGATCCCCGCTTTCGAAAGATAGCCCGCGCCCGCCGCATCGGCGGTCGCCTCCTGCCCGCGGCTGTAGGCCATCAGCGAGCCGTACGCCGCCTGCTGGCCGAGCGAGATCGCTCCCATCGCGGCATCGCCCGCGCCGGCCGCCGCCGCCGCGACGCCGAGCAACAGCGACAGGATCGAGATCTTCGTCGCCTTGTTGATGCCGTTCTCGAAGGTGATCGCGTGCCCGGCGACAATATGGCCCAGTTCGTGGGCCAGCACGCCTTGGACCTGGTTGGCGTTGTCGGCGCTGTTGAGCAGGCCGGAATTGACATAGATGACCTCGCCGCCCGCGGTCATCGCATTGATCGACGGATCGTTGAGGACAACGACATCGACCGAATCCTTGGGCAGGCCCGCCGCCACCGCGAGCGGATTGACCATATCCTTGAGCACCCGTTCCGTCTCGGCATCGCGCAAGATGCTGATATCCTGCGCGGCGGCTTGTTGCGCGCACAGGGCGAGCGCCGCGAGGAAGGCGAGCGAGCGGGCGAGAAAGCGCATCGGCGCGCCTTCTAGCCGCTCAAGCGCTGAACCCCGGCTGAAGAAGTCGAGGCAGCGCGCGCCGTGATTGCGGGAGCTTGCATTCCGCCGACGCTACACCCGCGGCGGCGGCTTTGACAGGCGTGGCGCGTCAGCCGACCAGCTTCTTGGCGGCTTTTTCGATCAAGCTCGCGTCTTCGGGCACTTCGCCGATAATGACCAGCTCACCGTCTTCCCCGCGCCGGATCATGACCAATCCGAATTCGCTGCCGTAGCGATCGAGATCGGCCAGTGCGACAGCCGGGATCTCGCGCAGCTTGGCGGCGAGCAACTCGCGGGAATCCGCCGCTGGATCGGCTTTGCCGCTGTCGGCCCGGCGCAGCTGGCGCTCAGCCCGCACGACGCCCTTTAGCCCGCCGTCGGCGCCGCGGAGGAAGTCGCCGAGTGAGCCGCGCGGCAGCTCGAGCCGGTGCGCGTGGCTGAGCGCCGCGGCATATTCAGTCAGGCGCGTCTTGTCGTAGTCCGCCCCGAAGACGAGCTTTACCACCGGGGTCATCGGCGCGCGGTCCTGCACCGAGAGGCCGGAATCGCTGACCAGTTCCTCGAAATCCCCGGGGCTTTGGGCTGCGGCGAGCGAAAAATCGTAAGCGCGCCCGATCGCGTCATAGAGCGCGTGGCGCGTGCGATCCTCGCTGGTGCGGGCTTGCGCCGCCATCTCGCGCGCGGATGCGAGCCAGTCGCCGAGCGCCATGTCGCTCGGCTCGAGAGGCGCGAGGCGGATTTCGCCCCCTGCAGGAATCGCGGCGGGCGTTCCCTCTTCGCGGGGCTCGACGCTTTCTGCGTTCGCCATCGAGCCGCGGTCGGCGTCGTCGAAGTCGTTGAGGTTCCCCGTGGCCCCGTCCGCGCCCAGCTCGAAGCCGTCGAGCGACATGACGGCGTCGTCGGCATATTCGAAGTCGGCCATTTCGATGGCGCCATCGTCGGCCGAGCCTGGCGCGTAAGGCGCGATCTCATCGAGGCCGTCGCCATCATCGGCCACTTCCGTCGGGACGCCGCGGCCCCCACCGATCGACATGAGCGAGCCAAACTTGGGCTTCGGAAGGCCGTCGGCCACCCCGTCCTCGTCCTCGTCTTCTTCCTCGCATTCCTCGTCGTCGAGGTAATCCTCGGCGCGGCCAGAAAACGCCGGCAGCCCCTCGGCGAAACCGGCGGAGAGGTCTTCGTCTTCCACCGCTTCCTCCATTTCAGTCTCGTAGATTGCCACGGGCGCGTCTTCGACAAGCGAAAGCTCGAGCGGTTCATCGTCGATGTCGTTGGCGACGGTCGTGGTCCCGGGACCATCGGCCCAGTCGGTCAAGGGCGTGTCATCGGCGCGCTTGGACGAAGCTTCGGGCTTCGTCTCGAGTGCCTGATCGACCTGAAGCAGCAACTCGTCGGAGGTGCGCTGGTCGGCCAGCTCCTTCCAGTTGATCACGCCGTAAATGAAATCGATCGTCTCGTCGTTGCTCGAGTAAGGCAGCAGTATGCCGCGATAGAGTATGGTCGCGCCACGCTGGTTCACGAACTCGGCCTCAAACCCGATCGGCGCCTGGTTGGCGAGGATCTGCATGTAGTGATCGGTGATCCGGCTGAGCAGCGAGCGGCTTGGCACATCGGACAGCGTCCTGAGGTCGGGAACCGAGATGTCGCATTCATGCGCCAGCTGGTTTCCCAGATACGCTACGCCGGGGTTCTCTATCCCGACGCTGAAATCGAGCAGCACCGAAAACGGGCCGAAGTCCGGCAGGTTGTCCGGCTCGAGATCGTCGATCGAGGGGAAGTTGCGATCCTCGAGCAGGCCCGCCCAATGATTGTAGGCGCGCACCTGCATGCGCCGCTCGTCCTGCCCGATACCGAGCGGAGGCGCTTCGCGGGCAGAATCGTCTTCGCCCGCTTCCTGCTCGCGCGAATCGTCGAGCGCTTCGAAATTGCCCCTCAGCGTGTCCATTGGGCATGCCCCCGGTTTCCAGTCACGCGCCCTTGTCGCCCGGCGTGGTAAATTAACCGTTAAACCCGTTCCAAAAGCCATACGCGCTTTTTCGCAATGGCCTCCTCGGCGCCGCAGCGCCACGACGTCAAGCGCGGCGGCGGCCCAAACGTGGTGTCAACGTCGCTTGACACTCCCAGGAATAGTGTATAGCACACTTGTCATATCTTCAAGGAGGCTTGACTATGAGAGCGGTAACTCATGCCCTTTGCTGGGCGATCATGCTCCTCGCCGCGGCGGCGGCCGCGCGTTTTGGCGTCATGGACAAAGGATCGGCCACGACTTTGCTCATCGTCCTGCCGATTGCGGCCTGGACTGCGCTCACGGGACGCGGCTGCGTACTGCGGCGGAGGGCATGACTGTGGCCGTGCCAACGCCGATCCGGCGCTACTTTGTCAGGCTCGGGGTATCGATGTCGGTTTATGTCGCCGCGCTGCTCGCCGGGACTTATCTTGTGCAGCATGCGCTCATCCGTGGGCCGATCCTGTGGTTTGCCGCCCTGTTGCCGGGATTGGCGCTGGTCGGGGCGTTTTACGCGATCGGCATGCTGATCGTGGAGACCAAGGACGAGTTCCTGCGCATGCTGCTGGTGCGGCAGGTGCTTTATGCAAGCGTGCTGGCCATGTCGCTTGCCACCGTATGGGGCTTTCTGGAGAATTTCGAACTCGCTCCGCATGTGCCAGCCTTCTATTGGGCCATCGCCTGGTTCGTCGGCTTCGGCCTCGGCGGCTGGGTCAACCGATTGACCCTCGGTACGTCGGGAAGCTGTCCGTGAGGAACCGCCTTCGGGTGTTGCGGGCGGAACGGGGCTGGAGCCAACAGGACCTTGCCGCCGCGCTCGACGTCTCACGCCAGAGCGTCAACGCGATCGAGACAGGCAAGTACGATCCCTCACTTCCGCTCGCGTTCCGTATCGCGCGGGTGTTCGGCGAACCGATCGAGGCGATCTTCGACGAGGGTAGCGAACCCGGCTGAGCGCCTGGCTTGACGCCCAGCCGACCTAGCCGCCGACGCGGCCCCACCCCCCGCACTCGGGATCGGCGCCCGTTACCAACCGGCGCAAGGCGGCGCGGGCGAGCCGTTCGGTTTCGGCCTTGCGCCGCGCCGCCGCCAGCGCGTGGGTCGGGGCCGGACGGACGATCTCGGCGTCGTACTCGTCGCCGACAATCACGCCGCAACAGTCGGGGCGAAAGTCCATGCCTTCGAGGCAGCTGCGGTCGAGCTCCGGGGGCAAGCCCCAATAGAAGCGGTCGCAAAAATCGAGGTAATCGGGCCACTTGCCGTCGCCGAGCAGGTCGCCGCGGGCGGTCTTGATCTCGACGATGACGATGTGGCCTCTCGCGTCGATGCCCATCAGGTCCGCGCGGCGGCCGTTCCTGAGCGGCATTTCCGCCAGGGCCCAGATATCGTTGCGGGCAAACAGCCGGCAGATGCCGCGCACGACCGCCAGCGAACGGCGGTCGAACGATTCCGCCGCAACGGCAACAGCACGGGAATCAACCATGCCACAAATTTGGAACAGACAGAGAACTGCGTCAAGCGCCGAAACGAGCCGGAATCAAGCGCAGGCCGACGGGGACATTGCCAGAATCGCGGCGCGCGCCGCGGCGAACTCGCGCCACAGGGTGCAGGCCGCGCCGCCCGGGTCGATGCCGCGAGCTTCCGCCCCGAGAAGCGCCAAAAGGGCGGGCTCGATCACAGCCGCCACGTCTTCGATCCCACGTTCGGCTAGCTCGCGCCGCGACGGAGCGGCGCCGCGCATCATGGCCGCGAAATCGAGCACTTCGGTCTCGCAACCCGGAGCGACACCGGCCAGCGCGGCGACGGCGTTCGCCGCGCCATGCAGCGCGGCCCACTTGAGGGCGGGGGCAGTCCGGGCGCTGTCCGGCCGCGAGCAACCGGAATACATCGCTGGAGGAGCGGCGTTCATGCCGCCGGCCTAGGCCTCGCGCGCTTGCCAATTCGTTAGCAGGGCGCGCGAGGGGTGCTTACTTGCCCTTTTGATCGGCAAAAGGATCGTCTTCCAGGTCGATGTTCGCGCCGTTCTCGCTCGCCTTGAGCCGGTTGTTCTCGGCGCAGACATACTCGCGCAGCGGCTGGTCGTCCGGCTTGTAGGGCTGACGCGTGACATAAGGCGCGGCGAGCACCTCGGGATCGGTGATCGTCATCTCGTCGATCATCAGCTTCGGATTGACGAGGTAGAAGCGCTCGACGATTTTCATCTTGTCGCTGTGCTCGATCCCCGGTGCGATCTGGGTTTCCGGGCTGAAACCGACCGTTTCGACAACCAGTGTGTCGCCTTCCCAATGGCCCACGGAGCTGCCGTTGAAGAACGGGTCGGGATCGGCCGGCAGCTTGCGGCCATCGGTGTAGATCCACCGCGGCTGCTCGTAAGCCTCGGCGTAGATCGTGACCCGGCCCGGCTGATAGCTGATGTCGATCGGATAAGGCTGCTGCATGATCCCCGGCATGCCCGGCGGGAGGCACGCAGCCTGCGCATAGAGCGGCGGCCCATGCTCCTTGTACTTGGCGGTGTAGGCGTCGAACTTGGCCTGAGCCGCAGGCGTCAGCTGCGGCTTGTTTCCGCGCGCACCGAACAGGGCGCCCCAGTCAGGATACCAGATTCCTGTCAGGTCCGGCATCTGGGCGAGCGCGGCGTATTCGGTCGCGCGCTTGACATGAGCCATTGGCTTGGTGACGTCCGGACGGGCCGCGCCGGCCGGGGGTGGCCCGCCCTGGGCCAGCGCCGGTGCCGCCAGGGCCAGCGCCGCGGCGCCCGCGAGCGCTCGCGTGATAAACATCGATCCGTTCATTCCCTCTCTCCGCCAAGGCTTTTTGATTTTGTCAGATGGTGCGGCGACAGCGGGCCCCAAGTCAAGCAGCGGGTTGATAATGTCCGATTTGACTGTCACAATAATGTCCGAGATCAATTCCCGGTTCAGGGATTGCGGTCCATGGAGAGAGCATGATCGAGAGGATTTCCCGCCGCAAGGCCATCGCCGGGGCCGCCATTGTGGCGGCCGCTCTGTTCGCCACAGCCGCGCCCGTCGTCGCGCATCATTCGACGGCGATGTTCGAATGGGGCAAGGAATTGCCGATGAAGCATGTCACTGTGGATCGGTGGGAATGGACCAATCCGCATACCTACCTTTACGTGCACGAGGCGAACGGGACCAAGTGGGCGTTCGAAGGCATGAGCCCCAACCACCTGGTCCGCTTCGGCTGGTCGAAGCGCTCCGTCCAGCCGGGCGATGAGGTGGACCTCACGTATTATCCGCTGCGCGATGGGCGCAAGGGCGGCTTTAACGTGACGATCACCAAGGCTGACGGGCAGCTTCTCAAGCAGTTCGGCGATGCGGGCTCGCGGACGGCTCAGGCCCAGGCTCAGGGCAAGTAGAAAATTTGCCTTCCGCTTGCGCCTGCCCGCCTCCGGCGGAGCGGGCGCTTTTGCCTTGGCGTCGTTGGCCAAGGTTGCTAGGCGCACGGCCCTCGCACCCGTAGCTCAGCTGGATAGAGCGCTGCCCTCCGAAGGCAGAGGTCACAGGTTCGAATCCTGTCGGGTGCGCCAGATTTGCTATGCGATCGCGGCAGCGCGGCGCTGATCAAATTGTCAGAAATTGTCGCACGGCGCCCCCCGGCCCTTGCGCAACCGGCCTTGTTCCGAGAAAGGCTCGGCGGTCTTTCGTCCGGCGTGAAGGGTTAGGACTCAATGGTCTTGTGGCCGTCGGCCATCCGCCGTGGTGGCCTCCTGGTTTTGCTGTCGCTGCTTGCTGCTTGCTCGGGCGGCAAGGACGCGGGCCGTGGGCGCCCGCCGCCCCAGGTTGGATATTACGTCGCGCAAACGTCGACCGTGCCGCTCTCGGTTACGCTCGGGGGGCGCACGGTCTCTTACGAAACCAGCGAAGTCCGCCCGCAGGTGACCGGTCTGATCCAGCGGCGCCTGTTCACCGAGGGCGCATTCGTCCGCGCCGGGCAGCCGCTCTACCAGATCGACCCGAGCCTTTATCGCGCGGCCGCCAACCAGGCCTCCGCCAATCTCACCAGCGCGCGAGCGAGCGCCGAAGCCGCGGTCGCCAAGGCTGCGCGCTACAAGCCGCTGGCCGATATGGAAGCGGTCGCCAAGCAGGACTATACCGACGCCGCCGCGCAGGCGCGGGTGGCCCGGGCTTCGGTGGCCCAGAACGCGGCGGCGCTCGACACCGCGCGGATCAACTTGCGCCATACGACCGTGCCCGCGCCGATCAGCGGCCGCATCGGCCGATCGTTGTTTACTGTCGGCGCGCTCGTGAGCGCGAGCCAGACAGATCCGCTGGCGGTGATCCAGAAGCTCGATCCGATCTATGTCGATATGCAACAGTCCGCTGCCGATCTCACCGCGCTGCGCCGCGCACTGCAAAGCGGCGCTGTGGGGCCCGGCAGCACGACGGTGCGGCTCAAGCTCGAGGACGGCAGCGACTATGGCTTCACAGGCCACGTCCAGTTTTCGGAGATTACGGTCGATCAGAACACCGGCACCGTGACTCTGCGCGCCAGCTTCCCCAATCCGAAAGGGCTGCTGCTGCCCGGTATGTTCGTGAAGTCGGTGTTCGATCAGGCGGTGCAGCCTGGCGCGATCCTGATTCCCCAGCAGGCCGTCCAGCGCGATTTCGACGGTTCGGCCTTCGTGTACATCGTTGGCCCGGGAAACAAGGCAACACGGCGCAAGATTGCGGCCGACCGCACTTTCGGCACCAGCTGGATCGTCACATCGGGCCTCAAGCCCGGCGACAAGGTGATCACGCAAGGGCTCGCTAACCTCAAGCAGGGCGACAAGGTGCGGCCGGTGCCGGAGAGCGCGCCGCAGAAAGTCGGCGCGCCCAAGGGGGGCAAGCTCGGGGGCGGGTTCGCAGGCAAGCGGACGGGCTGATCGCCGATGTCGCGCATCTTCATCGACCGGCCAATCTTCGCCTGGGTGCTGGCGATCGTCGTCATGCTCGGCGGCATCGGCGCGCTGCTTTCGCTGCCGATCGAGCAATATCCCGACATCGCGCCGGTTCAGGTGAGCATTTCGGCCAGCTATCCGGGCGCTTCGGCGGAAACGATCGAGAACAGCGTCACCCAGATTCTCGAGCAGCAGCTCACCGGCCTCGACGGGCTGCTCTATTTCAGCTCGCAGTCGAGCTCGCGCGGGTCGGCCAGCATCAGCGCTGTGTTCTCGAAGGGAACCAACCCCGATATCGCCCAGGTGCAGGTCCAGAACGCGATCCAGTCGGCGATCTCGCGCCTTCCGGCTGAGGTGCAGGCGCAGGGGGTTCGGGTCAGGAAGTCGAATCCAGACAGCCTGCTGCTGGTGGCGGTCTACGACACCACCGACACTCGCTCGTACCAGGACGTCTCGGATTACCTGTCGTCGAACATCCAGGATCCGCTGTCGCGCGTCGACGGCGTCGGCGACGTCAACGTGTTCGGTTCGCCCCACGCGATGCGCATCTGGCTCAACCCGCAGCGGCTCGCCGCTTTCCAGCTGATGCCGAGCGACGTCATCGCCGCGATCGAGACTCAAAACACCGAAGTGGCCGCGGGCGAAGTGGGGGGAGTTCCCTCGGCCCCCGGGCAGATGCTCAACGCGACCGTCACCGCCCAGTCGAAGCTGCAAACGGCCGAGCAGTTCGGCAACATCGTCCTGAAAACGATGACCGACGGCTCGGCGGTCAGGATCAGGGATGTCGCCCGGGTCGAGATCGGCGCCGAAAGCTATAATATCGTTCTCGGCGTCAACGGCCACCCCGGCGCCGGCATGTCGATCTCTCTCTCGCCCGGCGCCGACGCGCTGCGCACCGCCGATCTGGTCAAGGCCAAGATGGACCAGCTCGCGCGCAACATGCCCGACGGCCTGGCTTACGCGTACGCCAACGATGCGAGCGCTTTTATCCGCCTGTCGGTGTGGGAGGTCGAGAAGTCGCTGCTCGAGGCCGTTCTGTTGGTCGTCATCGTGATGTTCGTGTTCCTGCAGAACTGGCGGGCTCTGCTGGTGCCGGCGATCGCGGTGCCGGTGGTGCTGCTGGGCACTTTCGCGGTGTTCTATATCTTCGGCTACACGATCAATACGCTGACTCTGTTCGGGCTGGTGCTGGCGATCGGCCTGCTGGTCGACGATGCGATCGTGGTCGTCGAAAACGTCGAGCGCCTGATGCACGAGAACCCGGGCATGAGCGCGAAGGATGCGACGATCATCTCGATGCGCGAGCTGCAGACCGCGCTGGTGGCCATCGCCATGGTCCTGTCGGCGGTGTTCCTGCCGATGGCCTTTTTCGGCGGCTCGACCGGGGTGATCTACCGCCAGTTCTCGCTGACGATCATTTCGGCGATGACGCTCTCGGTGCTGGTGGCGCTGATCCTCAGCCCGGCGATCACTTCCACGGTGCTCAAGGCAAGAGCGGTGCACGGCGGAGCGCCGCAGCCGGGAGTGATGGAGCGGCGCTTTCCCGCGCTCACGACTCGCGTGCACCGCGCGCAGAACTGGTTCAACCGCACGTTCGACAACCTGGTGCAGCGCTACTCCGACAACGTGGTTCGGGTGGTCGATCGCAAGTGGCTGTTCCTGGCCATCTACGCGCTCGTCGCGCTGCTCCTGGTCATTCTGTTCGTGCGGCTTCCCGGCGGGTTCCTGCCGACCGAGGACCAGGGCCGGGTCTCGGTGCAATGGCGCCTGCCGGCCGGGGCAACCCAAGCGCGCACCCTCGAGGTTCGCGATATCGTGAAGAAATACCTGCTGAAGCAGGAAAAGGACAACGCCAGCACGATGTTCCTGGTCGCCGGCAGCGGCGGCGGCGGGGGCGCCTCCGGGCAGAACACCGGGCAAGGCTTCGTCACGCTCAAGGACTGGTCGCAGCGCAAGGGCAAGGACAACACCGCCCAGGCGATCGCCGAGCGGGCGACGGCGGCCTTCCGGGGTCTGCGCGATGCGCAAGTGTTCGTCTTGATCCCGGGCGCGGTTCGCGGCCTCGGCGATACCTCGGGCTTCAGCATGAATTTGCAGAACAGCAGCGGGATGAGCCGCGACAAGTTCGTCGCCGCGCGGGAAAAGCTGCTGGCCATGGCCAACGCCGACCCCAAGCTTTCGCAAGTCCGGCTGAGCGACCTTCCCGACGCCCCGACGCTGAAGATCGACCTCGATGTCGACGCGCTCTCTGCCTACGGCCTGTCGACCAGCGATGTGAACTCGACCCTCTCGACGGCGTGGGGCGGCCGTTACGTGAACGACTTCATCGACAAGGGCCGGGTGAAGCGGGTCTATGTCGAAGGCGACGCCCAGTATCGCGAGCGCCCGGAAGACCTGTCGCAGTGGTACGTCCGCTCCAAGAGCGGCGAGATGGCGCCGTTCTCGGCCTTCTCGACGATCGGCTGGGCGACCACGCCTGCGACCAGCAGCCGCTTTGGCGGCGTGCCGGCGTTTTCGTTTTCCGGCCAGGCCGCGCCCGGCATCAGCTCCGGTCAGGCGATGGACGAGATCACCGCGCTGGCCGCCAAGATCCCGGGCACCAGCGTCGCATGGTCGGGCTCGTCGTACGAGGAGCGGCTGTCGTCGGGCCGCGCGCCGCTGCTCTATGCGGTGTCGCTGCTGGTGGTGTTCCTGTGCCTGGCCGCCCTCTATGAAAGCTGGTCGATCCCTGTTGCGGTGCTGCTGGTGGTCCCGCTCGGACTTGTCGGGGCGGTTTTCGCCGTCACCTTGCGGGGGCTCGAAAACGACGTTTACCTGCAGATCGGCCTGCTGACGACGATGGGCCTGGCGGCCAAGAACTCGATCCTGATGATCGAGTTCGCCGAACAGCAGGAGAAGAAGGGCGCGCGCGTGATCGAGGCCGCCGTGCGCGCGGCGCGGATTCGCTTACGGCCGATCCTGATGACCAGCTTCGCGTTCATCTTCGGGGTGCTGCCGCTGGCGATCTCCACCGGTCCCGGCGCGAACAGCCGGATCGCCATCGGCACTTCGGTGATCGGCGGGATGCTGACCGCCTCGCTTTTGGCGATCTTCTACATTCCGCTGTTCTTCGTGCTCGTCCGCCGGACCACCCGCGATGCGATCAAGACCGTGCACGAGCGGCTCCGGCGCCGCCGGCGGGGCGAGGAGCCGGCATGAAACGAAGGCTCGCACTGGTCGCGACGGCGGCGCTTGCGAGCTGCTCCCTCGCGCCTGCCTATCAGCGGCCCGCGCTGCCGATCCCGCCGGCCTTCCCGCAAGGCCAGGCCTACACCGCGGCGGCGCAGGGCGCGCTGCCTTCGGTATCCTATCGCGACCTGTTCCGCGACCCGCGCTTGCAGACGCTGATCTACGAGGCGCTGGGCAACAACCGCGACTTGCGCGTCGCCGCCGCCAATCTCGCCGCGGCGCGGGCGCAAGTTCGGATGACGCGTGCCGCGCAGTTCCCGGAAGTCGATGCGAACGGCTCGGTGACGTACCAGCGGGGCTCAGGGACCAGTTACGCGCTGCAGGGGGGCGTTTCGTCGTTCGAGCTAGACCTGTTCGGCCGCCTCGCCAATGCCACCGCCGCCCAACGCGAACGGGCGCTGGCCAGCCAAGCCGATGCGCGGACGGTTAGGATCGGCCTTGTCGCGGACTTGGCCGAAGCCTGGATAAGCTACGCCCAGGACCGCGACTTGCTGGCGATCGCCCAGGAAACCGCGGCTAACGCAGCGAAGGCCGTCCAGCTCACGCAGCTTCGGCTTAGCGGCGGGATCGCGCCGCGCACCGACTTGAGCGAGGCGCAGCAAGTGCTCGACAGCGCGCAAGGCGACGTCGCGCAGCAGAAGGCCGCGCTGGCGCAAGACGCCAATCTACTGCGGCTGCTGGCCGGCACCGATGTCGACCCCTCGCTTCTGCCCGCGAGCCTCGCCGAGATCGCCGACGAGTTCGCCGCGCCCGCCGCCGGCACGAGCTCGGAAGTGCTGCTGCGGCGGCCTGACGTGGAGCAGGCCGAACACTTGCTGAAGGCGGCCAATGCCGACATCGGTGTTGCCCGGGCGGAGCTCTTTCCGAAGATTTCCCTAACCGGCCTGCTTGGCCTGGCCAGCAATGCGCTCGCCTCGCTGTTCACCGGCGGCGCTTTCACGGCGACGGCGGGGGCCAACGCCGGCTACACGATTTTCAACGCCGGTGCCGGGCGTGCGAATGTCGCCGTCAGCGAGGCGCAGCGCAGTGCGGCGCTGGCGACGTACGAAAAGGCGATCCAGACCGCCTTCCGCGAAGTGGCCGACGTGCTCGCGGTGCGTGGAACGATCGGGGACCGCCTTGCCGCGGCGCGCGCGAACACCGTCGCCGCCGCCGACACTGCCCGCTTGACCGACGCGCGCTATCGGGAAGGGATCGACAATTTCCTTGCGAGCCTGGTCGCTCAGCGGTCGCTCTACTCGGCCCGGCAGCAGGAGGCGGGGGTCACCGCCGCGTCGCTGCAGAATTCGGTCGAGCTATACCGCACGCTGGGCGCTGATAGTTTCGCGACCGCGTCCCGGCCTTAGTTCGCCCGTCACTTCGCACGGCAGCTTTCGGTAGCCAAACTGGTGCGGGCGGCCGGACTCGAACCGGCACGAGCAAAGCCCAGGGGATTTTAAGTCCCCGGCGTCTACCATTCCGCCACGCCCGCGCCCGCGCATGCTAGCCGCTCGCCGGCCGGCTTGCCAGCTTGGCGCGCCTACTTGGGCGCGTTGTAGATGCAGTCGAGGAAGACGGGATCGGCGCTGCTGAGGTCACGGTCGGCCTTGACCAGAGCCAGCGCATCGCCGTGGGCGTCCTTGGCCAGCGTCAGTTCCCCTTCGCTCAACTCCGCGTCGCTCAGAGTGCCCACGCCGCCACCATTGAGAGCGATCGAGCATGAGCCGTTCTGGGACGCGCAGTCCGAGCCGGAATAGCCCTTGTCGAAGGCCTTGCGCAGATCCGTGGGGTAACGCTGGCCGAACGGCTTTGTCGCGCCTTTGAGGCGATAATCGAGTTCCGTGATCGCCCCGTCGTCCGTTCCGCCGGCGTGCCGCGCGATCACATACGCCACCGGCTGGCCGATGACCGTCAGCCCCGCGGGATTGTGGACCGTCTGCCCCGGCGCCAACCATGCGGCCGGGGCTCCTAGCGCGGTGGCCAGTTCGGGGGTCAGTTTTTGCGGGCAGGCGCCGTCGTCGGCCGCGGCGGCGGTGGAAAAGAGGGCCGTCAGAGCGGCCGTGGCGATGAGCAAGTTCCGCATGGTCTTCTCCCAACAGAATCCAACGGGCGATCGGGGGATTTTGCCACAATCGGTCGCGATCTGAAACGGTTTAAATCGCGGTTCGCCGACGCAGCCGCGGCCGGGTTCAAAAGTAGCGCGAGCTCGCGATCGCCGCGCCTTGGCTGAGCGCCGCGAGCTTGGCCCAGACGACTTCCGGATCGAGATTGTTGCTGCCCGCGTGGACCGAAAAGCCGCAGTCGACGCCGGCCATGACCCGCTCGCGGCCGAGCAGGTCGGCGTAGCGGCCGATGCGCTGGGCGATCAGCTCGGGATGCTCGACATAGGGCGATTGCGGCTCGATCATGCCGGGGCACAGGACTTTGCCCTCGGGCAGCGGGTTCGCCTCGAAGAAGGCGAACTCGTGCGCGTGGCGCGGGTTGGCGCCTTCGATCAGCACGGTCTGTGGCCTGGCGCTCCAGACGATGTCCGCGATGTCCTCCAGCGCGACATCGCAGGTGTGCGGGCCGGGGTAGTTGCCCCAGCACAAGTGCATGCGGAGCTGCTCGGGCGGAATATTGCGCAGCGCGTGATTGAGCGCGGCGACGTTCATGCCGATACGCTTGCGGAAATCCTCGGTCGAGAGATCGGTGAACTGCACGTGGCGGCCCATCGCAAGGTCCGGGCAATCGACTTGCAGGGTGATCCCCGCGTTGGCGATGGTCTCGTACTCGTGGCGCAGCCCCTCGGCGAGGGCGAAGACGTATTCTTCGTCGCTGGCGTAGTAGGCGTTGGGGAAGAACAGCGCGGTCACGCCGGGGCTGGCGGCGGACATGAAGGTCTCGTGCCCGCCAGCGAGGCGGTTGAGGCGCTCGGCATCCTCGCGCGGGGCATCCATGTCGATCACCTCGATCGGCGCGGTGCAGGCCGGGGCGCTGCGCTTCGCCCGGCCCTTGTTGCCGAACACTTGCGCCTTGGCGCCGGGGAACGCTTCGAGATCGGCGAACTCGTATTGCCCGGCCTCGCCGCCGAAGCCCGACAGGCGATGCTTGATGTAGGTCGCGTAGCTCGGCTTCGACATCTCGCCGTCGTTGATGACGGTGACGCCAGCCTGCTTCTGACGGTTGATCGCATAGGCGGTCGCGCGGTCGATCGCCTCGCCGAGCTTGCTCTCGTCGACTGCCTCCCCACTCTCGCGGGCGAACATCGGCTCGAGCAGGTAGTCCGGCCGCGGCAAGCTGCCGGTGTGGGTGGTCTTGAAGCTCACGCCAGCTCGGCCCGCACGATCGCCGCACCGTCGGCCATCGCCTTCATCTTGCCGAAGGCGACTTCGCGCGGGAGGTACTTCAGCCCGCAGTCGGGCGCGACGATGATCCGCTTGGCGTCGACATGCGGCAGCGCCTTGCGGATGCGCGCGGCGACAATCTCGGGCTCCTCGACCGCGTGGGTCGAGAGGTCGAGCACGCCGAGGATGATCGTCTTGCCCGGGAGCGTCTCAAGCACTTTGGTGTCGAGGTCCGACTGCGCGGTCTCGATCGAGATTTGCTTGACGTCGCTCGACGCGAGCTCGGGCAGGAAGTTGTATCCCTCCGGCCGCTCGTGGATCAGGTGGGCATAGCCGAAGCAGATGTGCAGGGCGGTCGTGCCCTGGACTCCTTCGAGCGCCCGCTCCAGCGCCTTCAGGCCGAACTGGCGCGCCTTGTCGGGCCGCGCCTGCATGTACGGCTCGTCGAGCTGGACCACGTCCGCGCCGGCGGCGAACAGGTCCTTGATTTCCTCGTTGACTGCGGCGGCATAGGCCACCGCCAGCGCCTCGCCGTCGCCATAGTAATCGTCTTGCGCCTGCTGGCTCATCGTGAACGGGCCGGGCACGGTGATCTTGATCGCCTTTCCGGGGCTGACGTGGTCCCTGAGGAACTGCACGTCGCGCACCTGGACCGCGTGGCGGCGCTTGATCGGCCCGGTCACGCGGGGCACCGGCACCGGCTCGCCGCTGCGGTCGAGGGCGGTTCCGTGGTCATGCATGTCGACGCCGTCGAGCGCGGTGGCGAAGCGGTTCGAATAGCTCTCACGCCGCATCTCGCCGTCGGTGACGATATCGAGGCCGGCGCGCTCCTGTTCGGCGATGGCATAGACCGTCGCGTCGTCCCAAGCCTGCTCGAGATAATCGGGCGGCACGCGCCACAGCTCGGTCATCCGCGTGCGGGGCGGGAATCGGCCGGCGAGCTTCTCGCGGTCGATCAGCCAGTCGGGCTGGGCGTACGAGCCGACGAGGGAAGTGGGGAGGAGGGGAAGCTGCGGCATTGGGAAGGCCTCTTTGAAGCCCTCCCCCTTAAGGGGGAGGGTTGGGTGGGGTGCTCGACGCCGGCGTCACGCGCGACCTTCGGCCGCGCTCCCCCACCCCTGACCCCTCCCCGCCGGGGAAGGGGAAGTGAGGGCGTTGCGTTTGAGCTATTCCGCCGCTTCGGCGTGGCGGAAGGTGTTGTTGCTGGTGTGATCGCCGCCGAGCCAGCGCTTCAATTCGTCGTGCGCGCGAGCCTTGCGCTGGGCGTCGCCGGCGGCGGCGCGCGGGTCGTCGCACGTGAACTCGACCGTCATGCCGTTGGGATCGACCACATAGACCGAGCGGCAATAGCCGTGCTCGAGGGTATAAGTGGCCTCGAGCCCCGCAGCCTTGATCCGCCGCTCGAGCTCGGCCTGTGCCTCCTCGTCGACATTGAGTGCCAGGTGCATGAACGGTGTCGCCGGGATTTCCGGGCCGAACTGCGCCTGGTCCTCGGGATCGGCGAACTGGAAGAAGGCCAGCGCGCCGCCGTCGCCGATGCCGAAGAAGCAGTGGCAATAGGTGCGGTCCTTGCCGAACAGGAAGTCGGTCTCGCACCAGGTGGCGATCAGCGGCAGTCCGAGCACATCCTCGTAGAAATGGCGCGTTTTCTCCATGTCCTTGGTGACATAGGCGGTGTGGTGCAGGCGGCTGGGCAGCTTGGCGGTCATCGTGCTCTCCCTTGGCGGCGCCGAGTCCCCAGGGCCGCGATTTGGGCATAGTCTATCAAAGGCTGTCCGCGACGCAATTCATTCGCTTCCAGACGAAGCATCGAGATACTCCGCGTTATCCTGCCCCAGCTCCGGCGGCGCGGTGATCTCGCGCTCGATCTCGCCGTCGAAGTGCAGCGGCGAGCGGATGGTGCGGAACTTGCCGCGCGGGCCGTCGGCTTCGGCCATCACCTGATGGAACTGCCCCAGCTCGCCTTCGAGCACTTCCTTCGAGTTGAGGATCGGCGAATGCGGCACGCCGAGCGTGGCGAGCCGCTCGGCCCAGTGCGCCCTCGGCTGCGACTTGAAGATCGGCGCGAGGAACTGGATGACCTTCTCGTAATTGGCGATCCGCGCCGGGCGGCTCTCGAACTCCGGCCGCTCGAGCATATCCGGCACGCCCATCGCCTCGGCGAGGTTCTCCCAGAACTTCGGCGGGCTCGACATGTGCAGCGCGATCCACCCGCCGTCGGCGCATTCGAAGACGTAGCTCTGGCTGACGTGCGGGCGCGAGTACGGCCCCATGATCTGGTCGACCGCCAGGTAATGGGTGAAGTCGTCGAGGTTGAAGTGGCACATCGCCTCGAACATGCTGGTCTCGACGTGGCGGCCCTTGCCGGTCCGCTCGCGCTCGTAAAGCGCCGCCATCACGCCGAGCGCGGCGTAGAAGCCGGTCACCGAATCGGCGATCGCCGGGCCGACCACGCGCGGGTGATCGGGGTTGATCAGCAGGCGCAGGAACCCGGCGCTGGCTTGGGCGACGGTGTCGAAGGCCGGGCGGTCCTTGTGCGGCCCTTCATTGCCGAAGCCGGAAATGTCGGCATAGACCAGGCGCGGATTGAGCGCCTGCAGCCGCGCGGCATCGACCTTCAGCCGCTCGGCGACACCCGGGCGGTAGTTCTGGATGAACACGTCGGCGGTTCCCACCAGCGCGTCGAACTTCGCCAGGTCGGCTTCGTCCTTAGTGTTGAGCTCGACCGACTTCTTGTTGCGGTTGTAGGTCTGGAAGTGCGGCGAATAGAGGTCGCCGTCGAACGCGCGGAACGGGTCGCCGGTGCCCGGCTGCTCGACCTTGATCACCTCGGCCCCGAGGTCCGCCAGCAGCATCGCCGCCGCCGGCCCGGTGATGAAAGTG
>Ga0207705_10000946_pt1 | contig 23719 bp, 17 predicted proteins | sample KBSC13metaG_FD_184314 | JGI IMG/M metagenome (GOLD analysis project Ga0207705, IMG submission 184314) | Corn rhizosphere microbial communities from Kellogg Biological Station, Michigan, USA - KBS C1-3 metaG (SPAdes) (version 2) | ecosystem: Host-associated > Plants > Roots > Rhizosphere > Soil ... | reverse complement strand
GACGCGACAATCCAGTCGATGCCCGACGCCTCGCCGGCGAAGTGGCACCTGGCGCATACCACCTGGTTCTTCGAGACGTTCCTGCTCCGCGACCGGCTGCCGGACTATCGCCTGTTCGACGAGCGCTGGCCGTTCCTGTTCAATTCCTATTACGAGGGCGAGGGCGAGCGGATCGCGCGCCCTCGCCGCGGAATGCTGTCGCGGCCGACGCTGGGCGAGATTCGCGATTGGCGCGCGCACGTCGATGCGGCGATGCAGCCGCTGCTGGCCGATCCGGCGGTGGCCGACCTCGTCGAGCTGGGCATAGCGCACGAGCAGCAGCATCAGGAACTGCTGCTGACCGACATCAAGCACGCGCTATTCCAAAACCCGCTCGGCCCGGCGATGTGGGTCGAGCCCACGCCGACCGCGCACGGCCAGTGGAGCAGCATCGATTGGCATGAGCACCCCGGCGGGATCGCTCTCGTCGGCCATAAGGGCGAGAGTTTCGCGTTCGACAACGAACGCCCTCCGCACCGCGTGCTGCTGGAGCCGTTCGCGCTGGCGGGTGGCCTCGTCAACAACGGAGAGTGGGAGGAATTCATCGCCGACGGAGGCTACAGGACCGCCTCGCTCTGGCTCGCCGACGGCTGGGACTGGGTCCGGCGCAAGGAAATTGGCGCGCCGCTCTATTGGTACGAAGGCGAGCACTTCACGCACGCGGGCTGGGCGGCGCGCGATCCGTCCGCTCCGGTCAGCCACGTTTCCTATTACGAGGCGGACGCCTTCGCGACCTGGGCCGGCGTGCGCTTGCCCACGGAGTTCGAATGGGAGGCGATCGCGCAAGAGCACGATCCGGCCGCCGGCAACCAGCTCGACAGGGCACTCCCGCCGCTGCCGCGCCGCAGCAGCAGCCTGTTCGGCGATTGCTGGCAATGGACGCGCTCGGCCTATCTACCCTATCCGCGCTTCGCCCCCGCGGCGGGCGCGGTCGGCGAGTACAATGGCAAGTTCATGTCGGGCCAGTTCGTGCTGAAGGGCGCGAGCTGCGCGACGGCCCGCGGCCATTCGCGGAGCAGCTATCGAAACTTCTTCTACCCCCACCAGCGCTGGCAGTTCACCGGCGTCAGGCTGGCGAAGGATATTTAGCCGTGGCCGCGGGGCAGGGCCTGGCGCTGGTCGATCTCGACGAGGACGGTGTCAATCGCGCCTTCCGCGCCGACGTGCTCGCGGGGCTGTCGCAGCCGCAGAAGGCGGTGCCCGCGCGCTGGTTCTACGATGATGCCGGCTCGCAGTTGTTCGAAGCGATCACCCGGTTGCCCGAATATTATCCCACCCGCGCCGAAACGGAGATCCTCACCGAACGGGGCGACGAGTTCCGCCAGCTGATCGGGCCGGGAAGGGCGGTCGTCGAGTTCGGCTCGGGCAGTTCGGTGAAGACGCCGTTGCTGCTCGGCTGCATCGAGCCGGCCGCTTACGTGCCACTCGACATCTCCGGCGATTTCCTGCGCGCCGCTGCGGACGACCTTGCCGCGAAGTTCCCGGGCGTGCCGGTCTATCCGGTCGAGGCGGACTTCATGCGCAAGGTCGCTTTGCCGGCGCAGGTGGCGGGCCTGCCGAAACTTGGCTTCTTTCCCGGCTCGACGATCGGCAACATGGTCGCGCCGACGGCGGTCGACCTGTTGCGCTCGATGCGCGCGACGCTCGGCGAAGGCTCGCAATTGCTCATCGGCATGGATCTGATCAAGGACGTCGCCATGCTCGAGGCCGCGTATGACGACGCGCAGGGCGCCACCACCGCCTTCAATCTGAACCTCGCGCGGCGCATCAACCGCGAGCTGGGCGGCACGCTCCCGCTCGACAAGCTGCGCCACGTCGCGCGCTGGAACGACATCGACGCGCGGATCGAGATGCACCTCGAGGCGACCGAGGACATCGCCTTCGAAGTCGCCGGCAGCCGCTTCACGCTGTGCCTCGGCGAGACGATCCACACCGAGAATAGCCACAAGTTCGATCTGCGCAGTCAGAACACCCTGCTATTGGCCGGCGGATGGACCCCGGCGCGGCGCTGGCTTGACCGCGCGGAGCGCTTCTCCGTGATTCTCGCCGACTGGACGATCCCGCGCGGGGCGCCGTGACGGCGTGGCCGCGCCTGGATTATGGGGCCGACCGCGGCACCATCGAGAGCCTGCACTTGCTCCTGCAACTGATCGGCAAGCTGCCGCTGCGGCTTCATCCGTGGCTCAATCACGGCTGGCATGTCGCGCTGCGCCTCACACCGCGCGGGGCGATCACGCGCGAACTGCACGCCGAAGGACGGCATTTCGCGGTCGAACTGGACTTTCTCGACGCGACGATCCGGGTGGCGTGCGAGAACGGATCGCAGGAACGGATACCGGTCGCCGGCAAGACGATTGCCGCCGCTCACCGCGAGCTCGAGGCGGCGCTCGCCCGGCTCGGGCTGCCGGCCCCGCTTCAGGGTGGGCCCAACGAGTTGCCCGATCCGATCGCTTTCGCTGATGACGATCGTCCGCGCGAATGGGACGCCGACGCGGCGCTGAGGTTGCTGGGCGCATTCCTGTGCGCCGACCGCAACTTCAATGTGTTCCGCTCGCTCTATCGCGGGAAGACTTCGCCGAGCCATCTGTTCTGGGGCAGCTTCGACCTGGCGGTGACTCGCTTTTCCGGCCGCAAGGCGCCGACGCACCCCGGCGGTGTCCCGCACCTGCCCGACGAAGTGACGCGCGAAGCCTATAGCCACGAAGTTATCAGCGCCGGCTTCTGGCTAGGCGGCGGCGGCTTCGATCAGGCGGCGTTTTACGCTTATGCCTACCCGACGCCCGAGAAACTGGCGCAAAACGGCGTCGAGCCGGCCGCAGCGCGCTGGAATCCGCAGCTCGGCGAATTCTTGCTGCCCTATGCGGCCGTGCAGGAATCTCCCGATCCGGACGCCGAGGTGCAGCGCTTCCTTCGCTCGACCTTCGACGCGGCGGCGCCTCTGCTGGATTGGCCAGGCGGCGTGGTAATCGGGCCAGAGCCAGCCTACGGCCACCCGCCCCGGTGATGGGCCGCTCATCGCAAAGCAAGCTGGCCTGCCTTATATAGCCGAGATGGACTTCGCATCCGTCTGGGATCAGCTGGCACACAACATCCGCATTCTGCCGCAATCGGCGTTGATGATGACCGCGCTGGGAGCGATGATGGTGGGAATCTGCGGTTCGCTGGTGTTCGGCCGAGCGCCGGGCCTCGGCCGGGTGCTGAGAAGCATCAGTACGTTGGGCCTGATGGGCGTGCTCGTTCTGGTGGTGCTCCAGCTCTCGCGGCTGGACCCGCGCTTCGAGATGGCCGTGCCGGAACTGGGGCTGCCGCAGCAGGTGGTCGAGGGCCGCGAGACGCGCGTGCCGCTGGCGCCCGACGGCCATTTCTGGCTCCATGCCAGGGTCAACGGCGTGCCGACCGATTTTCTGGTCGATACCGGCGCCACGCTGACCGCGGTATCGACCGAGACTGCGCGGCGGCTCGGCCTCGAGCCGCGCGAGGCCGGCATGCCGATCCGCATGCAGACGGCCAACGGCACGGTTGCCGCGCAATTGACCACAATCGACGACTTGCGCTTCGGCAACGTCGCCGCCCACGGCCTCGACGCGATCATCGCGCCGGGCCTCGGGCCGACCAACGTCATCGGCATGAACCTGCTCTCGCGCCTCTCCTCCTGGCGGGTCGAAGGGCGGACCATGATCCTCGTGCCGCACCATCCGCAGCCGGGCGCGCAATCGGTCGATTGACGGCGGGGCCAAGGCTCTCCACTCTCGCCCCCGACCAGTCGAAGGAAGGGGCGACTTGATGGCCAGCAGCCCGGCGACCGCCGATATCCGCTTCGACGTGGCCGCGTTTATCGACGCGCAGCCGATTGGCTGGCGCGAGATCATGATGCTGGCGGTGTGCTCGATCGTCCTCTTCATCGACGGCTTCGACATGTACTTCCTTGGGAAGATCGCCCCCGCCGTGGCGCACGGTCTGGGCGGCAAGCCAGTCGACATGACCGCGGTGTTCACCTGGCAGCAGATCGGCATGGCTACGGGCGCCTTCACACTGCCGCCGCTGGCCGACAAGATCGGGCGCCGGCCGATGCTGCTTTGCTGCCTGCTCGGTTTCGGCCTGCTTTCGCTGGCCGCGGGGTTTTCCGGCTCGCTGCTGCAATTGACCGTGCTTCGCGCACTCTCGGGCATATTCCTCGCCGGGGCTTTCCCCATCGCCCTGGCGCTGCTCTCGGAAATGACCCCGCAGCGCCTGCGCTCGCCGTTCATCGCGATTTCGCTCGTGTTCCTTTCAGGCGGGAACATCGCCAGCGGTGGTGTCGCGGCCTGGCTGCTCGATCTTTATGGCTGGCAGGTGGGCTTCTGGCTCGCCGGCATGCTGCCGCTGGTCGCGCTGCCATTGATGCTCCTGGTGCCCGAATCCCTCGCCTTCAGGGTCAGCCGCGATCCGGTCGACCCGCACATTGCGCGCACGATCCGGAAGGCGGATCGTGCGTTGATCTTCACCGGTTTCGAGCGCTTTCAATACGGGCCGGGCGCGCCCGCGGCGAAGGCCGGGCCACGCGCAATCCTCAGCGCCCGCTACCGGCTGCAATCGGTGATGCTGTGGTGCGCGTGCTTTCTCTCGCTCGGCAGCATTGCCTTGCTGTCAAACTGGCTCTCCACGTATTTCCAGGAACTGGGCGGGGTTCCGATCCAGCAATTCGCCAAGTTCCTGATGATCGGTTTCATCGGCGGGGCGATCGGTACGCTGACAATGGGTTGGTTGATGGCGCGCACAAATCCCCATTGGCTGATCTGCGGCTTCTACCTGCTCTACGCCGTCGCCATCGGCTCGCTCGGCTGGCTGCCGGCTGGGACCGGCCTGTTTCTCGGCGCGATGATCGCGTGGAAGTTCGCCGAAACCGGCGGCCAGACCGGCCTCAACACGCTGGCGACGCTCGGCTATCCGCCGGAGATGCGCAGCAGCGGGATGGGCTGGGCCAGCGGCGTCGGGCGCATCGGCGGGATCGTCTTTCCGCTGGCCGGCCGGATAGCGCTCGACGACAAGGTCACGCTCCAGCACCTGATGCCGGTCATCGCCCTGGCGCCGCTTCTCGTCGCGCTGTCTATCGCGATCCTGGCGCTTGGAACGAAGCGCCAGGCGGCAGCGGAAGGGAGCTCCGCTGCCGCCTGACTCCCCCATAACCCCGCACGTTCCCCTGGGAGGTGGCGCGGGATCTCTCGATTGGCTACATCTTGACCTTCACGCCGAAGGTGAAGCGCCTCCCCAGCACGTCGTACAGGCTGGTATTCGCTTGCGTGGCGTAGGAAATCAGACTGACAGGAAACGATCCGTTCACCGGCGGTGACTTGTCGAAGAGATTGGTAACCGTGGCGAAGGCTTCGACGCCGGTGCTGCCGACGTTGAAGTCATAACTCGCGGTCATGTCCACATAGTAGACGGCGTCGACCGAGTTATTGGCGATCTTGGCCGCGTTGGCAGCTCCGACAGGCTGCCCCCCGATGGTGCCCGTCCTAAGGCCGGAGCCGATTACGCGTCCCTGCGTGAACCAGCTGAAGCCGCCCTTGGTATAAGTGATGCTGCCGGTGGCCTTGAACCGCGGATAGAGGCCGACCGCACCGGTGTCCGGTGCGATGCCAACTATGTCGTCGTAGCGGGTGACCGTGCCTGTCGCGCTGATATCGCTGCGATTGATGAGCCAGGACGCGAAGATCCGCGTGGAGATCGATTCGTCTCCGCCGCCGAACACTTTGACCCCGCTGTGGAAGTCGAGTTCGGCGTCGACCCCTTCCACCTCCGATTCGTTGATGTTCACGTAAAGATTGCCGACGTTGGTCGGCACATCGTTGACCATCGTGACAAGGCTGCAGAATTGCGGGTCCTGCTCGATCAGGCAGCGGCGCAGCACTTCGGCGGTACCGACCTGCCCGATGGCGCCTGCGATTTTCACGCGGTACCAGTCCACCGAGCCCGACAGGCCCGGAATGAACGGCGGCGTCACGACGACGCCCGCTGTGAAGGTGTCGGCTTTCTCCGGCTTCAGGTTCGGATTGCCGCCGCTGTAGATCGTGACGGGGATCGATTCCTGCACGTTGGGCGTGCGGGGGTCGTCCACGGTGGCGGCGCCGCCGGTCTTGTCGAAGCGTTCCGAGAGGTTGGCGGCGCGGACGTCGCGCGAATAAGTGCCTCTCAGGCGCACCGTATCGAACAAGCCGATTTCGCCTCCGCCTTTGTAAGCCCAGATGCCGCCGGAGCCCGAATAGTGCGCCCAGCGGGCGGAACCATCGACGTTGGCGCTGATGGCCTTGCTGTCGAGGAGCGGGACGTAGACCTCGCTGAAAGCTTCCTCGACCTCGCTGGCCCCCTGGATGTTCGACACCTTGGAGAACTGGAAGCCGACCGCGTTGTTGGCGCAATCGCCCACCGGCACGCCGCGAAGCCCCAGACTGGCGTTGTCGCATTTGACGACGGTATAGGGCTTGGTGTCGAAGTTGGACGACTGGTTGGTCGTGTCCTCCACGATCTGCCTGATCGTTTCCTTCCGCCAGGATCCGCCGATCGCCATCTTTACCGGACCGGCCCAGGTGTTGAACACATCCCCGCGCGCGGTCAGCTCGCCCAATTGCTGGACGAAGGTGGTAATGTTCCGCTTGGGCGCCGGGGCGTCGTAGGACAAGGTATCGCCGGTATAGCCGAGGTTGGCGAAATAGAGCGGCGTATCGACATGCTGGCCCGGATCATTGCCCAGCACGTAATCGATCGCTCCGGCCGAGGCGTTGCCCCGGCCGAACAGATCGAGCGGCTGGCAGCCCGGGAACGCCGCCGCGCCCGCCGGCGTGGTCGAGACGCGGCAGACGATGTTGCCGTTGCCATCCTTGACCGCGTCGAGCGCGGCATAAATGCGGTCCAGGCGGATCGCATACTGGTCCCATACCCGTTGGCTGCGCCCGTATTGGTAATAGCCGTCGATGTGCCAGTCTTTCAGAAAGCCGTCGCTGGCGATCGTCGCCTTGAAGCCGGCCGTGCCGACGTTCTGCGTGGTCGTATCGGTCAGTGAGGACTGGCCGATGTCCTGGATGCTGCCGACGCGTCGCAGATTGAACGATGCAATGTTGTTCGCCGTCATGATCTGCTGGATGTTGGCCGGCAGGTAGGCGTTGCCGCTGAAGATGGTGATCACGCCCTGCGGGTTGCCGAGGAAGTAGCCGCGTGGAGTGTTGTACTGGAACTGGCTGTTATAGCCGCGCACGTACTGGCCATAGAAGTTGAAATTGTCGCTCAGGTCGTAATCGGCGTAGGCGAATATCGAGTAGCGGTTGGTGTCGGGCCACAGGGTGTTCACTTCGGCACCGAGGTCGTCGCCAGATCCGCCGACGCAGCGCGCGCCGCTGGTCCCGACGGCACCCGTGCAATTCGAGCCCGGCACGAAGGGGTGGGTCTGTCCGCTGCTGTTGAACTGAAGGCCGTTAAGCAGCGGGCTAGACGAGGAGATGATCCCGTCGAAGCTGCCATTGGACGAAACAACGTTCGGAAAGTCCATCCACACGTTGTTGATGAGCAGCGAGCCTTCGGCCTTGTACCAGTTGCGCCCCTGATAGTTGAACACACCGTTCTGCACTGCGCGCGAGCCGCCGATCAGAAGGTGTCCGCGCTCGCCCACTTTGGTGCCGAAGGCGATGTCCCCTTCCCAGTTGTAGGCATCGTCGCGGGAGGTCATGCCGCCCTGGATCTTGGCCTGCAAACCTTCGAAGTCGGTGTTGAGGATGAAGTTGACCACGCCGGCGACGGCGTCTGTGCCGTACTGCGCCGAGGCCCCGCCGGTGACGGTCTCGATGCTCTTGATGAACGCTTCCGGGAACAGGTTGATGTCCACGCCGCCAAAGGCGCTAGACGACGGGAAGCGACGGCTGTCCAGCAAGGTCAGCGTGCGGTTCGCGCCGAGACCGCGCAAGTTGAGCGAGCCGGTGCTGGCGCGGGTGAAAAAGTTGGAGCTGTTCGGAGTTTGGTTGGCATAGAACTGCGGCAGCTGACTGACGCTGGCGATCAGCGAACTGGGGTCCATCTTGTCCAATTGATCGGCTGCGACCGCGGTCACCGGCACCGGCGACGCCATTCCGCTGGTGACCACGCGCGAGCCGGTGACGATGATGTCGGGCTTGTCCGCGGAGGTCGTCGCGGGATCGTTCGTGGAAGGAGCCGCCGGTGCGGGGGCGGGGGCCGCGGCGTCCTCGGCCAGAGCCGGAGCGCCCGCCAGCGCCAGCGCGGCGAGGCTTGCGCCTGTCAGAAGGGTACGCGTAGCGGATACGCCAAAGGCGTTGGCGGCAAACCTCATGGAATATCCCTCCCATTTATATTTTTGGCTTATTCCGCAGCTTTCCGGGAGAATCGCGCTTTGAAGCAAGCAATCGCGAAGTGATGACAGGCCATTGTCCAGCGGTTATACCTTACGGGGGGAGAGATAATGGCCAACTTACCTTTCACGCTTCGCCAGCTCGATGTGTTCGCCAGCCTGTGCGCCACGCGAAGCTTTCGCCGCAGCGCGGAAAGTCTGGGGATTTCACAGGCTTCGGTGAGCAACCAGATCAAGTCGCTGGAGCAGCAGCTCGGCGTCGGCCTGTTCACTCGACGGCCCGGGCAACGGCCCACGGTAACCAGCGAGGGCATGGCTTTCCTCGACGACTTGCGCGCTTTTCAGGCGGCCGGTGAGGCATTGGCGTCACACCGCCGCAGGGGCCCGGCCGAGGCCGAGGCTCCGGCGCAGTACCGCGTGCTCATCGGGCAAGGGATCCTCGATGCCTATATCCGGCCCAAGCTCGACCGCTTTTTCGCGGCTCATCCGCGGATAGAGCTGGAGTTCGATGGCCAGGTCCCAAGCGGCGACCTCGCCCGCGACCTGGAGAATGGGTGCTACGACTTCGCCCTGATCCATCGCCGCCTCGACCGTTCGGTCGAGCCCTACTTCCGCCAGTTGGCTCTGGTGCGCGGCGGGATCTACGGCCACCGCAAGTTTGCGGAAGGTAGGGACCTGCCGCTCTCCGCCGACGTGATCAACACGCTTCCGTTCATCATGCCGCTGGCCGCGAGCGCGCGCGAGCAGGAGATGCTGGGCTTGCTCGAGCGCTACGGCCTGCGCCCGCGCCGCGTGATCGGCCACACCCAGTATTTCGACGTAATGGCGGCGATGCTCGAGCGCGGCGTCGGCGTTTCCTCCTTCACCGACGCGATCCTGCCGCCGGAAATGCGCGAGACGGTGATCGTGCTTTACCCGCTCGAGAACTGGCGCCTGCTGTGGTACCGCAAGGACTTCGGCACGGATCGGCGCTGCGAAGCAGTGGTGAGCTTCCTGCTCTCGGCGGTGCTGCAGGATCCCAATTACAAGACGATCTCGATCTTCGCGGAAGATTATTCCGAACCGATCATCTGACCGCGCCGGCCTTACGCGGGCAGTTGGACCAGTTCGATCTCGTGCCCTTGCGGGCTGTGCAGCACGGCGACCTTGATCCCGCCACCCACGGTCATGATGCCGCTGCTCCTGACAGCGCCGGCGGCCAGCGCACGCTCGTGGCTCGCGGTGATGTCGGTGCATTGCAGGCCAACCGCGCCATGGCCGTGGCCGACGCTCACATCGCGCCCGTCCTTATAAGCGACGAGCATCAGATTGGGCCCACTCTGCTCCCCGGGGAGGTGCATGATCTTCTCAAGGAAATCCGCCTCGTCATAAGTCTGCGCCACCTCGAACCCGAATGCATCTCCCCAAAAGGCAAGCGCGGGGATCATCTCCGGCACATTCAGCTTGAAGAAGGCGAGGTGCACGATGGGTTGTGTCATGCGCACGAGGTAACGCGCGGAACCCACGCTGCACAAGCGGCATTGCTGGCTCATGGCGCAAGCACTCTCCGGTCTGGCGATCCCGCTGGACACGCCCCCGATGGAAGCGAAGCTGGCCAGCGAAATCCCGCGCGAGGGTGGCTGGCAGTTCGAGCCGAAGTGGGATGGCTTCCGCTGTCTCGCTTTCCGCGACCGCGACGCCGTCGAACTAATGAGCAAGTCGGGCAAGCCGCTGGCGCGCTACTTTCCGGAAATTGCCGACGCACTGTTGGCGCTGGACGAAAGGCGGTTCGTTCTCGACGGCGAACTCGTCCTTCCGGTGGGCGAGGTCTTGTCCTTCGCGGCGTTGCAACTGCGGCTGCACCCCGCCGCCTCGCGCATCGCCAGGCTGTCCCGCGAAACACCGGCGCAACTGATGCTGTTCGATTGCCTGCAGATTGGCGATGAGGGGCTGATCGAGCGGCCGTTGCTGGAACGGCGCGAACGGCTCGAGCGCTTCATGCGGCGCGGGGCGGGGCCGCGGCTCTGCCTGTCTCCCGTGACTACCGACGGCCGCATCGCCGCAGAGTGGTTCGCGCGCAGCGGCAAGGCGCTCGACGGTATCGTGGTCAAGCGCCTCGACGCTCCGTACCAGCCCGGCGAGCGGACGATGGTCAAGATCAAGCAGCAACGCACCGCCGATTGCGTCGTCGGCGGCTTTCGCAAGGGCAAGAACGGCGTCGGCTCACTCCTGCTCGGGCTTCACGACAGTGCCGGCAAGCTCGATTACGTGGGCTTCACCAGCTCCTTTTCCGACGAAGATCGCGTGGCGCTGTCGAATAAGCTGGCGCGAGACGCGGGGGCTTCGGCCTTCACCGGCAGCTCGCCCGGAGGCGCCAGCAGGTGGAGCAATGGCCGCAGCACCGAGTGGGTGCCGCTCAAAGGCGACCTCGTCGCCGAAGTGATCTACGACCAAGTCACCGGCGGCCGCTTCCGCCACGGCACGACCTTTCTGCGCTGGCGCGACGACAAACGGCCCGACCAGTGCACGCGAGACCAGTTGGAGCATGAGCTCAGCCCCACGGCGCTTGAACAGGTGTTCGAGGAAGCCGGGCGGTGAAGATCGCCACCTACAACGTCAACGGGATCAACGGCCGGCTGCCGGTGCTGCTGCGCTGGCTGGAGGAATACCAACCGGACATTGCCTGCCTGCAGGAGTTGAAGGCGCCGGACGAGAAATTCCCCGAACAGCCCATCCGCGCGCTTGGCTACGACGTCCTGTGGCATGGCCAGAAGAGCTGGAACGGAGTCGCCATCCTCAGCCGCGTCGGCGAAGTTCATGAATCGCGCCGTGGCCTGCCGGGCGATCCCGCCGACAGCCACAGCCGCTATCTCGAAGCGGCGGTCAACGGGCTCGTGATCGCCTCGATCTACTTGCCCAACGGCAATCCGCGGCCCGGGCCGAAGTTCGACTACAAGCTCAAATGGTTCGAACGGCTCACCTCGCGGGCTGCCGACCTGCTGGCTTGTGGCGCGCCGGTGATCCTTGTCGGAGACTTCAACGTGATGCCGACCGAACAGGACGTCTACGCGCCCGAGCGCTGGCTTGATGATGCGCTGTTCGCCCCCGAAGTGCGCGCCGCATGGTTCCGGCTGGTCGGGCAGGGCTGGACCGACGCGGTGCGTGCGCTTCATCCAGACGAGACGGTTTACACGTTCTGGAAGTATTTCCGGAACGCCTTTGCCCGAAACTCGGGCCTGAGGATCGACCATTTCCTGCTGACGCCCGACCTGGCGAAGCGGTTGAAGCGCGCCGAGGTTGACCTGGCCGTGCGCGGTTGGGACAAAACCAGCGACCATGCGCCGGTGTGGATCGAGCTTTCCTGATCCTGGCGAGCGCCAGGCATTTTCCCCAAATCCCCTCGTGGTCCATCGAACCCCGTGTTTCTCCCGAGGCGTCCGCCTCTCACATGCCGTCCCGGTCAGTCCGCGAGATTTATTCACTAGCACGATAATTAATGTTGAAACGCCCGGGAGTCTGTTGCATCTTGATGCGAGGCGCGGGGAACGCGCGAGTTGGGAGCGCCGGGAGAGGACAATGAAGGCTAGGGCTTTTTGGCTGAGCGCGTCGGCACTCGCTTGTGCCTGGAGCGGTGCGGCAGCAGCGCAGGACACCACGTCGGCCGGGACGCAGGATGCCAGGAAAGCTGGCGATCAGGCGTCTGCGGAAAACGGCGAGATCATCGTCACCGCCCAGCGCCGCAACGAGAACCTGATGACCACGGCGACATCGGCCTCGGTCATCAGTGGGGAAACGCTCGCCAACAAAGGCGTGAACACCGTCGATGCCCTGCAGTTCGCGACCCCCAGCGTGGTCGTCAACAACTTCGGCCAGGGCAATGATTTCAACGTGCGGGGGATCGGCAAGGCCGAGCATAACACCCAGACGACGACCGGCGTGATCACCTATCGCGATGGCGTGCCGACATTTCCCGGCTACGTTCAGGGCGAGCCCTATTACGACATCAACAACATTCAGGTTCTGCGCGGCCCGCAGGGCACGATTGTCGGACAGAACGCGACCGGCGGGGCGGTCTTCGTCAACACCAACGATCCCGTCATAGGCGGCGGTGTCCACGGTTATGTTCAGGGCAACTACGGCAACTACAACGATGCTGGAGCGCAGGGCGCGATCAACCTGCCCGTGGGCGATACCTTTGCCATCCGGGCGGCGCTGTATGGAGAGCGGCGCGACGGCTTTTATCACATCACCGGCCCCGGCGGGGCGGCCTACACCGGCAACAACGGCGCGCTGAGGGAGGCGGCGGGCCGTCTCAGCCTCCTGTGGAAGCCGAGCGACAACTTCTCGCTCCTGTCGAAGACCGATATCGCCTACATGGATTTCGGCGCCTATGCGGCAAGCCCGTATTGGCAGAGCTTCAAGACCCTGCCCAACGGCTCCGCCAATCCGGCCTATGCGGACCTGTTCCACCTCTCGGCCAACGCGCCGATGGCCGCGCGCGACAAGTTCGTTCGCTCGATGCTGAAACTGGAATACGACACCGACGGGGGCACCAAGTTCCGTTCGATCTCGAGCATTCAGGCCGCCAACATCATTTACCGCACCGACCTCGACGGCACCTCGTCGGATTTTGCGAATCCGATCACCGGTCTGCCGATGGCCGACACCACGTTCAACGACAATGTGAGCGAGCGGCAGATCTCGCAGGAATTCGACATCATCTCCCCCGACCACCAGCGGTTCACCTGGCTGGTCGGCGCGTTCGGGTTGTGGAACACGTATCTGTTCCTCAAGCCGTACGACAATTTCGTGATCGACCTCGCTTATCCCTTCAACCTCGCGGCGGCGCAGTACAAGCTGCAGGGCCGCAATCCCGAACGTTCGCTGGCGGTGTTCGGTCAGCTCGGTTTCAACGTAACCGACACTCTCAAGCTCGAGCTCGGCGGGCGTTATACCGGAAGCCGCTCGACCAACCACGTCGACGTATTGCAGTATGGCCTCTACATTCGCGACGATCAGTCGACGAAATCGGACAACTTCTCCTACAAGGCCTCGCTGGGTTGGCAGGCCAGCTCGAACCAGTACCTCTATGGCTTCGTGGCAACGGGATTCCGGCCCGGCGGCCTCAACGTGCCGGTGGGCCTCGGGCTGCCGGCGCCGTTCGAGCCGGAAAAGGTCACGTCATTCGAAACCGGGTGGAAGGCCAATTGGGCCGATGGGCATCTCCAAACCACGGTCGACGGCTTCTACAACGATTACAAGAACTTCCAGGTCACCATCGGCTATCCGACGTTCCCCACCTTCGGCATCGAGCTGAACGTTCCGCATAGCACCCGGACTTACGGTTTCGAGGCAGAGGCCGAACTGCGCGCGGGAGGCTTCGGGTTCGATGCTGGTATAAACGTGCTGCACAGCGAGCTGGGAGAGTTCTTTGCCACCGACCCCCGGGTCGCCAGCTTCCTGCCTTGCGATCCGTTGACCGGCCCCGTCAGCGCGACCTGCATCGCGCTCAAGGGCCGCACTCAGACTTACGCGCCCAACTTCACCTTCAATGTCGGCGCATCGTACCAATTCGCGCTCGGCAACGGCGACACGCTCACGCCGCGAGCGAACTACGGCCACGTCGGCGCCCAGTGGGCGACGCTGTTCGAGAATTCGGACCTCGGCGACAGGATTGAGGGGCGCAATGTCGTTAATGCGCAAATCGAATGGCGGCACGGAACCTGGGCGGTCACCGGCTACGCCACCAACCTCACGAACCAGCATTATCCCGGCTCGCTCAACAGCGGCCTCTATTTCGCGGGGCCGCCGCGGCAGTACGGCATCAAGGTGCTCAAGACCTTCTGATCTCGCAGCGCGCCGGTCCCCGACTCGCGTTCGGGCAGGCCGGCGCTTCCTTTCACCTTCGCCCCGGGTTCATGCAAAGCTACCGCCTCACCGTCGACAAATTCCTGGACCACGCGGCCGCATGGGCGAGCGAAGGTGTCGTCGAGGCGCTCCGCGGGCGCGCGCCGGAGCGCGTTTCCTACCGCGAGCTGCGGGGCCGGGCCAATCGCATGTCAGGCGCGCTGGCCGGGCTCGGGCTGGAATTCGGCGAATGCCTCGGAACCTTGGGGTGGAACACCCGGCACCACTTCGAAATCTACTACGCAACTATGGGCCTGGGGCTGGTCTGTCACACGCTCAACCCTCGCCTGGCAGCCGATCAGCTCGCAGCGATGATCTGCGAGGCCCAAGACGTCGCGCTTGCTGTCGCGCCCGATCTCCTGCCGCTGGCGCTTGACCTGTTGCCACGCTGTCCCTCGGTGCGGCACCTGATCGTGATGGGTGAGCCCGCCGCACCCGCGTTGGCCCCCGATGGCGTGCAGTTGTGGGCGTATGAGGAGTTGCTCGCGAGCAGGGGCGGCGAGGCCGAATGGGGGAATTTCGCCGAGGAGAGCCCGGCCGGCCTGTGCTATACCTCCGGCACCACCGGCGATCCCAAGGGGGTGCTCTACACCCACCGCTCGAACTACCTCCATACCCTGCGGTCCCTCCAGGCGGATGCGTTCGGTATCACCGCGCGCGACGTCGTGCTGCTGGCGGTGCCGATGTTTCACGCCAACGGCTGGGGCCTGCCTTTTTCCGCCCCGGCGGTTGGTGCTCGCCTGGTGCTGCCCGGGCGCTCTCTGGACGGCGAATGGCTCGCCCGGCTGATGCGCGACGAAGGCGTCACGGTCGCGGTCGGCGTGCCAACCGTGTGGACCGGCGTGCTCCACCACCTGGACCGCGACGGGGGCAGCCTCCCTGCGCTCAAACGTGTGCTGGTCGGCGGATCGAACTGCCCCGCGGCTCTGATGAAGCGCGTCGAGCGGCTCGGGGCCTATGTGCAGACGAGCTGGGGCATGACCGAGCTATCGCCGCTCGGCACGATCGCATCGCCCACCGGCCCGCCGGGCAAGCCAGGATCGTCCGGCCGCCCGCCGATGGGCCTGGAAATCAGGCTGACGGACAGCCAGGGCCGGCCCCTGCCTGCGCACTCCAGGCAGGTCGGACAACTCCGCGTCAAGGGCGCTTCGGTAATCGACAGCTATTTCAAGAGCGACGAAGCCGTACTCGATGACGAAGGCTTTTTCGACACCGGTGACCTGGCGACCATCGACGACGGGGGCAACGTCACTATCTGCGGGCGGTCAAAGGATCTCATCAAGTCGGGCGGTGAGTGGATAAATCCGGCGAAGATCGAGACCATCGTCGGCTCCCACCCTTCGGTCGAGGCCGTAGCCGTGATCGGGCGCTCCGATGAAAAGTGGGGCGAACGGCCGGTGCTGATCGTGCAGCCGCGCCACGGCGCTGGGATCGACTCCGGTGCGCTGATCGGGTGCCTGCGCGGCAAGGTTGCCGACTGGTGGCTCCCCAGCGAGCTGGCGGAAATCGCCGACATGCCGCTCGCGGCGACGGGCAAGATCGACAAGCTCCGCTTGCGCCAGGACTACGAAGCGGGCGAGCTCAAGATCGCGCCGCTACCGCGCTAGGCCGCCTGACCGGCGCTCAGCCGCAGCCCGGCGTCTTTTCCGGCAAGGGGGGTGCGGCGAGCCCGGTGTTCCAGTTCCATGCGAGGTTGCCCGCGGCGCGCCGACGGCACATGACCTCCTCGAAAAGCCGATACATGCCGGGATAAGGATGGGCCTCGGCCTGCGGTGTCTGGCGAAAATGCATGTAGCCTTGGCTACCGTCGTATCGCGGCCACACCGGCGCATGGCGCGCCTTCGGCGTGCCTGTCTTGGCAAAGCTCGTCCAGTAATCGCCCAAGGCGTCGGACATGGCGGTCTGTGCCGGCGTGTCGGGTATCTTCGGCCAGTGCGGCCCGACTGCATGGAAGGTGCCAAACACGAACGGCAGCTCGCTGGCATGGAAAGCGTGCAGACCGGCCTCGTCCATTGCCGGATAGCCGTGATCCCACAGATAGAGATAGGACGGTTGGCCGATGGCTTCCTGGTCACGCGCCAGTCGCTCGGCGGTCCAGCCGTAGAGCCCGTCGCGGGTCGCCGCGTAAATGCTCTGCTGCATGTCGCTTGCCGGATAGAGCTTCAGAAACGGTTCCGCGAGATCGCGATAGAGCGCACGGATCCGTTCTTCGTAAAGCTTTGCACTCGCCGGCACGGGAGGCGCGAGCACAGTGAGCGAACGAATCTCGCCCTGGTTGAAGCCGACAAGCAAGGGCACATGAGCCTGCTTGCCCTGGCCGAACACGTTGACCAGTTGGTCGGGCAGGATGCGGCCGTCGACCGCACCCCACGGTCCGAAGCCTGCCGCCCCCGCGGCGTCCGTCAGCTTGGCGGGGTCCATCTGGCGCAAGGCCGCGATGCCGGGCGCCTTGAGTGTGGCCGCCAGCGCCACACCGGCCTGTTCCGCCGAAGGCGCGCCGTGGACGGCTTGCTTGAGAGCTGGGGTCGAGATCATGTAGCCGCTCTCGGAAATGGCTTTGCTGAACAGCCCGCGCGCGGGCGGCGAGGCCATCAGGTACATCACGCTCAGCGCCCCGGCGGATTCCCCCGCGATCGTCACATTTCGCGGGTCGCCGCCGAACTCGCGAATGTTGTCGCGCACCCATTCGAGCGCGCGGATCTGGTCGAGCAAGCCGTAGTTGCCCGAAATCCCGCCTTGTTCGGCGCTAAGCTCTGGATGCGCGAGCCAGCCGAGCACGCCCAGGCGGTAGTTGATGGAGACGACGACCACGCCGCGTTCGGCCAGCTTGCGGCCGTCGTACATCGGCTCGCGGCTCGATCCGGTTGTCAAGGCGCCGCCGTGGATCCAGAAGAATACGGCAGCGGATTTGGCGTCCTTTGGGGCCCAGATATTGAGCGTCAGGCAATCCTCGCTCATCGGCAGGGGCGCGGCCGGAGAATAGATGCCGGACAGTTGCGGCTTGGGTTGGAAGCACGCCGGGCCGAACGCGCGGGCGTCGCGCACGCCGTCCCAGCGGGGCAACTTTTCCGGCGCCCTCCAGCGCAGTGGCCCCACGGGCGGTCGGGCGAAAGGAATGCCCTTATAGACCCGCAAGTCATCTTCGATCGTGCCGCGAACTTTCCCCGCCGGCGTATCGACAATGGCGCTCGCTGCAGGGTTGCGGGCATCGGGCATGGCGTTACTCCGCGAGATGGGGAGGCTGGATGCGATAGCGAAGCAGACGAGCGCCGCGAATATCCGCCAGGCTTTCGGTGGCTCGTTCACGCCGTGGCCTCCTCCCGCCGCAGCCGGGCGGCGAGCGACAGGAAGATCGCGATGGCGATCGCGTAGAACGGGGTTAGCGTATAGAGCGAAATCTGTAGCGAATTGCCGACCCCATGGGCGAGGAAATAGTCGCTCGCTTCGCCGACATAGGTCGGGCCGAGGCCCAGGCCGATGAAGTTCATCACCAGCAGCAGCAAGGCCCCGGCAAGAACGCGCTCGTTCGGCCGCACTTCGTCCTGAACCAGCGCGATCGAGGATGAGAGATAGAAATAGTTGAGGAACATCACTGCCGTGAGAATCACCAGCGCCAGCGGCCAGCCGGGCGACCACACGAAGACGACATAAAGCGGAAGCGCGATCGCGAGCGAGACCGCCGGAGCCATCGCGTAGGCTACCCGCGAGCGGCGCGTCAGTCGATCGATGATCTTGCCCGAAACCAGCATCCCGGCGCTCATGCCAATGCCGACGACCAGCGCATACCAGATCGCCACTTGCTCGAGCGTCATGCCTTTTTCGCGCATCAGGAACAGCACCGTGAAATTGCCGAGGCCATAAGTGATGAACTGGGTCGCGCCACTGCCCAGCGCAGCGCGCATCAGCACCGGATGGGTGAAGAACATCTTCACCGTGCCCCAGAACGGGGCCTTCTCCGCTGCGCTGGGATCGCGCACGAGGTCCGTCGCGCCGCGCTCCGGCTCGCGCATCGCCAGCCGCACGGCCAGGGCGCTGACGATGCCGACAGCCCCGACGGCGATGAACGCGTCGCGCCAGTCGAATGCGGCGGCGATCGACGCGCCGAACGCGATGCCGAGCGCCGCGCCGATCGGTGGGCCGAGATTGTAGATCCCGAGCGCCGTTCCACGATAGCCGGGCCGGAAGGTGTCGGTGAGCAATGCATAGGACGGCGGCACGCCGCCTGCTTCGCCAAAGCCGACGGCCATGCGGGCGACGACGAGCTGCGGATAGGTCTGCGCGAAACCGCACGCCGCGGTCGCTGCGCTCCAGACGGCGCAGGCCAGAGACAGGATTGTTACCCGGTTGGTCCGGTCTGCCAGCCAGCCCACCGGCAGCGCGATGAAGCAGTAGAACAGCGCGAAGTAGAGCCCGCCGATCAAGCCGAGCTGGCCGTCGCTGATATGCAACGTGTCCTGGATCGGCTTGGCAAGGATCGACAGCAGTTGGCGATCGAGAAAGTTGAGGACATAGATAAACGAGAGAAGCGTGAGCACGCCCCACGCGCGCAAGTCCGGACGGGCGGTCGCGGCACGTCCGGAGGCGAGCGAGTTGACCGCCGCCATGGCTAGCGGACGGGCCAACCGCGCAGGGCGGGGCGATATCGGGCCTCGATCACTCGGCCTCCTCTCCAGGGAACTCTTGCGGTCCTGTCCCATCTTGTGGCCAAGCTGGCGAGCGTGTCAACACACACTATCGTGAGGGTGAATGAAAGGGATGGCCCGCCCTGCGGCTTGACGCCCCGCGCGACAGGCCCGAAAGACGGACCCGTGACCCAGATCGCCCGAGGCCAGCCCCGTTCGCGAAAGAAGGCCGAGCAACGCGCAGAAACGATGGAGCGCATACTCGATGCGGCCGAAGTGCTGTTCGCCCAGCACGGCTTGTATGGCGTAACGCTGAAGGACGTTGCCGCCGAGGTCGGCGTCCATCACACACTGCTCAACTACTACTTCGCGGACAAGAAGACCCTGTTCGACGCCGTGTTCGCGCGGCGCGCAATGGTGACCAGCGAGCGGCGGATGCGCGTGCTCGACGAATACGACGCGGCGAATCCCCAGCCGACCGTCGAAGGTGCGCTGCGGGCTTTCCTTGATACCGACCTCGATCTCTATATCGAAGGCGGGGAGGGGTGGAAGAACTACGCCCAGCTCAGCGCCCAGGTGGCCAATACTCCGGAATGGGGCGCGCAGTTGATGGACGAGCACTTCGATCCGGTGGTGCTGCGTCTGATCGGCCTGCTCAAGCGTGCGCTGCCCGACTGTTCCGAAGAGGACATCTTCTGGGGCTATCACTTCGTCAGCGGCGCGTTGCTGCTCACGCTCGCGCGAACGGGACGGATCGACAAGCTTTCGGGCGGCCTATGCAAGTCGGAGGACTTTGCCGCGGTCAAGCAACGCATGGCGTCGTTCATGTCGGCGGGGTTCCTGGACATCTGCCAACCGGCCGCCGTTCCGCCTAAGCCCTGAGGCATCGCATCGCCCGCTTGACCGGGAGCAGTATTTTCGTTCACTACCGTGTGAGTTAATGCCGGCATGGCGGCAGGAGGCGCATGGTCTGTTTGCAATCACTGGCTGACGATCGGGGCACGGCTTCATGACGACGCGGCGCGCCGTACTGGCCGGGTTTGCGGCGGCCGCGTCCGCCCCTGCCGCAGCCGGGCCTTCCGCGCTGGCACGGCGATCATCGATGCCGCCGGGATTTCTCTGGGGTGCGGCGATTTCCGCCCATCAAAGCGAAGGGAACAACCTCAACTCGGATAGCTGGCTGCTCGAGCATTTGCCGGGCACCGTCTTCAAACTGCCGTCGGGCGACGCCTGCGACAGCTATCACCGCTACCGGCAGGATTTCGCGCTCGCCCGCTCCATCGGCCTGAACTGCTATCGGTTCGGAATCGAGTGGGCGCGGATCGAGCCGGAGCCGGGCGCATTCTCCCGCGCGGCGCTCGATCACTATGCCCGAGTGCTCGCTTCGTGCCGCGAGCACGGCTTGTTGCCGATCCTGTCGTACAATCACTTCACGGTGCCGCGCTGGTTCGCGATGCGCGGCGGTTGGGAAGCCTCCGACAGCCCCGACCTGTTCGCCCGCTACTGCGAGCGCACAACGCGCGCTCTCGGAGAGCAGATTGGGCTCGCCACGCCGTTCAACGAAGCCAACATCAGTCGTCTCATCAAGATCCTGAGGCCGACCAACACGCCCGAATCCCGCGCGCGGCGCGCGGCGATGATCGCCGCCGCGGCGCGCGCGACCGACTCGCCGGGCTTCTCCTCGGTGCTGTTCGCCGACCCCGATCGTATCGACGCCAACCTGCTCGCCGCGCACGCGAAAGCTTATCAGGCGATCAAGGCCGGGCCGGGCGAATTTCCCGTCGGCGTGACGCTGACGACCCAGCCGGTCGAGCCGATCGGCGAGGACAGCGTGGCCGCGCAGATCGAAGACACGCTGTACGGCGGATGGTGGGAGGCGGTGAATGCCAGCGACTTCGTCGGCGTGCAGGCCTATTTCCGTTTTCGGGTCGGTGCGCGGGGAATCGAACAACCGCCCGCGGGCACTCCGCTGACCGACGCGGGCTACGAATATTATCCGCAAGCCCTCGGCGGCGCCGTGCGCCTCGCTGCGCGCAAGACCGACAAGCCGGTTTATGTCACCGAAAGCGGAATCGCCGCTGCCGACGATAATCGCCGCATTGCCTGGCTCGACGCCAGTGTCGCCGAACTTCGGAAATGCCTCGCGGACGGAATCGAGGTCAGAAGCTACATCTACTGGTCGCTGCTCGACAATTTCGAGTGGACCCAGGGCTACAGCCAGCGCTTCGGCCTCGCGTCGGTCGATCGCGACAGTTTCGCGCGCACGATGAAGCCCAGCGCGCGACACTTCGCCCAGCTGATAAGCGCCGGCGTATGAGACACTTTTGCAACGAGGAATTTCGCGATGAGCGATCGAATTGATTTAACCGGCAAGGTCGCCATCGTCACCGGGGCCGGTGGCGGGCTCGGTCGGGCCCACGCGCTGCTCCTCGCAAGTCGCGGCGCACGCGTGATCGTCAACGACTTGGGCGGAGACGTGGCCGGCGTGGGCCGTTCGTCGGAAGCGGCCGAGAGCGTCGCGCGGGAAATCCGCGCGGCAGGGGGCCAGGCGATCGCCAACGGTGCCTCGGTCACCAGCCTCGAGGAAGTCGAGGCCATGGTCGCCCACGCGGTTGGCGAATGGGGCCGCGTCGACATCCTGGTGAACAACGCGGGAATCCTGCGCGACAAGACGTTCGCCAAAATGGCGCTGGAGGACTTCCGGATGGTGGTCGAGGTCCACCTCATGGGTGCGGTCAATTGCACCAAGGCCGTATGGAACGCGATGCGCGAGCGCGGTTATGGCCGCATCGTGTTCACCACCTCATCGTCCGGCCTCTACGGCAACTTCGGGCAAGCGAACTACGGCGCGGCCAAGATGGCCCTGGTCGGGCTGATGCAGACCCTCGCGCTGGAAGGAGCCAAGTACGACATCCGGGTCAACTGCCTGGCGCCCACCGCCGGCACCCGTATGCTCGAAGGGCTGATGAGCGACGAGGCGCTCGCCTCGCTGTCGCCGGAGATGGTCAGCCCGGCTGTGCTCGCCCTGGTTGCCGAGAATGCGCCCAACCGCACGGTCATCTGCGCGGGCGCCGGGAGCTACGAACAAGCCCACATCACGCTGACGCGGGGCATCTACCTCGGCAGCGGCGACGACACGGCCGAGCGCCTGCTGGCTTCGATGCCCGCAGTGAGCGCGCTCGAGGCTGTCGCCATTCCCGCAAACGGTTCCGAACAAGGCCAGCTGGAACTCGCCAAAGCCGCAGCCGCGCGGGTGGAGGGTTACCCATGAGCCAACGCCAGGCGGTGATCGTTTCGACCGCCCGCACGCCAATCGGGCGGGCCTATCGCGGAACTTTCAACGCCACCCCGGCGCCGTCACTCGCGGCTCACGCGATCCGGGCGGCCGTCGAGCGGGCCGGCGTCGCGCCGGCGGAGATCGATGACGTGATCATCGGCGCAGCGTTGCCGCAGGGATACCAGGCCACAATCGGCCGCACCGCCGCGCTGCGCGCCGGCTTGCCGGTTTCGGTTCCGGGGCAATCCGTCGATCGTCAGTGCGCGTCGGGGCTGATGGCGATCTCGATGGCGGCGAAGCAGGTCATCGTCGATGGGATGGACATCTGCGTCGCCGGCGGCGTGGAATCGATTTCGCTGGTGCAAACCGAGGCGTTGCGCATCGACAGGGACCCCGAGTTGGTGGCTATGGTCCCGGCGATCTACATGCCGATGCTTGAAACCGCCGAGGTCGTCGCGCGGCGCTACGCCATCGGCCGCGAGCGGATGGACGCCTACAGCCTTGAGTCGCAGCGCCGCACCGCGGCGGCACAGGCGGCCGGAGCGTTCGACGACGAAATCGTCCTGGTTAGCGCCACCATGACGGTCGTCGACAAGGTGAGCGGCGGGGTGGATCGCCGCCAAGTCACGCTGACCCGCGACGAAGGCAATCGCCCCGATACGACGCTGGAAGGCCTGGCCTCGCTGAAGCCCGTCCTGGGACCTGACGCATTCGTGACCGCCGGCAATGCCAGCCAGCTTTCCGACGGGGCCTCCGCCTGCGTCGTAATGGACAGCCGCCTCGCCGCCGAACGCGGCCTGGCCCCGCTAGGTCGCTATCTGGGCGTCGCGGTTGCCGGAACCGAGCCCGACGAGATGGGCATCGGGCCGGTTTATGCGGTGCCCAAACTGCTGCTGCAACATGGCCTTCGCATAGACGATATTGGCCTGTGGGAGCTGAACGAGGCTTTCGCTGTGCAGGTCGTCTACTGCGCCGACCGCCTCGGTATCCCGTACGACAGGCTCAATGTGAACGGCGGCGCCATTTCCATCGGGCATCCTTATGGCATGTCTGGCGCGCGAATGGTTGGCCATGCGTTGATCGAGGGACGCCGGCGCGGCGCACGATACGTCGTCGTCACGATGTGCGTCGGGGGCGGGATGGGCGCGGCAGGCCTGTTCGAAATTTGCCCTTAGCCAACCCCGTGAGCTCACGGGGTTGGCATAATCCGTCGAAGAACGTCTCTCAGGGACACCAGGCGGAGCGGATTGTCCGCTTTAGGAACCCCCGTCGATTAGTTCGCGCATAGGTAATGCTAGGCGCTTGGCAAACCGGCGCATCCGTTGCAGTCTTGTTCGAGAAAGAAAAAAGTCGGGCCTCAGGGGGCCCGGACGGAGGGGTCAAGATCATGCACATCCAGCCTCGCAGGCTCGTTCTTTCGTGGCTTTTGCCGGTTTCGCTCATGTTCGGCGCGGGGGCTGCGGCGGTGGCGCAGGATCATGCGTCTATGGCGATGCCTGGCAAGGCGACGGCGGCGCACGAGACGCGCTGGTCCGATCCGGCCTCGTGGCCCGACGGGCGTGT
>Ga0207705_10000943_pt1 | contig 23748 bp, 22 predicted proteins | sample KBSC13metaG_FD_184314 | JGI IMG/M metagenome (GOLD analysis project Ga0207705, IMG submission 184314) | Corn rhizosphere microbial communities from Kellogg Biological Station, Michigan, USA - KBS C1-3 metaG (SPAdes) (version 2) | ecosystem: Host-associated > Plants > Roots > Rhizosphere > Soil ... | reverse complement strand
GCCGTCTCGACGGAACGGTATCGCCGCGCCCTTCCAACCCAGCGGCAGCAGGCGGCCGTAGCGCGTCGGATCGAAATCCAGAATCTGGCTCTCGCGCCCCGGGGCCTCCATCCGCAGTTCGGTGGCGTAGGTCTGACGGAACAGCGCCGTCCAGTAGGCGCGCGCCGGCCCTTGCGGCGGCCCCAGAACTGCGGCGAACCGGCAGGCCGTGGCGCAGGCCGCCGCCACCGCCGCCGCCGCTTCTTCCCGAACGGTCGCATCCTCGCTCCAGACAAGGGCCGCCGGCTGCACGAACCGCGTCCAGATGGTGGTGTCGAGCGCGCGCCCCTCCGCGGCCCGGCGAAAGGTTTCGAGCGGCAGGGTGGCGACCTTGGCGCGCAGGGCCACGCCGCCGATCTCCATCTGATGGTAGCTGACCTCCGGCCACAGCCAGCGTTCCATCAGGCCGCGCAGCCCCGTCCGCCCGGGCGCTCGGGTGAGCAGGTAGAAGTCGAGCACGCCGCCGATGTCTCCGGTGCGCAGGACCGAGCCATAGAACAGCGCCGCGCAGGCGCTCCGTTCACGGGCGAGTTCGCGCGCCATCTGCGCGATCTCGGGCCTGACGCGGTTGTCGAGCTCGCTATGGACGAAGGCGATGAGGTCGCGGCTCATGGCGCGACGAAGTCCACCGGCGGGCCCATGCCGACGCTCAGTTCGCCACCCGGGAAGGTCTCGCCATCCAGCACGAACGGCGAGGCGAGGGTCAGGTCGAGGCGTTCCGGATTCGACCGATGATAGCCCGCGCCCTCGAGCCAGCTGGCGGCCCTGCCTGAAATCAGCAGCGGGAGGGCCGCGCTCAAACGCCTGGGCGGCGCGTCCACGGCCAGCACCTTCAGCCCCTCGGCGTCCGCCCCGAACGGCCGAAGGCCGAGCGGCAGCTGCTGCAGGGTCGAGACCATGACCAGGAAAAGCCTCTTCTCCGGAAGCGGTTCTACGCCGAACGACAGCCTCATCGGTTCTCCGGCCCGCCATGGGCCGTCATCGCCGCCAAACAGCGTCCGGGCCGCCGCCGCCGCCAGCGTAGCGCCCACGGCCAGATTATCGAAAGCGCCGAGGCGATGGGTCGCCTGGGCGAGCTGCGTGGCCCGAACGAAGGCCCCGGCGCCCAGGATGAAGCCGCGGCTTGGCGGATCGGAGCCGTCCCGGCGCGAGATCTCCAGCGGGCGGCGCGCGCGCACCGTCCCGGCCGCCGCGCTCTTCAGCGCCGCCTCCAGGGTCCAGCCCCGCGGCGCGCCGAGATCCATGGCCAGGGCGTTGGTCTTGCCGGCGGGCAGGACCGCGAGCGGCGGCAGGCCCGAGGGGAAATGCTGCGGCGCGCGGGTCAGGACCTCGCGCAAGGTGCCGTCGCCGCCGGCTATGGCCAGCAGGTCGAGCCCGTGGGCGGCGAACCGCCCCAGGGCGCCATCCAGAGCTTCGCGGGTCTGCGGCGCCTCGACCAGCACGCTCTCGGAGCGCCACCGCCGCATCGCGCCGGCAAAGCGGTTGCGACGGCTCTTTGGATTGACGATGAGGCCTGCGCGGATCACCCGGCCAGCCAGGACGTGACCTGCGCGCGCGGCGCGGCGAAGGCCTGGATCAGCTGGACCAGGTGCACGAGGAAGCTCGCCACCGTCCAGACGGCCACCGCCGCCAGCCCCACGTCGGGCCGTCCGACGAGCGTCGCTGCGGTCAGCAGGATCAGGTTGGGGTTGCGGCGCGCGGTGATCAGCCGGAACCAGCTGTCGAACCGCCGCCAGGCGTGCATCTGCAGCTTGAACGCCCGCAGGAACACGCCCTCCTCCACGCGCTGGGCCACGTAGCCCACCGTCACGATCGCCAGGACCGCGCTCGGCCAGGGCAGGGGATGGGCGTCGTGCTGCACCCCGACGAACCAGGCCCACCACCAGAAGGGCGGATGGATCAGGTCGATCCCGTGGTCGAAGACGTTGCCGATCCGCGAGGAGGTGAGGGTGACCCGGGCCAGCTTGCCGTCGACGGTGTCGAGGAAGGTCATCATCCAGCCGCAGGCGAGCCCCCAGCCGAAGTGCCCGGTCCAGAAGAGCGCGAACGCCGCGATGACCAGCAGCAGGCCGACGAAGGTCACGGTGTTGGGCGTCACACCGGCCAGGGCGCACCAGCGGGTGACGATGCGCGCCGGCCTCGGCCACAGGTGCTTGGTCACCAGGTCCGTGACGCCCTTGTAGGAACCCTGGAACAGGCGCGCTTCGACGCGGCGGGCTTGCGCGCGGTCCACTGGAGCCGGGCCGAACGGCTCCAAGATGGGCGCCTCGCGCTTGCGCAGCGCTTCGTTGTAGGCGAGCTCGCCGGGATCCAGCCGGGTCAGGCCGGGCACGCTGGCGGCCGGATCCTCGCCCCGCTCCAGCGCCGCGGCCGCGCTCTGCGCCTGGTCGCCCCGCACGTGCGCGGCCGCCGCCGCGCCGCCCGGTCCGGTCAGCACCGCACCCGGACGCTGGGCCAGACCGCGGATCAGGTTCTCGTCGTAGATCCAGTCGGCGCGGGCCAGCACCACGCCTTCCACGCCTGGCGCGCGCTCCAGGGCGTCGCGCGCGATCGTCCGCAGCCCCGCGCGCTGGAATGTCCGGCGCAGGCGCTCGGCGCTGGTCATTCCCCAGATCCGACCGTTCCCCGTCGCCAGGCTCACTGCCAGCTCCGCATGGCGCGATGCGCCTTCCTTGTCCAACTCAGGACCCCTGTTCAAAACCGTGAGAGTTGATACCCAGCTTGCCGGACCCCTGGCCAGAGAACTTCCTCACGTGTCGGATTTCCGCCTCGCGCACATTTCCGACCTGCATCTACCTCCGGCCAGCCTGAGCGGCTGGGCCGACCTCGCTCCGAAACGCCTGCTCAGCCGCTTCGCCTGGCGGCGCAAGCGGCGGCGCCATCGCCCCGAGGTGCTGGCCGCCATCGTGGCTGACCTGAAGGCGCAGGCCCCCGACCACCTGGCCATCACCGGCGACCTCACCAACTTCTCGACCGGGGAGGAGTTGGCCGCCGCCCGCGCGTGGCTGGAACGGCTCGGCCCCGCGGACTCGATCACGGTCAGTCCGGGCAACCACGACGCCTTGGTTGGGCGCGGCGGCGCCGAGCGCTTCTCGGCCTGGGCGCCCTGGCTGGGCGACGAGGGCGCTGCGGCCTTTCCGCAGGTGCGGCGGCGCGGGGCGGTGGCGCTGGTGAACCTCTGTTCGGCCATCCCGACCGCGCCCCATCTGGCGCAGGGCGCGTTGGGGCGGGACCAGCTCAACCGCCTGCGCCTCGTGCTGCGAGGCCTGGGCGAGGAACGCCTGTGCCGCGTGGTGCTGCTTCACCATGCGCCCGCGCCGGGTGCGTCGTCGCGCCGCAAGGCGCTGCGGGATGCGCCGGCGCTTCTCTCGATCCTGAAGGACGAGGGCGCGGAACTGGTCCTGCACGGTCATGTGCACGCCGCCGCCATCGCCGCGGTCCCCGGACCGCATGGCGCGATCCCCGTGCTCGGCGCGCCCTCCGCCTCGGCGGCCGGCGGTCACGACCCTGCGCGCTGGCACGGCCTGGAGATGGCGCGGCAAGGGGAGGGCTGGTCGGTTCGCGTCGTCGCCCGCGGCCTGGCCGCCGACGGATCGGTCGAGGAGAAGGGCCGCTATCTGCTGCACACGCCTCAGCGATAGCGCATCCGCACCTTGATCGTCCGCCCCGACGCCGGCAGCGAGAAGCGTACCGTGTCAAAGCTCGGCAGGCCGAAGCGTGTCGGTGCGTCGTTGGAGAAGCCGAAACCCTCCGCGGGCATGCCCACCCTGGTGCGATCGAAGTCCTGGTTGGCGTTCTCGTCGTGGTAGACGGCCACAGCATAGGTCCCGGGCGGTAGCCAGAAACAGGCGCTGGTGATCGGCAGGGTTGTGGTTGGGCGCACGCGCAGCAGTTTGCCGTGGTGGGCCAGGAAGCGGCTGGGGTCGTCGGGGAAGACGGTCACCGCCACCTCCCCCTTGCCGCTGCGCATCCCGACGTTCTGAACGATCAGCTTCGCGGTCGCCGGACCCTGCTTGCCAGCGCAGCCGTCATCGGCCAGCGCCGGGGAGGCGCCAGCGAGCGCGCCGGCCAGCGCCGCGAGCGGCAGGAAAAGTCCCAGTCTCATCGACGAACCGCCTTTCCATCGTTACAGCGACGGCATTGTCTGCCGCGCGAAAACCCTCATGACTAATCCCACAGCCCTGAAATTCGGCTATCCCCGGACCCTGGTCGCCGAGACGGCGAGCTGGCTCGTCCTGGTCCGCCCCGACCAGCCGACATTTGGTTCGCTTGTACTCGTGTGCAAGGAGCCGACGATTTCGTTTTCGCAACTCAGCCCGCAGGCGTTCGCCGATCTGGGCGTGGCGATCCGGGGCGTGGAGCGGACGCTGAGCGAGTTGGTCGGGTACCAGCGGATCAACTATCTGATGCTGATGATGGTGGACCGCGACGTGCATTTCCATGTGATCCCGCGATACGAGGGAGAGCGGGTCGACGGGGGCCTGCGGTTCCCCGATACCGGCTGGCCGGGCCCGCCCGCGCTGGCGCCGGCCGTGACCCTCGGCGCCGAGGCGATCGCCAGCCTCACGGCCCGGCTGGCCGCGCTCTGGCCGCAGGGCTAGGGCGGTCACGGCGGTGAGGATCATGGACCGCTATATCCTGCGGCTGACGCTCTGGCCGCTCGCCGGGGCGCTGGCCGTCACCCTGGTGGCGCTGCTGCTGGAGCGGGTCCTGCGGCTCCTGCAGTTGCTTTCCGACAGCAGCAACCGCTTCGGCTTCGTGGTCGAGCTCGCGACCAACCTCGTCCCGCACTACCTCGGCCTGACGCTTCCGGCGGCGTTCTTCATCGCCCTTTTCGTGGTGATCAGCCGCTTGAACGAAGGCTCGGAGATCGACGCCCTGCTGGCCAGCGGCGTGTCCCTCAGCCGTATCGTCGCGCCCTATCTGGCCATGGGCGCGGTGCTGACGGTGGTCAGCCTGATCCTGTTCGGCTTCCTGCAACCCTACAGCCGCTACGCCTATCGCGTGGTCATGCACGCCGCTGAGAACGCCGGATGGAACGGGCTTGTACGCCCGCAGACCTTCTTCTCGCCCAGCCAGGACCTCACCATGACGGCTGACGCGACCGATGCGAGCGGGGAGGACCTTCGCCGGATCTTCATCCGCAAGCTGGCGGGCGACGGGCATGAGGAGATCACCACCGCGCGCACCGGCCGCCTCGTGCCGGCCGCGGACGGCCACAGCGTCATCCTGCAGATGCGCGACGGCCAGCAGCTCAGCACCAACGCCAAGGGCGAGCCGCGAACTCTCAGCTTCCAGAGCTTCAGCCTGGAGCTGCCGCTCAGCGGGGCGGCGAAGCTTCTGCGGGCGCGCGGCGGCGACGAACGTGAGCTGACCCTGTCCGAACTGGTGACCCAGGCCACGGGCGGACATACCTCGATCCCGCGCCAGGCCCTGCTGGCGGAGCTCGGCGCCCGGCTGGCGCGCTCCTTCTCGCTGCTTTTGCTGCCGCTGCTGGCGCTTCCGCTGGGACTGGCCGCCAAGCGCGGCGGCCGCGCGCCGGGCATTATTATCGCCGGCCTCGTACTGTTGGCTTTCCAGCACCTGCTCCAGGTCGGGCAGAGCCTGGCGGTCAGCGGTCGCGCCGATGCTCTGGTTGGCGTCGGCCTGCCGTTCGTCGGCTTCGCGGCCCTGACCGTCGTCATCTTCCTGAGCAGCCGTAAGCGGCCCGGCGAAACGCCGGTGTCGATCCTCTCCGAATGGATCGGCGAGGGCCTTCGCCGCCTGCGGCCGCGCGGCGGGACGCGCGCCTGGGGCCAGGCGTGACCCTGCAGCGCCACATCCTGCGCGTGGTCGGCATCCGCGTCCTCGCCGCGTGGGTGGTGCTGGTCTCGATCCTGCAGATCCTCGACCTGCTCGACGTCACGACCGACATCCTCGACCGCAAGCTCGGCGTGGCGGGCGTCGCCTACTATGCAGCGCTGCGGCTCCCGACCCTGGCTCAGCAGGTGGCGCCGCTGGCCGTGCTCGCCGGCTGCCTGTTCGCCTTCGCCCAACTCGCCCGGGAGAACGCGGTGGTGGCGCTACGCTCTGCGGGCATGTCGGCCTATCGGCTGATCGGGATGACGGCGCCGGTGGCGATCGCGGTGGTCGTGGCGCACCTGGCGGCGGTGCAATGGCTCGCGCCGAGGGCGGACCAGGCGCTCGACGCCTGGTGGGCCCGCTCGGCTCCCCGGGCCGAACAGGCTCCAAAGGGCCCGCGCAGCTTCCGGGTGGGAACCGACATCGTGGTCGCCAGCGCTGGCGACGAGGCGGGCCGCAGGCTCACCGGGGTCAGCCTCTACCGGCGCGCGCCCGACGGCCGGCTGGTGGAGCGGATCCATGCCGAGGCGGCGACTTTCGGCCCGAAGGGCTGGACCCTGGTCCAACCGCGGTTGGAGATGATTGGCGGGCTGGGCGTCCAGCGCGCGTCGGCGGGGCAGATGCTCTGGACCACCGGACCGGCGCCGCAGGACGTGCGCGCCATCTTCGGGACCGACCAGACCCTGGCGCCCGGTTCAGCGCGCCGCGCCCTTTCCGGCGGCGCGTCGGCCAGGTCGCCTTCCTTCTATCGCACCGAGTTGCAACGCGGCTTCGCCGCCCCGATCGGGGCGCTCGTCATGCTGTTGCTGGCGGGGCCGGTGACGCTCACCAACTTCCGCAGCGGCGGGGCGCAGGTGCTGGTATCGTGCCTGGGCGCCGGCCTGCTCTTCCTGGTGGTCGACGGCATCTGCACCGCCATGGGGCAGGGCGGGTCGGTTCCAGCCTTGCTGGGCGCCTGGGCCGCGCCGGTGGCGTTCGCGGCCGCGGGGGCGAGCGCACTGGTGTTTATGGAGGGCTGATGCAGGCGCCTGTGGTCCAAGCCGCCTCGAAGGTCGATATCGTCCCGGTGTCGACCTCCGCCGAACTCAAGCGGTTCGTCCGCGCGCCGATGCGGCTCAACGCCGCCGACCCCAACTACATCGCCCCGCTGCTGCTCGAGCGGACGGAGGCGCTGTCGCCGAAGACCAACCCGTTCTTCAGCCACGCGGAAGTCCAGTTCTGGCTGGCGGTTCGCGACGGGCGCGACGTGGGCCGGATCAGCGCCCAGATCGACGCCCTGGCGCCTGTCGACCCGCAGGGGCCGGCCGGGCACTTCGGGATGATCGCGGCCGAGGACGATCCGGAGGTCTTCGCGCGCCTGCTGCGCACGGCCGAGGACTGGCTGCGGGCGCGCGGCTGCCGGCGCGTGCTGGGGCCGTTCAACCTGTCGTCCAACGAAGAGGTCGGCCTGCTGGTCGATGGTTTCGACACCCCGCCGATGGTGATGATGGGCCACGACCCGGCCTATGCCGGGCGAAGGCTCGAGGAGCAGGGCTACCGCAAGGCCAAGGATGTGCTCGCCTATCATGGCGACGTCACCCACGACCTGCCGCCCAAGGTCCTGGCCCTTGTCCGCCGCGGGGCGCCGGCCGGGGTGCGCCTGCGTAAGCTCGACATGTCGCGCTACGAGGCCGAGGTCCAGACCCTGACGGAGATCCTCAACGACGCCTGGTCGGAAAACTGGGGCTTCACCCCGACCACCGCGGCCGAGACCCGCCAGTTGGCCAAGTCGCTGAAGCCGGTGGTCGACCGCAGGCTCACTTGGTTCGCGGAAATCGACGGGGAACCGGCGGGCTTCATCGTCTTCCTGCCGAACGTGAACGAGGCCATCGCGGATCTCCGAGGGCGGCTTCTGCCGTTCGGCTGGGCCAAGCTCCTGTGGCGGTTGAAGACCGGCCGGCTGAAGACCGCGCGGGTGCCCCTGATGGGCGTGCGCCGCAAGTTCGCCCGCACGCGCCGCGGCCAGCTGCTGCCGTTCATGCTGATCGACGCGGCGGCCGGCCAGGCCCGCGCCCTCGGCTACCGCAGCGCCGAACTCTCCTGGATCCTCGAAGACAACCTGCCCATGCGCAACATTCTCGAGGCGGCCGGCACGCGGGTCTACAAGACCTATCGCATCTACGAGAAGTCGATTGGGTGAGGTCGACCGCGCGCTGGTCCTCGCCGGTTCGCGAGGCGGCGTCGATCCGGTGGCCGCCTACGCCGGCGTGGCCCAGAAGGCGCTGATCGAGCTTGCGGGCCGCACGCTGGTCGAGCGCGTGCTGAGCGCGCTTCGGCAGGCCGGGATCGAGCGCCTGGCGGTCTCCACGTCCGATCCCCTGGTGTCGGACGCTGCGCGCCGGCAAGGGGCGCAGGTGCTGCCCGCCGAGGCGGGTCCCAGCCTCAGCGCAAGACGCGCGATCGAGGCGCTGGGGACGCCGGTGCTGATCACCACGGCCGACCATGCCCTGCTGCGGGCGGAGTGGATCGAGGCGTTCATCGCCTCCGCGCCCCGTGACGCCGATATCTGCGTGCTGCTGGCCAGGCGTGAGGTTGTGGAGGCGGCCGCGCCGGGCACGAAGCGCACTTACCTGAAGTTCGCCGACGGCGAGTGGTCGGGCTGCAATCTTTTCCTGGTTCGCACCGAGCGGGGGTTGGCCGCCATCGACCTGTGGCGGCAGGTGGAGGCGGACCGCAAGAAACCCTGGCGCATCGTGCGGCGGCTCGGCGCGGCGACCCTCCTGCGCTATGGCGCGGGGCGCCTGACCCTGGCGGAGGCGATCACGCGCATGGGCCGGCTGTGCGACGCGCGCGCCGCCGTGGTCGCAAGCCCGTTCGGCCTGGCCGCCGTCGACGTGGACAAGCCGGCCGACCTCGACCTGGTGCGGGAACTGACCGCTTAAGCCGGCAGCGCGCTCGCCCACCGGGCGGTCAGGACGGCGTTGGCCTGCACGTCCTCCGGAAAGTCGGTCTCGCCCCATTCGAGGCCCTCGATCGACTGCACGGCGACGGCTTCGGTGGTGTTGGCCAGATGGTCGATCACGCTGAGATACCAGCGCCTCAGGCCTTCGGGGCGGCGCATCGCGTCGTCGATGGCCGCTGAGAAGCGGCGGGCTCCGTCCGCGGAAAATCTGATGAAGCCGATGGATTCGGCGTCGTAGGCCTCAATGGACTTGCCGATGGCCATCAGCCGCGGCCCTTCGGTGAGCACCTTCATGTCGTCGGAGTCGTAGGCGGGCTTGCGGTCGATGGCCAAGGTGATCTCCGCCGGCGGGGCGGCCATCAGCCGTTCGGCCACCGCGGTTTCGAATAGGGTGTCGCCGTTCAGCAGCAACGCCTCCTGGTCGAACTCGCGCCGGGCGAGCCAGCAGGAGGCGAGATTGTCGGCCAGCGCGTAGAACGGGTTGAACAGGGTCCGGACGGCCAAGGCCTTCAGCCGCAGGCGGGCGACCTCGGCGTCCACCAGGTTCGCGCCGAAGCCGGTGACCACCACGGCCTCCGTCACGCCTGCCGCCTCCAGGTGCAGCAGCTGCCAGGCCAGCATCGTGCGCCCCGAAAATTCGATCAGGCACTTGGGCCGGCGGTCGGTCAGCGGCGACAGCCGCCGCCCCTGTCCCGCGCTCAGGATGACGGCCCGACGTGGAGAATTCACCTCACAACTCCTTCGATCCATATGGGCGGCGGATCAGCCGAACGCCTCGCCCAGGTAAACCCGCCGCACGTCCGGGTTCTGGACGACCTCGCTCGGCCGCCCGTTGAACAGCACCTCGCCCGCATGAATGATGGCCGCGCGGTCGATGATGTCCAAGGTGTCGCGCACGTTATGATCGGTGATCAGCACGCCGATGCCGCGTTCTTTCAGATGGGTGATCACCTGGCGGATGTCGGCGATGGCCAGGGGGTCGATCCCGGCGAACGGCTCGTCCAGCAGCAGGAAGGCCGGATTGGACGCGAGCGCGCGGGCGATCTCCACCCGGCGCCGCTCCCCGCCGGATAGCGAGATCGCCGGAGAGGCGCGCAGATGGCCGATGTGCAGCTCTTCGGTCAGCCGCTCGACGGTTTCGCGCGCCTTGACGCGGTCGCGCTCGCGCATCTCCACCACGGTCATGATGTTCTCCGCCACGGTGAGCCCGCGGAAGATCGAGGTCTCCTGGGGCAGGTAGCCCAGGCCCGCACGCGCCCGCTGATACATCGCCTGGTGGGTGATGTCCTGGCCATCCAGGACGATGGCGCCCGAGTCCGCCCGGATCAGGCCGGCGATCATGTAGAAGCAGGTGGTCTTGCCCGCGCCGTTGGGGCCCAGCAGGCCAACCGCCTCACCGCGCGCCAGGCTGAGCGAGACGTTCTTGACGACCGCGCGCCCGCGGTAGCTCTTGCAGATCCTGTCCACGACGAGGCCGTCGCCCGGCGCGCCGGGAGGCGCGGGGACGCCTTTCGGGTTCAAGCCATCCGTCCGTTCGGCGAGGGGTGGGCGTGCGACAAGCGGGCTTCTTATTTCACGTTGATGCGGCTGTGAACGCCGCCTTTGTAGGTGACCTCGTTGCCCTTCGCCTTGGCCGTGTAGGATCCGGCGCGGATCTGGCCGAAGGCGCCCGCGGCCTGAACCCCTCCGCCCGTGATCGCGCCCGTCTTGCTGTCGAAGACGGCGGCAGGCGTGGTGAAGGCGCCTTGCGGGCCGTCGAGCTTCACGCCGCCGCTCAGCGCCAGCTTGTGGTTGCTTTCGTCGTAGGTCCCGGTGGGCGCTGTCACCCGCGTGCGGTCCGGCGCGCCGTCGTTCTTGACCAGCACCGGCTGGTCCAGCTTGATCTGTTGGCTGGCCGCGGTCTCACGGATTCCCCGCCAGGCCGTGATGACGAACGGGTGGCCCTTGGCGTCCTGGCCGACCAGGCGCGCGCCAAGCAGTTCGGTGGATGGCGCCGCGCCGCCCGCCTTGCCCGGGGAAGCCTGGACCGCCCCGATCGCGGCGGCGACAACGACGCTCAGCAGCGCCAGCACGGCCACCGCCGGCAGCACCAGCCGCAGCACGGCGATGCTCCGCGACCGCGGCTGCCGCAAGCGCGACCGGGCGAAAGAGAAGAGGGTGCTGGGGCCGCGCAGCGGTCCGACGCGGGCGTGATCCACCGAGGCATTATCCCGGAGCTGGCGGCGCAAGCCAAGGCCCTCGATGGAAGGGTCGCGGGAGGGCGCCATTTGGCGGGAGGAGGATTTCCCAGGACTGGCCATGGGAAATGAATGGTCGGAGTGGCAGGATTTGAACCTGCGACCCCCGCGTCCCGAACGCGGTGCTCTACCAGACTGAGCCACACTCCGACTTTGGAGCGCGCCTTATAGAGGAGGGCCTCTGGGGTCGCAAGGCGGCCGGACGGCCCTTTTCGGTCGGCCTTTCGAAGCGTTGCATCGCAGGGGCTCCTGCGCTATCTCGACGCCTCCGCGCGGGGACCCCTCGCGCCCATTCCTGCTGGGGAATGGTGTAATGGTAACACTGCGGTTTTTGGTACCGTCATTCTAGGTTCGAGTCCTAGTTCCCCAGCCAATTCGCTTCAGCCACTCAGTTTGAAAGCGCCGGCCTTTGCCGGGCGCGGCATGCACTCCGTTCGAGCCCTGGTTCCGGCGCGCTATCGGCGCGCGGCGGCTCGACGTCCGCCGGCGCCTCGCAGGGCGGCGACCGCGAGCGCCAGCGCGCCGACGCCAAGCAGAAGCGGGAGTGGGCCGCGCCGGCGATCGGCGACGATGATGAAGCGATGAAACCGCCCGCCCTGAGTCGCCCACCAGGCCCCGCTCGGCTTATGGAAGCCGTGGGAGGCGTAGGCGGTGGCTGCGTCACGCGCGAGGTCCGCCGCCTCGGCGGCGCTGCGGCCGGTGGCCAGGGTTTCCAGCGCCGGTGCGGTGACCCGCGGGTCATCCGTCAGCGCCCAGGATTGACGCGTGACGCCGAAAATCCTTCCGAGCGCCGCCCCAGGGCGTGTTCTCGAGCGGGCGCTGAGCAAGCGATCGTGCAAGGTTGGTTTCCAGATGACGCCAGTTTGCGGTGCTTCGGGAGAACGCGCGAGCCATACTGTCGACGCAGGCGGAGTCGAGAATCCTCTGGCTGGCGACGGATCGTGTTTCGGAGAGTGCGTGTGAAGGACTTCGTGGATCTTGAGGGCGCCTCGGGGGCGACCTATCGCTTCCGGCTCGCGCCGGGGGGCGTGGTGAGCACGCCGATGGCGGGAAACTACGCCTTGCTTCGCGTTGGCGCGAATGGCGTGATCGTGGACACGATTGCGGCCACCAACGACCTGGCGACCGCGACCGCCGCGTTCCAGCGATCCGCCGCCAAGAAGGGCGGCCAGCAGCTCTATACGAGGCTCAATGTCTCCGCGGCCGTGCGGGAAGCGGAACGCGCGGACATTGCGGCGTTCAACCGGGCGCACAAGCATCGCCCAGCCTGACGCCGCAGCCCGTCACCCGATTCGCGGGCGGCGCGCCGGCGAGACCGGGCTCCGCCCGGCCGTCGCCACCCTTTCGTCTTCCGGCCTAGACCCGTTCGACGATGATCGCCGGCGCCATGCCGCCGGCGGCGCACATGGTGACCAGACCGCGCTTGAGGTCGCGCCGCTCCAGCTCGTCGACGATCGTGCCGATCAGCATGGAGCCGGTGGCGCCGATCGGGTGGCCCAGGGCCATGGCGCCGCCGTTCACGTTGACCTTGTCGCGATCGAGCTTGAGGTCGCGGATGAACTTCTCGGCGACCACCGCGAAGGCTTCGTTGATTTCCCAAAGGTCGATGTCCTCGACGCTCAGGCCGGCCTTGGCGAGGACCTTGCGCGCGGCCGGGACCGGCGCGTTCAGCATCAGGGTCGGACTGTCGCCGACGTTGGCCATGGCGACAATCCGCGCGCGCGGCTTCAGCCCGTGCTTCTTGGCGTACTCGGCCGAGGCCAGCAGCACCGCGCCCGCGCCGTCGACGACGCCCGACGAATTGCCCGCGTGGTGGAAGTGCTGGATCTTCAGGTCCGGGTAGACCTGGTTGATCAGCCCCGCGAAGGTCGTGCCCTGCTTGTCGAGCGGCACGTTGGCCATGGCCTCGAACGAGGGCTTCAGCGCCGAGAGGCCCTCCATGGTGGTCTGCGGCCGCGGGAACTCCTCGCGGTCGAGCGCGAGGGAGCCGTCCTCGCGATAGACCGGGACCAGGGCGCGGTCGAAGTGGCCGTTCTTGATGGCGTGGTCTGCGCGTTGCTGGCTGACCAGCGCGAGCTCGTCCAACGCTTCGCGCGAGATGCCTTCCATCGTGGCGATCGCGTCGGCGCAGACGCCCTGGTGCGACTGCGGGTGCTTGGCGCGCAGGCTGAGATTGCCTGAATCCATCAGCATCGGACCCGCATCGGGATCGCGCGGCGGCGCGCTGGAGGCGGTGTAGGACATCATCTCCGTACCGCCGCCGATCACCAGGTCTTCCATGCCGGCCATGATCTGCGCCGCGGCCAGGTTCACCGCGGTGATGCCGGAGCCGCAATAGCGGTCGAGCGTGACGCCAGAGGCTCGGACGTCGTAGCCGGCGTCGAGCGCCGCCATGCGGCCGAGGTCGCCGCCCTGCTTGCCGCGCTGGGACGAGGTGCCCCAGATGATGTCGTCCACCTCGGCGGTGTTCAGGCCGTTGCGCTCGGCGAGCGCCTTCAGGACCGTGGCGCCCAGGTGCTGCGGGTGGTGGTCGGCAAGCGCGCCCTTGCCGACTTTGCCGATGCCGCGCGGCGTGCGGCAGGCGTCGATGATGTAGGCTTCGGCCATGGCTTGGTCTCCTTTGACCCTACCTCTACTCAAAGACGCGGCCGCGCCTAGTGTGTCGTCGCGTCAGGCCCGATCTTCGCAGGCCTCTTCCATGGTCTTCATGTGCTCGCAGAGGACTTTTGTCGTGTCCGGGACCGGGCGTCCGACGGGCAGGAGGGTGGTGGACATGTCCGCGCCCCGGTCGAGCGTCTGATGCACCGGACAGCGGCTGGCCACGTCGATCAGCCGCGCCCGCTGGGTTTCGTCGAGATCGCCTTCCAGGTCGATCTCCAGGCTGAAGGTGTCGCGCGCCTGCAGCGCGCCGCGATGGTGGGCGACGCGTGCGCGCGCATGGGTGAGCGGCCAGCCCTTGCGCTCGGCGTAGAGGCGCATGGTCATCACCGTGCAGGCGCCGAGCGCCGCGCTCAGAAGGTCGAACGGATTCGGTCCGGAGCCCAGGCCGCCGGCCTCCCTCGGCTCGTCGACCAGCAAGGCCGAGGTTCCGGCCCGCGCCTCCACCTGAAACCGGCCGACGCCCGTCAGGTCCACGACCACCGCCTCGCCGGCCTTCGCCGATTCCGCCGCCTCCGCCGCCATGCCGTCCTCCAGCCCCTGGGATTGGCCAGGGCGCAACGCCGCCGGCGTCAGATGGCATAGGGCGCCCCTCGGCGCAGCGCCAGGGCCGGCCGGCCGGACGCCGCTCGCGCCGTCAGATCCCCTGTGTAGCGGGCTAGAAGGCGACTTGCGCTCCCAGCTCGACCACCCGGGACGGCGGGATCTGGAAGAAGTCGGCGGTGCGCACCGCGTTACGGGTGAGGAACACGAAGAGCAGGTCGAGGAGATGGCCGAGCCCGCCGCTACGCCGGGGCAGCAGGGTGCGGCGGCTGAGGAAGAACGACGTGCGCATGATGTCGAACTTCAGGCCCTGGCCTCGGGCCAGCGCCATGCCGCGGGCGACGTTGGGAGTCTCCATGAACCCGAAGGACAGCGTCATCGCCTTGAAGCCGGGTGCGAGGTCGCTGACCTGGACGCGGTCGGCGTCCGCCACCCGCGGCCGCGGCGCGACCTTGACCGTCAGCAGAACGACCTGCTCGTGCAGCACCTGGTTGTGTTTGAGGTTGTGCATCAGGGCGGCCGGGACAGCGGTCGGGCTGGCGGTCAGGAACACCGCCGCGCCGCGCGCCCGCAGCGGCGGGCGCTGCGCCAGCATTGGCAGGACGTCTGCCAGCGTCAGGTCGCTCTGCTCGGCGCGCGACACCCGCATCACGCCTCGCATCCAGGTCCACATGACCAGGATCAGGGCCGCGGCGATCAGCAGGGGCACATAGCCGCCGTGGGCGACCTTGGTCAGGTTGGCGGCCAGGAACCCTGCCTCGACGAACAGGAACGGCGCGAAGGCGATCAGCGCCTGCCAGATCGGCCGCCGCTTCAGCCGGTGGATCGCGACGACCGCCAGCATCGAGGAGGTGATCATTGCGCCGACCACCGAGACGCCATAGGCGCTGGCCAGGCCGTCCGACGATCGGAACCCGAGAACCAGGGCGGCCACGCCGACCAGCAGGATCCAGTTGATCTGCGGCGCATAGATCTGCCCGATCTGCGCCTCGGAGGTCGGCTTCAGGGTCAGCCGCGGCAGGAGGCCGAGTTGCACGGCCTGCTGGGTCATGGAGAAGGCGCCGGAGATCACCGCCTGGCTTGCGATCACAGTGGCGGCGGTGGCGAGCGCCACCAGCGGCAACTGGAACCAGGCTGGCGCCAGGTGGAAGAACGGGTTGTCGGCGGCGCCAGGGTCGTTCAGCACCAGCGCGCCCTGGCCCAGGTAGTTGGCGATCAGGCAGGGGAAAACCAGCGCCAGCCAGGTCCACTGGATCGGCTTTCGGCCAAAGTGGCCCATGTCCGCGTAGAGCGCCTCGGCGCCGGTGACCGTCAGGAACACCGAGCCCAGGATCACCGGCGCGACCTTCGGATGGCGCGCCAGGAGTTCCACGCCGGGCAGGGGATTGAGCGCCGCCAGCATCTGCGGGGCGCGCGTCAGCGCGGCCAGGCCAAGCACGGCGATGGTGGCGAACCACAGGACACAGATCGGGCCGAACCAGCGCCCGATGCCGCCGGTCCCGCGCTTCTGGACCACGAACAGAGCGATCAGCACCCCAAGCGCCAGAGGAAGCACGAACGGGTCGATACGGCCGTCCAGGCCATCGACGACCTTCAGGCCCTCGACCGCCGACAGCACCGAGATCGCCGGCGTCAGCATCGCGTCGCCGAAGAACATCCCGGCCCCGATCATACCGATGACCAGGATCGGCGTGGTCGCTCGGCCGCCGGCCTTTTGCACCAGGGCCATCAGCGACAGCGCGCCACCCTCGCCGCGATTGTCGAACCGCATGAGGATGGTGACGTACTTGAGCGTGACGATCACCATCAGCGTCCAGAGCATCAGGGAGATCACGCCGATGACGTCGGCCTGGGGCAGGCGACCGCCGACGCGCGCCACATGCGAGATCGATTCCTTGAAGGCGTAGAGCGGGCTGGTGCCGATGTCGCCGTAGACGACGCCGGCCGACCCGAGGGCCAGCGCCAGGAACCCGCGCCGGCTAGGCGGCGGGTGGGCCGCCGCCTGGGGAGGCGCGCCGGTGGGGGCCGTGGCGATGGTCATGGCGCGTGCGAGAGTCCTGCAGCCTATCGAAGGCGGCTTGTCGCGCCGCAGGGCATAAAGATCCCATGTGGTTGTGCGGGCCTGGCGGGCGGAAAGCCTTGCGCGGTGCGGATCGAAGGGCCTTCTTGGCTGCGTCGGAACTGCGCGTGGAGGCGCGCCATGAGCCTTTCCAGCGACAATCACGCAGGCCCGCGGCCCCAGCGCCTGCACCGCGCGATCGCCTACGCCCTGTCCCTGGCCATGGTCGCCGCGGCCACGCTCGCGGCGGTGCTGGTGGACCAGGTGCAGGCGGTCCCCAACCTGTCGCTGGTCTTCGTCCTGCCGGTGGTGATCGCAGCGGTGAGCTTCGGCTGGGGACCGGCGCTGGCCGCCGCCGTCGCGGGCCTGCTGGCGTTCAACTTCTTCCTGATCGCCCCACGCTACAGCCTGAATGTCGCGGACCCGTCCAACCTGTGGGCGCTGATCCTGCTGCTGATCGTGGCGGCGATCGTCAGCGCCGTCGCCGCGCAGTCCCGCCGCCGGGCCATGGAAGCCTGGAACGCGGCGGACCAGGCGACGGCGCTGCAGATGCTGGCCCAGGGCCTGGTGGCCGCCAAGGGCGACGCCAGCGCGGCGGAAGCCTGCGTCCAGGCGCTGGCGCGGCTGTTCCAGGCTTCGGCTGTGGTGCTGCTGCAGGGCGAAACGGACCTCGCCATCGCCGCGCGAGCTGGCGGCGGCGGGCTTGGCGCCGCGGACCATGAAGCGGCCGGCTGGGCGCTCGCCGCCCGTACCCCCACCCGCGGCGGGGCCTATCCGGTCGAGGGCGCGGCCTACGACTTCTGGCCCATTGTCACACCGCAACGGCGGCAGGCGGTGATCGGGGTCGCGATCTCGCTGGGCGAAGATGGACGCCCCGCCAACCCCGAGCGTCTCGTGGAGATCGTCGGAGGCTATCTCGCCGTGGCGCTGGACCGCGAGGCCTACGCTGCTCAGGTGCTGGAGAGCCGGGTCGAGGTGGCGAGCGAGCGCCTCAAGGCCGACCTGCTGTCCGCCGTCAGCCACGACCTGAAGACGCCGCTCTCCACGGTGCTGTTCACCCTGCAGAGCCTGCGGAAGTTCGCCAGGACCCACGACGCGAAGTCGCGCGCCGAACTCCTGCAGCTTGCGGAAACCGAGACCGCCAGGCTCTCGGCGATGGTCGGCAACCTGCTGGACATGAACCGCCTCGACGCCGGCGCGGTGGTCGTGAAGACCGCCGCCGTGGCGCCGGCCGAACTCGCCGCGGAGGCGCTGCGCAGCGCGGCGATGGCCCTGGCCGACCGCCAGGTGACGAACGAGGTTGCGGCCGAGGCGCCGCCGCTGATGGTCGACGCCTCGCTGTTCGAGCGCGCGCTGGCCAACGTGTTGGAGAACGCCGCCAAATATGCCCCGGCCGGCTCGGCGATACGGCTGCGCTCCGGCGCCGACGCCGCGACCGGCTGGATCGAGGTCGAGGACCAGGGCCCTGGTTTTCCGGACGCCATCGAGAAGATGTTCGAGAAGTTCTCCCGCGGCGTGGCCGGCGACGGCCGTCCGCCCGGCACCGGCTTGGGGCTGTCGATCGCCCGCGGCTTTCTGGCGGCGCAAGGCGGGGCGGTGGAGGCGCGCAACCTGGCCGACGGCAAGGGCGCGCTCGTGAGGCTGTCGGCGCCCCTGGCCGGCGCCGCGGCGCTCGCCGCGCCCGCATGAGCGAAGCCGCCGATCCCGCCACCGTGCTGATCGTCGAGGACGACGCCAGCCTCAACACCGCGCTCGCCACTACCTTAAAAGCGGCGGGCTTTCGGCCGGTCAGCGCGCGCACCGCGGCCGAGGGCCTGCGCTGGTTCGCCCACTATGCGCCGGACCTGGTGCTGCTCGACCTCGGGCTGCCGGATCGCGACGGGCTGGCGGTGATCGCCGAGATCCGCGCCCGCGGCCAGACGCCCATCGTTGTGCTCTCGGCCCGAGAGGCGGAGGCGACCAAGGTCGAGGCGCTGGACCTTGGCGCCGACGACTATGTGCAAAAGCCGTTTGGCGTGGACGAACTGCTGGCCAGGCTGCGCGCCGGCCTGCGCCATGGCGTGCAGGCGCGGGGCTCCGCGCCCGTCGTTCGGACCGGCGACCTGCAAATCGACCTCGGCGCGCGGCGGGTGAGCAAGGGCTCCTCGCCGCTGAAGCTCTCGCCGAAGGAATACGACCTGCTGGCCGAGCTTGCGGTCAACCTCGGCCGCACGGTCAGCCACAAGGACCTACTGCGCGCTGTCTGGGGCAGCGAGCGGGCCGACATCCAGTACCTGCGGGTCTACGTCGGCCAACTGCGCCAGAAGCTTGGGGAGTCCGATGGCGCGCCGCTACTCATCAACGACGCGGGCGTCGGTTACCGGCTGGCGGCGTTGGAGGTTTGATGGGAGACGCCCCATCCTGCAACGCATGACCGTCCGCTCATTTGCCGACATCGAGCGGGCCGTCTAGGTAGCATGGGAGCCGAGCGGGATTTCTTCCGTTTGCGTACCTCGGGCGGATACGACGATCCTGTAGGCCACCCGAGCCACTCCACCGCCATCTCGTGCGGTCAAAGGTTTGAAGCGCCATTGGCGTGCGGCTTTCAGAAGCGCTTGCAGGTAAGCCGGATCAGCAGCGTTGGAACACAGAGTCCGGGGTGTGGACACGGTTCCGTCTGCCTGGATCGAGAAAACCAAATCCACAATGAAGGTGCTATCGAGGGCGCCGGCCGCGTTTGGGGATTGCCGTGGCAACTCCATTGCGATTGGCCTCGGCGCGGTTGCTTGCCAACCCGGCGGGGGCTGGTCGGTCCCATCATCCAGCGTGGTGCATCTGCCCGCCGGAAACGGCTTTGCTCCGGCGATCAGAGGAAAGCCGATCAAGCCGGCTGCCACGGCCAGAAATAGCGCCCTGTTCATCGGGACCACCTCATCGCTCGCACTGACGATACGCCAACCGGGTTTGGCGCGCATCCAGATTGGCCTCCATCAGCCCCCGCCACGCAACAAGGGCCGCGCTTCGCAGCGCGGCCCTTGGCCTCGAAGGTCGCCCGCGCAAGGCGGCGAAGCACGTTCCGTTGGGGGAGACGTCGTCTCGTCGCTCGGGGAAAGGCGGGCGGCCTGAGTGCTAGTGCTTCAGCGCGTTGCGCGCGGCGTCCTTCAGCGAGCCGACGCCCTTCTGCACCTTGCCGGCCACGCGGTCGGCGGCGCCTTCGGCCGCCATGCGGTCGTTGCCGGTCGCCTTGCCGACGCCTTCCTTGATCGAACCCTTGACGTCCTTGGCCGCGCCCTTGGCTTCGTCCTTGTGCATGGGAGCACTCCTCTTTCTTGTGTCGCAGGCCCGGTTGGCCTTGTCGGCAGGAGTACGCGGCAGCGTCACCTTGGTTCCGGGTGCGCATCACACGAGATCGGGACAGATCGGCGCGCCCGTTGCGCGCGAGGCCCGTCGCGGCTATCTGCACGCCTCAATTCCCAGTCATTCCGATCGAGCGGTGCGGACGCCCCATGGCGCAGCAATATATTTATCAGATGCAGGGCCTGACCAAGGCCTTCCCCGGAGCGCCGAAGAAGACCTTCGAGAACATCTGGCTGTCGTTCTATCCGGACGCCAAGATCGGCGTGGTGGGCGTGAACGGCTCCGGCAAGTCGACGCTCCTGAAGATCATGGCCGGCCTCGACAAGGAGTTCTCCGGCGAGGCCTGGGCGGCTGAGGGCGTGAAGCGCGGCTACCTGGAGCAGGAGCCGCAGCTCGACGAAAAGCTCGACGTCTGGGGCAACGTCATCGCCTGGTGCGAGGAGAAGAAGCTTTTCGACGAATACAACGCCATCGCCGCCAAGCTGGGCGAGGAATATACCGATGAGTTGATGGAGGAGATGACCGCCCTCCAGGAGAAGCTCGACGCCGGCGACCTCTGGGACATCGACAGCCGCATCGAGATGGCCATGGATGCGCTCCGCTGCCCGCCCAACGACTGGCCGGTCGACAAGCTGTCGGGCGGCGAGCGCCGCCGCGTGGCGCTGGCCCGCCTGCTGCTCTCCAAGCCTGACATGCTGCTGCTCGACGAGCCCACCAACCACCTGGACGCCGAGAGCGTCTCGTGGCTGCAGCATCACCTGGAGAACTTCCCCGGCTGCATCATCCTGGTCACGCACGACCGCTACTTCCTGGACCAGGTGACCAAGTGGACGCTGGAGCTCGATCGCGGCAAGGGCATCCCCTACGAGGGCGCCTACTCGTCCTGGCTCGAGCAGAAGACCAAGCGGGTCGCGCAGGAAGAGCGTGAGGAGGCCGGCAAGAAGCGTGCGATCGATCGCGAGCTGGCCTGGGTCCGTTCCTCGCCGAGCGCGCGGCGTTCGAAATCGAAGGCGCGCCTGGCCGCCTTCCATGACCTGCAGAACGAAGCCGAGAACGCCAAGCAGACCTTCGCCCAGATCCAGATCCCGCCCGGCCCGCGCCTCGGCCAGCAGGTGATCGAGGTCACCGGCCTGGAGAAGGAATATGGCGACAAGCTGCTGTTCAAGGACCTGACCTTCAAGCTGCCGCCCGGCGGGATCGTCGGCGTGATCGGGCCGAACGGCGCCGGCAAGTCGACGCTGTTCAAGATCATCACCGGCCAGGAGACGCCGGACAACGGGTCGGTGAAGCTGGGCGAGACGGTGAAGCTCGCCTACGTGGACCAGAGCCGCGACACCTTGAACCCCAGCAAGAACGTCTGGGAGGAAATCTCCGGCGGGCTCGACATCATGAAGGTCGGCGGCCGCGAAATCCCCAGCCGGGCCTATGTGGGCTCGTTCAACTTCAAGGGCGCGGACCAGCAGAAGAAGGTCGGCCTGCTCTCAGGCGGAGAACGCAACCGCGTCCACCTGGCCAAGACCCTCGCCGCCGGCGGCAACGTCATCCTGCTCGACGAGCCGACCAACGACCTCGACGTGGAAACCCTGGGCGCGCTGGAGTCGGCCCTGGAGGACTTCCCCGGCTGCGCGGTGGTGATCAGCCACGACCGCTTCTTCCTTGACCGCCTGGCGACCCACATCCTGGCCTTCGAGGGGGACAGCCAGGTCGACTGGTTCGAGGGCAACTTCGAAGCCTACGAAGAGGACAAGAAGCGCCGCCTGGGCGCCGACAGCCTGATCCCCCACCGCATCAAGTTCCAGAAGTTCACGCGGTAGAAAAGATAGCCGCCTCCCGCCTGCGACCTGACGGGAGGCGCCGGACAGCTACTTCGGCGGCGTGCTGCTGGGCGGGGTGGCGGGCGTTGTCGCCGGGGGGTTGACCTGCCCGGTCGAGTTCGCGCCGGCGTCGACCGGCGGCGTGGCCGGCAACGAGGTCGCCGGGTTCGTGCTGGCGCCCGTCGATGGGCTGTTCGTGCTGGCCGAGGTGTCCGATGAGGTGCTGGGCGTCGCATCGGGCGTCGAGCGGACGTCCGAACCGGCGCTCGTCGTCGCCGACGTGTTGGCCGCCGTGCCGGTTTCGGCCTGGGCGGCCGACCACCAGTCCTTGTTCGCCCGCTGCTTCGGAGACGCCTTCAGGTAGGCGGTGAGCTCAGTGTAGGGAATGGGCTGCTTGGGCCCCATGACGGTGGCGGAGTGCCTCGGCGCGGCGAGCGCGGCGCCGGCCGAAATCGCAACAGCGGCCGCTCCAGCGGCCAGCAGGACGGTCTTCATGGAAGTCTTCCTCGTGACAAACGCCGTCGAAGCGGCGCCGCCCCAACCATCGAGGGCCGCCTAAGGTTGCGCTTCCTCGGCGATCGGCATTTCTCTCACCGAGCGCAGTGACGACAGCGCGCCGAGCAGCGGGCCGACGAGCAGGCCGCCGATCGCGATGAGCAGGGCTTCCCGCAGGCCCAGGGCCGCGCCGAGCGCGCCGCCGACCAGCGCGCCGGCCACGGCCGCGCCGCCGCCCACCGCGCGGAATGTCGCCCCGACGCGGCCGAGGGTGTTCAGCGGCAGGATGCTCTGCCGCAGGCTGACCGCCAGGATCAGCGGCACGACCCCGAACGCGTCGCCCAGGACCTGGGACACCACCAGGGCCGTCATGCCGCCGACAGGGTTCGCCGGCGCCAGCACGACGATCATCGTACCGAGCGCAGAGAGCGCGCCGGAGAGGCAGATGGCCGGCCCGACACCGAGCCGGCGCGCCATGAGCTGGGCGATCGCCGAGCCGGCCAGGGCGCCGAAGCCGCCGGCGGCGATCCCGAGGCCCAGAAGCGCCGGGCTGAGGCCGAGGCCCCGAAGCACGAAGGCGATGTAGAGCGCGCTGAAGAAGCCGCCGAACAGGCCGCCGACGCCGGTCATGACCAGCAGGACGCGCACCAGCGGTTGGCCCCAGGACAGGCGCGCGCCGGTGACGACGCCATCGACCCAGCCGCGGCGGCGCATGGCGTTGGGGAGCGGCGGCTCCGGCGTGCGGATGCGGGCGAGCAGCGACGCCGAGACGACATAGGTCGCCGCATTGACCGCCACGGCGATCGGCGCGGTCAGCCACTGGAAGAGCACCCCCGCCAGGGCCGGGCCGCCCATCTCGGCCACCGACTCTGTGGCGCTGATCTTGGCGTTCGCGTCGGTGATCAGGCTCCGCCCGACGAGGCCCGGCAGATAGGCGTGGTCGGCGATGTCGAACAGCACGCTGGCGGCCGCCACCAGGCCCGCGGCCGCATAGACCTGCAGCATGTTGAGCAGGCCGAGCCAGGCTGCGATCGGCAGGACGACGAGGATCAGCGCGCGGAGAAGGTCCATGGCGATCAGGATCGGCCGGCGCGCGGCGTGGTCGACGAAATCTCCGGCCGCGAGCCCGACCACCAGCGCCGACCCGCTGGCCAGCGCCGCCAGCACCCCGAGCTGGCCCGGCGTGGCGGCGAGCCCCATCACGGCCATCATCGGCAGGCCTTCGCGGGTGATCCGCGCGCCGAAGTCGGAGACGGTCTGGGCGCCCCAGAGGCGCAGGAAGTCGCTCTGGCGCCAGAGCGGGCTTTTGGTTTTCATGGGATCGGCTTCGGCAGCTTGCGCGCGGCCACACGGCCGCAGGGCTTCCCGCCGCTTCAGGCGACAGGCAGGGACTGGGCGAGCGCGTATTTTTAGGCCGCCGCGCGGCTCGCCGGGCGGGGCTTGTGCCGAACGGCGTTCTTCAAGTCAAGCTCTGGTTGCCGGATCGCCTCGGCTATAGAGGCCGATCTGAGGATGAAAGGGAGCCGATGGCCGAGCCGCTGACGCTGATCGTCGTACCGTTCCTGGCGGTTCTGGAGCCGGCGTTCGCCAGGGGCGGGCTGACGACCGCGCGGGCGTGGGAGCTGACCGAAGAGCAGCGGCCGCAGGTGCGGGCGATCGTGCATGCGGGCGAGGCGGTGCTGGCGCCGGACGATCTGGCCGCCCTGCCGAACCTCGGGCTAATCGCCTGCGTCAGCGTGGGCTACGACGGCGTCGACGTGGACTGGTGCCGGGCGCGCGGGATCG
>Ga0207705_10000939_pt1 | contig 23808 bp, 19 predicted proteins | sample KBSC13metaG_FD_184314 | JGI IMG/M metagenome (GOLD analysis project Ga0207705, IMG submission 184314) | Corn rhizosphere microbial communities from Kellogg Biological Station, Michigan, USA - KBS C1-3 metaG (SPAdes) (version 2) | ecosystem: Host-associated > Plants > Roots > Rhizosphere > Soil ... | reverse complement strand
CTGCCGACCCGGTTGCTGGTGACCGCGGACGGCACGGCACGGATGGCGGAGAAGGCGTTCCGCACGTCGATCTCGACGTTCAAGGTCGGCTCCTTGACGGTGCACGCGAACACTGCTGCTGCGTTCGTGCCGCGCGCACTGCAGGGCGTCGTACAGTCCGTGATCGGCCTGAACGACCTGCCGCTGCCGACTCCGCACCCGGCAGCAAAGGCCCGGACGCAGGCCGCCGGTTCGCCCGACCCGTTCATCGAGCTGTCACCGAAGCTGTTCCAGAACACGTACGACGCGAAGGGCACACCAACCGGCGCCAAGACGCCCATCGCCATCTTCACGCAGGGCAACGTCTCGCGGGTGATCAAAGACCTGCGGGTGGCGGAGGCCAAGAACCACCTTCCCGTCGTGTCGGTGACGCAGATCAACGTGGGGCCGCAGAGCAACGACACATCCGGCCTCGACGAGTTCGACATGGACACGCAGGTGTCGACCGCGATGGCGACGACGGTGAAACACCTCTACCTGTACAACGTCGCTTCGCTCATCGACTCGAACATCGTCGCGGCCTTCGGCACATTCGCTGCGCAGCACAAGGCCGTCGCGATGTCGGCGAGCATCGGTGGCTGTGACCTCAACCCCTACCTCGACGGCTCGATGGTCGCTACCGACGTCATCCTGCAGGAGGCGGCGATGCAGGGCCAGACGCTGTTCGCCTCCTCCGGCGACAACGGAGAGGGCTGCGCCTACCTCGCCGCCACCGGCGTGCCGAGCTCGTTCCCCGGAACGAACTGGCCGGCGTCCGGCGAGTACACGACTGCGGTCGGAGGCACCAGCCTCCTCACCGATGCTTCCGGCAACCGTGTGCAGGAGATTGCCTGGGTGGGCAGCGGCGGCGGCACCAGCGAGGTGGAGAACCCCGGCTGGTGGCAGGCGAACAGCAACCCCTTGCAGGACGCGGAGTTCGTCACCGGCGGGCGTGCCGTGCCCGACATCTCGCTGGATGCCGACCCCAACTTCTTCACCGCCGCAGCCGTCTACGTCGACGGCCAGGTCGCCGGTGTCGGCGGCACCAGCCTCTCGTCACCGCTCATGCTCGGCGCATGGGCGCGGCTGCAGTCGGCGCACGGCAACCGGCTCGGGCTGGCGTCGATCGCCCTCTACCGGCTTTACAACAAGGTCAACCCTGGCACTGACCTGCAGGCGGCTTCCGGTGGCACGGTGCCGGTGCCCGAGACGCTGCCCGCGCCCAACCCGGCGCCGGTGAAGGGCTTCACCGACATCACCGTCGGCAGCAACGGCTTGTGGGAGGCGACACCCGGCTACGACGAGGTCACCGGCCTCGGCGCTCCGGATCTCGCCGCACTCAGCAAGGCGCTGCGCTAGGAGCTAGTCGTTCATCGGGAATGACAAGCTGATGGTCCCGCGCAAGTCGAGGAAGGCGGCAGCCGGAGTGCGCGTGTAGCGCAACACCGGCTGCTGACACCCCGGGCACCGTGCCACGGTGCCCGGGGCTTGCGTATACAGCTGCAGCTGCGCGAGGAGCGACCGGCGACCGCAGCCGACGCAGGTAGTGGTTGCCTGCGTGACGTCGACCGCGAACACCTCCGTCAGCGGACCGGCGAGCGCGTTGCCGTCGACATACATCTGCTCATCCATGCTCTGCTCATTCATTTCGGGCTCCGCTCGGTCCGAAGCGCTCGGTCCGGATGTGGCGATCGAGATAGCCGAGGTCGACGAGCAGGCGGCTCACGGCTTCGACGAATCCGGTCGGCCCGCGGACATAGACGCGGGTGTCGGCGTCGACAGCGGGACCGATGTCGTCTGCGGTGAGTCGGTGCGGCGGCCTCGACCACCCCTCTGGTGCTGTCCGCGTATAGACGATGGTCACGTCGACGCTGTCATCACTGCGGTGGACGTCGCCCGCGTAGTAGATGTCGTCGGGCGTGCGAACCGAATACAACAACCGTATGCGGTTGCCGGTCGCGGCGGCGCGGCGTGCACGCACCATCGCCATCAGCGGCACGACGCCGGAGCCGCCGCCGATGAGCACCACCGGCTGACGGTCGTCCGGTGTCCAAACGAACCAGCCGCCCACCGGGCCACGCAGCTCGAGCGGGGTGCCGACCGCGAAGTCGCGTACCAGGAACGATGACACTTCTCCGTCGGGTAGCAGCTGCACGGTCAGCTCGATGCGTCCTGCCGCCGGTGCTGACGCGATGGAGTAGCTGCGCTGGGCCGAGTAGCCGTCGTCAGCGGTCAGGCGTACGTCGACATGCTGGCCGGCCAGGTGTCCGGCCCAGCCCTCGACGTCGAGAACGAGCGTGCGGGCGGTCGGCGTCTCGTCACGTGTGTCGGCCAGATACGCGGCCCGCCACGGCAGCGGGCCGGTCAGTCGCCGGCGTACCGCTGTTCGCGCCATGGGTCGCCGTAGTCGTGGTAGCCGAGGGACTCCCAGAATCCGGGCTCGTTCTCGGTCAGCAGCCGGATGCCCCGCACCCACTTGGCGGACTTCCACAAGTACAGGTGCGGCACGAGCAGCCGTGCCGGACCGCCGTGTTCGGGCATGAGGTCCCGGCCGTCATAGCGGAAGGCGATCCACGACTTCCCGTCGAGCAGATCAGCCAGCGGAAGGTTCGTCGTGTAGCCGCCGTAGCTGAGGACGAGCGCATAGCGAGCGCTCGTCTCGACATCTCCCAGCAGCACATCGAGGGAGACGCCTTCCCAGTGTGTGTCCAGCTTGGACCACTTGGTGACGCAGTGGATGTCGGCGACAGGTCTCGCGTGGGGCAGGTCGAGCAGCTGCGGCCAGGACCATGCGTGCTCGGCGCCGGTCTCGGTTATGACCGTGAAGCGCCATTGGTCCAGTCCTACGTGTGGGGTCGGACCGGCAGACAGAACTGGAAAGTCGTCGACCAGATATTGACCGGGCGGCAACCGGTCGGACTGTGCCCTGTGTCTGCCGCGAAAGCCCGGAGTAACGATCGGCATGCCTGCACCTTTCGCCTGCCGATCGGGCGTTGTCCACCCGGGTGTCGCGTTGCAGTCAGGCAATCACGCAACGCAGCCGATGCAATGAGAATGACCGGTGCCGAGGAGCTGTTGCTGGTCCGCTGCCGCGCACTTCTCTACCCAGGCGAGCGGACACTGTGGTCGCCGGTGCTGCGTCGCCAGTTGTTCGCACGCGGCTCGCCGTTGCACCGGATCGAGAGCCGATGCGGGATCGCTGCGGCCGTCGTCACCCTGGCCGGTGCCCTGTGGCTGGTGGTCGGCGTCGCCTCGACTCTCGTCGGTGTGCTGGCCGCAGCCGCCGCGCCGCCCACGGCCTTGCCGACGATCGCGTGGGCGTTCGCCGCGCTGTGCGCGGTCGTCGCCTTCGAGCGCGGTGTTCAAGCCATCCGCTACACCGGCTGGCACGCCGAGGGGTCGTGACCGGCCGGGTGGAACGCTGGTCTCGTGCACCCACTGTTTTCGAGCCTGCAGATCACCACGCCCGTGCTCGCCGCGCCGATGTCAGGTGGCCCGACGACGCCTGCCATGGTGATCGCTGCCGCGACCGCCGGCGGCCTCGGATTCGTCCCCGCGGGCTACAAGTCGCCTGAGCAGTTCGGGGCCGACCTGCGCGAGGTTCGCGCTGCGACGCCCGCCTTCGGCGCAAACCTGTTCGCGCCGAATCCGGTCCCCGTCGACCCGGAAGCGTTCCGAAACTATGCGAAGGCAATCCAGCCGGTCGCGGATCGCTACCAGCTCGATCTGGGTGCCGTCGAGCCCTTCGAGGACGACGACCGCTGGCAGGACAAGGTCGACCTGCTCCTCGCCGAGCCGGTGCCGGTCGTCAGCTTCACTTTCGGCTTGCCGGACCGCAGCGTCATCGACGCCTTGCGCCGCGCCGGCTCGATCACGATGCAGACGGTGACCAGCGACGACGAGGCGGTGCTCGCTGAGGAAGCCGGCGTCGATGCCCTCGGTGTGCAGTCCGCCGATGCCGGCGGGCACTGGGGCACGCTCACGCCTCATCGCCCACCGGGCCGGCTGCCGTTGCCGGACCTGGTCGCGGCCGTGCGCCGTCGTACACGCCTGCCGTTGATCGCGGCCGGGGGGCTCGCGACCTCAGCCGACATCGCCGAGGTTCTCCGGTCCGGCGCCGATGCCGTCATGGTCGGCACAGTGCTGCTCCGCGCGGACGAGAGCGGCGCGTCGCAGACTCACCAAGCGGCGTTGGCGGACGGCGCCCGCGGCCGGCCGGTGCAGACGCGGGCCTTCACCGGGCGACCGGCGCGTGGGCTGCCGAACGAGTTCATCGCGCGCTACGACGCCGTGGCGCCGCTCGGCTATCCGGCCGTCCATCACCTGACCAGCCCGTTGCGGAAGGCGGCAGCCGCCGCCGGCGACCCGGAGCCGGTCAACCTCTGGGCGGGCACCGGCTATGCCGAGGCGACTGCGGAGCCGGCCGCGACGATCCTGCGGCGGCTGGCCACCTCGCTGTGAGGCCGCGACTTGCGCCAGGATGCGAGAGGGACATGATTCGGAGGCATGTCCCCGCGTGCGCTTCAGATCGACGACCTTTACCGCATCCCTGCTCTGTCCGAGCCCGCGTTGTCACCGGACGGCGCCTGGGTGGCCTACGTCGTCACCACAGCCGACCGCGACAGTGACGGCTACCGCTCGCAGATCTGGCGGGTCGGCACCACGGGCGACGCGACACCGCAACCGTGGACCGACGGTCCGCATGACGGTGCGCCGCGCTGGTCTCCCGACGGGGCGACGCTGGCGTTTGTCGCTGCCGCGGACAACGACGTGGCGCAGCTTTTCGTCAAGCCCGCCGATGGCGGTGCCAGGCGCCAGGTGACGTCTCTGGCCGGCGGTGCCGGCGACCCCGAGTGGTCGCCGGACGGCACGCGTGTCGCGGTCGTCTCGCGAGTCCGAGTCGACGATGGAGACCAGCGCGACGACAACGCGCCGGTCGTGCTCGATCGGCTGGGCTACAAGTACGACGGGGCAGGCCTGATCGGCGACATGCGGATGCACTTGTTCGTCGTCGACGTCGAGTCCGGCGAAACCGTGCAAGTGACGTCCGGCGACTTCAGCGTCGCCAACCACCGCTGGTCACCCGATGGGAGCAGCATCGCCTACTCAGCGCCGGCGACGGCGGACAGCGACGTGACCGGGACGAGCGCCGTGTTCGTCGTCGCGTCGTCCGGTGGCGAGCCGCGGCGGATCACACCCGCGGAGGCGACGCTGGCTGCGCCGACCTGGTGGCCGGATGGCACCGAGTTGCTCGTCGCGGGACGCGAGCGACTTGAAGCCGGGCACACCCGCCTTTTCGTCGTACCCGAAAGCGGTGGCACGCCGAAGCCGGTTGCGGTGCTTGACCGCAACGTCATGCTCGGGGCGCCGGCCTATCCCGGTGCCCGGCCGGTCGTGCTCGATGACGGCACCATCCTGTTCGCCGCCCGCGACCGAGGATGCACTCATGTGTTCGGCGCCGCCGGCGACGGACCGCCGGACAAGCGCGTCGGTGGCGACGACCGTGCGGTGTCGGGGTTGTCGGTGTCGGCCGGAACCATGGCCTACGTGGTGGCCGATCCGACGTCGTGCGGCGAGATCGCCGTCAACGACATCGCCGGCTCGAACGAGCGCGTCCTCACGTCGCACTGCCAGAACGCCTTGCCCGACGTCGAGTTGCCGACCCCGCGGGCGTGCACCTTCACGGCGCCGGACGGCACCGAAGTGCATGGTTGGGTCCTTCGCGGCAACGACTCGTCGGAGCCCACGCCGCTGCTGCTCGACATTCACGGAGGGCCGCACAACGCATGGAGCCCGATCTTCGACGGAGTTCACCTCTATCACCACGAGCTGGTCGCACGCGGCTGGACCGTGCTCATCCTCAACCCGCGGGCCAGCGACGGCTATGGCGAGGAGTTCTACCGTGGCACGCTCGGGGCGTGGGGACTTGCGGACGAACACGACTTCCTTGTCGCCGTCGACGCCCTCGTCGAGGAGGGCTCGGTGGACCCGACGCAGGTCGTCGTCACCGGCAACAGCTACGGCGGGTTCATGACCTGCTGGCTCTCGGCGCGGCACCCAACGCGTTGGGCCGCGGCGATCCCCGGTGGAGTCGTCTCGAACCTCGTGTCACTCGCAGGCACCTCTGACCTCGGCCGGCTGATGGCTCGCGTGGAGCTGGCCGGGCAGCCCTGGGCCGAGGCAGACCGCTATGCCGAGGGCTCGCCGATCAGCTATGTCGACGGCGTGACCGCGCCCACGCTCGTCATCCAGGGCGAGCGCGACGACCGCTGTCCGGTGGGGCAGGCGGAGGAGTGGTTCACCGCGCTTCGGCTGCGCAAGGTTCCCGCCGAGCTGGTGCGCTATCCCGGGGGCAGCCACCTGTTCATCGTCAACGGCAGGCCGTCGCACCGTGCCGACTGGTGTCGTCGTGTCGTCGACTGGGCCGCCCGCCACACCGGCGGCTAGTCCGACGAGTCGCTATCCGAGGTGGGAGCGAACACCCGCAGCCAGTTCTCACCCAGCACCTTGCGGATGTCCTGGTCCGGCCAACCCCGCGCGAGCAGTGCCTCCGTGACCAGCGGCAGTCCCGCCGGCCCCTCGAGCCCCGGGATGCACGTCGCCATGCTCATCCCGTCGAAGTCGGTGCTGACCGCGGGCGGGTAGAGCTGCTCGCACACCTCTTGCATGAAGTCGGGCCCCATGCCGACGTGGTCGATGCCTGCGACAGACGCGACGTGCTCGATGTGGTCGACGAGGCGGTCCATCGTCGGTTGTGCGGGATCGACGAACCCGAAGAAGAAGTTGACGCCGACGACGCCGCCCGATGCGGCGATGCCCTTCAGCCGCTCGTCGGTCAGGTTGCGGTGGTGGGCGCGCACGCTGAACGCCGACGAGTGACTCGCGACCACTGGCCGGGTGGCGAGTTCGAGGATGTGGTCGGTGCAGCCTGCGGAGAGGTGTGACACGTCGACGACAACGTGCAGTTCTTCCAGCAACCGCAACGCGTCGATGCCGGCCGCGGTCAGCCGGCTGCCGGCTGCGTCCTCGGCGGACCCGTCCGCGAGCGCTGTCCGCCCGAAGTGTGTGAACGACGCCATCCGTACGCCGAGTCGCGCCATCGTGTGCAGCAGTGCAACATCGGTGCCGATCGCCTCGCATCCTTCGAGCGCCAGGATCAGTGCGATCCGACCGCTGTCCAGCGCGGCATCGATCTCGGTGCCGGTGCGGCAGATCGCGACGTGCTGCGCGTTGCCTTCTGCCAGCCGGTGTCCGGCCTCCAGCATCCGCAACGTCTGCCGCAGCGCACCTTCGGGACGGAAGTCGTCATCGATGAAGACCGGCAGGACCTGTACGTCGACACCGCCGGCACGCAGCTGTGGCAGCCACTGGTCGCGGAAGTAGCCCGCCTGGTCCTCCGGAGGGCGTCGCGACACCAGCATCAGCAGGTCGTTGTGCGTGTCGACGACGACGGCGTCGGTGTGCAGGCTCTCTACGCGCTCATCGGGCATGGCCGACAGGGTGACACATCGCCTCAGCCCATGACGGAGAAGCTGCTGTCGGGGTTGACGGCGCGCAGCCGGGAGTAGTGGCCGAGGTTGACGTTCAGGTTGGTCACCGGCGTCGTCCAGGTCACCGGTTCACGGTCGTGGTCGTGTCCGCTCTCGCAGGACTCGATGAGATGACGCATGAGCTGGCCGACAACCGGCGCGTTCTTGAACTGGTTTCCCGACGTACCGATCGCGACGTAATAGCCGTCGAGCGATGTGCGGTCGTAGACAGGGATCCAGTCGTCGCTCACGTCGTAGACACCGACGATGCCGCGTGGACGCGGGGGCACGGCAAGCTCTGGCATCCGGCGCGCGACGCGGGTGACCTGCGCTTCGTACGACGCGCGAGTCGGCGCGGGGTCGTAGCGCTCGGGGTCGTCGAGCCACACCAGCGGGTCGCACTCCGGCTCCTGGCCGCCGATCAGCAGGCTGCCACCGGGCTGCCAGCGGAAGTAGGTGCCGAGGTCGCCGTCCGCCACCATCGGCAGGGTCTCGATGTCGCCGGGCGCCTCCGGCGGCCCGATGTGGTGCACCTCCTGGCGCAGCGGCCGCGTGCCGACGCGGAACTCGTCGTGCACCCCGGCGAGCGCGTTGACCATTCCGGAATGTGGTCCGGCGGCGTTGACCACCAGCGGTGTCGACACCGACATGCCGTCGGACAGCGTCACGTCGGTGACAGCGCCGCCGTGCGTGGCCAGCGATGCAACGGCAACGTTGAACCGCGACTGCGCCCCGCTGACCTCGGCTGCATGCAAGAGGTTGTGCGCGGCGAGCTGGGGGTCGGTGACGAAGCCGCCTTCGGGTGTCCAGAAGCCGCCGATCCGGCCGTCGGGATCTGCCCAGAACGCGTCGTCGGCCGGAGCCTTCGGCGGGAAGTAGCGGCCGACGTCGAGCGTCGGGAACTGTGCCTGCAGCTGCTCCGGTGACAGTTGCTCGAACGGGATTCCGACCTCGCGGTAGAGCTCGGCGACGCGATCCGCGTGGAAGCCGGGGAAGTCCAGCACCAGCACACCGGTGCGGACGTAGCGCGCGAGCCCGGTCGGGTCCGTGGTTCCGAGGTGTTCGGCCCATCGCTCCCAACCGTGCTTCGCCTCCCACGAGACGGCGACCCCTTCCCAGGTCGAGTAGTGGAAACGCACGCACGCCGACGAGGCGCTGGTGGAGCCGGTGCCGGCGCCCGGTCCCTTGTCGACGACAAGGACACGACGGCCTGCGCGTGCCAGTTCGAGCGCGATCGAGCTGCCGATGACGCCGGCGCCGATGATGACGGCGTCCGCCGTGCTCTCACCCATCGCACCTTGTTTTAGCAGTGATCTTCGCGCCGGTGACGACCTTTACGGCGTGTCTCTCCGAAAAGCGGTCGTGGCCGCGAAGATCAGCGGTAGGCGATCAGGTAGCCGCTCGCCGTTACCGGTCCCGTGCCGGCGGCTTCGTTGGCGTCGCCGGACGCCGTCGCCACCACCATGCCGTCCGCGATCGCGACACCGGAGGAGGTGAGGCCGCCGACCGGAGCGCCTGCGTCGGCGGACATCGGCTCCTTGACCAGCGGTGTGCCGTCCGATGCCGACCAGGCGTCGAGGAAGCCGTTGCCGTCCACGGTGTAGACGACGCCGTCGGCGGTCGAGATCGCCTGGTAGTGCGCGCCGTCCGCCACCGGCGTCGCCCACTGTGCGGTGCCGGTGGTCGGGTCCAGGGCCCACAGCATCCCGCCGGGCGTGCCGATGACGTAGATCGCTCGTCCGTCGTACGCCGTCGAGGCTGCGTTGCAGGCGGCGCAGGAGCCGCCGACGAGCGTCTGCCACGCGGCGGTCATGTCGGCGCTGTGTGCCGCGTGGTAGAGGCCGGACTTCTGCAGATCGCCGACGACCAAGCCGCCGTGCCCGTCGGGGAACAGGTTGGGCGAGGCACCGAAGTCAAGGTCGAGTTGGCCGCACGCAGGGTCGTCGAGCGGCCACGTCATTCCGGTGTCGCTGGCGGAGCAGACCGGCGTCTGAGACGCCGCCTGGAGCGCGTCGCTGTATTGATCGACCTCGCCCTGGTGCACTCCGACGATCTGGCCGAACGTCGAGCGGGCGCGGTCGACGTCGATCTTGAGGATGGCGTCGGTCGTTGCGGCCTGCTCGGTCTTGGAGAAGGGGTTTCCGGCACCGACGTAGGCATAGCCGGCGTTGTCGAAAGCGGCGGTCGACCAGATGCCGCCGCCGGCGTAGCCCTTCGCCTGGTCGGCCGGTGAGACCGTCGGCACGTTGACGAGGATCGCGCCGGTCATCGCGTCGAGCAACGCGACCCCGCCCTGCCCGCCGTCCTCGCCCTCGGGCGGCGAGTAGCCGAAGACCAGGACGCCGTTGTGCACCGCCGGGGACGCGTTCGTGTAGTCGCCGGAACCGGTCGAGACCGGCCCGCTCTTCCACTGCAGTGCCCCCGTCTGCGCGTCGAGCGAGGCGGCGTACGGGCCGCCGGCCTGCGACACCAGAACGATCACCTGGTCGTCGACGACGGCGGCCGACCCAGGGATGTCGCCGCCGAGCGACGAAGACGAGACCGGCAGCGTCGCCTGCCAGACCTGTCGACCCGTGCGCATGTCCACCGCGTAGACCTTGCCGGTGGTGGTCGTGACATAGGCGCAGTTGTGGGCGACAACCGGCGGGCCCTCGATCCCGCCGTCCGTGGTGAACGACCACGCTTTCGCGAGCCCGGCCACGGTTGCCGGGGCGATCGTCTTCTCCGCGGACTGATTGCGCGAGTTGCTCGCGTCGTGGCCGTACGACGGCCACGCTCCGCCCGCGTCGCGGCCGGTGCACGGTGGCGAGGTGGGTGACGACGCGGGCATAGCCGCGATCGCCGGAATGAGGCCGCCACCCAGTAGGACGGCGGCAGCGATCGTGGGGATGAGTCGTTTCGGCATGGGCACCTCCGCAAGCGCACTGCTCAGGCGCGCAGTTGCCCCGTTTTGCGCCGAGTTGGAGCAGAAGATAACAGTCGGCCTGCCGCACAGGAAATTGGGCTGCACAGGGAAATGGGAGGGACTTCTCAGCCGCGCGTCATCTGTGGTTGGCAGGCTTCAGCTATCTGGTCCAGAAGTGGTGACTCATGAGCTTTTCCGCGGCCGGGCGGCTGTGGTTCCTGGTGCTGCCCGCGCTCGTGCTCGCGGCGTACGTCGTGCAGCAGGTCGTCAGGCGTCGTGTCACCTCGCGCTTCGTCGAGGATCCCCTGGTCCCCTCCCTGCTGCCGTCGCGCTTGGGCTGGCAGCGGCACCTCTCGGTCGTCGTACTCGCCCTGACGATCGCCACGCTTGCGATCGGCTTCGCGGGTCCACGCACCGTCACGCGGGCGCCGCGCACGGCCGGCATCGTCGTCGTGGCGATCGACACGTCGGCGTCCATGGCGTCGAAAGATGTGTCACCCACTCGGTTGAAGGCGGCCCAGCGTGAGGCCAGCGCATTCGTGACCGGCCTGCCCTCGGTGATCCGCGCCGGACTGGTGACCTTCGGGACCGTTCCCAACCTGGTCGTGGCGCCGACCGTCGACCGCGTCACTCTGCAGGCCGCCATCCAGCAACTGCAGCCGGCCCACGCCACCGCGACGGCCGGCGCGATCGACCTGTCGCTGCAGGCGGTCAAGGCGGCGCGCGCCGCGCTCGGGCCGAAGGTGCCCGCAACGATCGTGCTGTTGAGCGACGGTCGCCCCTCCATCGGGTTCAACGGGCAGTCACCCCTGGATGCAGCCGACTCGGAGGCACGAGCGGCGAAGTCTGCTGCGGTCCCGATCGACACCATCGCTGTCGGCACGTCGGGTGGGGCGGACACCATGGCGAGACTCGCGACCGAGAGCGGAGGTCGCACATTTACGGCTAGGAACTCCGCGCAACTGCACGCCGTCTATCGCAACCTGGGCCACACCATCGGCTTTCGGACAGTCGCGCACGACTGGACGGCCTGGCTCACCGGGGTTGCGCTCGGCCTGGGAGTGGTTGCCGCCGCGATCGCATTGATGTCGAGCCGCCGCCTGGCCTAGGTTTCCGAGCGACGAGTCCGGCGCGGTTAATCCAACGCGGGTGATGACCCTCGGCTGCCCTGCGAGTGACCGTCCTGCGGTGAGCCGCCCTGTCACGTCTCTGGCGACCGGTCACGGACATATGAATGAAGCGGAGTTCCGCGCTCTCTATGACTGGCTGCGATCGGAAACTCCACGACCAGCGACCGATCGGCGCGGCGCGCTCCGCAACATCACGCCGGACGCCGTGCTCGCCGCAACCCGAACGGTTCGTGCGGGGACCGCGGTCAGCCTTGCGGCCCCGGTAGAAACTGTTACCAGGGCAGACAATCCGACGCCGTGCGAACACGAGATGCTCGGCACGGTCGGTGACGACGTCGAGGACGAGGGACTGCACTTCGCCACGGACCAGTTGACGCTCCACGTTCATGGCAATGCCGACACACACATCGACGCGCTGTGCCACGTGATGTACGACGGCCGGTTGTACAACGACGTACCGGTGGGTGCCGTCACCTCTGACGGCGCGGTTGAGCTGTCGATCGACGTGGCCCGGGACGGCATCGTCGGGAGAGGTGTGCTGCTCGACATTCCGAGGTTGCGCGGCGAGGCATGGGTCGAACCCGGTGACGTCGTGACCTACGACGAGCTTGTTGCCTGCGAGCGGGCACAACACATGGCGGTGGGACCCGGTGACATCATGCTTGTCCGGCTCGGTCATCGCAGCCGCCGCACCGCGGTCGGGGCTTGGGACGTAGCTAGCTCGCGCGCAGGTTTAGACCCGCGCGCGCTCGTCTTCGCGGCCGAGCGCAAGGTTGCGGCTCTCGGCTGCGACAGCAACAGCGACGCGGCCCCGAGCGTGACCGCGGCCGTGGAGTTCCCGGTGCACGTGCTGGCCATCAACGCGATGGGACTGCAGATGCTCGACTACCTGCAGTTGGAGGCGCTCGCCGGCAGCTGCGCAGAGCGCGGCGACTGGACGTTCCTGTGCGTCATCGCGCCGCTGCGGATGCCCACGGCGACCGGCTCGCCGGTCAACCCGATCGCGATTCTGTGATCGCCGCCGCGCCCTAGCATGCCAAGCCGAGCGTTCGAACCACGACTGCTGACGGCTGCCCGGGCCGGGCGCGCTTATCTCGGCATGACGCTCGTACTCGCCGTTGGCGTCACGGTCCTCGTGCTCATGCAGGCGACGCTGATCGCCTCCGTCATCGCGAGGGCAACCGCTGGTGCGTCGTACGCCGCTTTGAGGGCCACACTCCTCGCGTTGCTGGCGGTGGTCGCGGCTCGCGGCGCGTTGGTCTACGGCAGCGAGGTCACCGCGCTGCGCGCAGCAGCGACGATCAAGTCCGGGCTGCGTCGAAGGGTTGTCGCTCAGGCGCTCGCACTCGGACCGGCGTGGTTGTCGGGGCAGCGCGTCGGAGAGCTGACGACATTGACGACCCGGGGCCTTGACGCGTTGGACCCCTACTTTGCGCGCTACCTGCCGCAGGTCTTTCTCGCTGTGCTGCTTCCGCTCATGGTCGTGTCGCGCGTGGCATGGGCCGACTGGCCATCGGCGGTGGTCATTGCCGTCACGTTGCCGCTGATCCCGCTGTTCATGGTCCTGGTTGGTGCGCGGGCAGGAGACCGCACCGAACGGCAGTGGCGACTGCTCGCCAGACTGGGCGGGCACTTCCTTGACGTCGTCGGCGGGCTGCCGACGTTGCAGGTCTTCAACCGGGCCCGGGCCCAGGTCGACGTCATTCGAGACGTCAGCGACGCCCATCGGCGCCATTCCATGGCGGCATTGCGGATCGCCTGCCTTTCTGCGCTTGTCCTGGAGCTGCTGGCAACGCTTGCCATGGCCCTCGTCGCCGTCGAGGTCGGCGTCCGTCTTCTGCAAGGGCACTTGCGCTACCAGACGGCCTTGCTCGTGCTGCTACTGACGCCGGAGGCCTATCTTCCGCTGCGTCAGCTCGGCGCGCATTGGCATGCGTCGATGGAAGGCGTAGCCGCCGCGCGCCAGGCGTTCGACGTGACCGACCTCCTCACCGAGGGCGCGGGTGCCGGCGGACGCGCGGCCGTTGATGCGCGTCGGGACGCCATCGTGTTCGACAACGTCACGGTGCAGTTCGACGCACGATCTGCGCCGGCGCTGTCCAAGGTGTCCTTCGAGCTCCTACCGGGGGAGCACGTGTGCCTCGTCGGTCCGAGCGGCGCCGGCAAGAGCACCGTCCTTGCCCTTGCACTCGGACTGCTGCAGCCCACGGGTGGTGAGGTCCGGGTCGGCGGCAGCCTGTTGACCGACATCGATCTCGACGCGTGGCGCGGCCAGATGGCATGGCTGCCGCAGCGGCCGCATCTGTTCGCCACATCGATCGCCGACAACATCGCACTCGGCAGTCCGCAGGCCGACCGGAGCGCCGTACGAACAGCGGCGGTGTCGGCAGGTGCTGACGACTTCATCCGCGCGCTCCCGAGCGGATATGAGACGCAGCTCTCCGAGAACGGGCTGACGTTGTCCGCGGGGCAGCGTCAGCGGATCGCGATCGCTCGGGCGCTGCTACGAGATGTCCCGGTCGTCCTTCTCGACGAGCCGACCGCTCACCTCGACCCGGATAGTGCGAGGGCCCTGCGTTCCACTGTCGCGGCGTTCATGACCGGTCGCACCGTCGTCTGGGTGAGCCATGACCCAGCCGTGCCGGATGGCTTCGACCGCGTGCTGCGGTTGGCGCCAGCCGACGCCGTCTCGGCCGCGTGATGACGACGCTCCGTCGCATGATCCGGCTCGGCCTTCCGGGTCGGCAGCGGCTGTTGTTCGCGGTTCTGACCGGGGTTGCAGCGTTGGGTTGCGCGATCGGACTCTTCGCTGTGTCGGGCTATCTCATCGCTCGCGCGGCGCAGCATCCCTCGATCACGGCTCTGACCGTGGCTGTCGTGTCCGTGCGCGTGCTCGCGATCGCGCGCAGCGGCTTTCGCTACGCCGAACGACTGCGCACGCATGACGTCGGACTTCGCGCACTCGCCCGTTGCAGGATCTGGTTCTTCCAGCGTGTCGAACATGCGCGACCGTTGTTCTCGCCGGGCGTGCGGCGGGGTGACCTCGTCGTACGCCTCGTCTCTGATCTGGACACAGTGCAGGACCTGTACGTGCGTGCGCTGATCCCCATGCTCACCGCCGTGCTCGTCGGCGGCGCGGTTGTCGCGTCCGTGCTGGTCTTCTCGGTGCCGGTCGGGGTCGTGCTCGCTGCCGGCTTGCTCGCCGCCGGCGCGGCCCTGCCGCTGCTGATGGTGGCATTGACGAGGGTCCGTTCGCGGCGTGCCGCGCAGGCACGCGGCGCGCTGGCGGCCGCAGACGACAGCCGTGCTGGCCGGCTCGGCAGAGTTGACGGCGTTCGCGGCCACCCGGCCCGCGCTGGCTCTGGTCGATGCCACGGATGCCGAACTCACCAGGCTCGCGCAGCGTGATGCCGTCGCCGCCCAGGGCGTCGGCGCCGGACTGGGAACGCTGGTCGCGGGCTTGACAGTCTGGCTCGTGCTTCTCGTCGCCGTCGGCGAGGTGCGCGACGATCGCCTCGGTGTGATCGCCTTCGCCGTGTTGGCGCTGGTGACCTTGGCCGGGTTCGAGCTCACCCAGCCGCTGCCCACCGCGGCGGCGACGTTCGCGGCGGCACACGCGGCCGCGTCGAGGGTTCTTGCCGTGACGGAGCAAGCGGCCCCGATCGTCGAGCCCACGTCGCCGCTGCCGCTGCCCGATGCTCCGGTTCACGTAAGTCTTCGAGGACTTTGGGTGCGCTATCCCGGGTCGCACGATTTCGCCCTCAGGGGCATCGACCTCGACCTGCCGCCGGGCCGCAGGATCGCGATGGTTGGTCCCAGCGGGGCGGGCAAGAGCACCGTGATCGCGGTGCTGCTGCGCCTGGTCGAGCCGACCGAGGGCACCGCGACGTTGAACGACGCCGCACTCTCGGACATTGGGTCTGATGCAGTGCGCACCGTGATCAGCGGCGTCACCCAGGACGCGCACATCTTCGGCGCGACGCTTCGGGACAACCTGCGTATCGGCCGCCCGGCAGCGACGGACGCAGAGTTGACCGCGGCTGCGGAGCGGGCAGGCTTGGCGACCTGGCTCGCCGGCCTGCCGGATGGTTTGTCGACGCCGCTCGGTGACGACGGCGCGCGGATCTCGGGCGGAGAACGGCAACGGGTCGCCCTCGCTCGCGCCTTGCTCGCCGACCCCGCGGTACTCCTGCTCGACGAGCCGACGGCCAACCTGGACGAGGAGACTCGCTCGGCGCTCACTGCCGACCTACTGCAGCTCACCGAGCAACGCGCCACCCTTCTGGTGACGCACGACCTGCGAGGGCTCAACGCCGTCGACGAGGTTGTGGTTCTCGACGCCGGTCGCGTCGTCCGGCGCGACTTTCCTAGCCGCCGCCGCCAGCCGCGGGCGCACCTCCGGACGGGGCCGCCCGGCTCTCCGGAACCCGGATGACGAAGTCGGAGCTGCTGACCCGGCGCCGGAACACGTGATAGGTCCAGGCTTGATAGGCGATGACGACGGGAACGAGGACGGCGGCGACCACTGTCATCACTTTGAGTGCGTAAGACCCGGCGGCAGTGTTCTGCGCGGTCAGGTTGTAGGCCGAGTTGGTCGTCGACACGATGACCTTCGGGTAGAGGTCGATGAACAGCGACCCGATGCTCGCGGCCATCGTCACCGTCGTCGCCGCGAATGCCCAGCCTTCCTGCCGGTCATACGTCAACCACATGGCCGCGATGGCCGCGATGATCGCCACCACCGCGGCGATGTTCGGCAGCACGCCGCGGTCGGACGTGTTCTGCGTCCAGATCACGAAGCCGAGCACGGCCAGGGCGGTGATCGGGGCCACCCGGCGCGCCAACATGTGTGCCCGGTCCCGGATGTCTCCGGTGGTCTTCAGCGCCAGGAAAGTCGCTCCGTGGAGCACGCAGATGAGCACGAGGGTGAGACCCACGAACAGGCTGTACGCCGGCAGCAGGTCGAGGAAGGAGCCGGTGAAGTTCTGGCTCTTGTCAATAGGGAGCCCGTGCAGGAGATCTCCGAGCGCGACGCCGATGAGGAATGGGGCAACCAGGCTGCCGCCGGTCATCAGACCGTCCCAGGTCCGGATCCATCTGGTTCGGTCACTCTTGCCGCGGTACTCGAATGAGACCCCGCGGACGATGAGCGCCACCAGTAGCAGCACGAGCGCGAGGTAGAGCGCGGAGAACATCGTGGCGTACCAGCCGGGGAACGCGGCGAAGATCGCGGCAGCGGCAACGATCAGCCACACCTCGTTGCCGTCCCACAGCGGGCCGATCGTGTTGATCGCCGCTCGCCGGCCGCCCTCGTCCCGGCCGACGACTCCGTGCAGCATGCCGACGCCGAAGTCGAATCCTTCGAGCACCAGGAACCCGATCCACAGCAGGGCGACGACGATGAACCAGAACGACACAAGGGTCATGGCGGCCTCAGTAGGTGAACGCGGGTTCGGGCACGTCGGCCGAGGTGACTGTGGCGGCGGCGAGGCTCTTGCGCGCGTAGCGCAGCATCAGCATCACGTCGACGACCGCGAGGACGCCGTACAGGAGCAGGAAGACGATCAAGCTGGTCAGGACGGTGCCTGCGCTCACGTTCGGGGACACACCGTTCTTGGTCAGCTGGACGCCCTGCACGATCCAGGGTTGCCGGCCGCTTTCGGTCAGCAGCCAGCCGGCGGTGTTCATCAGGAAGGGCAGGATTACAGCCCAGATGGCCAGCCGCTGGAACCATTTCGCCTTTTCCAGCCGTTTTCGTCTGAGCACCCACAGTCCCCAAATGCCGAGGACGAAGATGAGGCAGGCTGCGTAGGCCATCACGCGCATCGACCAGTACTGGATGAAGACGTTGGGCACGTAGTTGCCCGCGCCGTACTGCTGTTGGTACTGCGCGTTGATGGGGTTCAGTCCCTCGACTTTGCCGTTCCAGGAGTTGGTCGCGAGCAGTGAGAGCAGGTGTGGGACCTCGATGATCTGGGTCGGCGTCTGGTCGTTGTTGCCGCCACCGATCTGGAACAGTGAGAAGGAGCATGGCTGGCAGGTCGCCCATTGCGCCTCTGCCGCCGCGATCTTCATCGGCTGGTACTTGGCTTCGACGACACCGAGCTCACTGCCGATGAACATCCCCAGGACCAGGGCAGGGGTGACGACGATGATCGAAAGCCGTGCCGAGCGCCGGAAGATGTCCGGACTGGATTGCTTGCGGAGGTGCCAGGCCGAGACCGCGAGCATCACCATCGAGGCTGTGATCACCGCCGCGAGGATCACGTGGGCATAGCCCCACAGGAAGACCGGGTTGGTGAGCACGGCCCAGATGTTGTCCAGCTGCGCTTTGCCGGTCGACTTGTCGATCGTGTAGCCGACCGGATGCTGCATCCACGAGTTGGCAGCGAGGATGAATGCGGCCGAGAGCGCAGAACCTGCCGCAACCGCCCAGATCGTGAGCAGATGCACCCGCTTCGGCAGTCGCCCCCAGCCGAAGATCCAAAGCCCCAGGAACGTCGACTCGAGGAAGAACGCGGCGAGCCCTTCCATGGCCAGCGGCGCGCCGAACACGCCGCCGACGGTGCGGGAGTAGTCAGACCAGTCCATTCCGAACTGGAACTCCTGCACGAGGCCCGTGACGACACCGACGGCGATGTTGATGACAAGCAGCACACCGAAGAACTTGGTGAGCCGGAGGTAGGCGTCGTCGCCCTTGCGATGCCACGCCGTCTGGAGCAGAGCCGTCAGCAGAGCGAGCCCGATCGTGACCGGCACGAACAGAAAGTGGTAGATGGACGTCATCGCGAACTGCCATCTGGCCAGGTCGAGCGTGTTCATCGCTGCGTGCTCGTCCGGGCTGTGTCCGCTGTGTCCGTCACGTCGATCGCCGGCGTGTAGACGTCGCGAAGCCGCTCGATCTGCTCGACCGTGTAGGCGCGCTCGCGACGCTTCTCGCGACTGAAGGCGAACATCCAGGTGAAGACCGCGGTGATGCGGTTGCGGTAGCCGGTCAGGAACGCGATGTGGATGAACAGCCAGGACAGCCATCCGAAGAACCCGGCGAAATGCAGCGGACCCGCGGCGACGACCGCGTCGCCGCGTCGGATGTAGGCCGCTGACCCGAAGTCGTGATACCGGAAGGCCTTGTCGGCCGGTTTGCCGCGGATCTGATCACGCACCCGCCGTCCGGCATACAGCCCGGACTGCATGGCAACCTCGGCCATGCCAGGCAGGTTGCCCAGGTGCATGAGGTCGCCGACGACGTGGATCTCAGGATGATTCGGGATCGTGGTCTGCGGGGTCACGATGATGCGACCGGATCGATCCTGCTCCGCGCCTGCGGCTGTCGCGAGTTCCTTGGCCAGCGCCGGAGCCTCGACCCCCGCGGTCCAGAGCACCGTGCCGGCGTCGTAGTGGGTAACGCCGCCGTCCGCCCCGCGCACCAGGACGCCCTGTCGGTTGACCTCGGTGACGATCGAGTGCATGTGCAGCTCGACGCCGTTGCGTCGGAGCGCCTGTCTGGCCTTCTCCGACAACTTGTCTCCCATCGCGGCCAGCGGCTTGTCGCCGCCGTCGAAGAGCAGCACCCGCGCCTCGTTGGGATCGGCCCGGCGATATTCGTTGCGCAGGGTGAGAGTTGCGATCTCCCGCACCTGCCCGGCGAGCTCAACACCGGTCGGGCCGGCGCCGACCAGCGCGAAGGTCAGCCACCTTCGGCGGTTGGTGTCGTCCTGCGCACTCTCGGCGAGCTCGAAGGCGCCGAAGACGCGCTGGCGGATGGCGAGCGCGTCTGTGAGCGTCTTCATGCCCGGCGCAAACTGCGCGAACTCGTCGTGGCCGAAGTAGGACTGCTGCACTCCCGCCGCGACGATCAGGTAGTCGTACGGCAGCTCGACCGAGGTGCCGGTGGGCTGCTGACCCGTGACCACGCGGCGCTTGACGTCGAAGCCGGTGACTTTGGCGAGGACGAATTCGGTGTTGTGCATCTTTCTGAGCAGTTCGCGCTGCGGAACTGCGATTTGGCCCTCGGAGAGGATGCCCGTGGCGCACTGGTAGAGCAGCGGCTGGAACAAGTGATGTTCGGTGCGATCGACGACGGTGACGTCCGCACTCGTTCGGCGGAGCGCGCGGGCCGCGAACAGCCCACCGAACCCACCGCCCACGATCACTACGCGGGGACGGGCCTTCGTCGCCGGTGTCGTCGCCTGCATCGATCAGGACGGGTCGTGCCAGGCCTCGTTCGGCCTGAGCAAGTTGTCGGCCTCCTTCGGTCCCCAGGTCGCGCGCGTGTAGGGGTGAAGGGGTGCCGCATCGCCGAGGATCGGGTCGATGATGCGCCACGCGGCCTCGACCGTGTCCTGTTTGGCGAACAACCAGCTGTCACCCTCGAGCGCGGCGCCGATCAGCCGGTCATACGGCCGCATGTCCTCGCCGGGCTGAATCGCGAAGGCCAGCTCCTCGGTCTGCGGGCGCCAGCCGTCGCCGGGCTTCTTGCCGGTGACGGCGAGGCTGACGGCCGACTCCGGCCAGATCCGGAAGCGCAGCTGGTTCGGCGCGTGGAAGTGACCGAGATCGAAGATGTCATGTGGCGGCCGGTGGAACGTCAACGTGAGCTCGGTCGCAGTGACAGGCAGGCACTTGCCGGCTCGGATGTAGATCGGGACACCGTGCCAGCGCCACGAGTCCACGCCCAGCGCGATCGCGGTGAACGTTTCCGTCGTGGATCCTGATGCGACTCCCTCGACGTCCAGGTAGCCCTCGTACTGACCCCGAACTGTCGTTTTCGGTGTGAGTGGCGCAATGGCTCGCAACAGCTGTGCCTTGGAGTCGCGCCAGTTGCCCGTCGCCGTCGGTGGCTCGGCGAGACCGGTGGCGAGCACCTGAAGCATGTGGTTCTGTACGACGTCTCTGGTTGCGCCGGTGCTGTCGTAGAACCGCCCGCGGTCGGAGACGTCGAACGCCTCGGCCATGGTGATCTGGATGCTCTCGACGTAGGTGCGATTGAGCAGTGGCTCGAGGAACGAGTTTGCGAAGCGTGTGAACAGCATGTTGTCGGTCGGTTCGAGCCCCAGCCAGTGGTCCACGCGGTAGATCGCATCCTCCGGGAAGATCCGGTGCATGGTGGCGTTGAGCGCTTGTGCGCTCTTGAGGTCGTTGCCGAAGGGCTTTTCGACCATGATCCGAGCCTTGTCGGTCAGGTGAGCGGCGTGCAGGCTTTCGGCGATGCGACCGAACAGGAAGGGCGGGACCTCGAGGTAGAACAGAAGTCGCTTGCCCGCGCCGACCTTGTCCGCGACGGCCTTGTAGGTCGCCGCGTCATCGAGGTCACCATCGATGTAGTCGAGCAACCCCAGCATCTTCACGGCCGCGGGGTCGTTCGGGTCGAGCTTGTTCAACACCAACGAGTTCTTGGCATAGTCACGGAACTGGGAGAGTCCCCAGCCGCTCTTGCCCACGCCGATGACCGGCACGTCGAGGACGCGTCGCCGCACAAGTCCGACCAGGGCAGGGAAGGTCTCGAGTTTCGCCAGGTCTCCGGTTGCGCCGAAGATGACCAGGGCATCCGCGTTGTCTGTCATCGGGTCATCATCGCAATCTCTCGATGAGGTGGTCGCCAACACGAAGTGCGTTGGCCATGGCGGTCAACGACGGGTTCACCGCGCCGATGCTCGGGAAGAAGCTGGTGTCGACGACGTACAGGTTGTCGAGATCGTATGCCTTGCAGTTGACATCCAACGCCGATGACTCGGGATCCGTTCCGAATCTGACCGTGCCTGCTTGGTGCGCCGTTGCGCCGATCGGCATCCCCTTGTGCAGGTAGATGCTGTGGTGGTGCAGGTGCTCTTCCATGCCCAAGTCGCCGAGCATGCCCTGCAGTTTGTGCCGTAGCCGCTTGAGACCCTCGACGTTGTTCTTCTCGTCCAGGCTGAGGTGCACGCGGTCGTTGGAGTCGAGCGTCACACGGTTCTCGGCCATCGGTAGGTCTTCCGTACACAGCCAGAAGTCCACTGCGTGCTGAGCGATCTCTGAGAACGGCCGCTCCGGCGATACTGCTCCGGCCCAACGCGGCGCGTTGGCGCGGACCTGCTCCGCGTCGGACTTGCCGAGCATCTGGATCCCCCCGAGCGGGTAGTCCCAGTCGTCGGCCTTGAGGTACCAGTCGTGCAGAGCGAGCGTCTTCTGGAATCGGGTCGGATTCGGCTCCTTCGACACCGCCATCATCGCGAGATTGTTGTGCCGCATGTAGAACCGGCCGACGGTGTCGGACGAGTTGGCCAGGCCGTGCCGGTGCCGATCGTTGGCCGATCGCATCAAAAGCAACGCGGAGTTGACTGCCCCCGCCGAGACGACGACGACGTCGGCGGTGTACTCGACCTGCTGCTCGTCGCCGACGGTGGCGACCACGGTCGTCACTGAACGTCCTGACTCGTCGGTGCGCAGTCGCTGAACGTTGGCTTTGGTCACGAGTGTGACATTCGGATGAGCGAGTGCAGGATCGATACAGATCACCTGCGCGTCTGACTTGGCATTGACGACGCAAGGGAACCCGTCCACTCGGTCGCAGCGGATGCAGACGCTGCCGGGCGTGGCACGCCCGTGGTCGTCCTGCGTCAGGTTCACACCGATGGGCAGGTGGAACGGGTGCAGGCTGAGCTTCGCCAGCTGGTCACTGAGCTCCTGGATGCGTGGCTCGTGTTCGACCGGCGGGAACAGATATTGGGCGCTGGCAAACCCCTCGGTCGCATCCTCACCGTGCCGGCCGTGTACGAGATAGAGGTGCTCTGCCTGGGTGTAGTAGGGCTCGAGGTCCTCGTACTTGATCGGCCACGCCGGGGAGACGCCGCCGTGGTGGCGGATCTCGCCGAAGTCCTGCGGACGCAGCCGGAAGAGCGCGGCACCGTAGAACTTCGTGTTGCCGCCGACGTAGTAGTTCACCTCCGGTGGGAACTCGTTCCCGTGCTTGTCGAACCAGAACTCGGGAGCGCGGTACTTGCCGCGGACGAACACCTGCGTCGAGTCCCAGTTGTCACGCTCCCGCCGCAGATACCCGCCACGCTCGAGCACAAGGATCCGCTTGCCCGACGGTGCAAGCCGATGGGCGAGCGTGCCTCCTCCAGCCCCGGTGCCGATGATGATGACGTCGTAGTTCTGCGACTCAGGCATGTCCGCTCTTCCGGGCGACTGACTGCGGGGGCACCCGAAGCCGCGGACCAGCCTTTGGGGAGTCGCCGCCAAGCGGCATCACCCCACCGGGATGAAGGCCCGTATTGCCGCTAGCCGACGTGGCGGAGCGGGCCCTGGTCATCCGGGAAGTTGCGGGTGCTCATCGCTTGCACTCCAGCGTTGTGGTCACCGTTGAAGGGCGTGACATTGCCGGGGCAGCCTGCGGCGACCGCATCAGCCGGATTGTTGAACCAGAACCCGAGGTGGAAGGTGTGCACTGGCATGAATGGCGGGTTGCTGGTCGCGTCGAGCCCGTCATGGACGTTCGGCGCGGCAGCAGTCCCGGGCGCGACCGCAAAGGTTTCCACGTTGAAGCGCCCGATGACCTTGACGTCTGCGTCGCCCTGGTCGTCGGACTGCAGGTCGCTCTGGTACCAGGACACACCGAACGGTGCGTTCGGCACCTGGGTGACGAACAGGTCGAAGCCGGTGTTGTGCGGCAGGCCGGACGCGTGAACCATCATCGTCTCGTTGAGCTCGTTCTGCTTGATCGTGACGGTTGCTTGCGCGTTCACCAGACAGCCCGCGTTGACTGCGGCCGTCGACCGCACCATTGAGAAGGTGAACTTCTTGGCCGACGCGCCTGCAGGCAGCATGTTCGTCGCGATCAGGGTCGCGGCAATGCCGGCGACGCCAACTCCCGTCAGAAGTCGTCGCTTCATGACCCGAACTCCTCTCAGCCACGGCCTTGTGCCGACGCGGCGTCAGCACCCCCTCGCTGTCGAGCCGCGTCTTTCGCGCCGAGATACTCGCGCGGGTTGCGGAACTGGATGAGTTGTTGTCCCGGTTGCTCGGGTGAAGCACCGCTGACTCGTGGCTATGGCCCGTCGCGGTAGTTGTAGGGGTGGGTGGTGTAGGTCCGGCCGGTGCGTCGGCTGGTCCAGGTGATGGTGCGGTCGGGGTTGGCGGTGAGTTGCCAGTGGCCGAAGGTTTTGGCCCGGTGCCAGCCTCTGGTGGGTGGGTGTTGGTTGGCGGCTTCGGTCGGGCCGTGGGGGTCGATGTGGTCGAGGTCTTGGCC
>Ga0207705_10000936_pt1 | contig 23838 bp, 12 predicted proteins | sample KBSC13metaG_FD_184314 | JGI IMG/M metagenome (GOLD analysis project Ga0207705, IMG submission 184314) | Corn rhizosphere microbial communities from Kellogg Biological Station, Michigan, USA - KBS C1-3 metaG (SPAdes) (version 2) | ecosystem: Host-associated > Plants > Roots > Rhizosphere > Soil ... | reverse complement strand
TGCTCCGATGAAGAGTTCATCCGCCGGGCCAGCCTGGACTGCATTGGCACGCTGCCGACGCCCGAGGAAATCAAGGCCTTCCTGGCCGACTCCTCGACGGACAAGCGGGATCAGTTGGTCGATCGTCTGCTCGAGCGGCAGGAATACGCCAGCTTCTGGGCCAACCAATGGGGCGATCTCCTGCGCGTGAAACGCGGCGGCAACGAAGGGCTGAAGTCCGGGACCTTCGCCTTCAGCGGCTGGCTGCGTGCTTCCTTTGCGCAGAACATGCCTTACGACCAGTTTGTCCGGGCCATCATCACCGCGCAGGGCGAGTCTGCCGAGAATCCGCCGGTGAACTGGTATCGCCACGTCCGAAACGTCGTCGCGCAGGTCAACGACAGCAGCCAACTCTTCCTCGGTACCCGGATTTCGTGCGCGAATTGCCACAATCATCCCTACGAGCGTATCACGCAGGACGACTACTGGGGCTACGGCGCCTTCTTTTCCCGCATCTCGTTCAAGCGCGGCCAATTCGGCAATGAGCAGTCGGTCTTCGTGAAGAAGGACGGCACGACGCGCCAGCCGCGGAGCGGCCAGGAGATGAAGCCGAAGGGCCTCGGCGGTCCCGAATACGAGTATGTGCGTGGCGAGGACCCGCGCGAAAAACTCGCCGACTGGATGTGCGAGCCGACGAATCCATTTTTCTCCAAGGCCATTGTGAATCGGATCTGGGCGCACTACATGGGCGTGGGTCTGGTCGAGGCGGTGGACGATATGAGGGTGACGAATCCGCCGAGCAATCCCGAACTGCTCGACGCGCTGGCCAAGGACGTGATCGATCACAAGTTCAACCTGAAGTACCTGATGGGCACGATCATGAAGTCGCGCGCCTATAGCCTCAGTTCTGAGCCGACCGAGGAAAACAAGACCGACCGGCAGAACTATGCGCGCTACACGCCGAAGCGGCTGTCCGCGCAGGCGCTTTCGGACGCGATCGACACAGTGACGGGATCCCCCGAGAAATTCGCCGGCCTGCCGCTGGGCACGCGGGCGATCGAATTGCCCGACGAATCGGTGCCGAGCTATTTCCTAAACGTCTTCGGCCGCTCGATGCGCGAGAGCGCTTGCGAGTGCGAGAAGAGCTACGCGCCGAATCTCTCGCAGATCCTGCACCTGATGAATTCGCCCGAATTGCAGAACAAGATCACCGACGGGAAAGGCCGCCTCGCGGGAATGCTCAAGGCGAAGGTCAGCGACGAAGAGGTCCTTACCGATTTCTACCTTCGGGCCTTTGGCCGCAATCCGCGCCCGGACGAACTCAAGGATGCGCTGGCCATGCTCACGGCTTCAACGGACCGCAAGGCCGCCTTGGAGGACTTCGCGTGGATGTTCCTCAACTCGAAGGAATTTCTTTTCAATCACTAACCACCCGACCCAGACATTATGAATATTGACGTTCACAGCGGAGCCTATCGTTGCTGCGATGGCATCAAACGCCGCAGCTTCCTCAAGACCGGCGCCCTCATGCTCGGCGGGATGTCCTTGGCCGGCCTCCTGCGCCGCGAAGCGATGGCCGCTGCCGCGGGCGAAGCGCGCAAGGACATGAGCGTGATCCTGTTCTGGCAGGGCGGGGGACCCAGCCAGCTCGACATGTGGGACCTCAAGCCCGACGCGCCCTCGGAATTCCGCGGCACGTTCAATCCCATCGATACCAATCTCGACGGATACCAGGTCTGTGAGCACATGCCGCGCATCGCGAAGATTTGCGACAAGCTCACGATCGTCCGGTCGGTGACCCACGGGGATGCCGGCCACGAGTCCGCCAGCCACACGCTGCTCACCGGCTACAAGCCGACGAATGACATCCCGGCCAACGAAGCGCCTTCCTACGGCAGCATCGTCGCCAAGGAAATGGGTCCGCGCGTGGACGGCTTCCCGGCCTACGTCACGCTGCCCACCGCGCCGAAGAGTTCCGCGGCGGCCTATTTGGGCGTCGCCTACAACCCCTTCGAAACGCAGGGCGATCCGAACAGCGACAATTTTGACGTGCACAACCTCAAGGTGCCCGGCGGCCTCACGCTCGATCGCCTGGAGAACCGCCGCAAGCTGCTCAGCCACTTCGACACCCTGCGCCGTGACATCGATTCCTCGGGGCTCATCAGCGGCATGGATACCTTTGCCCAGCAGGCCTACGACATCGTCACCTCGCCCAAGGTGCAGAAGGCGTTCGATATCGCCAGCGAGGATCCGAAGATCCGCGATTCCTACGGCCGCACTTCATGGGGCCAGAATGCGCTGCTCGCGCGGCGGCTCGTGGAAGCAGGCGTCCGCTTTGTGACAGTGAACGTTGGCGGCTGGGACACCCACGCCAACAACTTCGAGTCGCTCAAAACGAAGTTGCCGCAGTTCGACCAGGCCTTCGCGGGCTTGATCGAGGATCTCGACCAACGCGGGCAACTCGACAAGACGCTCGTCCTGAGCTGGGGTGAATTCGGCCGCACGCCGCGGATTAACAAGGACGCCGGCCGAGACCACTGGCCGAATGTCTTCTCCGTGCCCATGGCCGGTGGCGGCCTCAAGCGGGGCCTCGTCCTCGGCGAGAGCGACGCGCGCGCCGAGTATCCGAAGGATCGTCCCGTTTCTCCGCAGGATATCCTCGCAACGATGTATCACCAGCTGGGCATCAACCAGGCGAAGGAATACACGAACGACGCCGATCGCCCAGTGGCGATCCTCAACTACGGCGATCCGATCAAGGAACTCATCTAATTTAGGAAGTAAGATTTAGGATTTAGGAAGTGATTCGCTTTCAGAGCGCACCTCCTAAATCTTCCTTCCTACTTCCTAAATCCCCATAAGTGTTTCCACACCTCCGTTCCATCGGCCTGGCATTATCCCTGGCCGCCGCCGCGCTTACGGCGCAGGCGCAACAGTTGCCGATCCCGCAGCTCAAGAGCGTCTTCCCGTGCGGCATTCAGCAAGGCAAGTCCGTCGAGGTGGAACTCGCCGGGCAGAATCTCGACGAGACGAAGAAGCTCTATTTCAGCCGGCCGGGGATCACGGCGGAATTGCTCTCCGATCCCACGAAGGGTGCGCCGCGCTTTAAAGTGACGGCCGCGCCGGATGTGCCGGTCGGGGTGCACGACATCCGCTGCATCGGCAAGCTCGGCATCAGCAATCCGCGGGCGTTTGTCGTCAGCGATTGCGAGGAGGTGAACGAGAAGGAGCCGAACGATTCGCGGGAGAAAGCGAACCGGATTCCTTTCAACGGAGTGGTCAATGGCCAGGTAAACCCGGCCGAGGATGTCGATTGGTTTGTCTTTGCCGCGAAAAAAGGCCAGCGCGCGCTTATCGAGTGCCAGGCCTGGCGCATCGATTCCAAGCTCGACGGCACGCTCACGCTCTACAGCGCCGATGGAAAGGAACTGGCGACCAGCCAGGATGAGAATATCCGCGACCAAAAGCGCGACCCGTTCATCGATTTCGATGTGCCGGCGGATGGAGACTACTACCTGAAGTTTTCGGACTTCATGTACAATGGCGGGACGGAGAACTTCTACCGTCTCAGCGTCGGCAATCGTCCCTACATCGATTTCATCACGCCCACCGGCGCCAAGCCCGGCACCACCGCCGATATCACTTTTTACGGCCGCAATTTGCCCGGTGGCGAGAAGACCGATATTCTGGTCAACGGGCGCCCGTTGGAAAAGGCGGTCCGGAAAGTCACCGTGCCGGCCGATGTGGAGGCGGCCACCAGCCTGCGCTATTCCGAGTTGATCCGGCCGCCGACTTCGCGTCTCGACGGCATGGAGGTGCGCATCACGGGCGACACCGGCACCTCGAATGCCCGGCTGCTCGTCTTTAGCGACCTGCCCGAGCAGATTGAAGTAGAGCCGAATAACACGATTGCCGAGGCCATGCGCGTGACGGTGCCGTGCGCGGTGACCGGCCAGTTCAGCGCGCCCAAGGACGTGGATCATTTCGTCTTTAGCGCCAAGAAGGACGAGAAGTTCGTGATCGATGTCGCGTCGGAGCGGATCAATTCACCAGCCGATCCCGACATGGAGATCTCGGAGTCCGACGGCAAGATCATCAATTCCGTGACGGACACCAACGAGAATATCGGCCAGCTTCGTTTCCCAACGTCCACGCGGGATATTGTTTACAACTTCACCGCGCCCAAGACCGCCGACTTCACGGTCCGCCTTGAGCATGTGTATCAGCAAGTGCAGGGCGGTCCGCAGTATCAGTACCGGCTCACCATCCAGCGCGATCCGCCGCCGGATTTCCGCCTCGTTTGCACACCCACGCACGACATCCATATCGACACCCACGCCGTTTACCAGGGCGGCCGCCAGCGGCTCGACGTGCTCGTTTGGCGGATGAATGGGCACGACGCTCCGATTGTCGTGGAGGCGCGCCATCTGCCCCCAGGTGTCACGGCTGAGCCGATCACCATCGGGCCCGGCATGAGATGGGGCACGCTCGTCGTGACCGCGGCGCCGGATGCGCCGATCGGCGAAGGCGAAATCGAAATCGTCGGTACGAGCCTGCGGGGTGATGAGAAACTGGAGCGGCGTGCGCGGGGCGGCGTCATCGTGTGGGACACGGTGAATACCTCGGCGATCAGCCGGATGACGCGCAGCATCGTTCTCGCCGTGCGCGAAACGGCGCCGTTCGCGGTGACGGTGGCTTCCAAAGACACGCTGATCAAGCCGGGTGACCCGATTAATGTCACGGTGACCGCTTCCCGCCGCGCCGATATGCCGAGCGCAGTCCAATTGAACGGTGCGGGCATCGATCTTCCCCCCGGCCTGACCATCCCGACGACCACGATTAATCCCGACCAAAAGGAGATCAAGTTCGTCGTAGCCACGACCGACAAATTGAAGGAGGGCGACTACAGTTTCATCATCAACGCGGAAGCCCAGGTGCCGAACGGCTCCGAAAAGAAACTGCGTGTGATTTACCCCAGCAACCCGATCAAGATCACGGTCGCGAAGCCGGCGAAATAGATCCTGCTCACTTCGCAAGAACTCTCCCTCTGCCTCTTCATCTTCATCTTTCCGCACAAAAATCGGAGAGGAAGATTAAGACGAAGAGCTCGCCCAAAGCCCCTGCCACCACCAGCACCTGAGCCGCCTCCTCGGAGGGAGAGAATTCAACCACTCACACCCATGAAAAGCATCCTCCCACACTTCGCCTTCGCCGCCCTCTTCGCGGCGCCTCTACTCGCTGCTGATCCGACCCCAGCCGCGCCCTCGGCTGCACCAGCGACTCCCGCTGCGACCGCGCCGGCAAAGCCGAAGCTCAAGATCATTCCCGGCCAGGTCATCGTTCCCACGAATCCTGGCGAGATGCGCCGCATTTGGGGTGAATTGATCAGCCTCGATCCCAAGACCCGCACGGGAAAATTCCGCAACGAGAGCGACGACAAGGTCATGAGCTTCACGATCATGCCATATGCCGAGTTGCTGCATCATGCGGCCAATGGGGATTTGCAGGATTTCCGCGTCGGAGAGCGGGCCATCTTCCGCCTGCACGAGAACGAAGCGGGCGATTGGGTGTGGCTGACCTACATCCAGGACCAGATGAACATGATGAACGGCCACAAGGAGTATTACCGCGTGGACAAGATCGATCCGGAAAAAGGGGAACTCACGGTGACGCAGATGAACTTCGAGACGAACTTCATCCGGGAAGAGGGCATTCTCCTCGAGACGGACAAGGACACGCGCTATTGGAAGGAAGGTGCACCGGCGAAATTCTCCGACCTCAAGGTCGGCGACCGGCTGCGCACCAAGACGCATGGCGTGGGCCAAGGCAAGACCAAGGTTTGCTGGGAGGTATTCCTCGACGACGCGAGCCTGCTGAAGTTTCAGAGCGAACAGAAGGCCGTGCATTCCAAGCGCATGGCGGAGCAGGGAGCACCAGGCTATTTGGACAAGACCGCGGACAAGGATCTGCAACTCACCATGTTCCGGGAAGGGGACGAGGTGTGGAAGACGCTGAAGGCGGGACAGAAGGTGAAAGTTGCTCCGGCGGGAGTGGATCGTGAACCAACTTCGACTCCCGTCACCGCCACGGTCGCGGCGGCACAGACGACGGCCGGGCTTGGCAAGCTGAGCCTGACACTCGACGCGCCCGCCGCGGGGTTCGCCGTGACTAGTCTCGCGCGGTTGTGGCCGGTGAAGTAGGGGCGAGGCAATCACGGGCAATTTGGCAATACGGTTCGCAGTTACGTAGCGGCGAATTCATTCGCGGAACCGGTGCCGCAGTGAGCGCTCCCTCTGAGGCGACGCATCACTTCGAGCGCGAGCGCCGTACCAAAACTTGTCATCCTTGAGCGGAGCGGGGAAGCATGGGCGGAGTCGAAGAACCTCTCGCATCCTGCGGGTTCTCGTGCGGAGCCGCAGCACGATGCGGCATCAACCGACGCTCCGCTCCAGAACCCACGGAAGATGGAGGTCCTTCGACTCCGCCCATGCTTCCCCGCTCCGCTCAGGATGACAGAGTTGTGGTACGGCGCTGGCGCTCGGAACAAAGCGTTCTGGTCATCTGTCACTGCTTGCTTCGTGGCTAGACTCCAGGGGCTCACTTTCCACCAAACATCGGATTCGTCGCGTCCCCGCCACTGAGCACATAGGCCAGGAGATCCCAAACTTCTTCCTTCGTGAGGATATTGAGCAATCCCGGCGGCATGAGCGAAATCTTCGACGGTCCGATCGCCGTCACGGTCTTGCGATCCACGCTCACCTGCTGGTTGGGATCGGTGAGGTCCGTGTTCACTTTGATCGTGTCGGCATTGAGGTTCACGATCGTGCCGATGATCTCGGTGCCATCGGCTTTCGTGATGACCGTGGGCACGAATTGCTCGTTGATCTCCTTGCTGGGGTTGACGATTTGGTCGAGCAGGTCCCGCGGGGTGTAGCGCCCGCCGGAGCCCGTCAGGTCCGGACCGGTCATGCCGCCCTGATTGCCAAAGCGGTGGCAGGCGAAGCAGCCCACGGCGCCGAACATCTTCCGGCCATTTTCGAAGTTGCGGTTCTTCATCTGAGCGTCCGTCGGCGCGAGTTCGTCGAGCGTCCAGGGTGTAAATTTCGTGCGGCCCGCGAGGACCATGGCGGCGGCCTCGAGCGCGGATTTTTTCTCGGGCTGTTTCGCCAGGAGCGCGGCGAGTTCCGATTTCTCGGCGTCGCTCAGGCTGGCCACGGCGTCGTTGCGGATGAACTCGATGAATTTTTCGAAACTCGCGCCGCCGCGATAATTCGCCGCCTTAAGGAACCACTCGAAGTAGGTGGTGTGCAGCCGCGTGGTCCAGCCCGTCTTGAGCATGCGGAGCGAGCGGGCGTATTCCATCTGTTCCTCCTGCGTGGGCGCCTTGTCGAGCAGGGCGACGGCCTTGGCAGCGACGGTGGGCGACTGCAGAAAGACGAGCGTCTCGCAGAGCACGCGGTTGAGCTCGAACGTGGACGCGGGGAACGCCGGGTCGAGCCTGGCGAGGAGATTCTGCACAGCGGCGTCGCCGGGGCGACCGAAGCGGTTGAGGACGATTTCCACCGTGCGCACGAGCGTGATCCGCTGCTCGTTGGTCAGCGTGGCCCAATCCAGCTTTTCGAGCGCCGCAAGGAGCTGGTCGCGCATCGCCGTATCCACCGGCGCGTCGCCCTCTTTGCGATGAAACGGATCGATCCCGGTGCAGCGGGACAGGGCGAGCAGGGCTTCCAGTTGCTTCGCGGGGTCGCGTTCGTTGAGCGCCTGGCTCGCCCAAGTGAGCGGCGGTTGGTGCTCCACGGCGACGCGTGCGGCCCAGCGCGTAAAGCGATCCGGGTCGCCGAGGAACGGCCACGCCGCCTTCACCGCGCCCGCGTCGGCTTGGTGGTAGGCTTCCAGGCCGTGCCGTTGCGCCCGCTCGGCTTCGCCACCAGTGGGTGCGGGCGCGGGGGCGGTGCTCTCCTGGCCGGTGTAGGTCACGCGATAGAGGCCGCTTTGCACCTTGCGTCCCCCGATCGTGAAATAGAGCGCGCCGTCGGTGGGATGGATGATCGCATCGGTGAGCGGAAGCGGCGTGCCGGCGAGGAATTCCTCTTTCGTGGCGCTATAGCTCGAGCCCTTGGGCTGGAGATGGACCGCGTAGAGTTTGCCCCAGCTCCAATCGAGGCAGAAGAGGGCGTTCTGGTATTTTGCGGGAAACTTCGCGCCGTAGCCGAAGGTCATGCCCGTTGGCGAACCGGGGCCGACGTTCAGCACCGGAGGCAGGTTGTCCGGATACCACTCGGGCCATTTGCCCGCGCCGTTGCGCCAGCCGAATTCCGCGCCGCTGATCACGTGACAGATGCGCGTGGGCCGATACCAAGGGGTATTGAAGTCGTACTCCATGTCCGCGTCGTAGGTGAAGAGCTCGCCGGCTTTGTTGAACGCGGCGTCGAAGATATTGCGGAAGCCGTTGGCGAAGACGGTCCAGTCCTTTCCGTCGGGGGAGATCTGGTAGATGATGGCGCCGGGCGCCAGCACGTCGCGCATGAAGCCGCGGCCATCCGGCATGCGCGGAAGCAGATGATCCTCGCCCCAGTGGAGCGGCACGCGGGAGTGGTGGAATTCGGTCGGCGTCGTGCCATTGCCGGTGATCAGAAAGACCGACTTGCCGTCGGGTGCGAGCAGGACGGCGTGGACGCCGTGATCGCCGCGGGCCCGCATCGAGCGCAGCTGTTCCACCTTGTCGAGCTGATCGTCGCCATGGGAAGAGGTGACGCGGTAGAGCCCGGTATTTTCCGGGTGCGCGTAGTCGTTGACGCCGACCCAGAGGGCGTCGAAGGCCCAGAGCAGGCCATTCGCCGCGCCGATCGGCGCCGGCACTTTCTGCACCGATGCCGGATCGAGCGGCTGTCCAGGGGCCGGTGGGGCAAACCGGTAGAGGCTGCCGTACTGGTCGCTGGTGATGAGGCGCCCCTTGCCATCGACGCACAGATTTACCCACGAGCCTTGCTCCTCGAAGGGGACGGAATAGAGCAGCTCGACCTTGAAGTCTTTCGCGATTCGGATGCGCTCGGGCGGGGTCGCCTTGTTTTCATTCACACGCTCGCCGGTGGCGGAGGCGCCGGATTTGGCGGCTTTCCCAGGTTTTGCGGGGGCCGCGTTTTGGGCGGGGGCGGCATGCGCGAGGAAAAGTGCGGCGACGAGGGGGAGAGTGAAGGGGAGGGGCTTCATGCGGGAGGAGGGCAGACCGTAAGGAAGCAGGCGACAGGGAGGCTCTGTCTATCTGAAAATCGCGAAAGGAGGCAGGCGATGAAGGCAGGATGGGGCCCTGCTACGAGCCAACTCGGATGCGGCGGTGAAACAAGGAAAGGCCAGCGAATCACCCGAATGACACGAATGGCAACTCTGCTATTCGCGTGATTCGCTGGCAAATACTGCTGCGGTGGTCGGCTCCGCCACGAAAACCCACGGAAGTTGGAGGTCCTTCGACTCCGCCCGTGATTCCCCGCTCCGCTCAGGATGACAAAGATTGCATGACGGCGCTGGCGCTCAGAGTCATGCGCCAGCCATCTGGTGCCGTCACTTATTTGATCGCCTACGCCGAAGTCCCAATCCGCATCGTCCGGCGGAAGCGGCGGTAGGTTATCAACAGCCCCGCACCCAGCGCCGCCGAGGCGAAAGCGGAGGGCTCCGGCACGGCGGTGATGACCAGATCGACGTCGCCAGCCCCGTCGTAGCTGAAGGTGCCAGTCACTCCGGGATTGGTGATGATCCACGAACCGATCGATCCAAGGCCGGTCTCGGATCCAGTGAGGCCGGTGATGAGATTGTCGTAGGTTCCGACCTGCGCTCCGAGGAGATTGAAGGTAAACGCCTGGTCACTGTCGAATGACCAGGTTCCCGAGCCGGAGCGCGCCAGGCTGGAATGGGTGCCGGCGGCGTCGAGGGTCAGCTTGATTTGTGCGCCATCATTGAACGTCACATTTCCCGTGGAGGTGAGGGCGCCCGTGGCTGCAATCCGTCGCCCCCTTGCAAGGCGGCTCCGGTATTGATCGTGACATCCGCAACCCTCCCGGAGCCACCCAGCGTGCTGCCACTGTTGCTCACGGTCGCCGCGCTGGTGATCGAACCGGTGGCCGAGCCGCTGACCAGCAGTGTACCGCCGGTCACGGTCGTGGTGCCGGTGTAGGTGTTGGCGTCGCCCAGCGTCTGCGTGCCGCTGCCTTGCTTGACCAGCGAAACGGCGCCGGTGATGGCGCCGGAGTTTGCCGCCGTGCCATCGCCGTAGCTGTAGGTGCCGCTGCCTCCGAGCGTGAGCGTGGAGGATCCGGTGCTGGTCGTGACAGTATTTTTGGTCGCTGTGGCATTGGTGCCGGTGGTCGAGTTGAGGCCGGCAATCTGCTGGTTGAATCCGCCAAGATCCAAGGTGCCGAGGTTGGTACTGACTGCCTGGCCAATACTCACGGTAGTGGCGGTCGGCAGGCGGTCGCTGCCGGTCGTAATTTGCAGGGTGCCGTTGTTGATCGCGGTTGCGCCCGAATAGGTGCTTGCACCGCCGAGTTTGAGAGTGCCGGCGCCCTGTTTGGCCCAAGCCCCCGTCGACCCTGTCTCGTCAGCGATGACGCCATTGTAGGTGGTTACTCCGGTGCTACTTTGAATGCTGATCGATGTCCCCGCTCCCGCGCCGACGGAAATATTGCGGCTGGATGCAATGCTCGCGGCGGTCAATGGCGAAGTATTTCCATTTGCGGCCATGCTGGCCATCGTCAAGCGACCGCCATCGATCGTGATCGAAGATGTGTTTCCAAAGGCGCCGTTGTCATTGAAGACAACCTCGCCGCCGGTGATGGCCACTGGCCCATCGAAAGTGTTGGCCGAATTCCCGATATAGATCTGTGCCGCACCGGTGCCGGCAAAAGTGAGGCCAGCGCCTGTTCCACCGGAGATGACGCCGGTGAGTTGGCGGCTGCCACTCGTCGTGCTATTCGTGATCGTCCGAGTCGCGCTACCCAGGGAGATTGTCGCCGTCGCCGAGTGCAGGATGGCGTTGCCGGTCCCAGTGAGGGTGAAATCACCCCCGATGACGAGGCTCGTGTCAGCGTAAACGCGCGTACCGCTTGACTGCCAGATTCCACCGTTAATCGTCAAGGCCCCTCCACCGAGGGCATTATTCCCGCCAGCGATCACTGTTCCCGCGTTCAAGGTAAAGCCACCCGTATACGCGTTGCCTTGGGCGCCAACGTCCCACGTGCCGTTCCCGCTCTTAATGAAGCCCGTGCTGCCCGCAGTGGAAACGGTCTGCCCGTTCCACGTGAGTGTCGAATTGTCGCCGACCGTGACAGTCCGAACCGCACTACCGGTGTTAAAAGTCCCTGCCGCAGTCCATGTGACGGTAATGCCGTTAGCCAGGGTGATGTTGCCAACGGGAGTATTCGTCACGTTTGTGATCGCACTGGTGGCATTGAAGATGATGTCGGAGGAATTGACCCATGCGTTGGTGAAGGGTGCTGAGCCAGTCGTGCTCCAATTCGAACTGGTGAGCGTCGCGCCGGTACCGTCCACCCGCCACCATAGACTGCCAGCCCGGACACTCGGCAAGACCAGCGCGGAAAAGGTCATCATAACAAAAATGCCCTTACCCAAGATGCGGCGGGTGGGGCGAGCGGAGGAGATGGCTTTCATGGGGCAATGGCGGAGAGTGTCCAGTCGTCGGGTGTTGGGGTAAGAAGAGGGTGCAAACTGAGAAGGTCGCACCAAGCGACATGCGTGTTTTCCCGATGCGGTGTGTCGATTGTGTGGTGCCGGCGTAACGATTGGGTGACACGTTACGTGGCTGTCATTTTTCGCGTTGAAGAAAGGTGGCTCAGGATCGGGCGGGCGCCCGATGGGCTGGGCTGTTTTGTTAGGAAAGCTTACAACCCGTTGGTTAACTAACTGCGAAGTAGCGACTTAAATCGGCTCTGGAAACGCTGCGCCGGCATCATTTGCGTCACCCAATTGTTACAATGAACCTTTTCCAAGATGGGGGCATTTACGGCAAAATGCGTAAACATTATCAGTCCAAGGAGGGTGGTCTGTGACATTCGCTCGTCTTGGATGCCGGCTATCTTGTGCTCTCCACCCTCTTCGTGCAGCCCGTTGCTAGAATCCCCCAAGCAAACCTTTATGTTCCGTAAAATCGCCGCCTGCTTCGCCGCATGCCTCACCCTTGGATGGATCGCGACGGCTGCCTCCGCCGCTGAACCCCGCGTCTCCTTCCCGCAAAGCATCCTCCCGATTCCCGCGCCGGTGGCCGCTACGGCGCACCTCATCCTGGCCGCCAATCAGGGTGTCCAGCAGGAGTTCGGCGTGTCGTTCAGGATGCGCAACTTCGCGCAGATGCAGGAGCGCATTGGACGGGGAGAAATCATTTCGCGGGCGGAACTCGAGAGCAACTATCTCCCGCTCCAGAGCGACTATGATGCGGTGGTAAGCTGGCTGGTCGGCCAGGGCTTTACGATCACGCAGAACGATCCCAGCCGGCTCGTGGTCTATGCAAAAGGGACACTGGCGCAGATTCAGACGAGCCTCGAGGTGCACATGGTCACGGTCACCGCCAATGGCGGGAACACCTACCACGCAGCCGACACCGCGCCGAGCCTGCCGCTGAGCGTCGCGACTCCGGTGCTCGGCATCAACCACTTGCAGCCCTATCTGCAAGCCCGGAAGCATGCCATCGTCAACCCGCTCACGAACAACGCGCCTCCGTTCAAAATCAACGAGATCCTCAAGGTATACAGCGCCACAAATCTCGGTGTCACCGGCGCCGGCCAGAAGATCGCCATCCTCATTGATACCTTCGCGAAGAACAGCGACCTCACCTCGTTTTGGACGGCGAACAGCGTCGCCCAATCCCTGGGCAATATCGAACAGGTCAATGTGAACGGCGGGACCCTGCCCTCGCCGAGCGGCGAGGAGACGCTGGATGAAGAATGGACCAGCGGAATTGCGCCGGGAGCCAAGGTTCGCGTTTATGCCTCGAAGACGCTGGCCTTTTCGGATCTCGATAAATGCCTCCAGCGGCTGATCAACGACCTGCCCACGCAATCGCAGATTCATCAGCTTTCGATCAGCCTCGGCTTGGGAGAGACGTATATGAGCCCGGGACAATTCACGACGGATGCACAATTCTTCGCGGCCATCGCGAGCCAGGGGGTGAGCATATTCGTCTCCTCCGGCGACGGTTCCTCGACGCCAGACGTTTTTGGAGGCAACAGCGGCCCGCTGCAGGTCGAGTATTTTGCCTCGGACCCCAGCGTCACCGCGGTCGGCGGCACCTCGCTGACGGTCAATGCGAATACCGGCCTGCGGACGACGGAAAAGGCGTGGAATGGCAGCGGCGGTGGTGTGAGCATCCAGTTTGCGCGGCCCTCGTGGCAGACAGGCCGGGGAGTTCCCACGGGCTCGAAGCGCTTTGTTCCCCCGACCGGTCTGGCTGCCGACCCGGGGACCGGCGCCTACGTCTACCTGGGTGGCGTGCAGCAAATTGGCGGCACGAGCTGGAGTGCCCCGACGTGGGCCGGATTCTGCGCGTTGATCAACGAATCGCGCGCGAAGGCCGGCAAGGCGCCGCTGGGGCTGCTCAATCCCAGGCTGTATCCGCTGATCGGCACGGCGAATTTTTTCGATGTGACCACGGGGAACAACGCCACGAGCACGAGCGGCGGCAAATATGCGGCGGCCACGGGGTTTGATGAGGTGACGGGGATCGGAGCCCCGCATGTCGGAAACTTGATGAGCACGCTCGGCAATGTCCAGGCTAACGCGCCCACGATTGTCAGCTTTACGCCAACGAGCGGTGTCCAGAATACGACAGTCGTCATCACCGGCACGAATTTCAGCTCGGTTTCGGCGGTCCGTTTCAATGGCACGAGCGCGGCATTCATTGTGAATTCGAGCACGCAGATCACGGCGCTGTCGCCGGCCGGCGCGACGACCGGCCCGATCAGTGTCACCACAGCGGGCGGCACGGCGACCAGTGCGATCAATTTCATCGTGCTCACTGGGCCGCCGGCCCCAAGCCTCACGGGATTCTCGCCCGCGTATGGGGCAGCGGGGACGAACGTGAACATCATTGGCGCCAATCTCACCGGCGCCACCGCCGTGCGGTTCAACGGCACTGCCGCGGCGTTTAACGTCGTCGCTTCGTCCGTGGTCACCGCCACGGTCCCGGTTACCGCCACGACCGGTCTCATCAGCGTCACCACGCAAAGCGGCACGGCCATCAGCGGCAGCCCTTTCACCGTCCTGACCGGGAACGGCAGTCCCACGGTCGCGTCATTCACGCCTTCGTCGGGCACGGCCAATACCACCGTGACCATCACCGGCACCAATTTCGTCAACGTCATCGGCGTGACCATCGGCGGAGTGGCGGTGGCGGCGCCTACGGTCAACTCGGACACGCAAATCACCGCCCTGGTCCCGGCGGGTGCGGTTACCGGGCCGATCGTGGTTACCACCGGTCTCGGCATCGGCACCAGCGCCACGAATTTCACGGTCAATGCGGCGCCGGTCAGTCCCGTGTTGATCAGCCAGATCTACGGGGGCGGTGGCAATAGCGGCGCCGTCTACCAGAACGACTACATCGAACTCTACAATCGCAGCGGGTCGCCGGTGACCCTCACCGGTTGGTCGGTGCAATACGCCGCCTCGACTGGGACGAGTTGGTCGGTCATCCCCTTGAGCGGTGTCATCCAGTCGGGCAACTACTATCTGATCAAGGGTGCATCCGGCGGTGCGGTGGGCGCCGTGTTGCCCACGGCGGACGCCACGGATATCACCGCGAACCTCGGCCAGACCGCGGGGAAAGTTGTCTTGCTCAATGCCAGTACGGCAATCCCACCCGGCACCAGTTCGCCCATCGGCCTGAGCTCGTTCCAGGACTTCGCCGGCTATGGCGCCGCCGATGCCTACGAGGGCACGGGTCCGGCTCCCTCTATTTCCGCGACGACCGCCGATTTCCGGGCAAACTCTGGCGCCACCGATACGGATGACAATAGCGCGGACTTCACCGCCGCCACCCCCAATCCGCGGAATTCCGGCTCCGGCGGTGGCTCAAGCGCACCCGATCTCGCGATTGCCAAGAGCCATACGGGCAATTTCATGCGGGGCGATACCGGCAAGGCCTACACGATCACCGTTTCGAATGCCGGCACACTGGACACCACCGGTACGGTGTCCGTGACTGACATCCTGCCCGCGGGATTGACGGCCACAGCGTTCTCCGGCCCGGGATGGACGACGAATCTCTTCCCGCTCACCGCCTCGCGGAGCGAAGTCCTGAGCCCAGGGGCCAGCTATCCCCCGCTTACATTGACCGTCGACGTGGGCGCCACTGCCACGAGCGGGACCAATGTGGCGACAGTGGCCGGCGGCGGGGAAACGAATACGACGAATGATACCGCAAACGATCCGACGACCATCACCTCGGGTGTTCCCACGGTGCTGGCGTCGTGGGATGTGAGCAAGCAGAGTAATTTTGGGACTTCACCGCTCCCCGCCACCACGGCGGACCCGGGACTGACCGTGGGTGGTTTGACGCGCGGCTCCGGGGTTGGCATCACCGGGACGGGGGCGGCGCGCGGCTGGGGCGGCACCAGTTTCACCAACATCTCAACGTACACGGCGGTGATCGGACACGATTTCGCCACGTGCGACTTCACCCCGAAGACGGGTTTCACGGTCAGCTTCACTTCCGTGAGCAAGTTTGACTATCGTCGCGCCCTGGCGGGGCCAAGTGACGGCGTGCTGCAATACCAGGTGGGCAACAGTGACTTCACGGATGTCGCGGCCCTTTCCTACCCTTCCACCTCCACCACGGGTGCGTCGCTGGGCCCCATCGACCTCGGGAGCATTAGCGCACTGCAAAACATTCCCGCCGGGACGAAGGTGACTTTCCGCATCGTCAATTTTAATGGCACCGCCAGCGGCGCCTGGTACATTTACGATGTGTCAAAGAGCACTGCGGCGGACTTTGCGATCAGCGGTGTGGTCAGCGCGATCCCAGGCGGTGGCATCGTGAAGGCGGAGGCTGCTCCCGATAACTCCGCCTCGGTTGTGCAGTCGCAGAATCTCGGAGTGGGAAGCTCCTCCGCCGCATTGCTCGCAGGTATGACTTCCGCGGATACCGGCAGCGTGGGGATAGCGGGAAGCGCCACGCAGAGTGGTGGTACCTACACGGTTACGGGCTCGGGGGCGGATATCTCGGGAACGGCGGATGGATTCCAATACGTCTCCCGCTCCCTCAGCGGGGACGGTGAAATCCGCGCCCGCGTTACTTCGCAGACGAACAGCAATGTCGGAGCCAAGGCCGGGGTGATGCTCCGTGATACAACGGCTGCCGGCTCCGCCGATGCGGCGTTGACGATCACGCCTGGCAACGGCTTTGCCTTCCTCTATCGCGCCACCGCTGGCGGACCAACCAGCACCATCGCCGGTCCGCCGCTGAATACGGCGCCGAACAATTGGGTGCGCCTGGTGCGCAGCGGGACCCTGGTCACGGGTTATGTGTCGGCGGATGGCAACGCCTGGTCGCAAGTGGGCAGCGCGGTCGTCAATATGGGCGCCAGCGCCAGTACGGGATTGGCCGTCACCAGCCATGACAATTCGCAGACGAGCACGGCGACCTTCGACAACCTTGCGGTGACACCCTTCCCGTCACCGTGGCAGACGGTCGATATCGGCTCCGCGGATAAGCAAGGCAGCGCGGAATATTTCGACTCCACCTTCACGGAGAAGGGAGCCGGCATCATGGGCACGACCACCGATGGTTTACGGTTTGCCTATCAGTCGCTGAGTGGAGACGGAGAGATCCGGGCGAGAATGCCCGCGCCCGGCAACACGGGCAGCAACATGCGACTCGGCGTGATGATCCGAAACGACCTGACGAGTGGCTCAGCTTACGCCTTCGCGGGTATTACCGGCGACTCTCACTTTAGCTGGCAATCCCGTGCGTTGAGCGGCAGCGGCATTGTTGCCCAGAGCGGCGAGATCGCCAAGGCGCCCGACATCTGGCTGCGTCTCGTCCGCAGCGGTAGCAAATTTACCGCTTATGAATCCACCGATGGCGCCACCTGGACACAGATCGGCACCAAGAGCATCACCATGGGCACGAACATCTATATCGGCCTGATCGACTCGAGCGGCAGTAAGACGATCCTGAATACGACCGTCTTCGACAATGTGTTGGTAGTGCCGTGAAGACACCTGCTTCATGAGGAAGCCCGTGCTGTGGTCCGCTGGGGCGGCGACCTTGATCGTCACCGGCTTTTGTATCTTGCGCAGCCCGCGGGAGGAGCCTGCCGGACTGCCGGTCGCGGAGCACGGAGTGACATCACCCGCGTCGCCAGGATTGCCAGCCACACGGCTCGGGGTGGGCGTGGATCGGGTGGACAACCGGCCGTCGTCCATGGTTCCCGCCACGGGGCCTCGGCCTGCGCCCTCGCTGCGGGAGGATCCAGTGCGCCGCTTGCTGCAAGACGTGGCTTCGGGCCGCATGGTGCTCGACACGGACGAGGACGGCTTCGATGTCCTCGATTTGAATCAGCCGGACGCCGTTCCGATGATCGTCCGGTTGTGGGCCCAGAGGAGTTGGGCGGAGGCGAGCCAGTGGACGAAGGCGCTGCCGGAGTCCGAGATCAAGTCCGCGTCGCTCCGGCAGATCGCCGTGGTGCTGACCAAGGCCGATCCCTCGGCCGCACAGCAATGGGTGAAAGCCCTGGGGGCCGGACCATCGCGGGAGGCCGCAGTCGAATCGATTGCTACGGAACTTGCCACGGCGTACCCAGAGCAGGCCATTCAACTCGCGGAGGAATTGGCCCCCGGGGGCACTCGTGAGCAGGCGTTGACCCACGTCTTCTCCCAGTGGAGCGCTCTCGATCCCGCTGCGGCTATCGCGAACGCGCGCACCATCCAGGACGCTGCGTCGCGATCCAATGCGCTGTCGGCCGTGGCGACATCGTGGGCGGACAGCGATCCGGCCGGCGCGGCCCGGCTCGCGGCTGGGGAAATCGAGGACGAGGCGACGCAGAATCGAGCGGTGGTTTCGATCGTGCAGCGATGGGCCCAAAAGGATCCGGCGACTGCTGCAGCCTGGATCAAGGATTTTGATCCGCGGGACCACATCTCAAAAGGCGCGGTGGAACAACTTGTCGTCCAATGGTCCATGCACGATGCCGATGCCGCCCGGCGCTGGCTTGCTGGGTTGCCGAACGTCACTACGCGAGATTCCGGATTGGCCAGTCTCGCCCACGCGCTGGCGTTCTCGCAGCCGGGCCAGGCGGCGCAGTGCGCGCAATTGATCAGCGATCCGGCGATCCGGCAGCGGTGCCTGCTTGCGTTGGAGAAACAATAATTCCAAGGGCGGAATGCAGCGAACTCCATCCGTACGCGTGGCTCGAAGAAAGATACGCGACAAAAGGAACCGCCAGTGGGCATGGCGTCCGGAAGCAATCGAGAACCATGCCTCAGTTTAGTCCCATCGCCGCGTTCCTCTGAGCGAATTGTGAGCTTGTTCATAGCCTGCCGAACGGCTATCGCCCTCGCTATGGACTTGCTGGCTGCCCTCCGGACACACTTTGGCCACGACGCTTTCCGCCCCGGGCAGGAGGAAGTGGTTCGTGCATTGCTGGCCGGAGAATCGGCGCTGGCACTCTTTCCCACCGGCGCGGGGAAATCGCTGTGCTATCAACTTCCGGCGGTGCTGTTGGAAGGGACGGCGCTCATCATTTCACCGCTCATCGCACTGATGAAAGACCAGGTGGACGCGTTGCGCGCGCGTGGGATCGCGGCGGCGCGCCTGGATTCCAGCCTCACGGCGGAGGAAACGCAGCGCGTGTATGCCGATCTTCGCGCCGGCGCCTTAAAGCTCCTCTACGTCGCGCCGGAACGGCTCTCCGGGGAGGCATTTGTGGACCGGTTGCGGCGGGTGAAGATCTCGCTGCTGGCGATCGATGAAGCGCATTGCATCTCGGAGTGGGGGCACAATTTTCGGCCGGAGTATCTGCGTCTCGCCCGCATGGCGGAGGAACTGGGTTTGCGTCCGGTGCTCGCGCTCACCGCCACGGCGACTCCGGATGTGGCGCGCGATATCTGCCGCGCTTTCGGGATCGCGGACCAGCGCCACGTGCAGACTTCGTTTCGCCGGAAGAATCTCCATCTGCGCATTACGCCGTGTGCCGCGGGCGAGCGCCTGGCGGTACTGACAAAGCGCCTTTCCAGTGCCAAGGTGCGCCCCGCAGTGGTGTATGTGACATTTCAAAAAACCGCCGAGGACGTGGCGGCCCAGCTCGAAGCGGCGGGCCTCGCGGCCCGGGCGTATCACGCCGGCATGAGCGCGGAGGACCGCGTCGCCACGCAGGAGGCCTTCATGCGCGGGGAGTGCGAGGTGATTGTGGCCACCATCGCGTTCGGGATGGGGATCGATAAGGCGGACATCCGCAGCGTGGTGCATTTCAACCTGCCCAAGACGCTGGAGAACTATCAGCAGGAGATCGGGCGTGCCGGCCGCGACGGGCAGCCGTCGCTCTGCGAACTGCTCGCTTGCGCGGACGATGCGATCCCGCTGGAAAATTTTACGCTTGGGGATACCCCGGCGCCGGAGGCCGTCGAGGCGCTCATTCGGCGCATGCTCGGCTCGGGAGAGGAATTCGATGTGAGCCGCTACGACCTCAGCCAGGACACAGACATTCGCCCGCTCGTCGTGGAGACGGTCATCACTTACCTCGAACTCGAGGGGTTGCTGCGGCCGACCCGCGTCTTCTACGAAAGTTCGCAGATCCAATTCCTGCGCACGGAAAGCGCAATTCTCGACGGCTTGAACGACGAGCGTCGGCGTTTCCTCTCGGCTTTGTTTGGGGCCGGACGGCAAGGCCCGAAGTATCTGACCCTGGAACTCGAAAACGCCGCCCGCCAACTCAGTGAGCCGCGCGACCGTATCGTCAAGGCGCTCACCTGGCTGGAGGAAACCGGGGCCATTACGCAAAAGCCGGCCGGCCTGCGGCATGGCTATCGCCTCACCGGAGACGCGGCCCAGCGCGAGCCCGCGAGGGTGGCCGGGCACCAGGCGGGGCTTTTTGCCCGGCGCGAAGAGCGCGACTCGCAGCGGTTGGAACAGATTCTCGATTTCGCCCGGCAGCCCGGCTGCATCACGCGCCGGCTGCTCGCGTATTTTGGGGAGGAGTTGGGCGAGGAGAACTGCGGGCATTGTCACTTCTGCCGCACGGGTGCCCCGGCGGCGGCTGTCGAACTGCCAGCCACGCCGATCCCGTCCTTCACCGATGCCGATGCCGATCAGATTCGCGAACTGATTTTTGAGGAACATCCTTCGCTTTCCACGCCACGCCAGGTCACGCGCTTTCTCTGCGGCTTGACGAGTCCGGCGACGACGAAAGCGAAGCTGACCAAACGCGCCGAGTTCGGCCGTTACTCTGCCACGCCGTTTCGCACCGTGCTCGCCCAGGTGGAGGCGTGCTTCGAGGGAGTGTAGAAGCGCCTACCGCCCGCCTTTGCGCAATTGTGCGATGAGCGCCAGCACCTCCTCCCGGATGCTGAAGAGCTCGCTGCGATAGTGGGCGAGCTTTTGCGCGGGGAATCGTGGATGCCCGTCGAGCGCCGCGGCCGAGGTCAGCGTCTGGTTGTGGATCTCCAGCGCGCGCTTCAACCAGGCGATCGTGAGACCGTGGTCCATCATGATGCGGTCGCCGCGGGCGAGCGATCCCAGCGCGGCAGCCAGCTTGACACGGAGCGTCATGAAGTCGCCGACAAACGCCCCGATGGCGTCGTCCGCTTCGGAAAGATCCTCGCCGCCCGCCTTCACGTCGTCGAAGAGGGAGCAGAGTGCGTCGCGGGCATGCTTGGCCACAGGATGCAGGATGTCGCCATCCGCATCACGCACCCAGTCGATGCCCTCGCGCGTCGGGTCGGGAGGTTCCTCTTCATAATCCGAGTGATCTTCGAAACCCGCCGCCCTCGCGGCGTCCATGTCATCGTCATCATCACCCGCCTCGACGGCGGCATCCGTTTCCTCGTCGCCTTCCTCCTTCGTCCCGGCCGCTTCCCGTTCGGCCCTCTCGTTGAGGGCCTCCTCAAGCCGGGCCCATCCCATCTCGTGGGCGATCAAGCGCTCCTGGTCGGGGTGATCGGCATATTTTTCCATGAGCCGGCCGTACTTTTCGCTCAGCATGTCGCTCTCGCGCAGCATCTGTTCGCAGCGGAATTCGTCCCACTCCTCCTCGTCTTCGTCATCATCGCCGGAGTGATCTTCGGTGGTGAAGGCGTCACTGTCTTCTTCGCGGGTGCGGCGTTCGCGTTCTGCGATTTCGTCCGCGGTAAAGCGCCAGACGGGTTCGGAAACTTGCAAACGATAGTCGGTGCTCTCGATGACCACGCGGCCGCTTAGATCGCTCTGCCATTCGATCGACAAGGCGTTGGCCATGTGTTCCGGCGGTACTTCGCCGCGCTTGCTCATCGTGTAGGCCTCGTCGAGCGGCACGTCATAGACCCGGACTTTACGCGCCGCGGTCATGTTGCCGGCTGTCCCACGCTGCTGGGCCGCGGGCGGGCGGGTCGTGAGCGGCAGCGGCGCGGGATTCTCGAAGGTCAGCAGGCAGCCGGCCAGGTCGGGGTGACAATCACCCACCAGATCGAGCACGAGCGGGTCGGCGATGCCCGCGAGCCAAATACGACCCGTTACGCGGCCGCGCGTGCGGTTGTCGATTTCGCCGTGGAGGATGTGTTCATGGATGCGCCATGCCATGGCAAAAAAATTGTGCGATTCCGCGCCGGTTGTCGAGTGTTGGGAATCAACGGGAGGTCTCGACCCCAATCACCTTTCCATTCTCGAACACGATGATCTGGGTCTTGTAAACCCAGCGTTCGAGGTTGCCGTCGCCTGTGGCCTTGATCGAACGGGGCGGCCCGATGATGCGCCGCACTTCTTCGTGGGTCATGTTGGGAACGACGATATTGCTGGCGATGAAATCCTGTTTCCTGGCCGCTTGCTCGCGTTCGAGTGCTTCCCGCTCGTGTGCTTGCGTGGTTTGCCACGCTTCGTATTTGTCGTGAAGCGCTGGCGCCGCTACGCTGAGTCCCGCCACGAGGACGGCAAGGGCTACGGCCCACCACCACAGGCAATGGCGGTCAGGGGCCACTGGCTGGCACGACGCTTTCGCGCGCGCGGCTTGTTCCGCGAGCACCGGTTCGATCAGTTCATTTACGGGTCGCCAGCGTCCTTCGTCGTCGAAATATTCGGCGTCATGCGGCAACTCAGCCGTCCGCCAGAGCCACGTCAGCTCGTGGAGCTGATAGGCGCGCTCCTGCGAGTCGCTCCGCCGGACGCGGTATGTCTTTTCGGTGGTCATGGGGTCGGGCCTGGTTCCACGAATTCCATTTCCGATCGTGCCGCCCAGTCTCTTCGCAGGGCGGTCGCCGGGCAATCGCTAAAGAGTTCGCTTCGCGTTTGGCCGCCTGAAGGCGGAACCCCGAACGATGAACTCGCTCGCACAGAAGAATCATCACGCTGACCTGGCGCTGGCGCGTGAAGATCGAGTGAACGCTGTTAGCGGTTGTGGCGCCAATGTGAAGGGCTTGGAGTTCCGCCTTTAGGCGGTGATTCGAGAAAGCCCCGTCTGCCGCCTGAAACATGCGATTTCCATTCGCAGGTTCTTTTGGGTACGGTCACGGCATGACCCTCACCCCGGAGCTTATGTTGCCGGTTTTCACCGTTGGCGACCGCGCCTGGAGCGTCGGCGACGTGATCTCGGCCGCTCACTTTCGTGGGGAACTCGATGGATGGTGGATGGAGGTGCTGCGGTGGGATGCATGCGAAGGCCTTGGCTCTGATTCGGGCGGCGCCGACGAGGCTGCCCTACAATCGGCGGTCGAACAGTTCCGTTACGAGCGCGACTTGATCACGGCGGAGGAGACGGAACGATGGCTGGAGGCGCGCGGATTGACGCTGGAGGATTTCAGCGACTATTTCAACCGGCATTCTCGGGGACAACGCCTCGCGGGCGAGGGTTCGGCCATTCCCTCGGCATTTTCGGAGCCGACCGCGAGACAGCGTGACTTTCTGCGGATCGAGTTGTTGTTATCCGGCGGAATGGAAGCGATGGCGGTGGGGCTGAGCTGGCGGGTGGCTGCGCTGGACGGAAATGGGGCGGGGATCTCATCGGAATTGATCGAAGCGGAGCGTGCGCGCTTCCTCCAGCGGACTGGACTCAGTCCCAGGGAAGTTGCGCATTGGGCCGCGCGCGCCCAGCGGGACGAAAGTTGGCTCGAAGAAATGCTGATCTACGAAGCCGCTTACCAGATCGAAGCAGGGCGTGTCCTGACGGATGAGCGGCGCCAGCGCCTGTTGCACGAGTTGCGGATTCCATTGACGCGGGTGGAGGTCGAAGTCCTGGAGGTGGAATGTCTCGCGGCGGCGCGTGAAGCGACCCTGTGCGTGCGCGAGGACGGCGCCTGTTTGGAGGAGATGGCGCGGCAGGGCGGATATCCGCACCGGCGGGAAGAGGTGCTGATCGAAGATTTTCCGCCCGAATTGCAGCAGAAAGTTCTGTGCGCTGCGCCGGGCGATGTTCTGGACCCAATTCCGCGAGGGGACGGTTTTTGCCTGTGGCGGACGATGGCCAAGACCGAGCCGGAGTTGGCGGATGCGGGCATCCGTGCGCGCGTCGAGCGGCAGCTCCTCGAGCTTCACTTTTCGGGTTTGGCCGCCCGCTGTGTGCGATGGCAGCCCGGGTTTGCGCCGCCATGACCCCCGAGAGCCTTGATGACATTCTGCACCGTTCGGCCACGTTTGGGTCGCTCTCCCCGGACCATTACCAGCGCCTTCGCTCGCTG
>Ga0207705_10000931_pt1 | contig 23900 bp, 19 predicted proteins | sample KBSC13metaG_FD_184314 | JGI IMG/M metagenome (GOLD analysis project Ga0207705, IMG submission 184314) | Corn rhizosphere microbial communities from Kellogg Biological Station, Michigan, USA - KBS C1-3 metaG (SPAdes) (version 2) | ecosystem: Host-associated > Plants > Roots > Rhizosphere > Soil ... | reverse complement strand
GATGATGCCGCCGGCGTTGATCACGTAATCGGGCGAATAGAGGATGCCGCGCGCGTGGAGCCGTTGTCCGTCCTCGGGGGTCGCCAGCTGGTTGTTCGCGCCGCCCGCGACCACCGGCACCTTGAGCGCTGCGATCGACTGCTCGGTGAGGATCGCGCCGAGGGCGTTGGGACTTAGCACATCGGCTTCGAGGCCGAGGATCGCGTCCGGCGCGACTACGGTGCCGTTGGTGGCATCGGCGAGCTTCTGCGCCTTGGCCTGGTCGACATCGGCGATGCTGAGCTTCGCCCCTTCCGCGCAGGCGTGCAGCGCGACGCCGGTCGCGACGCTGCCCGCCCCCTGCATGGCGATGTGCAGGCCATTGAGATTGTCCTTGCCAAGCCCGCGCTTCACCGCCGCCTTGAGGCCCAGGAAAACGCCGAGCGACGTATGCGGTCCGGGATCGCCGCCGACGTCACCGGTGCTGTTGGGTAGGCCCGCGACATATTCGGTCGAGCGCGCGACCTCGATCATGTCCGCGACGTTGATGCCGACATCTTCGGCGGTGACATAGCGGCCACCGAGGCCGTTCACCGCTTTGCCGAACGCATGCAGCATGTCGGGCGACTTCGTGCGGTTCGCGTCCGCGAGCAGCACCGACTTGCCGCCGCCCAGCGGCAGGCCGGCCATCGCATTCTTGTAGCTCATGCCGCGCGACAGGCGCAGCGCGTCGGTCAGCGCGTCGTCGTCCTTGGCGTAATGCCAGAAACGTGCCCCGCCCGCCGCCGGGCCGAGATGGGTCGAGTGGACGGCGATGATCGCCTTCAAACCGCACTTCTCGTCGGTGACGAAGTGGATTTCCTCATGCGCGTCGAAATCGGGCAGGCCCCAGGGCGTGGTCATTGGCTTTGAAATGTCCGGTTTTCAGTGAACGGAAAAATGGGGCGACCGAGGGGACTTGAACCCCCGACCCCTGGTACCACAAACCAGTGCTCTAACCAGCTGAGCTACGATCGCCACGGTGTCAAAGGAGCGGTTCCTTTGGCCGCGCGCGCCACTTAAGGGGCGGTGCTGGGGAACGCAAGGATGGGCGCGAGGCCATGAACCCGACGATCGAGAAGTTCGGCTACCCGGCGACGTTGGTGCATGAATTCGAGCATTGGGTGGTTCTGCTGCGGCCGGCGCAGGTGACGCTTGGGTCGCTGGTCATGGCCGCCAAGAGCGACGCGACGGCATTCGCCGACCTGCCGCGGGAAGCCTTCGCCGAACAGGCTGACGTGATTGCAGCTGTTGAAACGGCGCTTGCGCGGTTCACCAACTACGAACGCATCAATTACCTGATGTTGATGATGGTCGACCCGAACGTCCATTTCCATGTCATCCCCCGCTACGCCGAGCCGCGCGGCTGGAACGAGATCGCATTCGCCGATGAGGGCTGGCCCGGGCCGCCGCGGCTCGACCGTTCGATCGAGCTCGACCGGAAGTTGCTCCGGACGTTGGCGGGCGAGGTTGCTGCCAACTTTCGATAACTCTTAATGCTATTGTGATTGGTGTAAGTTACTTGCGCAGGATGTTACGCGGGCGCATCGTCCTGCGCGGGAGAGAAACCCCATGGCGAGTCGCCGCGCGAAGTCGCCCACCGAAACTGTGTCCCTGCGGGAGACCCTGATCTCGGCGGGCCTGGAGGCACCTCTTGCCGAGCTTCTCGACAAGATGCCGCACCGCGTTGTGCAGGTGGAGCCACGCCGCCCGTTCCGCGAACCCGGATCGCCCCGCGACGAAGTGATGTTCGTCCGCTCAGGTATCCTGTCGAAATTCAAGTCCGATACCTCGGGCCGACGGCAGATCGTTGCGCTTCGGTTCCCGGGAGAAGGCATTCTCCCGCGCAGCGGGCCGGCGCACTATGGCATTCAGGCGATCGTTCGCAGCGAAGTGATGGTGGGCAAGGCGCGCGACTTCGACCCGATCGTCGAATCCCATCCCGAAATGCAGCGGTTCTTCTGGCGGCTCGTCCAGCGCAATGAGGCGATCGGCTACGAATGGCTGGTGAATTGCGGCCGTCGCGATTCCATGGGCCGCGTGGCCCATTTGTTGTGCGAGACCGCCGTCAGGATGCGGGTCGACGACGATGACCGAATGCTCAATCCGTTCACCCAACAGCAGATTGCTGACATTACCGGCCAGACTTCGGTGAACGTGAACCGGGTCCTGGCCGACATGGAGCGGCAGGGCCTCATTCACCGTCGCGGCCGTGAAATAGAATTCAGCGACTGGTCCGAGATGCGCCGCGTCGCGAGCTTCCAACCGGCCTATTTGGAGATCTGATCGGCCTTCTCCGCGCAGACGTGAAGCCGCATCCCGCTGGGCGGCAACGCAGGATGGTGGGCGCGACAGGGATTGAACCTGTGACCCCACCCGTGTGAAGGGTGTGCTCTACCGCTGAGCTACGCGCCCGCTCTTGGGAATCCCCGCGGAAGTCGGCGGATATAGTGCGGCAATGCCGCCTGTCCAGCTATTGAACTGCGTCCTTAAGGACCTTGCCGGGCCGGAACTTGGGCTGCGAGCTGGCCTTGATCTGCATTGGCTCGCCGGTCCGCGGGTTGCGCCCGGTCGAGGCCTTGCGCCGCGTCACCGAGAAATTGCCGAATCCGACCAGCCGAACCTCGTCGCCGCGCTTCAAGGTCGAGGTGATCACCTCGAGCATGGTTTCGACGGCACGCATTGCGTCGTTACGGCCGAGGCCGGAGCGGTCGGCGACATGACCGATCAGTTCCTGCTTGTTCATTCCAAGCTCTCCCTCACCGGCGGCCAGACTCGCACGCGCGGAGCACTAGCCTTTAAGGCAAGACTCCGCGCCGCTGTCCAGTCGCTCTAGTGGCGCACCGTTGTGCCGGTTTCGGACGAAGGCGCATGTGCTGGCGGTTCGGCAGCGTGCTCGTCGTCCTCGGTCCACTCGATCGCATGAAGCGGTTCGGCCAGCGCGCGGGCAAGCACCTCGTCAACATGATCGACCGGTATGATCTCGAGCCCTTCTTTCACCGTCGTCGGCAGTTCGGCGACATCCTTCTCGTTCTCGCGCGGGATCAACACGGTGGTGATCCCGCCGCGCAACGCTGCGAGCAGCTTTTCCTTTAGCCCGCCGATCGGCAGCACGCGGCCGCGCAAAGTCACTTCGCCGGTCATGGCGACGTCGCGCCTCACGGCCACGCCGCTCAGCGTCGAGATCATGGCAGTGACCATGCCGATACCGGCCGACGGCCCATCTTTTGGCACTGCCCCTTCGGGCAAGTGGACGTGGATGTCCTTGCGGGCGAAGATCGAGGGCTTGATGCCATAGGCCGGAGCTCGCGCCTTGACGAAGCTCATCGCTGCCTGGATCGACTCCTGCATGACTTCGCCGAGCTTGCCGGTGGTCTTGATCTGGCCCTTGCCGGGAACGGTGACTGCCTCGATTGTCAGGAGCTCGCCGCCAACCTCGGTCCAGGCGAGGCCCGTGACGGCGCCGATCTGGTCTTCTTCCTCGCCCATTCCGTAGCGGAATTTACGGACGCCGAGGAAATCGCCGACGGTATCGGGCGTCAGTTCGACCTTTTCCGCCTTGGCCTCGAGGATCTGGCGCAGCGACTTGCGCGCAACCTTGGCGAGTTCGCGCTCGAGCGTGCGGACGCCGGCTTCGCGCGTGTAATGCTGGATGATCGCGCGCAGGCCCTCGTCGGTGAAGATCAGCTCCCCTTCCTTCAGCCCATGGGCTTCCAGCTGCTTGGGGATCAGGTGACGCTTGGCAATCTCGACCTTCTCGTGCTCGGTGTACCCCTCGAGCCGAATGATTTCCATGCGGTCGAGTAACGGCTGCGGCATGTCGAGCGAGTTGGCTGTGGTAACGAACATTACGTCGGACAGGTCATAATCGAGCTCGAGGTAATGATCCTGGAATTTGCTGTTCTGCTCGGGGTCGAGCACCTCGAGTAACGCCGAGCTCGGATCGCCACGGAAATCCTGACCGAGCTTGTCGATTTCGTCGAGGAGGAACAAAGGGTTCGAAGTTCCCGCCTTCTTGATGTTCGAGATGATCTTGCCCGGCAGCGAGCCGATGTAGGTCCGGCGATGCCCGCGGATTTCCGCCTCGTCGCGGACCCCTCCGAGTGACTGGCGCACGAACTCCCGACCGGTAGCGCGGGCGATCGAACGCCCGAGCGACGTCTTGCCGACGCCGGGCGGGCCGACGAGGCACAGGATCGGACCCTTGAGCTTGTTGGTGCGCGCCTGAACCGCGAGATACTCCACGATCCGGTCCTTCACCTTCTCCAGACCGTAATGGTCCTCGTCGAGGACGGCTTGCGCCTCGGCGATGTCCTTCTTGAGCTTGGATTTCTTGCCCCACGGCAGGCCGAGCAGCACATCGAGATAGTTTCGTGCGACGGTGGCCTCTGCCGACATCGGCGCCATGGCCCGCAGCTTCTTGAGCTCGGCATTGGCCCGGTTGCGGGCTTCCTTCGACAGCCGGGTCTTGCGGATCTTCTCCGCGAGATCGGCCAGCTCGTCGCCGCCTTCCTCGCCTTCGTTGCCGAGCTCGCGTTGGATCGCCTTCAACTGCTCGTTCAGATAATATTCGCGCTGCGTCTTCTCCATCTGGCGCTTGACGCGGCTGCGGATCTTCTTCTCGACCTGAAGCACGCCGAGCTCGCCTTCCATAAAGGCGAACACCATTTCGAGCCGCCGCGCGGGGTTCAGCTCGCCGAGTAGCGCCTGCTTATCGGCGACCTTGATCGACAGGTTCGAGGCAACGGCATCGGCGAGCGCGGAAGGTTCTTCGATCTCGCCGAGCTGGATACCTGTCTCTGGCGGGAGCCGTTTGTTGAGCTTGGCGTAATTTTCGAACTGATCGATTACCGAGCGCATCAGTGCCTGGGCTTCGGGCGCGGCGGTCCCTTCTTCATCGACTTCCTCGATTTCGGCGGCTGTATAACCCTCGCGCGTCTCGAGGTTGACCAGGCGGGCGCGCTTGACGCCCTCGACCAGCACGCGGACCGTTCCGTCAGGCAGCTTCAGCAGCTGCATGGCGGTGGCGATCACGCCCAGGTCGTAGAGCGAGTCCCGATCGGGGTCGTCCTCACCCGGATCGAGCTGGGCGACCAGGAACAGCTCCTTGTCCGCAGCCATCGCGGCTTCGAGCGCGGCAACCGACTTCTCGCGTCCGACGAACAAGGGCACGATGCGGTGCGGGAAGACAACAATGTCGCGAAGCGGAAGAATGGGGAGAATGCGAGTCATGGGCCAGTATATGGGCTGGCCCTCCGGCACGCGCAACAAAGGCAGGAACAATCGCCGCCACCCGCTCGCTTCAGTCAAGCGAACGGCAAGGAGGCCGCCGATGGCTCACGACCGCGAGAAGATCAGCACCGGGCCCAACGATCGCCCGATCAATGAGACGATTGCCGGAACCGGCCCCGGCATTCCCGACGATGCGCTCGCGCCAGGCGAAGAATTGCCCGAAGCTCCGAGCGATGAAGAAGTCGAGCGCGTCGCCGAAAAGCTCGGCTCGCCGACGGCAGAACGCGATACGCTTCCGCTCGACGGTGAGTAATTCGCGGCAGAAGCCGCTCGATGATTCTGTATCCGTTCAGTTTCCATGCTTATTGTTGGCCGTGTGAACATTCGCCATTCCTTGCTCGCGCTCAGCGCGCTGACAATTCCAGCCGCCGCGTTCGCTCAGTGGACGGGAAATTGGCCCGTACCCGGTCCGGTTCCTCCGCCACCGCCGCCGCGGGCCACGCAAGCACCCCCCGCTGCGGTCGCCGAACCGTGGATGGCGCGCCCTGCCCCCCAAGGGCAGCCTTGGCAGTCCCCGGCGGCAGAATCCAACAAGCCCGCCGCGCTCGAGCCGATCGATCTTCCGCCCGCCATCGAGCAGGGCGTCGACATGATCTATATCGACGAGGAGCTGGTACCGAAGGCCGTGCACGACAGCGGGCCGGCGGGCGACATGACATTCGCTGCGTGGAGCGGCGCGCCGGTCGACCTGTTCACCTCGGTCAACCCGATTTACACGCAGCTTCGCCGCGGTCTGGTCAAATATCAGCAGACATGGGGCGATTTGCCGCAGATGCCCGTGTCGGCGGGGCCAACGCTCAAAACCGGTATGTCGGGCGACCGTGTCGCCACCCTCAGGGCGCGCCTCGGGCTACCCGCCGGTGACAAATATGATGCGGCGCTCGCCGCCAAAGTGAAGGAATTCCAGTCGGTCCACGGCGAGAAGGCCGACGGGATCGCCGGCGGCGGCACGATCGAAGCGCTCAACCGCGGCGCCCAATATTATGAGCAGCTGATCATCATCAACATGGAGCGCGCCCGCCGCCTCCCGGCGCCCGAGGAGCAGCGCAAATACGTGCTGGTCGATGCCGGCGACGCACGCCTGTCGATGTGGGAAAACGGCCGCAAGGTCGATGAAATGAAAGTCGTGGTCGGCAAGTCCGAGACCGCGACACCGATGATGGCCGCGTACATCAGATATGCGAGCGTGAACCCATATTGGAACGTACCTCCCGAACTGGTGCGGGACCTCATCGGGCCGCGCATCGTCAAGCAAGGCATTTCCTATCTCACCGACCGCGAATATCAGGTCCTGACCGATTACAGCGATGACGCCCGGCTCATCGATCCGGCCTCGGTCGATTGGCAGGCTGTCGTTGATGGTCGCCAGGACGTCCGCCTGCGCCGCCTCCCCAGCCCTGCCAATTCAATGGGCATGATGAAGTTCATGCTTCCCAACTACTTCGGCATTTATCTCCACGATTCGCCGGAGAAAGAGCATTTCACCAAGAACGAGCTGTGGATCAGCAACGGCTGCGTCCGGGTCGAAGACTATAAGCGGCTCGCAAGCTGGCTGTTTGACGGCGTTGTGCCCAAGGGCAGGAACCCGAAGGTAGAGCAGGAAGTCGATCTGCCGAAGCCGATCCCCGTGTACATGACCTACCTGACCGCGCAGCCGACCGCCGACGGCATCCAGTTCATGCCCGACCATTATGGCCGCGACGCGCATTTGATGGAGCGCTTCGGCACTCAGCTGATGGCTGCGGTTCGCGGTCTCTAGGCCGCCTCGCGGAAACCTGTTCCGCGAGGGGCTGAGGTAAGTTAGTCGGCCTCCCTAACCTAGTCGGTCCAGCGACCGGCTTATCAGCCTAGGCCGCGTCCCCGGTCTTGTCCTTGGCGGCATAGACTCGGACGGGGTCCTTGCGCCCCTCCACTACGTCACCATCGACATGGACTTCGTCGACCCCGTCCATCGACGGCAGGTCAAACATCGTGTCGAGCAAAATACCCTCGAGAATCGACCTCAGGCCGCGCGCACCGGTCTTGCGATCGATTGCCTTGACCGCAATCGAATGGAGCGCGTCGTCGGTGAACTCGAGTTGTACGTCCTCCATGTCGAACAGCTTGGCATATTGTTTGACCAGCGCATTCTTCGGCTCGACCAGGATCTTGACCAGCGCCGGCTCGTCCAGGTCGAGCAGCGTCGCGATCACCGGCAGGCGGCCGACGAATTCCGGGATAAGGCCGAATTTCAACAAGTCCTCGGGCTCGCAATGCTTGAGCACTTCGCCAGTCTTGCGCTCGTCGGGCGCAGCGACATGGGCGCCGAAGCCCATCGATTTGCCCTGCATGCGGTCGGAAATGATCTTTTCGAGCCCGGCGAAGGCGCCGCCGCAGATGAACAGGATGTTGGTCGTGTCGACCTGCAGGAACTCCTGCTGCGGATGCTTGCGGCCGCCCTGCGGCGGAACGCTCGCTGTCGTGCCTTCCATCAGCTTGAGCAGCGCCTGCTGGACACCCTCGCCTGACACGTCGCGGGTGATCGAGGGATTGTCCGATTTCCGGCTGATCTTGTCGATTTCGTCGATGTAGACGATCCCACGCTGCGCCTTCTCGACATTGTAGTCGGATGCCTGGAGCAGCTTGAGAATGATGTTCTCGACATCCTCGCCGACGTAGCCCGCCTCGGTCAGAGTCGTCGCGTCGGCCATGGTGAACGGCACGTCGAGGATGCGTGCCAGCGTCTGCGCCAGAAGCGTCTTGCCGCAGCCGGTGGGGCCGATCAGCAGGATGTTCGATTTGGCCAGCTCGACCTCGTTGCCGGCCTTCGCACCGTGCGACAACCGCTTGTAATGGTTGTGCACCGCGACCGACAAAACGCGTTTGGCGCGATCCTGGCCGATTACATAATCGTCGAGAACCTTACAGATTTCGGAGGGCGTCGGGACGCCATCGCGGGTCTTCACCAGCGCCGATTTCGATTCCTCGCGGATGATGTCGTTGCACAGCTCGACGCATTCATCGCAGATGAACACTGTCGGCCCGGCGATCAGCTTCCTGACCTCGTGCTGCGACTTGCCGCAGAAGGAGCAGTAGAGTGTGCTCTTGCTGTCGCCGCCTGAAAGCTTGGTCATTCCCGTCCTTGCATCTCGGCCGTTTGGCGGCCGTCCTCTGATGGGCATGCTAGCCCGCTTTATTACACAATCAACTCTGAGGGTCGGTTAACGTATCCCTCCCGCCGATTGGTCCTTTGAATTCAAGAATATGGATTGCGGCCGGTCCACTAGCAAGAGGCGCCCTGTCACGCTTTGAGACGTTTCAGTGCCTCGTGCATCGCCTCGTGAAAATCGGAACGTGCATAAATGTCATTGTGCCCGGCACCGCCGATGGTGCGATCGTAAACCAGGTTAGGGATGACCTCGCGCAGGGCTTCCGTCCGCTCACGCGGAACGATGGAATCATGTTCGGCTGCAATAATCCCGACTCGCAGTTTGGACGTCCGAAGCGGTCCTGCAGCATCGATTTCGTGCTCGAAGAAGGGGCCGATCGGCAGCCAGGGGTACATCGCTTGCGCAACCGCCTTGAGCGAATCGAACGGGGTTACGAGGATCAATCCGTCGAGCTTCCGCTTCTCCGAAAGCTGGGCAGCGACGCCCGTGCCGATGCTGAAGCCAACGGCGATGATCCGTTTCGCCCGAACCTCTTCAACTGCGGCATCGTAGACAAGCGGGGCATCGGCAATCAGCGCGTCGGCCGAGGGCGAACCCGTCGACGGCGAATAACCGCGGAAATGAAAGGTGACCACGTCGACGTCGGGGTAAAGCTCATGCAGATATTCCGCGACATCCTGCCCGTTCCACGCGTTGCCGCCGAAGCCGAGCACCAATGTCCGGTCGCGGTTGGGTCCATCAGGCGGGATGTGCACGCCGTGAAGCGTCTGGCCATCCGGCGTCCGCACCGACAGCCGCGTGGCCGAAGGCGGAAACCGACCCGCCGGGGGCACCGCGTGAACGGGAAAGATGAGGTGGCTTTGGAATTGGAACATTGTTGTGGGCGGCAGCCTTGAGACCGACGGATCAGGCCGCGAATGCCGCCTCTATCGCCGGCGTGACCCGATCGACCGTATAGGGTTTCTCGATCACCGGCGCGTCGTTGAATTCGGGCGGCGGCGGATCGACGTGACCGCCAGTCGCGATCACGAACGGGACTTTCTGCTCGCGCAGCCGGCTGGCGACCGGCCACACATTTTCGCCCTTCAGGTTCACATCGAGGATGGCGAGGTCGAAACCGCCTTTCTCAATCTCATCGAGCGCACATTGAACTGTGTCGCAGGTGCCACTGACCTTGTGGCCGAGCGAATCGAGGAAGTCCTCGAGCATCATCGCAATGAGCGGCTCGTCTTCAACGATGAGTATGGAACGCGAACCCGCCATGTACGATGCTGGCATAAAGCCGCCGCGGGAAAGCGCAAACAGCTTATTTGGCCAGCATCGTTCGGCGAGCCGCTTCGGCAAGGTCCGTCACCGAAAACGGCTTGGGCAGGAAATTGACGTTCTCGATGTCGATCGATTTCCTCAGCTGCTCTTCGGCGTAGCCGGACATGAACAGGATTTTGAGCTCGGGACGGCTTTGCCGCGCTTCGCGGACCATGGTCGGCCCGTCCATTCCGGGCATCACGACGTCGCTGATCAACAGGTCGATCGGCTCATTCCGCCCAATGATCTCGAGCGCGTCTTCGCCGTTGTCAGCCGTGATCACCGTATAGCCGTGCCGAGTGAGCGCGCGTTCGGCGACGCTGCGTACCATCGGCTCGTCCTCGACCAGCAGCACCGTGCCGCTCCCCCACAGTTCGTCCTTCTTGGTCTTTTCCGCGGTCCGCGCGCGGCGGGCGCCTGCCTCTTCACGGTGAACCGGGAGGTAAATGACGAAGCGCGTTCCTTCGTTGACCTTCGAATCGGCGAAAATGAAGCCGCCGGACTGCTTGACGATGCCGTAGACTGTCGAGAGCCCAAGCCCCGTCCCCTTCCCAACTTCCTTGGTCGTAAAGAACGGCTCGAATATCTTGCCTAGAACGCTCGGTGGAATGCCCGTCCCGGTGTCGGCGACCGACAAGGCGCTATAGTCGGCAATCGGCAAGATGTCGGACCCAAGCTCCGCGACCTGGTCGGATTTCACTGCGTAAGTCTGGATGGTGAGCACGCCGCCCCCTTTTGCCGCCATGGCGTCACGCGCATTGACGGCGAGATTGACGATCACCTGTTCGAGCTGTCCCGGATCGGCGCGGATCGGGCCAAGGCTGCGCCCATGCTTTACGACAAGCTCGACTGTTTCGCCGAGCAGTCGCTTCAGCAGGTGGGAAACCTCGGAAACCACATCGGGAAGCTGGAGCACCTGCGGCCGCAAGGTTTGCTGGCGCGAGAAGGCCAGGAGCTGCCGGGTCAGGCCTGCCGCGCGGTTCGAATTCGACTTGATCTGCTGGAGGTCGTCATAGTCACTGTCCCCCGGCGTGTGGCGCATCAGCATCAGGTCGCAATGACCGATGATCGCGGTGAGGATGTTGTTGAAGTCGTGCGCGACACCGCCGGCAAGCTGGCCAACGACCTGCATTTTCGTCGCCTGGGCGACCTGCCGCTTGAGCTTGGCTTCTTCGCTATTGTCCTTGAGCAAAAGCAGCACTGCGGCGTCGCCGAGCCCGCGCAGGCCGGCGATCGTCAGCGCAACCGGCTCCGACGGTTGATTGGCAAGCCGGACGGCGAGGTCGCCAGACATGGCCGGGCCGCGCGCGTTGCGGCGGACGGCATCGGCGACCGGGGCCTTGTCTTCCTTGACCAGCAGGTCGCCTGGATAGACCGGCATCGACGAGCCCTTGATCCTGGCGGCGTGCCGGAACGTGCCGTTCATCGTCAGGAAACGGCCGTCACGATCGACCAGCGCGAGGCCGATCGGCAGCACGTCGAGCAGAGCCTGGAGATTGGACGATTGCGCGATGGAGGCGGCGCCGTCGGTGACAAACAACAGGAAAGTGCCGGCATGGCCTTCGCCGCTGGGGTCGGCGGGGACGTGGACGGCGTGCACCGGCCGCGCGCTTTCACCTTCCGCGATCAGCCGCATTCGCTCGTCCTCGCCGATCTCGACAAGTTCCCCAAAGCGCGCGTTCTGGGGTAGCTGGTCGGGTCCGAGGGCTCGCTCGAGGAACAAGCTGTTTGCAGCGAGTATGCGGCCCTTCTCGTCGACCACCGTCGCCATCACGCCCGCAGTTGCGAGCCGATCTCCAGTCAGGCCTTCGAGCCGCCGTGTTGCGACCGATAGCGGGTCGGGGGTCCTGGGTTCAGGAAAGCGCCACAGCAGCAGGTCTCCAAGCGCGCCGGCGCGATCCACTTCCACGGGAGAAACGCCGGCGATCGTCTCGATCCCGGCCACACAGCCACCGCCATCGCGCCACGCCATCGACTGTGCGAGCTTAAGTCCTTGTCGGGCATCGTCATTCGAGGCGAGCTGCATTGGGGATGCAGATCCAAAGCTCTCGCGATACGCTGGGTTGACGACCAGCAGCGACCCCTCGTTGTTGGTCAAGGCGACGGGATCGCGGCTGAGTCCCAGTGCCGATCCAACCAGCGAATAATCGGTCCCGCCGACAAGGGGTTCGGTTGAGATTTGCGCCGTACCCGCCTTGCGCAGGGTAACCGCGCAACCGGCAATTCCCAACGCTATCGCCACGCCGGCGAGCACGGGCAAGCCCGCGAGCATCGAAAGCAAGGCTGCGGAAACGGCAGCCGCCCCGATCAGCGCGGGCGCAAGCCAGCGCGCCCAAGGGTCGAGCGCGGTAGGTTCGATGCGGGGCAGCTCCTGGTACAGCATCGTGCTGCACCGCATCCTACCAGTTGTTCAGGCCACTACCAGATGCGCACGCGATCCGCAGGCGCAAGATAGAGCTTTTGCCCGGGCTTCACATCGAACGCCGAATACCAGGGGTCCATGTTGCGAACCACGCTCGCGCGGACGGGGCACGGCGAGTGTGGGTCAGTAAGCAGCTGCTGCCGAAGCGCGGGCTCCCGGCTCTTGCAACGCCAGACTTGGGCGAAGCCGAGATAGAAGCGCTGGTCGGCCGTCATGCCATCGATCACCGGCGGAGGAGCGCCGTTCAGAGACGCAAGATACGCATCGTGAGCGACCGTCAGACCAGCGAGGTCGGCGACGTTTTCGCCCATGGTCAGTTTACCGTTTACATGCATGCCCGGCAGCGGCTCGTAGGAGTCGATCTGCTGCTCATATTTATCGAGCCGCGCGGTGAATTGCTTGGAATCACCTGGCGTCCACCAGTCGATCAGCTTCCCGGTGAGGTCGTATTTCGCACCCTGGTCATCGAAATGATGGCTGAGCTCATGGCCGATCACCGCGCCGATACCACCGTAGTTCACGGCATCGTCGGCATTCGGATCAAAGAACGGCGGCTGGAGAATCGCGGCCGGGAACACGATCTCGACCATGCCGAAATTGGCATAAGCGTTGATCTCCATGGGCGTCATGCCCCATTCCCAACGCCGGATCGGCCCGCCAAGCTTGCCGAGTTGGTAAGCGTAGTCGAAACGAGCCGAGCGCATTGCGTTGCCAACTACGTCGTCGGGCTTGATGACCAGCCCGGCCATATTCCGCCATTGCGACGGGTAGCCGATCTTGGGGGTGAACGCCGCGAGCTTGGCATGCGCCTTGATCTTTGTCGCTGGGCTCATCCACTCCAGCTGATCGATCCGGCGGTTCATGGCCCCGATGATGTTGTGCACCAGCTTGTCGGCCGCCGCCTTGGTCTCTGGCGGGAAGTACTGCGCCACGTAGAGGCGGCTCACATCGTCCCCGAGGACATTGGTGGTGAAGGTCACCGCGCGCTTCCACCGGGGTTCCTGCTGCGGGGTTCCCGATAGGACTGTGCCGAAGAAGTTGAACCGCTCCTGGTCGAAGCGCTTGGGCAAATAGCTCGCATAGCTATCGATCGAGCGGACCAGAAGTTGGTCCTTGAGCGCTCCGAGCGGCGCCTTGGCAATCGCCGCAGCTTCTCCGGTGAAGGCGGTCGGCTGCGCGACAATGACCTGGTTCGCCCTGGTTGCACCAGCGCCGTGGACCAACCCGGCGAAGTCGAAGCCGGGCGCAAGCTTGGCAAGCTGGACGAGCGAGAGCTTGTTGTAAGTCTTGTTGGCATCCCGACTTTCGGCCCGGGTCCAATGCGCCGTCGCGATCTGCGTTTCGAGATCGAGGATCGCCTGCGCCCGCGCCGCCGGATTGGCTTCACCGGCAAGCGTCAGCACGTTCGTCAGATGCTGCAGATATTTCGCGCGGGTCTCCGCAAGCTTCGGATCGCTGGACAGATAATAGTCGCGATCGGGCATGCCGAGACCGCCCTGGGACATCGACAGGATGTATGAGTTCGGGGCCTTGCGGTCCTGCGATACGAACATGCGGAAGGGGGCAGAGATGCCGATCTTCTGCGCCGAAGCGTACAGCTGCGCCAGGCCTGCCTTGCTCTTGAGCGCACGTACCTGGCCGAGCCATGGTTCAAGCGGGGCCAGGCCCTTGGCCTCAATACCCGCCTCATCCATGAAGCTGGCGTAGGCGTTGCCGATCTTGCTGTTCGCCTGCTTGGCTTGCTCCTCGATAATCGCGCGAGTGCGCTGGCGCGACAGGTCATCGAGCACATTGAACATGCCGTACCGCGCCTTGTCGGCCGGAATCTGCGTAGTCTTGGCCCAGGTGCCGTTCGCATAACCGAAGAAATCGTCCCCCGGCGCGATGCTCCGGTCCATTCCAGCCGTGTCGAAGCCGAAGGTCCCATATTGCGGCTTGGCAGTGGCTCCGGCCTGCGCGCTTGCGGCGACGACAGCCGGTGCGCCCGGCAGCGCGAGCGTCGCTGTGCCGATTAGCGCCGTTGACGCCAGTGCAATTGAAACTAGCCGCATCATCTCGAGGTCCTCTCCGTCGCGAATCCCTATCGTTGGATAAGCTAACCGAAAGCGCGCGTCGGGCAAGGAGGCTCGAGTGGAAGGCTCCTAAGACGAGGGCTTGGAATGACGCCGCTGCCGCCACCGGCTTGCGCACCACACGCGCCAGATGAGCGAGGCGACGAGATATCCGAGCACGGCGGCGACCGCGGCAATCGTCAGGACGCCCACTGCAATCGGTCCCGAGGCTTGGTGGACCCAGAAAAGCAGGCGGCTGAGTTCGCTCGAGAAGCGCTCCGCGTCGGCCGGATTCACGAGCGCGGCGTCATGGTGCAGCTCCCATGATCCGATACGATAGGCAGCGTAATAGAGCGGCGGAATCGTCAATGGGTTCACCAGCAACGTGAACAGCGCCGCAACGGCAACATTGGCGCGGGTCGGAATCGCTAGAAGTGCGGCGATCACCGTATGCATGAAGGGGATGATCACGGCGACAAACAGGCCCACGGCGACGCCGCGCGGCACCGATCTCCGCGTCAGGCGCCACAAAGAGCTATGGGTGAGATGCCCGGCAAACGGGCGTAGGAGACGGTAACTGTGGACCGTATCGCGCGTCGGAATGTGGCGCGTCAGCCAATGAAAACGGCCAGCTGGAGGGCTCACCTCAGCCATTCGACCTGAGCAGCCGTTGCTGCTGCCGCTTCCAATCCCGTTCCTTCACCGTCTCTCGCTTGTCATGCACCTTCTTGCCGCGTGCGAGTGCCAGTTCGATTTTCGCCCGGCCGCTGCCATTGAAATAGACGGACAGCGGGACGAGCGTCAGGCCCTGGCGAGTCACCGCACCCTGCAGCTTGGCTATCTCACGGTTCTTGAGCAATAATTTACGCGGGCGCCGCGGCTCGTGGTTCAAGCGGTTGCCGTGGCTGTATTCAGGAACGTGGCTGTTGATCAGCCACACCTCGTCGCCATCGACCGTCGCATAGCTTTCAGCGATCGAGCCTTCACCGTGCCGGAGCGACTTCACTTCGGTGCCGGTGAGCTGGATTCCGGCCTCGAACCGGTCCTCGACGAAATAGTCGAACCGCGCACGGCGGTTTTCGGCGACCACCTTCTGCTTGTCGAACGGTTGCGGGAGCGGCTTGGCCATAAGCCCGAGGTAGTCAGCACGAGCCCAACTTGCCAGCGCAGATGCGGAGTGGCGCCAAATGGGATAATAACCCACGTGCGCAATCCGGCGGTTCGTCTCGGGGGTTCGTCGATGAGCGACGTCTTCGTCTCCTACAAGGCTGAGGATCGTCCCAGGGTCGCGCCGTTGGTGCAGGCGCTCGAAGCCAACGGCCTCAGCGTCTGGTGGGACACGCAGATTGCCGCCGGTTCCGAATGGCGAAGCGACATCCAGCATCAGCTCGATGCCGCGCGCTGCGTGATCGTGGTTTGGAGCAACCATTCCGTTGGGCATGAAGGACGCTTCGTGCGCGACGAGGCCAACCGGGCACAGCGCCGCGGAACCTACCTTCCGATACTCATCGACGATGTCGAACCGCCGCTCGGTTTTGGCGAGCTGCACGCAATCTCGCTCGCCGGCTGGAAGGGGAAGCATCGTGACGGTCGCTTCCGCACGCTTTTGAACGCGGTCCGGGCAGTGATGGCCGGCGAAACCCCGCACACGGCCGTGCCCGAGGCCCCGGCGCCAGTATCGCGGCGGAACGTCATGGTCGGCGGAGGCGCCGCCGTCTTGCTTGCTGCCGGAGTGGGCGCGTGGGAAGTCCTGAAGCCGGGTAAAGCCAAGGCGGCGAACAGCGTGGCAGTTCTGCCGTTCGCCAATCTCAGCGGGGATCCGCACCAGGATTATTTCTCGGACGGAATTGCGGAGGAGCTGCGGAGCGCACTCTCGCGCCTGCCGGGGCTGCAAGTCGTCGGGCGGATATCATCGGAGGCCGTGCGCAATCAGGACGCGACCAGCGCGGCACGGCGGCTGCATGTCGGCCATATTCTCACCGGAAGCGTCCGCCGCGGACCAGGGATGATCCGCATTTCATCGCAGCTGCTCGATGGCCATGACGGCCTCGAGCAATGGTCGGCGAGTTACGATCGGCCCGTGGGCAATGTGCTCGCCATCCAGACCGACATCGCTGAAAACGTCGTTTCGGCGCTCAGCGTGCAGCTTGGCCGGTCTGACGTCCAGGCTCTCACGACCGGGGGGACAAGCGACGCCGAGGCCCTCGACCTGTACCTTCGCGCCGTCACGCAGGCAAAGAGCGACGACAGTGAAAGCAGCCTCAAGCAGGCCAATGCCTTGCTTGACGCGGCGATCGCCCAGGACGGCCGCTTCGCCAAGGCCTTCGCGGCCAAGTCCCGCAACCTCTCCTATCTCGCCGACGTCGGCCGTTCGCCGGAGGAGACCCGACGCGGATACTCGGCGGCCGTGGCAGCCGCGCAGCACGCCGTGACGTTCGCGCCCCGTTTGCCTGAAGGATATGCGGCGCTCGCCGATGCTCTCTACGGCCAACGCAAGATCCCGGCCGCAATGCGTGCGATCCAGTCAGGCGCCAACCTCGGACCCAACGACCTTCAGTTACTTCAGGCGGCGGTGACTGCCTTCGTGGCCGGCGGACAGACGCGCCGCGCCATCGGCTATGCCGAACGGATGGTCCAGATCGACCCGCTCAATCCCCTCTCCCACCGGCGGCTTTACTATGCCCTCTTTTACGACCGCCAATATGACGCCGCGACAAGCGAGGCTCGGCAGACCTTGAAGCTCGCACCGGCGCTGTGGGTGCCGCAATATTTCATCGCTTTATGCCTGATCATGAAGAACAATCCGCAAGAGGCGCAGCGCTATCTCGACTTGCTGCCGCCGGACCTGACCGTCCGACTTGCGGGAGAGGCGATCGTGGCGGGTCGGCTCGGCGATCGCAGTCGCTCCGATGAGAAGCTCGATCAACTGAGGAGCGTTTATGGCGACGCGGCGAGCTATCAGTTTGCCCAGGCCTATGCGCAGCGGGGAGAAGCCGACAAAGCCTTCGCCGCGCTCCAACGCGGCGTGGAAGTCAATGACCCCGGCTTGAACACCCTTCGCGTGGACCCACTGTTCGATCCGGTCCGCAACGATCCCAGGTTCGCTGCTCTGCTGAAGAGGTTGAACGCAGGCGCCTAGTTAAATCAGCCCTGCGTGCTCCAGCGCGGCGTCGACCGCGCGCCTGGACGCCTCGGACGCTTCGACCAGCGGGAGCCGCAGGTCGGTCGGAAAAGAGTTCTTCACCCGCGACAGCGCATATTTCGTCGGACCTGGCGACGCATCGCTGAACAGTGCCGCGTGAAGTGGATAGAGACGGTCCTGGAGCTTCACGGCGTCATCCCAGCGGCCTTCGCGCATCGCCTTCTGAAACTCCGAGCAGAGCCGCGGGGCGACATTGGCCGTCACAGAAATGCAACCGACCCCGCCCATGGCGTTGAAGCCGAGCGCCATGTCGTCGTTCCCGGACAGCTGGATGAAGTCCTCTCCGCAGGCGAGCCGCTGGGCGGACACGCGCGCGAGGTTTCCAGTCGCATCCTTGATGGCGACGATCCGCGGGTGCTTCGCGACCTGCGCGAGCGTCTCCACCGAGATGTCCGCCACCGTCCTGGACGGCACGTTGTAGACCACGATCGGCAGCGGCGAGGCGTCGGCAATTGCAGTGAAATGCGCCGCAAGCCCCGCCTGACTTGGCTTGTTATAATATGGAACCACGACCAGCGCTGCGTCGGCACCCACATCGGCCGACGCGCGCACCATCTCGATCGCATGTTCGGTCGAATAGCTGCCGCAGCCGGCGATCACTGGCACCCTGCCCTTCGCTACGGTCACGACGTGAGCGATCACTTCCCGGTGCTCATCGCGATTGAGGGTCGCGCTTTCGCCAGTGGTACCGCACGGCACCAGCGCGTTAGATCCTTCGGAAATCTGCCATTCGACGATCTCGGCGAATGTGTCCTCAGCGACACGCCCGCCTGAAAATGGCGTCACGAGCGCCGGAATCGAGCCGAAAAACATGAACTTACCTCTCGAACGGCGAGTTTTCTGTGGACGGATTGGATGCGTTCACTGGCTGATAAGGAGGGGGACTGCAAAATGTCCAGCATGTGGCGTGTCGCTGTGATCATCCCGGTGCTGCTGGCCACCGCGCCTTCGAGCTCGGCTCAATACTCTGTGCCCGCGAACCCTGTGGCTGCACCGACATACGCGACGCAGAGCGTTGCCACCGCGCTGCAAACGTGGCGCTCGCTTCGACAGAGCGGCAATTATCGGTTCGCCGATTATGCCGCCTTCCTGATCGCCAATCCCGATTGGCCGGACGAGTCGCGGATGCGCGGCTGGGCCGAGAAGGCCGCGCAGCCCGGGGAGAATGCCGCAACCGTTCTTGCCTTCTTCGCTGGCGATAAGCCGAAGACCGGCAACGGCTGGGCACGCCTTGCCGACGCTTATGCCTCAACCGGTCAAATGGCCCAGGCGCTCGAAGCCGCCCGTCAGGCGTGGCGGTCCGCCGATCTCAGCGCGACGGACGAGCAAGCGATCTGGGCTCGTTACGGCGGCAGCTTCACCCGCGGGGACAACGACGACCGCGTGGATGCCCTGCTGTTCGACAAGAAGGCCGACGACGCGGCGCGGTTTATCGCTGCCAGCAGCCCCGACCGCCAGGCGGCGTTCGCCGCCCGTGTCGCCATGCAGCAGAACGCGTCGGACGCCGAGAGCCGTTACGGAACGGTCATTTCGACGGTCACGCGCGACGCCGGGTTGATGATGGACCGCGCGCGCTGGCTTCGCGCGAACAATTTCAACTCCGCCGCCGAGCAACTCGCGGCGCGCGATCACCAGTTCGTCTACAAGCCTGCCGATCCCGAGCGCTTCTACGACATGCAGATCCTGCTCGCCGGGGACGCGGCGCAGGACCGGAACTGGCAGCTCGCGTACAATATCGCGAGCCAGATCGACGACGTGCTTCCCGCTGGCGCTGCGGTCGCCGACCAACCGATCGGCATCCGCGACAATTACACGACACTGGCGTGGCTGGCCGGAAGCATTGCGCTCGACAGGATGAGCCGCCCGGCAACCGCCGTCGCCATGTTCGATCGTTACGGCCGAGCCGGTCGATCGCTCCAGGTCCAGACCAAGGGCAGCTACTGGGCCGGGCGGGCGGAGCTCGCTGCAGGGCGTTTGCAGGACGCAAACACTTACTTTCAGCGCGCGGCCGCTTACCCGGACCTGTTTTACGGCCAGCTCGCGCTGGAGCGGCTCGGCCGCTCCGTCACCCCTCCGCCCCAGGCACTGCCTCAATATGTCACGACCCAACTTCAGCGGACCGCCTTCAACAGCCGCGGCGTGGTGCAGGCGATCCGGCTGCTCGGGCAACAGGGCCGCTCGACCGAGCAGGCTCTGTTCGTCAGGGCGCTGGCGGAATCGCTCGACAATGACAGCGACCGCAACCTCGCGGTGCAGCTCGGCGAGCAGATTGGCCGCCAGGACCTCGCCGTCTGGACCGCGCGTATGGCGCGAGTGAAGGGCTCGATGTTCTACGTCCGGCAAGCCTATCCGACGCTGAATACCCAGGTGTCGGGGGAGTTGTGGTCGCTAGCCCATGGCATCAGCCGGCAGGAAAGCTCGTTCGATCCCTACGCGATCAGTCACGCCGGGGCCCGCGGCATGATGCAGCTGATGACCGGCACCGCGCGCGAGCAGGCTGGCAAGATCGGCGTTGGCTACGATAGCTACCGGCTCATCAGCGATCCCAGTTACAACGTGATGATCGGTTCGTCCTACTTCCAGCGGATGCTGAAGATCTGGGGCGGCAACGTGCCTCTCGCGGTTGCGAGCTATAACGCCGGCTCCGGCAATGTCGGAAAATGGGTCCGCCAATATGGCGATCCGCGCGGCAAGGTGGACGTGCTCAAGTGGATCGAAGCGATCCCCTACGTCGAAACACGCGCGTACGTGCAGCGGGTCATTGAGAACAGTGTCGTTTACGATTCCCTGCGTGGGCAGCAGCCGCAGCAATCGGCATTCCATGTTTCCCGCTACCTTGGGAAGGATCGCCCGGGCTGATAGGCGGCGGGGGATGGTCGATCCCGCCCCCCGCTTCATTACCCCCGACGGCTTCGCCCGCATCCGCGCCGAATATGAAGAACTGTTCGGGGTCGAGCGGCCGAAAGTTGTGGAGATCGTCTCGTGGGCCGCGTCGCTCGGCGACCGGTCCGAAAATGCCGACTATCTTTACGGCAAAAAGCGCCTGCGCGAGATCGACCGGCGCCTGTCGCATCTCTCGAAGATCATGAAGGCCGCCAAGGTCGTCGACCCGGCAAGCCAGGCAGTGCGCGAACAGGTCAGGTTCGGCGCCACTGTCGAGCTTGCCGACGACGACGACAATCGCCGGACGGTGACCATCGTCGGGGACGACGAAGCTGATGCCTCTGCAGGCCGGATCGGCTGGAGCGCGCCGCTCGCCCGCGCGCTGGTCGGCGCGAAGATCGGCGACGAACGAACTGTGCGCCTGCCCGCGGGCGAAAAAAGCTACGAGGTGATGGCGATCCGCTACCCGGATTAGGCGACACGCGGGCTCACGAGCTGCGGCGGCTCTGCGGGCATCGCTTTCGACCACGCTTCGGCAATCGCCTCCAGCGCAGTTAGCGCCGCTTGCTGCTCGTCGTCGCCGTCGATCGTCCGCCACGGCGACCAGCGCGTATCGGTATTGGCGCGGAGTTCGTCGAGCGCCCGCTGGTAGAGCGGATCGTCAGCGCGGATCATTTCGTTCTGCGTGCCCCTCGCCCGCCATGGATTCGATCGTCGCTGTGCGAGCCTGCGCTCCTGCACGTCGGCACTGACATCGAAGTACAGTTTCACCAGCAGGGTGCCGTAGTCGCGCTGCTGCACCTCAAACTCGTTGATCTCATCGAACACGCGCGCGATCGAATCTTCTGCGGTCCGGCCGAGCACGCGGTCGTCGAGGACCCGGCGATACCAGCTGCGGAAGAAGATCGCGGTCTGCCCCGCCGGCGGAAGCTGCCGCCAGAAACGCGCGAGCCAGTGGCCTTCATTCGCTTCGCGCCGGTCGTAATCGGTCGAATGGACGACGAATTGGCACGGGTCGAACGCCGCAGCGAGTTGCTTCAGTGCGAACTTCTTGCCCGCTGCTTCCGGGCCTTCGAACAGGATGATTGCGCGACGGCGGTGTGCAATCTGGGGCAGCTGCAGCTCGGCAAGATGCTCGCGGAGCGCGGCCAGCGCCGAGCTGAGCCCGGCGCTATCCCTGCCGCCCGAAATACTGACTTCTCTGTCGTGCATGGAACGCGAAGTTAACGCATTCGGCGCAGTGCACAACGGCTTCGCGCAACCTGCCTTATTTCAGGTCAGTCGTCCTCGACGACGCGAATGTGCAGTTCCTTGAGCTGCTTGGGCATCACCGGGGCCGGGGCATTCATCATCAAGTCCTCGGCTTTCTGGTTCATCGGGAAGAGGATGACTTCGCGAATGTTCGGCTCGTCGGCGAGCAGCATGACGATGCGGTCGATGCCCGGGGCCGAGCCGCCGTGCGGGGGGGCGCCGAACTTGAACGCGTTGATCATGCCGGCGAAGTTCGTGTCGACCTCTTCCTTGCTGTAGCCCGCGATCTCAAACGCCTTGTACATGATGTCCGGACGGTGGTTGCGGATCGCACCGCTGCTCAACTCCACGCCGTTACACACGATGTCATACTGCCACGCGAGGATGTCGAGGGGGTCCTTCGTTTCCAGCGCTTCCATCTCGCCCTGCGGCATGGAGAAGGGGTTGTGGCTGAAGTCGATCTTCTTCTGCTCTTCGTTATATTCGTACATCGGGAAATCGACGATCCAGCAGAAGCGGAACGCATCCTTCTCGATCAGGTCGAGTTGCTCGGCGACCCGGGTCCGCGCGAGGCCCGCGAGCCTGGCTGCTTCGGCTTCCTTGCCGGCCGCGAAGAAGACGCCGTCATCGGGACCGAGGCCCATCTTCTCGGCGAGGCGGTCCATCCCCTCCTCGCCGTGGTTCTTGGCGATCGGCCCGCCCCATTCGCCGCCCTTGCGGGTGGCGTAGCCGAGGCCGGCGAAACCTTCACTTCGCGCCCATTCGTTCATGTCGTCGAAGAACTTGCGGCTCTTTTCCGCAGTCTTTGGCGCCGGCACCGCGCGCACCACGCCGCCGCCGTCGACGATCTTGGCGAAGAGGCCAAAGCCGGAGCCTTTGAACTCTCCGCCGACGTCGCTGATCAGCAGCGGATTGCGGAGATCCGGCTTGTCCGTGCCGTATTTGAGCAGCGCTTCCTTGTAGGGGATGCGCGGGAACTCACCTGCCGGTGTGACATAACGCTTGCCCGCGAACTCCTGGAACACGCCCGAGAGCACTGGCTCGATGGCGTTGAACACGTCGTCCTGGGTGACGAAGCTCATCTCGAAGTCGAGCTGGTAGAATTCGCCCGGTGAGCGGTCGGCGCGCGCGTCCTCGTCGCGGAAGCACGGCGCGATCTGGAAATAGCGATCGAAGCCCGCAACCATGATCAGCTGCTTGAACATCTGCGGCGCCTGCGGGAGCGCGTAGAACTTGCCCGGATGGACGCGGCTCGGGACGAGGTAGTCGCGAGCGCCTTCGGGTGAGCTAGCGGTCAGGATTGGCGTCTGGAATTCGGTGAAGCCCTGCTCGACCATCCGCCGCCGGATCGAGGTGATGACGGCCGAGCGCAGCATGATGTTGCGGTGGACCGGCTCGCGCCGAAGATCGAGATAGCGGTACTTTAGCCGGATATCTTCAGGATATTCCTGCTCCCCGAATACCGGCATCGGCAGCTCTGCCGCCGACGACCGGACGGTAACGTCCACCGCCCGCACTTCGACTTCGCCCGTCGGCAAATTGGGGTTTATCGTCTCGGCAGACCGGGCGACGACTTCGCCCTCGACCGTCACGACGGACTCGACGCGGATCCGGTCGAGGACCTGGAATGCCGGCGACCCGGTGTCGGTGACGATCTGGGTGATGCCGTAGTGATCGCGCAGGTCGACGAACAGCAAATGGCCGTGGTCACGCTTGCGATGGACCCATCCCGACAGGCGAACGGTCTCGCCGACATTGCCGAGCCGCAGCTCGGCGCAACTATGGGTACGATAGGCGTGCATGATCAACTGGGCTCGCTGAGCAGAAAATTGTGGAGAAAAGCGAGCGCCGCGCTTCACTGGACCGAAGCTTTTTGTCAACCCGGCGGAGCGCCGCTAAAGCGCCCCCAAGACTCATGCATATCCATCCCCTGATTACCAAGTCGGACGAGCTCAAGAGCCTCGTCGACCGCCTTTCGAGGCACCCCTTCATCGCCGTGGACACCGAGTTCATGCGCGAGAATACCTATTGGCCGGACCTGTGCCTGATCCAGGTAGCGAGCAGCGAGGAAGCCGCGGCGATCGATCCGAAGGCGGACGGAATCGACCTGATGCCGCTGCTCGACCTCTTCGTCCGGAACGAGGACGTGCTGAAGGTCTTCCACGCCGGCGGCCAGGATCTCGAGATCATCCATAATCTCACCGACAAGGTGCCCCACCCGTTGTTCGACACGCAGATCGCGGCGATGGCGCTCGGGCACGGCGAGCAGATCGGCTATTCCAATTTGATCGAGAGCTTGCTTGGTCACAGCCTCGATAAAGGCGCCC
>Ga0207705_10000926_pt1 | contig 23979 bp, 21 predicted proteins | sample KBSC13metaG_FD_184314 | JGI IMG/M metagenome (GOLD analysis project Ga0207705, IMG submission 184314) | Corn rhizosphere microbial communities from Kellogg Biological Station, Michigan, USA - KBS C1-3 metaG (SPAdes) (version 2) | ecosystem: Host-associated > Plants > Roots > Rhizosphere > Soil ... | reverse complement strand
ACCGGTGCCCGCAGATACGTCGCCAGCCCCAACCGCAGGCCAACGGTGCCGCCCTGCTCGCCGGTCAGCGTCACCCCGCGCACCAGGAAGAACATCTTGTCCCGCTCCAGCCCATTGATGAACAGCATCAGCGGCCGATAGTCGCCGCTAAGGCTCGCATCCATGCGGATCTCGGTGAGCGCACCCGCGCTTTCGGCCATCACGGGCGCCTCGACATACTGCACCCGCATCAGCTTCACACCCTGCTTCTTCGCCAACACACCCAGTTCAGCAACCACATCGGAGTCGGCTAGAGGCAACCGCTCCTCGTAAAACATATTTGACTGTCCGGTCGCCCTCTCCAGCTTCGCGTCCAGCCCCTGCAATGGCCTGGTGGCAATCTCCGCCGTCTTCATCGAGACCGTTTGTTGCTCGAACGCCGCGGCGTTCTGGTTGTTTGCTGCTCGCCATGCAAAACCAATATGGATCAGCAAGTACAGATTCACCAGCGCCAGCGCAGCAACCCCGGCATAGTAGATGTTCAATCGCGTCAACAGATCGCGCGCCCGTTCGGAGATGTTCGGAGGCAACATCCTGCGAGTCATCAACCTCATCGCGAGCCTCCTGCGCGATCTGACCGGGCTGCGACCTTATCCTTCGAATCAGCCTCCGGCAACGGGTTATAGCCGCTCAAAATATCGAACTCCACAGCCCCCGGCATCGCCGCCTGCACCACGCCGCCGCCCTGGCTTCCCTGCTTCTGCGCCGCCTCGTTGGCCAGCCGGGGAGAGACAAACCGCTGTGAGGTCTCAAGATTTCTGACCAACTGCACCGCGCGGTCGCGGTCGCCGCTGACCCGCAGCCGAATGTTGACGTCGCCGTCCTTGGTAATCACCGGCTCAATGCTGGTCACCTGGACCCCGACCGGCAGCACCTTTTCAAGGTCCATCATCACCGCGGTCCAACTGAAGCTCTTGCGCGCAAACAGTGCGTTGAGAAACTGCGACCGCTCCAGCACCGCCATATTCTGCGGCTGACGCATCCGCGCCTCGTTCATCTGGCGCTCCTGCTGAAAGTGGCGAGTCTTCGTCTTCAGCACATCCATCTGCGCCTGAGCAACCTTCCCTTGGCCATTGAGAGCGTGAAGCCAGAAACCGAGTCCCACTGCCAGCACGACCAGGGCGATCATCGCCAGCCGCAACCGGGCGAACAGGGGTCGGAGCTCAACAAAAGGCTTTGTCGCAAGATTGACCGAAATCCGCATCAGTTCTTTAACGCTCCCCGCACGCCAGCCAGCCAGCTTCTGGGGACACGCGCCGTCGCCGCGCCTGCCTCCAGCATCGCAACATCCACCATCTCCTGTACACGCAACCCTTCCAGCCCGTTCGCCGCCATCAACCCCGCCAGCCTCTCCGCGCCCATGGTTCCCGCAGCCAGCAGCGTCTCAGGCGAGGACTGCAGTGTGTCCTCAAAGTAGGCTGCCGCCACGCTGACGGCTTGAACGACTTCGCGGCTCTCCGCCTGTACATTGGCAGCCGCGACCAGTTCTCGCGTCTCGGCCGTCATCACCACTGAGGTCTGCATGGACGCTTCCGCATCCAAGCGGTCATAGCCATCCGGTAGCTGGCCGATCCGAGATTGGTCCGGCGCAGCGCGCTCTTCCACTACTGCCGCCTCCGCTGCAACGTCTTCCAGATTGCCGCTTAAATCCAGGCTCCGATGCAGCAGCAATGCTCCGCCTTTCACAATCGCCGTGGTCACGCCTCCCAGACCACCGTTGACGACCAGTGCGGGAACCTCCGACGCGTCCAACCCAGCCAACGCGGCCAGCGTGCTCGGCAACACAGCCCCCGGCTGATATCCAGCAGCTGTCACCGCGGCCTCATATTCATCGAGCACATCTTTCGGCATCGCAATCGCCAGCACCCGCACCGAACCACGATCATTCGTCATAACCTGGCAGCTCACCGCTGCCGTGTCCGCGTCAAACGGCAGCAGCTTCTTTAAGCGGAAGCGTACCACCGGCAGCGCCTCCACCGTCTTTGACGGCAACTGGTCAAAGTCCAGCAGCAGCACTCGCGCTGCCGCATCCGGGACAATGAGAGTCACATCACGGCCGACGGCGCGGTCTGGCCCCTTTCCAATAATCTCATCAAGCGCTGCTCGAATCGCAGCCACCACGCCAGCGCGGTCTACGATATTTCCTGCCTTCAACCCCGGCGACACTGCTCCCGCAGCCAGATCGGCCCGGCTCACGGCGGTCAACAGTGCGGCAGCATCCTCCGCACGCGCAGCCACCACGCCCTCGGCCCTCACCTCAACGGCGAGCCGAGGCCGCGTCCCCAACGATGTTGGTAAAAACTCCATGCCGTCCTAGCTTACCTTCTCAACCGCGTAACCGCGAAAGCAGTCCCGGTCCTACCGTCCTGCCTCAATAAACGTAACCTTATTGATCTCGCGCAGCGTCGTCACCCCGGCTCGAACCCGCTCCAAAGCCGAATCCCTTAGAAAGGCCATCCCCTTCTCCCGCGCCTTTTTGCGAATCTCGCTGCCCGGCCGCTTGGCCAGCAGCATCTCGCGAATCTCGTCATCCAATTCCAGTAACTCGTGGATCGCCGATCGTCCGCGATATCCCGTTCCGCCGCACTCGATGCAGCCGGAGCCTTCCCGAAAATTAAATCCGCGCCACTCCTCCGGCTCCAATCCACTGGCCAGCAGGTCGGCATCGGTGTAATGAACGTCGCGTACGCAGAACTCGCAGACCTGCCGCACCAGTCGCTGTGCCAGAATGCAGTTCAGCGCAGAGACGAAGTTGTAGGGCTCGACGCCCATGTTCAGAAAGCGGCCCAGTACATCGACCACGTTGTTCGCGTGGACCGTGGTAAAGACGAGATGTCCGGTAAGAGCGGAGTTGATGGCAATCTGCGCCGTCTCCGCGTCGCGGATCTCGCCGACCAGAATCTTGTCCGGATCGTGGCGCAGGATCGAGCGCAGGCCGCGGGCAAAGGTCAGCCCCTTCTTTTCGTTCACGGGAATCTGCGTGATGCCGCGAATCTGATATTCGACCGGATCCTCGATGGTGATGATCTTGTCTTCTTCGCTCTTAATCTCATTCAGCGCGGCGTAGAGCGTCGTCGTCTTGCCCGAGCCGGTAGGTCCGGTCACGAGCACCATCCCATAGGGCTCCTTGATGTAGCGGCGAAACCGCTCGAGATCACGGTCCGCGAAGCCCACCACATCCAGTGATAGCTTCTTGAACTTCTCGCTCATCGACTCTTTGTCGAGCACGCGCAGCACGGCGTTTTCGCCATGCACGGTGGGCATGATGGAGACACGGAAGTCGATCAGGCGGCCTTTATAACGGACACGGAAACGTCCGTCCTGGGGCACGCGGCGCTCGGCAATGTCCAGTTCGCTCATAACCTTGATGCGAGAAAGAATAGTCTGATGGTGCTCCCTTGCAATCGGAGCCATCGCTTGTTGCAGGACGCCGTCGATGCGGTACTTCACCAGCAGCGAATCATCGAAGGTCTCTAAATGAATGTCGGAGGCGCGCCGCTCCAGTGCGGTAAAGATGGTCGTATCCACCAGCCGGATGATCGGCGAGATATCGTCTTCGCTGGTCAGCCGCTCGATGGAGATATTCTCATCGACATTGTCCTCGCTCGACAGCACATCGAAGGCCAGTCCCTCGCTGGCCTCATCGAGCACGCGCTGCGACTGCTCGGTCTTCTTCAGCAGTTCGGTGATCTGCGAGAGCGTTGCCACCCGCGTGACCAGTCGCTGCCCCAGCAACCCCGAGATCTCGTCGAGCACCATCAGCTTCGAGGGATCGCTGACCGCAATCGCCAGCTTGCCGTTCCTCTGCTCCAGCGGGACGAAGTTGTAGCGGAACATCATATCCACGGGAACGGTCTTGAAAAGCTCATGCTGAATCCTGAAGTTCTTCAGGTCGACAAACTCCGCGTGATAGCGTCGCGCCAGCCCCTGCGCACGCTCCACCTCATCCACGCCCAGCTCGTTGATGGGTATCGCCAAAGGTGCATTTGCCATACTCGTAAGACTCCATTTCGTCTCAACCGTCACTGCCCGTCTTTCAACCGGGGACGGCACTGTATCCATTATCTAGGAACCGCATCTTCTGTGGTATTCTCCTCCCTTGATATTGGACCTGACTACCACGGCTGTTGGAGGACCTTCTGTATGAATGATCTGGCCACCCGTTGTTCCTCAATTCCACGCAAATCCATTGGCTGGTCTATTGCGCTCAGCGTGTTCCTGATCGTGGCGGGGCTTGTCGCGATCCTGCTGCCACCCATCATGGGCCTTGGGGTTACGCTGTATATCGGCTGGCTGCTGGTGCTCAGCGGCATCACCCACTTTGTCTTCGCCTGGAAGTCGCACACCGCCGGTGCCGTGCTGTGGGAGGTGCTCGTCGGCCTCATCTACCTTGTCGCGGGCGGCTACCTCATCCTGCATCCGCTGGCCGGGCTGCTGTCGCTGACGCTCTTTCTGGCCATCTACCTCATTATTGAAGGGGTTATCGAGATCATCCTCGCCTTCCAGATCACCCGGAGCGGCCGCGCCTGGATGATCCTGGAGGGAGTCGTCACCCTGATCCTCGCCATTATGATCTGGAGGACGTGGCCCTTCAGCACCATCTGGGCCATCGGCACACTGGTCGGCATCAGTATGCTCTTCAGCGGCATCTCGCGGCTTATGTTCTCGCTGGCCTGTCGCAGGTCCTTCGCCAACGCCGCCTAACGCGGCAATCGCTTAAGATAAAGGTAGTAACTATAATATTTATTATAGTTAGCACTTACCGGGTCATTCCGCCCGCGCTCAGGTTGAAGATCGGCAAGTAGAGCGCAATCAGGATTCCCGTCACGACCACACCCATAAAGACCAGGATCGCCGGCTCAATCAGGCTCATGGCCGCTGTCAGATTAGTCTGCACGTCTTCCTCGAAGAACTCCGCGACCGAGTTCAACATCTGCGGCAGGGCGCCGGTCGACTCGCCAACCTCGATCATCTCGATGGCCAGTTCCGGAAAAACCTTCGTCGCCTGCAAACTAGCCGATAATCCCTTGCCTTCCCGCACTGTCTCCACTGACCGATAAACCGCATTCGCGATCTGTCGCGAATCAATGGAGCGCGCCGCCGTCTCCAGCGACGGCACCAGCGGCAGCCCACCGGTGAGCAGGGTGGAAAGCGTTCGGCTGAACAGCCCCACCTGGTACTTCTGCCACACCCCGCCAAAGAGAGGCAGGCCAATCCTGATGCGGTCGACGGTCATGGCTCCGAAATCTGTCTTCATCCATCGCGACATCAGAAAAACTACCAGCGCGATCACCACCGCCGCATAGATTCCGTAGTGCTGCGCGTACTGCCCCATCTGGAGCATGAACATCGTCAGCCAGGGCAGATGCGTCCCCAACTGCTCATAGAGCTGCGCGAACCGAGGGACTACGAAGGTAATCAGGAAGATCAAAAGCCCCACCACCATCACAACAAGCAAAGCCGGGTAGATCAGGCTGGCCTTCAGCTTTTTTCGGAAGGTCAGCGATACCCGCTGAAAATCGAGGAAACGTTGCAGGACTTCTTCAAGGTTTCCCGACCGCTCCCCCGCCAGCAGGGTTGTTGTATAGACAATGGGAAATCCGCCCTGCGCTTCGAATGCCTGCGAGATCGATTCACCGGTCTTGACCCGCACCGCCACGTCCTCAAGTTGCGCACGGAAGTGCAGATCCTTCTGCCGCCGCGCCAGCAGCTCCAGCGAGCCCAGGATCGGCAACCCTGCCCGAATCAGCGTCAAAAACTGCTGGTTGAAGACAAGAAATGTCTCCAGCTTGACCTTCTTCCTGCCCGCGCCCCCCAGCGCACCCCGTGCCTTCACCGAATAGACGTAATATCCCGCCTGGGTAAACCGTGCACGAAGCTCCTCCGCTGTAGCCGCCGCATGAGTCTGCTCCTGCACCCGCCCCCGCTCATCCGCCAGCTTAATCACAAACTCAGTCATAGATAGGTAAAGCTCCGAAGGAGAACTCCGTCCATCTTAGACGTTTCCGCGTTTACAAAATGAATGCCATGTCCTGGAGAAACTCCACCCTCCCTGACGAGCACTCCGCAAACAGCAAAAAAGCCCCAGCCGAAGCCGGGGCTTTTTGCCACAAAAAGATACCGCGCTAAACGCTGAAAGAGGAACCGCAGCCGCAGGTGCTCTTGACAGCCGTGTTGTTCTCGAACTTGAAGCCGGACGCTTCGAGCGTCTCGACATAGTCCACCTGGCAGTTGCTCAGATACGCCGCCGAGGTAGCGTCGACAAACACCTTCAGATCGTCGAACTTATAGACCTTGTCCATCATGCCGCTCTGATTCTCGAACGACATGGAATATTGGAAACCGGAACATCCGCCGCCCACTACGCCAATCCGCAATCCAGCGGGCACCGGATCCTGTGTCGCCATGATCTCTTTCACCTTGGCAATGGCAGAAGGCGTCAGATTCACAGGCGCCGTCGAAGCAGGTGTCGCGGTAACGACTTCGGGGCTGGGGGTAACAGTCGCAGTGGACATCGGGCAAAATCTCCTTGTTTACTAGTCTACTCCACAGCAGCGCCCGTCACCATAGAGGAGCGCTCCTATCATAGGATGCGCTTGGTGCCCTGCGGATGCACGAAACGCTGCTCCTTCCTGTCTCCGGCTATCATCCAATCGCCATGCGCCCTCTTCTCTACCTTTCCAACGCCTTCATCAATACCTTCGGCATTACCCAGCCCAGCCAGAAATCGGCGATACGCGCCGCCTGGTTCATCGCCGGGCTGCTCGTTCTGGTGGTGGCGGTAGTGGCAGCAGCAGGTGGAATCGCCCTTCATCTCATCTTCGAGCGCTGATTCGGAACCCAATTTCCATTAAGAAATATCTTGCACTCTCCTTCCCGATCAGGCGTATGATCTCCGCAGGATGGCTTAGCGCTACCCTCCGAGCCCGAAACTGGACCCGCCCGGCATCGCCGAGCTTTCCCACAACCGGACCCCTTCTCAAAGGGCGGAGGAACAACGCTATGAGCCACCTACCTGTTTTGCTCATCGTCTGGGCCGCTGTCGCAGCCTGTTTCCTGGCGCTGCTCGCCTATCGCGGCCAGCTAACCCGTTATGAGGAGGACCAGCTCTTCCTCGCCGATAACCACTCCAACGAGCAGGACGAACAGGCCGAAATCGTCCGCAAAGTCAATAAGATCAAGCCCATCGTCAACCTCTTCGGCTATGCCGCGGCGTTGATGACCATCGGCATTGTCGGCATCTTCACCTACGACGCCTGGCAACACCTGCGGTAGTTCCTTGTCACCCCTCACGCTGCCGGCCCTTTCAAGACGGGGCCGGCAACCATCCCTTATCTGCCTGACATCCTGACCTCTACCGCCCGCTTGTCCAGCATTACTGTCTGGCGCAAGTCCGGCGGTTCTTTGCGGCCTCGGCTGCCGTGTCTATCCCTTCACCATCGAGAGCATCTTTCTCCCGATGCAACGCAAAGAAAGGACCGGGAGCAAACCGCTCTCGGCCCCTCTGTGCTTAGTTATTATTAGTTAAGAGATAAAAACTAGGCGTTGTACGTCGAAGACGAAACCCGTCCTCCGCGCCCGGTCCAGTTGGTATGGAAGAACTCGCCGCGCGGCTTGTCGACACGCTCGTAGGTGTGTGCGCCGAAGTAGTCGCGTTGCGCCTGCAGCAGATTTGCCGGCAGCCGTTCTGTCCGATAGCCGTCATAGAAGGCCAGAGCGGTGGAAAAGGCAGGCGTCGGCACGCCGATCTCGATGGCATGAATCACGCACTTGCGCCACGAAGGACCATACTTGTTCAGTGCGCTCGAGAAGAACTCGTCCAGCAAAAGATTGCTGAGATTGGGATTCTTATCGTATGCCGCCTTGATGTTGCCCAGAAAGACACTGCGGATGATACAGCCGCCACGCCACATCAGCGCGATGCCGCCCATGTTCAGCTTCCAGCCCATCTCCTTCTCGGCGGCGCGCAGCAGCATATAACCCTGCGCGTAGCTGATCATCTTCGAGCAGTAGAGCGCGCGGCGCACGTCCTCGATGAACTCCTTCTTCTCCGTAATTGTCTTGGCCTTCTTTGGTCCTTCGAGCACCTTCGAAGCTGCGACACGCTCTTCCTTGAGCGCCGATAGGCAGCGCGCAAAGACACTCTCGCCGATCAACGTCACCGGCTGGCCAAGATCGAGCGCGGAGATGGCCGTCCATTTACCCGTTCCCTTCTGCCCCGCTGTATCCAGAATCTTGTCGAGCATCGGCTGACCGTCGTCGTCTTTCTTGGCGAATATCTCGGCCGAGATCTCGATCAGGTAGCTGTCCAACTCACCCTTGTTCCACTCGTTGAACACTTCGGCAAACTCGTCCGCCGTCAGGCCAAGACCATCCTTCAGCAACTGGTAGGCCTCGCAGATCAACTGCATGTCGCCATACTCAATGCCGTTATGCACCATCTTGACGTAGTGACCGGCGCCGCCTTCGCCCACCCAGTCGCAACACGGAGTTCCATCCTCGACCTTGGCCGCAATCGCCTGCAGAATCTCCTTCACATGCGGCCACGCTTCCTTATTGCCGCCCGGCATGATCGACGGGCCGAAGCGCGCGCCCTCTTCGCCGCCGCTGACGCCAGTGCCGATAAACAGAATCCCCTTGGCCGCAAGGTCCTTGGTGCGCCGATCCGAGTCGGTGTACAGCGAATTGCCGCCGTCAATGATGATGTCGCCCTTATCCAGGTACGGCAGCACCTGCTCGATCGTCTGATCGACGACCTCTCCTGCCTTGACCATGATCATCACGCGGCGCGGGCTCTTGAGCAGCTTGCACATCTCTTCGATCGAGTGTGCGCCAACCACTTCGGTTCCCTTTGCCTCATTGTTGATAAATTCGTCGACTTTAGAGACTGTCCGATTGAACACCGCGACCTTGTAGCCATGGTCGTTCATGTTCAGCACAAGGTTCTGACCCATGACGGCCAGCCCAATCAATCCAATATCACAAGTTGCGTCTGCCATTTCAATCTCCAAAGCGATCCGTTTCCCCGCATCGCTGAATGTAGGATGTATTTTTTTGTCGGCCCATTATCGTCGTGGAAAGTGGTCCGGCCAAGGTGTCTTTCTATCATAAGGCAGCAACGAGAAGATAGGCTATGAGCCGCCCATCAAACCGCCTCGCCCCCTTATCAACTTTCCCTGCGCGATCCGCATCTCACAGGCATGAGCGCCAAAGCTACAGACTCTTCGCCGCAGAAATCACCCGACCCCATCCCCGATCCCGAGCCCGCCTCCCCATCGCTTGACGAGCCCGATCCAGGTGTCTTCCACCACGATCCCACGAGACCGTGCCCACCGCCGGCCAGCTAGTCATCCCCATAATTCTTCTTATTGTGAAGAAGGAAGGCCGTAAACTCGATACGCTTAGGGAATAAAATACCCATGAATCTCTTCATCCTCCGCCACGCCAGCGCCGGAACCCGCCGTGCCAACCCCTTACTCGACATCAAGCGACCACTCGACAAGGACGGCAAGCGCTATTGTCTTCAACTCGCCCACGTGCTCAATGCGCTGAAGATCCAGTTCGATCTGGTCGTCTCAAGCCATCTCAAACGCAGCCTCCAAACCGCCTCCCTGGTCGGCACCGAGACCGGCTACGAGTCGGCCATCCAGATATCCAAGGCGCTCGCTCCCGACGCCACCCTGCGGGACTTCCAGCACCTGCTGCACGACTGCCGTGACCGGGAAAACGTGCTGCTGGTCGGCCATAATCCCAATATCAGCGCCTTCCTGGGATCGCTGCTCGTCCCCACCGCCACCCATGCCACGGCTCACGTCCGACTGCGCAAAGGCTCGCTGGCCCGGCTTTCGCTCGCACGCGGACCAGCCACCCTCCAGTCGCTGCTCGACCCGCGCACCGTCCGCGCTCTTTACGCCACCTCGACAAAGAGCTCGCGCCGGAAGATCTCCTTGAAATAATCCGCTTCTTTGCGAAGTGACCAGGCCTCCAGTTCCGCTCCGGCACGGCCCGAGATCAACTCCAGCAGTACCCGCTTCGGATAGACGTGCACCCGCACCCGTACTGCCGCGGTGGCCCGATCCTGGTTCAAGGCCACCGCCAGCCGCAGCAGGACGACCGCACGCCTCACATGCTCATGCTCTTCCACTGGAATTGTGCGCATCAGCCGGTCGGACGGCTCGGGCCGTGTCTTTCCCATATAGCGCGCAATCGCGCTCACAATCGTGCGCTGCGCCGGCGAAAATCCGAAGATCTCCGAGTTAGCGATGATGTACTGCGTATGCCGGTAGTGCCCCTGATGATTCATGAACTTGCCGACGTCGTGCATCATCGCCGCTGCCTCCAGCCATAACCTGTACTCCTCCGGCAGGTCGTGGACACGGACCAGCGCATTCAAGAGCTGAACCACATGCCCGCGCACCGGCTCGACATTCTTGAGTTGGACGCCGTACCTGCGGCAGACTTCGAGCACGCCCGTCCAGCGCTCATTCTCGATCTTCTGATGTACCGAGGTCCGCAGGTCCACGTCGGCCAGCATCTGTGCCAGGATGCCGTCGCGCAGCCCCAGCGGGGAGTAGCGAAATCCCTTCAACGCCATCCGCTCCAGCAGGCTCGCATACACCAGAGCGCCACCGATGATGATCTCGGACCGCCGCGGCCCGATGCCCGGCACCACTGCCCGCTGAGCATTGTTCATCTTCAACAGCTTGTCGGTCAGCGATCTCACCTCCAGCGTGCTTGCCTCATTAGGCTTGAGTCGCACGAACTTCTTCGGGGCCGACTTCTTCGCCGGCAGCTTCTTCGCCATCGCCACACTAGCCTCTGCCAGCGCCGCCGCCGTCCCCGAAGTTGCAATCACCAATCTCACCCGGGGCAATCCAAGCTTCTTTTCGCCACGTTTCAACTCACGGTCGATAAACTGCTTCAGCCGCGCCACATCCTCCTTCACCGGAGGATCGATTCGCAGAAACTCCTGTTGCAGCCGCACCGCTCCCAGAGGCATGCTTACCATCGACTTGATTCTTCCCCCATCGGAGACGGTAACCTCGCAGCTTCCGCCGCCAAGGTCGATCAACAGGCACTTGCCCCGCGCGCCCGGCTCATGAGTCATCACGCCGAGATGAATCAGCCGGCCCTCTTCCATTCCCGAGATCACCTCAACATCCCAGCCCGTCGCCGACTTGACCCACTCGGTAAACGCGTCCGCGTTGCGCGCATCCCGCATCGCGCTGGTCGCCACAACGCGAACCCTGTCTGCCGCATGAAGCTGCACCGCCTTATAAAACCGCTTCAGGGCGCGGATCGTCCCGGCCATCGCCTCGGGTGAGATCGACCCGGTCTGAAAGACGCTCTCGCCCAGCCTCGTCACCTCGCGGTCTTCATGCAGCGTCTTCAACCGGTGAAGATGCACGGAGGCAATCTTTAACCGACAGGAATTCGACCCAATATCAACCGCGGCAAACGTAGGCATTGCTGTTCAACCACCTCAGAAAAAAATTCAACCGCCACAAGCAAGATACATCCACCGGGCTATTTCTCTGCCTGCCCTGCGCGCCCATGCCTCGCGCTATTTCAATCAACCTGAATGCGCGCAACCAATTTATGCTTGGAGCAACACATTAAAATCATGGCTAACCCGACCTTCCCTGTATCGCTCACAGCATCCCCGACAGCTTCCCGCAGCGACAGCCCCCGCCGCTCGACGGCCATCGCCATCCTGCTCGGGCTCTGGCTGACGATCTTCTTCGCCTCACTATTCGCTCCGCCGCTGCTCGATGATGCCGACGCCACCCACGCCAACGCCGCCCGATCCATGGCCCTCAGCGGAGACCTGGTTACTCTGCACGTCAATGGCATCCGCTATCTCGAAAAAGCGCCGCTGCCCTACTGGCTCGACGCCCTCAGCTTCCGCATCTTCGGCTTCAATACCTTCGCCGCTCACTTTCCCCAGTCCATCGCGGTGCTGCTGCTGGCGCTGCTCGGCTTCCACTGGGCCAACCGCGCTTTCGGTACGCGCACCGCCTTCTATGCCGGCCTCGGCGTCCTCACCTCCATCGGGGTCTTCCTCTTCACCCGCATCTATATTCCCGAGGTGCTACTCACCCTTTTTCTCTGCACCTCCCTCTATTGCCTCCTCCGATCTTTAGAAAGCAGCCCTCGCGGAGAGAGCGGCAACAGAGGTTCGGGAACACTTCCCTCTGTCGCCTACCCCTACCTCATGTGGGCATCGCTCGCCCTCGCGGTTCTCACCAAAGGTCTGGTGGCCATCGTCTTCCTCGCCGGGACAGCTATCGCCTACCTTATCCTGACCGGCGACTACAAAAAATGGCGAGCGCTGAAGCCCCTCACCGGGACACTGCTCTTTCTGGCCATCGCCGCTCCCTGGCACATCCTCGCCGGCCTGCGCAATACCGGCGGCATGAATGGCCACGGCTTCTTCTGGTTCTACTTCGTCAACGAGCACTTCCTCCGATTCCTCGGCAAGCGCTTCCCCAAGGACTACAATAAGCTTCCCGGATACCTCTTCTGGAGCCTTCACCTGGTATGGCTGTTCCCCTGGAGCCTCTTCTGCGGCGCGCTGATTCAGCAGGCCTATCGCGCCTTCCAGCGCTATGTCAACGCCAATCCGCTCTTTGAAAGTCCCAACTTCCTCTGGCAACCCTTCGCAGTTGCCATCGGCGGAATTCTCCTCAGAGACCTTGCACACATTCCTTATCTCTTTACCCTGTCCGTTGCGCTCGTAGTCTTCTTCGTCGATTCCCTGCGCCGCCGTCAAAAAAAGTCAGCCTCCCCTGCAGCCCTGCTCAGAGCCGTCACCTTCCAGCAACGCACCACTGTTATCCTCACGCTTTATTCCTCCCTGGTTCTGATCTTCTTTTCCATCTCCACCAATCAGGAGTACTACACCTTCCCTGCGTATCTCGCGCTTCTGATCCTCCTCGCAGCGGCACTCCACTCCGCTGAAAGCACCTTCACAACCGACAAAGCCTCTCGCCGCTGGATCACCGTCGGTCATATTGCCTTCATGGTCATCGGCTTTGGAGTCGCGCTCACACTCGCCTACGGGCTCTGGCGGTCGCGCCATCTGCCCTTCGTCCCGGATATAGGAGACCTTCTCGCTCACCGCGACGTCGGCAACTATACCCTCTCCATGTCTCACCTCTTCGACCTCACCGACGCCAGCTTCGCCGCTCTGCGCCTGCCCGCCGCGTTGGCTGCAATCACCTTCTGCCTCGGCCCCGCCATAGCATGGCTGCTCCGGACCAGGAGACGCCACCTCGCCGCCACCACCGCCGTCGCGCTCACCTCGACCGCCTTTCTTATCGCCGCGCACATCGCCTTCGTCCGCTTCGCGCCAATGCTCTCTTCCAAGAAGATCGCGGATCACATCCAGCATCTTGAAGCCAGTGGCGCTATCTCGCGCAACAACACCGTCCTGCTGTATGGAGACCAAAGCTACGGCTCGTCCATATCCTTCTATCTCGGCCGGCAGGTGGATCTCGTCGAAGGCCGCACCACCTCGATGCTCTTCGGCTCCACTTTTCCCGACGCTCCGCCTATCTTTCTGAGCAACAGCGATCTTCTGAAGGTCTGGGGAACCGGCGACCGCAAACTCCTCTTCGTCCCGCTCGAACGGCGAGACGACGCAGACAAGCTCCTCGGCAACAACAAGATTCTTCTTGAGGAGACCTCGGGCAAAGCCCTCTTCACCGACCGCCCCCTCGATCAGCCATAGAATCCTATGCCTTCACCCGATTCCCGCAGACAGGGCAGCGCGACTGCGCACAGCACCAACGCAGCTGAATCGGAGCAGCATCCCAACTTACTCCACGCGACACCAGCATCAGTTCTCCACTCACCTGTGAACCAAGACTCCACCTCCACCCAACTCGCCCTGCCACGCCGATGCTGGAGCCTCCGCTCCATCGCCATTCTCGTGCTCGCTTGGCTCATCCTCCAGATCGGAGGACTCTTCACCCCTGGGCTGCTGGACGATGTCGACTCGATCTACATCGAGATCGCCCGCGAGATGCTTCGCCGCCACGATTTCGTCACGCCCTACATCGACGGCATCCGCTTCTTCGATAAGCCTCCCCTCATGTTCTGGATGGCGGCCGGCTCCATGCATCTGTTCGGAGTCCACGACTGGGCCGCCCGCCTTCCGCTTGCCTTCTCCGTTCTGGCCCTCTTCTTCGCCGTCTACGCGCTCGGCATCCGCCTCTTCCGTGATATCTCTCCCGCAGATCGGCCCGACCGCGGAGGTTTTTATGCCGCCCTCGCCGTCGCCACCAGCATCGGCCCCTATCTCTACACCCGCTTCTACATTCCGGACATCCTGCTCGCACTCTGGATGACTCTGGCCGTCGACCTCTTCCTAGTCGCACTCGATAGGATCGATGAACAGGCATCGCCTCTGCTCCCCTGCCTCACCTTCGCTGCCGTTATGGCGCTCAACGTCCTCACCAAAGGCCTTATCGGACTGGTCTTCCCCATCGTCTTTGTCCTCCTCTACCTGGCCTTCACCAGACAGCTTCGCCTGCTTCCCCGTTTTCACCTGCTCTCCAGTACCGTCGTCTTCCTCGCCATCGCCGCCCCTTGGCATGTCCTCGCGGCCCTCCGCAATCCGGCCATTGCGCTGCCCTCCGGGCTTGGACTTCCCGCAACCGGAGGCTGGGCGTGGTTCTATCTCTATAACGAGCACATCGCGCGTTTCCTCGGCAGACGCATCCCTCACGACTACGGACTGGTCCCCATCCCCATCTTCTGGCTCCTCTGTGCGATCTGGATCATGCCGTGGGCCATCTTCCTGCCGGGAGCGATCCGTGAACACATCCGCGTCCTTCGCCACAAGCTCCCCGCCACCGACCCGCGGCGTGAAGCCGCGCTCTCGCTCCTGCTCTGGGCGGTCGTCGTCCTCGGCTTCTTCACTCTCTCCAGCCGACAGGAATATTACGGCCTGCCCGCGCTGCCTGCGCTTGCCCTGATGGCCGCGGGTCTGCTGGCACGAGCCGACGCCCGCATGCAGGATTCAGCAACCTCTGCCAACCGCAGCGCCCTTGCCTGGTCGGCGTGGTTCCTCATCCCCCTCACCGCCATCATCGCCGTCATCTGCGGATATTTTGCCCTCACCGCCCCACATCCGGCTCCCGGCACTGACCTGGCTTCGCTGCTCGCGGAAAACCCGGCGTTCTACAACCTCTCGCTCGGCCATATCTTCGACCTCACGGGCGCGGCGATGGGCCTCTTCCGCGGGCCCCTGATCGCCGTGGCCTTCAGTATGATTGCCCTCGGCCCCGGTAGCTATCTGCTGCGCCGCAGAGGCCACGCCTACGCCGCCAACCTCACCCTGGCTGCGGCCATGGTTGTCACGCTGCTGGCCGCGCATGTGGGACTGGCCCGCTTCTACCCCATCATCGGCTCAAAGGGGCTGGCGCATGCGATCAACGAGCAGCGTAAGGTCGATCCCAAGGCTGACGACCTCATCGTCCTCGATGGCGAACTCACCTCCGGCTCCACTCTCATCTTCTACACGCGGCAACAGATCCACCTCATCCATGGCCGCGTCAACGGCCTCTGGTACGGCAGCTTCTGGCCCGATGCCCCGCACATCTTCGAGACCGAATCGTCACTCCGCCAACTCTGGGCTGGCCCCCGCCGCATCTTCCTCTTCACCTACAAGCCCGCCGCGCGCACCCGCGACCTGGCTCCATTCGCACCGGTTCACACTTTGGCTACAGCCGGGGGCAAGACTGTCCTCACCAATCAGTAAAGCAGCAGCATACGGGCACGCATTATTAGCGAGCCGAGCGTCTCATCTTGCCGTCTTCGACCAGTTCGTAGACCTCGCCGCGCCATAGAATCCGGTTGTTCCCGTAGCTCAACAGCCAGAACAACACCCCCATCAGGTCGCGCAGAGGAAACAAAAGCATCGTCTTTCCAACGTGCCGCTCGCGCACAACATCCCGGCACACGATCCAGGCCTGAAGGCTTCGACCCGCGATGCTGCCCAGCAGAGCGCACCACGCCAGCACAGGCATCCTCAGCAACAACGCTCCCGCCCATGCCATCAGCCCGAACGGCACTCCATACGTCAGGCAGGTGCCGAAATGTCCCTTGGGGCGGGAAAAGCGCGTGCTCTTCATCCACCGCACCTGATGCTTGACGGAGTCCACAAACCCCGCGTGAAGCACCATGTGGTCGATGATGTGCCCGATCAGCACCACGCTATGACCTTTGCGCGCAATCCAGTTTCCCAGCACAAAGTCGTCGGCACAGTACTCCTCCATCGCCTCAAAGCCGCCGATCTCCGCAACGCACCTGCGCCGCGCGACCATCGTTGGCCCCAGCGCAAACTGCATCGGCTCAGTCAGGCTTGCCGCGCAGACACCGGAGCTCATCTCGATGGTCATCCCCACAGCTTCTATTTCCGACCACAGTCCGTTCTCCACCGCCACGCCGCGATAGAGACACGTTGCACAGCCTACCTGCTCATCGGCGAAGGGCAGAACGATGCGCCGCAGATAATCCGGGCCGACCCGCACATCGCTATCGCTGACGATCCATAGATCGTGCGTGGCCGCCTTGGCCATCACCGTGAGCGAGCAGACCTTCGCGTTGGCCGCCCACGGTTCTCCGCTGGTCAGAAATCTGGTTGTGATCGCCGGATACTCCGCTGCAACGCGCCTTGCCACCGCAAGCCCTTCATCCGACTCGCCACGCGCGCAAAACAGGATTTCTACCCGTGACACTCCATTTCTTTCAATCGCATCCCCCGCCGTCGCAACATGCTGGAGATAGTCCTGCTCAAAAAACGTTCGGAGATTCTCTTCCAGCGCCGTTTCGTTGCCGTGCAATGGCTTGAACAAAGTGACCGGCGGCAGAAACTCCGGCACCGCCGCAAGCAACGCATCCTGCCGCGCAGCCTCGCGCCGGAACCGCCGTGCCCCTTTCACCACCATCCCGAGAAAGACAGTCGAGGTAAACAGGCCGAACAGCCCAAGTACCAGAAGTGTCCACTCTACCGCGACCATCACGTGCATTTGACCTCACTCGCAATATGGCCTGTCTTCGTATCGTCAGGCCTTCTTTTCAAACTCCGCCGCCATGCATGAAGTCAATGCAGGTTCCCGGACGAATCCGGAGCCTCGACTTTGCCCCCATTTTTCAGCCGATAAATCTTGCCCCGGTAGTAGAACCTATTGCTTGCATAGCTCCCCAGCCAGAGAATACTCCCCAGCAAGTCCCGCACCGGATAAATCATCGTGCCTCGCACCCAGTCGGGATCGCCCAGCACCCGCAGAATCGAGCCCGCCAGCAGCCATCGGTTGATCGCCATCCAGGAGAGCCAAACCAGACCCCACAGCGCATGCCCGCTCAGCAATCCCCATAGCAGGCCCAGTAATCCAAACGGCACGGCAAAGGTAAGCCCGCTGCCCAGATGTCCCCATGGCCGCGACCGCCGCGTGCTCTGCATCCACCGCAACTGGTTGCGGAACGAGAGACTGAGCGGAGTATCCGGCACCATCAAACGAATCACGTGCGTCGCCATCCGAACGCCCACCCCCTGTTCCGCCAGCCGATGACCCAGTACAAAATCGTCCGCGTAAAACTGCCCCAGTTCCTCAAACCCGCCCGCGTCCTGAAAGGATCGCTTCCTCACCGCCATGGACGCCCCCAGTGCGAACTTGGTCCCCTCCAGCATATCGGCCACCAGAACGCCCGAGGTCATCTCTACACTTTTGCCCACCGCATCCAGCTGCCCGGCAAAGTTCGCTGTCGCGCCTCGATCGACCGTTCCCAGGTACACGCACGAGGCCAGGCCCACATGAGGGTCCTTCAGATTCTGCACCATCCGCCGCAGATAATCCGGCGTCACCCGGACATCCGCATCACTGGTAATGAACAGTTCATGCCGCGCCACCGAATCCAGCTTCGCCAGCGAATACACCTTCGCATTGTGAAACTGCGGCAGCGGCTCTCCGCAGGTCACAAACCGCGCGTCGACCCTCGGATACCGCTCGGCAACCTGCCGCGCCAACCGCAACCCTTCGTCCGTCTCGTGACGGGCACAGAACAACAGCTCAAACTCCGGATAGTCCTGCTCAAAGAACGACTCCAGACTCCGCTCCAGTCCCTGTTCGGTTCCATGCAACGGCTTTAGGACGCTCACAGGCGGCAGAAACATTGTCTCCGCCTTTTCCTCCCGGCGCTTGCGGACCCCAAATCGCGCTGCCGCCACAATCACCATGAGGCAATAGATCGTGGAGGTCACCGAACCAGCGAGCGCGACCCAGAACAAAATTTGCAGCAACAAACTCATCTCGCCCTTACAAGACCCTGATTTCTACACTTCTTTAAGTTTATTGCAGATGGAAATGAGCTATTCACCCAGAAATTTCAGCCCCAGAATCCCGGCGACGATCAGTCCCAGGCAGGCCAGTCTGCTTAACGCGGCAGACTCCCCGAACAGCACGATGCCCAGCACCACCGTGCCCACCGCGCCAATCCCCGTCCAGACGGCATACGCTGTGCCCAGCGGCAGGCTCCTGGTCGCCACGCCCAGCAGGCCCATGCTCAGCACAATCATGATCGCCGTCGCCACCGATGGCCACAGGCGCGTAAACCCCTCGGAGTACTTCAGCCCGATGGCCCATCCCATCTCAAACACACCGGCAACCACAAGGATTGCCCAAGCATACTGTCTCATCTGTTAAACGGTAGCATCGTCTGAACGAGCAGGATCATTCGGCCCAGCCCACTGGCAGCCAGTAAAACTGGATTACTTCTTCTTCCCCGTCTTCACTGTCTTTCCCGCAACAACCTTTCCGGGTACCACTTTTCCCGAGACTACCTTTCCCGGCACCACGACCGGACGCCGCAGCGGAACAAGGCCCGCGCCCGGATCTTGTTGCTGCTGCATCCGCGACAGCATCTCCGTCCGCACGTAGTCGACGAAGCCCTGCATCTGCCGGTTCATCTCCTCCATACGCTCACGCATCTGCAGCACAATGGCGATACCGGCGATATTCACGCCCAGATCCCGCGCCAGGTTGAGGATGAACTCCAGCCGCTCCAGATCTTCATCCGTATAGAGGCGCGTATTGCCCTCGCTTCGCGAAGGCCGCAGCAATCCCTCCCGCTCATACAGACGCAGCGTCTGCGGATGGATCTCGTACATCTCCGCAACCGAGGAGATCATGTACGCGCCTTTACCCTTTCGTTTCGTAGCCATAGCGTAAACCCGGCACCCGTTCCTTCCTCGATGATCTAGGCTTTCTCATCCTGTTCCCGCTTGCCTGATGGAGCTTTCTTCCCTGCACGAATAAGTTTCAGCGCCGTCCCCTTGTGTATTGCAACATGGTCGCTCTTGTCACTCGCGATCAAATACTGGGGCTCCTCTTTGGAGGCATGATGGATATAGCCCTTGATGGTCACATTGGAAGTGACCTTCTTCTTGATCACGCCGCGCACTCTGCCGGCTTCCGAGTTCCATTCCACATGGTCTCCGACTTTGAACGCCTTCGTCATCATTGTCTCCTCCCTTCGTTCAAGGCCTCGTCGATCAGACCCCGGCAAACAAAGCAGCGCGCGGATCATCGGGATTGAGCTTCGCCAACTCCCGCAATATTTCCTTTGACCGCTCGTCCTGCACCTTGGGCACCACGATCTTCACTTCGACGATCTGGTCTCCGCGAACCCCTTCCCTGGCAGCGCTGGGCACGCCTTTCTCGCGCAGCCGCAGCTTCTGCCCCGCCTGCGTCCCCGGAGGAATCTTCAACTGCGTTCGGCCATCGATCGTAGGCACCTCGATCTTCGCGCCCAGCGCCGCCTCCGTCATCGTAACCGGGACCGTTACATAAATATCATCGCCTGTCCGGTTGAACACAGGGTGCGTTCCCGCCTTGATGATCAGAAACATATCGCCCGCAGCGCCGCCGTGCATCCCCGCGTTGCCCTTGCCCGCCAACCGGATGCGCTGCCCATCCCGCGTGCCCGCCTTGATGCGGAACTCCAGCGGCTCGCGCCGCGTGACCACGCCCGCGCCTTCGCAGGTCGCACAGACGTTCTGTATCTTGCCTGACCCGCCGCACTGCGGGCACTGGATATTGAACTTCATCCGTCCCCCCATCTGCGTCACCTGGCCGCTGCCATGGCACTCAGGGCATTCGATGCTGCCGCCGGTCGTCGACTTGCCCTTGCAGCTCGGGCAGATCTCCTGCCGTTGAATCTCCAGCCGTGTCACGCCGCCCCGCACCGCAGTCCAGAAATCCACGCTCACCTGATATTCAAGATCGGTCCCCGGCTGCGGCCCACGCGATGCCTTCTGGCCGCCGTTGAAGATTCCTCCGAAGATGTCCTTGAAGCTGCCGCCGAACCCTCCACCGGACTCCTGTTGGCCACCGCGCGTGCCGGCCTGGAAATCCGAGAAATCGAAGCCGCCAAAATCAAAAGGAACTCCCTGCCCGGCACGCCCGCCGGATCGCGCTCGCCCGCCACCTGGAAATCCGCTGGCTCCGTGTCCTCCGCGAGCTGCGGCCTCCGCTGCCGCCGGGTCGATATTGTCCGAGTAAAAGCCGAACTGGTCGTAGATTTTCCGCTTCTTGTCGTCACTGAGGACATCGTTCGCCTCGGAGATCTCCTTGAACTTCTCCTCGGCCTTCTTGTCGCCGGGATTGACGTCCGGATGATATTTACGCGCAGCTTTCCTGAACGCCTTGCGAATCTCCTCCGCTGTCGCGGTCTTCTTGACGCCCAGCGTTCCGTAATAATCCTTTGTCTGTGTCGTTGCCATAATCTTCTTCCATTCTGCAACAGCGCGCGGTCTTCGCGCCTCAAAATCGAGTTACCCCTTCACTTTGTATCGGCCGGCTGGCATGTCGGACACCAAAACAGATTCCGGCCCGCCATTACCTCGGTCAAAATCTTGGTTCCGCAGACGAAGCATGGCCTGCCCTGCCGCCGATAGACATAGTGCGCCTCTTCTTTGAGTGCCTTTCCCTTCCGGGAAGGGCGGTCCGCCGGCTTCGTCGTCACAATTCGCCGGTCAACCATCCCCGCCTTCATCAAAACACGCGCATCCTTCCATATCGACCGCAGGAGCTTCTCCGCTACCTCGTTGCCCGGAGTGAACGGATTCAGCTTTGCGCGAAACAATAGCTCCGCTCGATAGATATTTCCGATTCCCGCAGCCACGGACTGATCCATCAGCAAGGCTCCTATCGCTTTCCTGCTCTTTCCTATCTTCGCAATCGCCTTCTCTGGCCCGTCTCCATTCAGAGGGTCGGGGCCGAGTCGCTCCAACAGCCGCTCCCACATCTCCTGCGTGAATATCGAGCAGTCCATCGGCCCGCGCAGTTCTACCCAGGCGATCTTCTCAGGCGCCAGATGCCCGGTGCCGTCGTCCTCGGAGTACCAGCCATGCCGCTTGCTCACGCCCTGCTCGGCCACACGCTTCACCGCCCGCGCATTCCACATCCGCAGCCGCAGTGCACCGCGCACCGCAGGCAAAGGCCCCGAACCCTCCGTAAAATCGCCCTGCAGGCCCAGATGCACATGCAAGATGCGATCCTTGCCGAAGTCATAGCCCAGGTGCTTGCCCACGGCCATGACGCGCGCGAGCTTGCGTCCGTCGATCACCGTCGCGTCCGTAAACCGTCCCTGCGGACCGTCAACCCGCACCGGCCTTCCGGCGAATGCTGCCGTCTGCCTCTCAGCCCATCGATGGATCTCATTTCCTTCCGGCATCGGTCCCGGCCGCCTTTCCTATTAACACAAAGCGATGGCGACGGCGCTGGTCAAACCCCAGAACTACCGTCGCCATCTGTTGCCCTGCAAAACCCTACCCGAACAGACTCAGTTCCAGACCTGCCTGGCTTCAATTGCCTCGATCGAAAACATCTGGTCAGGCTCCATCTGCTGCATCCGCTGCATGAACTGTTCAGCCTCGGCCCTGGTGTCGAACATCATGCGGTTGTACAACTGACCCGCCCTCACCTGGTCGCATCTCCACATTGTCTCGCTCATCGCCATCCCTCCAAGCAATCGATTGAGTTCCAGGTTCTCCAGCCACATCACGTCCGCGTACCTGTCTTCCCTGCTTGCTCTCCTTCTGTTCACTTCAACACCTTTCCTGGTCATAAGACGCACTCTACACGTCAAATATTCCCAATGAACCTGATAAAACGAGAGGCGCACCTTATCAGGAACGCCTCTCTTTTTCTACGCAGCAGTAACCTCTATGGATTACTTATTTCTTTTCATCGACATCGACATACTCTGCATCGATGACTCCTTCGTCCTTCTTCGGCTCCTCCGTCACGCCTTCGGCTGCGGTCGCGCCATCGGTCGGCGCGGAGGCAGCCGCAGCCTTGTACATTGCCTCGGCCAGCTTGTGACTTACCCCGGTTAGTTTGTCCTTGGCCGCGTTCAACTCCGCCGCGCTCGGCGTACCCGCCAGCGTCGACTTTGCTTCAGCCAAAGCGCTCTCGACCTCCGTTTTATCTGACTCGGCTACCTTATCGCCGGACTCCTTCACCATTTTCTCGACGTTGTACACCAGCGAGTCCAGGCCGTTGCGCGCCTCAACCGCGTCGCGTTGTTCCTTATCCTCGGCGGCGTGAGCTTCGGCGTCCTTCGCCATCCGCTCAACTTCTTCCTTGCTTAGACCCGAAGAACTCGTAATGGTAATCTTCTGGTCCTTGCCGGTCGCGTTGTCCTTCGCCGTAACGTTCAGAATGCCGTTAGCATCGATGTCGAACGTGACCTCGATCTGCGGCACGCCGCGCGGAGCCGTGGGGATTCCGGAGAGCTTGAACTTCCCCAGCGTCCGGTTCTGCGCCGCCATCGGACGCTCGCCCTGCAGGACGTGGACCTCGACCTCGGTCTGGTTGTCCGCCGCCGTAGAAAACGTCTCCGTCTTCTTGGTCGGAATCGTCGTGTTGCGCGCGATCATGCTGGTCGCCACACCACCCATCGTCTCAATGGACAGGGTCAACGGGGTCACATCCAGCAGCAGCAGGTCCTTGACTTCGCCAGCAAGCACGCCAGCCTGAACCGCCGCGCCAATCGCCACGACCTCATCCGGATTCACTCCACGATGCGGTTCCTTGCCGAACAGCTCCTTCACCAGTTGCTGGATCTTCGGCATACGAGTCTGACCGCCGACCAGCACTACCTCGTCAATCTTGCTGGCGTCGACGCCGGCATCCTTCAACGCCTGCTTGCTGGGCCCGATCGACCGCTGCAACAGATCGTCCACCAGCGACTCCAGCTTGGCGCGGGTCAGGTTGCGAACCAGGTGCTTCGGCCCGCTCGCGTCCGCGGTGATAAACGGCAGGTTGATCTCCGACTCCTGCGCCGTCGACAGCTCGATCTTGGCCTTCTCCGCAGCATCCTTCAGCCGCTGTAACGCCATCTCATTGCCCTTCGCATGAAGATCGAGCCCCGTATCGGACTTGAACTCGCCAATCAGCCAATCGACTATCCGCTGGTCGAGGTTGTCGCCGCCCAGGTGGGTATCCCCGTTGGTCGACTTCACCTCAATGACGCCTTCGCCGACTTCGAGAATCGAGATATCGAACGTACCGCCGCCGAAGTCGTAGACCGCAATCGTCTCGTCCTTCTTCTTGTCGAGCCCATAGGCCAATGCAGCCGCCGTCGGCTCATTGACGATGCGCTTCACATCAAGCCCAGCAATCTTGCCGGCATCCTTAGTCGCTTGCCGCTGGGCGTCGTTAAAGTAAGCCGGAACCGTAATCACGGCCTCGGTCACCGAAGTTCCCAGGTAGTCCTCCGCGGCCTTCTTGAGCTTCTGAAGGATCATTGCCGAAATCTCCGGCGCCGTGTACTCCTTGCCCTGCGCCAGCACCGCGACGTTGTCGCCCTTGGCGACGACCTTGTACGGCACCATCTTCAATTCGTCGCCAACCTCGTTCAAACGGCGAC
>Ga0207705_10000924_pt1 | contig 24006 bp, 17 predicted proteins | sample KBSC13metaG_FD_184314 | JGI IMG/M metagenome (GOLD analysis project Ga0207705, IMG submission 184314) | Corn rhizosphere microbial communities from Kellogg Biological Station, Michigan, USA - KBS C1-3 metaG (SPAdes) (version 2) | ecosystem: Host-associated > Plants > Roots > Rhizosphere > Soil ... | reverse complement strand
GCGCCGCTTCAGCGCTTCCGCCGCCTCGTCGCCGTAATAGGCGAGCAGCAGCGGGATCTCGTCCTTGCGCTCGCGCAGCGGCGGCAGGGTGACGTGGATGACGCTGAGCCGATAAAACAGGTCTTCGCGGAACGTGCCCTGCTCGATCAGCTTGCGCAGGTTCTTGTTGGTCGCGGCGACGATGCGCGCGTCGACAGCGATGGTCTCGTCCGACCCGACGCGCTGGATCTCATGCGATTGCAGCACACGCAGCAACTTCACCTGGCCGGGCAGCGGCAGTTCTCCGATCTCGTCGAGGAAGATGGTGCCCTTGTGCGCGCTTTCGAACTTGCCCTTGCGGTCATTGGCCGCGCCCGTGAACGCGCCCTTCTTGTGGCCGAACAGTTCCGATTCGAGCAGGCTGTCGGGAATCGCGCCGCAGTTGACGGAGATATACGGCTTGTCGGCGCGCGCGCCATTGGCGTGGATCACCTTGGCCATCAGCTCCTTGCCGGTGCCGCTTTCGCCATCGACGAGCACCGGCAGATCCGTGGGCGCCGCCTTCTCCGCGATTTCCAATGCGTCGAGCAGTTTTGGATTGTCGCCGAACGTACCCTCGAACACGAAGCTGCGTGCCAGCAGCGCGCGCCGGCGTTCGCCCGTTGGTGGCTCAGGGACGGGTTCTTCGCCCGTGCGGCGCTCGATATCGCCACTGACGGCCTGCACGAAGCGCTCCTTGTGCGACAGCTGCATTACCTCGTCACGCAGGGTGTTTGCCTGGCGCAGCAGCTTGTCCACGTCCGGCCGTTCGAGCCGCGTCGCCCAGCGCAACGTGGAACGCATGATCTCGATCTTTTCCAGCAAGGCCGCGTAGGACATTGCTGAGCCACGTTCGCCGCCCGGATTGAACAGTTTCACGATATCCCCGCGCCGAGCTGCTTCTGCACCAGCTCGTAGTACATGCCGCGCCGCGCCAGCAATTCGTCGTGGCGGCCCTGTTCCGTGATCTTGCCCTCGTACAGCACGACGATCTTGTCGGCCCGCATGATCGTGCTGAGGCGGTGCGCGATGATGACGGCCGTGCGGCCCGCCAGGATCGCTTCCATGTTCGCCATGATGTTGCTCTCGGACTGCGTGTCGAGGGCCGAGGTCGCCTCGTCGAACACGAGCAGGCGCGGGTCGTGGTACAGGGCGCGCGCGATGCACAATCTCTGCACCTGGCCGCCGGACAGGCCCACGCCGCGTTCTCCCACCACCTGGTCGTAGCCGAGCGGCAGCTTGCTGATGAAGGCATGCGCGTCGGCCATCTTCGCCACTTCCTCGACGCGGCGGCGGTCGGGGCTGTCGTCGCCGCTGGCGATGTTTTCCGCAATCGTGCCGGAGAACAGCAGGTTGCTTTGCATGACGTAGCCGACCTGGGCCCGGTAATAGCCGCGGTCGATGGCGGTCATCTCGTAGCCATCCACGAAGATCTTGCCTTCGCTGGGCGGATAAAAGCCGACGAGCAGCTTCGCCAGGGTGGTCTTGCCGGAACCGCTGCGGCCGACGATGGCGACTAGCTGGCCGGGCTTGATGTCGATGTCGATGTCTTCGAGCACGTAGGGCGTGTCCTCGCCGCCGTAGCGGAAAAACACGTGTTCGAGCCGGACTTCTCCCTGCAGGTCGGGCAGGATGACGCGCGCGGCGACGTCGGCGGGTTTCTGTTCCGGTTCGATGTCGAGCACGTCGCCGAGGCGTTCCATCGCGACGCTGGCGTCGCCCATGCGGCTCCACAGGCCTACCAGCCCCATCAGCGGGCCCAGCACGCTGCCCATCAGCGCGTTGAATGCCATCAGCTGCCCGATCGTCAGTTCGCGCGCCAACACGAGGCTCGCGCCGGCCCACAGGATCACGATCGTGGTGGCGGAATTCAATATCTGGCTCGCGAGGCCGACGAGGATGCTGAACGATTGCGAGCGGTATTGCGTCTCCAGCGCCTTGACGTATTTCTTTTCCCATTTCAGGCGCACGGGACGCTCGCTACCCATCCCCTTGATCGTCTCGATGCCGCCCAGTGCCTCCATCAGGAACGATTGCGCATCCGTCGACGCGGCGAACACCTCTCTCGCGTATTCCTTGATGCGCGGGGTCGCCAGCACGGTCAGCGCGATGATCGGGATCACGAAGCCGATCAGCAACATGGTCAGCTTGACGTTGTAGAAGAACAGGATCGTGAAGTACATGAACACCATCAGCAGGTTGAGCAGGGTGGTCACGGTCGACTCGGTCAGGAATGCGCGGATCGTCTGGTTTTCCGAAAAGCGTGCGAGGATGTCGCCCGTCTTGCGCTTGGCAAAGAAGGAATACGGCAGCGACATCGTGTGCTTGAAAAACTGCGCCATCATCGAGAAATCGAGGTTGCGCACCATGTAGTTCGACAGGTAGGCGCGCAACGTCGACATCACCTGCGAAAACGCGGTGGAAATGACGAGGCCCAGGATCAGCAGGTGCAAGAGGCCGAGGTTCTGGTGCACCAGCACGCCATCGAGGATGTTCTGGATGATCAAGGGCGGCACGATGCCCAGCATCTGGATCACGAACGTCGCGAGGAACAGGTGCAGCAGGATTTTTTTATACGGCCGCAGGTAGCCGACGAAGCGCAGCCACGGCGAGCGCGACGCCGTCAGCTGCACGAGCTGCTCGCCCGGCGTGAACACGAGGCAGGTGCCGCTCCAGCCGCGCTCGAATTCCTCCACGCTCATCTTCTTGAAGCCGACGGCCGGATCCGCGACCCATACCTGGTTCGGCGAGACGCCGTACACGATCACGTAGTGGTAACCCTCCCAGTGCACGATGAACGGCAGCTCGAAGCCCTGCAGCGCGTCGAACGTGCATTGCACGCCGCGTGCGCCGAAGCCGAGCGCCTCGCCCGCGCGCGCGAGGCTGTCCAGGGTGGCGCCCTGCGCCGTGACGTTGGCCAGTTCGCGCAATTTACCGAGCGTCATGTTGATGCCGTAATGGCGGCACAGCATCGCCAGGCAGGCGGCGCCGCAATCCATTTCCTCCGCCTGCTCGACCCAGGCGAAGCGTTTGATGACCTTTTCTCCCGCCTTCGGTTGCGAGGCGAGATCGAGCACGACGGGCCGCTTCCTCCGCTCGGCCAGTTTTTTCTGCCGGTGCAGTTCGCGCTCGAGGAAGCGCACGCGCTCCTCGACCACGTCGCGGAATCTCGCATTGCGTTCGAGGATGAAATGCGCGGATTTTTCCGGGATGACGAGCACCGTCGACTCTGTCGCGGCGACGATCGTGGCCGGCTGTTCCTGGCGCATCAGGCAGGCGCGTTCGCCGAAGATCTCGCCGGGGCCGAGTGTCGCCAGTACGTATTCGTCGGTGCTGTCGTTGACGACGACCCGCACCTCTCCCTGGCGCACGACATACAGCCGGCGGTCGTCGCGCGCGCCCTGCTTGAGGATTTCCTTGCCGCTGCCGATGCGCTTGACGCCCACGCTGCGCACGAACTCGTCCATCTCGGGCTTGCTGACCTTGCCGCGCAGGTCGAACAGTTTCGCCACGAGCCCGCCGGCCGAGCTGAGCGCCACGTAATTGTTGATGAAGTCGAGCGCGGCGGGATTGCGGCCGATGACGGGTTCGATCGCGGTACGCGGGATGAACCACAGCTCCGTCTTCAGCGCCGCGCGCGCGGACAGCTCGTGCCGGTAGCTGCGCAGCATGGCGAGCTCGGCGAACACCTCGCCCGTCTTGCGCACGCCCATGCTGGTTTCCTTGCCGTGTTCCTCGCTGAACACGCGCACGGAACCGGCGCGGATGATGTACAGGCCGTCGGCCGCATCGCCCGCCTTGCAGATGGTGTCGCCGAACGCATAGTTGCGCGTCTCGATGGCGGCCGCCAGTCTATCCAGTTCCTCCGCCGTGAAGATCGACAGGATCTCGACGGCGGCCAGGAATTCCGCAGGGGATTGCTGTTGTTGCGCCAGTGAGTCCATGTCGCCCCCGCGGCCATCGCCGGCTCAGTGTGCGGGACAGGCTTCGATGATGTGCTCCTGCGCCCGCGCCGCCAGCCATTCCTCGCGCAGCAGGCGGCGCACTTCCACGGCCGTTTCCTCGTCCAGTGTCGCGGGATACCTGGCGTTGACCATGTAGATTTCGAACAGCGTCCGGTCCGGCGAGGGAAACGGCCCCAGCAGGTCGCCGGCGGCCGCGTTGAACACGCGTGCCTCGATGTCCGGCTTCAGCGAGCCGCGCAACACCTTGCCGATCACGCCGCCGTTCTCGCGCGCTTCCCCGACCGAGTATTCGCTCACCATTTCGGCGAAGCTTTCCGGATCGTCGGCCAGCGCCGACATCATTTCCTTGGCCTTGCCTTCGGAATCGAGCACGATGTGGCTGATCTCGACGCTGTCGAACCTGGGAGAATTTAATTTGAAATATTGCTCGACGGCTTGTGGACTGCAGACCTGCTCCATCATCCTTTCCTGGATGAGGCCATCGACGATATGGTCCTCGAATTCGTCCAGGCTGACGCCCATGACGTCGAGATAGTGATTCATGTCCGCGGCGCGGTGCAGCCCCTGGATGCGGCGGAACTGGTCGGCGCGTTCCTGGATCGCTTCGGGCGCCGGCTGCACGCCCTGTTTCTTTGCCGCCAGCACGGTCAGCTTGTCGCGCACCATCTGCTCGACGAGTCCTTCGAACTGCCCGGTCAGCTTGAGTGTCCGGATGAAGTCATCCGTATCGATGACGACATCGTCGATGCGCACAATCCCGGCCATGTGGTCTCTCCCTCGACATCCGCATGTCGTCGTGCCGCACGGCTGCGAACGCTGTTGTAGTTGCACCGGCGCATGCAGCTACGCAGCTACGCCGGTCGACGCCCTCGTCTATCCGTTGTAGCAGGCCGCCGGGCAAAGTCAATGTCCGCGCGGGCGGCGGCCGGCGTCGCCCGTTGTACTCTTCCTTGTCCGCTATTGCGGCAGCCCGTTGTACCCCTCGGCCGCGCGCTGCAGGCGTACGAAGACGTCGCGCGCCGGCAGCGTTTCGCCTGCCTGCAGTCCGGTGCGCGGGTCGTCCATGACCGGCGTCAGCACGAGGCTGCCCTCGACCCGGTCCGCAACGAAATACGATTTCAGCGCGGGCACGTGCACGACGAAATCGCTGCGGCCATGGCGGTAGCGGCTGACGAGTTGCGCCACGGCCGCATTGCCCAGTTCGGACGTGCGCCAGCCGTCGTGCGTGCCCATGACGAAGATGGACGTCGCCACGCGCTCGCCGACCCTGACCGGGTACAGGTTGCGCCGTAGGTCGACGAGCAGGGTCTCCGGATCGGTCTTGTGGGTGAAGGCACGCAGGGCGTCGAGCCGGACCTGATAGACCTGCAGCGGTTCGCCGAGCGTGGCCTGGCGCACCTCGTCGAGCGACGTGAAGCCGAGAGACGCATAGTTGCCGGCATTGACGACCCGCTTGAGCGTCGCGAGGCCATCCTGCGCGGCCGTCGCCTGGCTGGGGCGGGGATGCGGTTGACTGTGCGTGGTCTGGCATCCGCCCAGGAAACAGGCCATCGCAACGAGCGCGAGGAGAGAAAGTTTGCGCATGTCAGTCTCCTTTGTACGTGATGTTGTAATAGTCGTTCCAGTGCGTGTGACCGGAATCGCTCACATACGAGGCGTAGGTGATGATGCTTTCGGTGCCACCGGTCAGCGTACCCAGATTCGTGTAAGGCTCGGGATCGTTGATGTCCACGTATTGCACGCCACCTACCGTGAGATAGCCTTTCACGACCATCATGTGGCCGCCGCCACCGGGCCAGTGCCAGCTGAATGCGATGGGTTTTTTCAAGCAATAAATCTGCGTCCTGATCTGCGCGAAGGTGAGCGCCGTATCGGAAGTCTGGTAGGCCGTGAAACCGTATTTCTCGTATTCCGGCCAGCCGCCGTTATTGCAGCTTCCGGAATTGTTCGAGCAGCACGTCGTCAGGCCGAAACGGTTGTTCGCCTCCACGCACTGGGCCACGTCGTGCCCCAGGAAGCGCATCGTCATTTGTCCGCTTGCCGCCCAGCACCAGTTCGAGGCCTGCTGCGGCAATTTCGGGACGTCGATCGTCGCCACCAGCGGTGGATTACAACAGGCGGACAAGGTTCCCAACATAAAAAGTCCGCCAAGCATATGTGCACTTTTCATCACAGCGAGCCTCCAGCGAGTTCGTTCATGGATGTCGGGAATCGTCCACGGCGCGGGCGAGTAGTCCCTCCGCATAACGGTAGGGCAGGCGGATGGCGAACCCAACCTTATTCCGACGATCCGTTGACCCCGCTCATTTGCTCATTGCTCGGTTTGAACTAGTTATGGCCGGCAATCTTTCCCGATCGCGAAAAAGGATAGTCATGCACGTGCGGTATCATCACGCGATGCGCCGTCTCGTCATCATCCTGCTGCTGCTGGTCTATCCATTCCAGGTTGCCCTGGCCGTGGCGGACAGGTGTTGCGCGCTGACGCCCGCCGGCGTCACCCACCACAGCGTGGCGACCGGCGCCGCGCCCGTGTTCGTCGCCCTTGACGACATTGCGTCCGCGGCCGATCCCCATTGCGCCGCGTGCACGTTCGCGCACACGGCGTGCCTGCCCGCGTCCTTCGTCGTGGTACCCGTCGCGTACCGGCATGCAATGGACAGCGCGTTCTTTCCGCCCTTCCTGACTTCTCCTCCTCCCGGCCGCCTCGAACGGCCCAAATGGTTCGCCGCCGCCTGACCCGCGCGCGGCCTTGAATCAGCGAGCCTCGAAGGCTCACCCACCCCGCGCGCCTGATAACCCATTTTTCAGGAGCAAGGAATGAACACATCCCTACGTATGGCGGTGTGCGCCGCCGCATCCGCACTGGCATGGCGCTGCGCCGCCGCCGGGCCGGCGACCACACCCATCGATTTACCGACGGCGGTCCGGCTCGCCCTCGACCAGCCCGCGGCCCGCGCGGCCGCCCACGAGGTGGCGGCGAGCCGGGCGCTGGTCGCACAGGCCGATCGCCTGCCGAATCCGGAACTGTCGTACCTGCGCGAAGGCCAGCAGGCGGGCACGCGCACGACCACCGTGCAGATCAACCAGCCGATCGAGCTGGGTCATAAACGCCGGGCCCGCGTCGCGGTCGCGCAGGAAGCGGCCGGGCTGGCGCAGGTCGAATGGGAGGCAAGACGCCAGGACATCCGCGCCGACGTGGTGACGGCCTGGCACGAGGCCCACATCGCCGCGCGCAGGCGTGAAGTCGCCCAGGCATTGACGGACCTCGCACGCCGCACCGTGGACGTGGCCGGCAAGCGCGTGGCGGCCGGCAAGATCTCGCCGATCGACGAGACCCGGGCCCGCCTCGCGGCGGTCGATGCGGCAACGGCGCTGACCCAGGCGACAAGTGCGTTGACGATCGCCAGGACCCGGCTGGGCGCCCTGGTCGGCCAGCCGGCCGACACCCTCGTGCTCGCCGCCGACAGCGCGCCCCTGCCGGACGTCGAACCCCTCGCCGCATTGCTGGCGCGGACCGAGGAGTCCACCGCGGTGCGGCGCGCGCAGGGCCAGCTCGCGGCCCGGCAGGCGCAGGCGGACGCCGAGCGCGCCGCGCGCGTACCCGACGTGACGCTGTCGTTGGGCACGCAGCGCGACGACCAGGCCAACAGGCGCCAGGCCGTCGTCGGCCTGTCCGTGCCGCTGCCGCTGTTCAACCGCAACGGGGACGCCCTGCGCGCCGCGCTGCGCCGCACCGACCAGGCCAGCGACGAACTGGCCGCCGCCCACGCTGGCATGGCGGCCGCATTGACGGCTGCGCACACGCGCTATGCGACGGCCAGAAGCGAGGCCGCCCTGCTGGGCCAGGATGTCGTGCCGAATGCGCGCACCGCGTACGAGCAGACGCTGAAGGGTTTTGAATACGGAAAATTTTCCTTCCTCGATGTGCTGGACGCCCAGCGCACGTGGTTCCAGGCGCAGACGCGCCAGTGGGACAGCCTCGAGAACGCCTGGCGCGCCTACGCCGACATCGAACGCCTCGCCGGCTCCGCCGATCAACGCTGAGAGAACATCATGACGAAGAAACAGAAACTGGCGATCGCGCTGATGTGCACGCTCGCCCTCCTCCTTGCCGGCCTGATGCTGTGGCGCCAGCCGGTCACCGACACTGCGCCGCAACCGGACCCGCACGGCCATGACGAGCGCCGCGCTGATAACGATGCCGATGCCGACGCCAATGCCGGCGTGGGCGGCATCGCGCTGACGGAAGCGCAGATCCGGGCCAACGGCATCGCCCTCGACAAGGCCGTTGCGGCCACCCTGCGCCAGCGGCTGCACCTGCCGGCGCAGGTCAAGGTCGATGCCGAGCGGACCGTCGCGCTGGCCGCGCCCGCGCCGGGCATCGTGCAGACCGTGCACGTGTCGCCTGGCGCCATAGTGCGCCAGGGACAGGCACTCGTGACGCTCCGGAGCCCTGCCGTCGCCCAGTGGCGCGCCGAGGCGCAGGCGGCTCTCCGGCGGCTGCAGCTCGCGCGCACGACCCATGAACGGGAAAAGACGCTGTGGGACGAGCGCATTTCCGCCCGCCAGGACCTGGAAGCCGCCGCGACGGCCCTGCAGGAAGCCGACATCGCCGCCCAGGCCGCGACCCAGCGCCTGCGCGCCCTCGGCATCGACGGCGGCGCCGTGTCGGGCAGCGTGACGGTGCGTGCGCCGTTCGCCGGCGTCGTCATCGAGAAGCCGGCCGTGGCGGGCCAGGCCGTCGACGAGTCGAAGCCGCTGCTGACGCTTGCCGACCTGGCGCACGTGTGGGTCGAGGCGGCCGTCCCCGTGGAGAGCCTGGGCCAGGTCGGCACGGGCATGGCGGCGAAGATCAGCGTGGGCACCTTACCGGACGAGATCGACGGCACCGTGTCCTTCGTCGACCCCATCCTCGGCGCAACGACGCGCATGGCGACCGCGCGCATCACCCTGCCGAACCGTGATGGCCGGCTGCGGCCGGGCATGCTGGCGAGCGTCGACCTGATGGGGCCGCAGGCGCAGGTCCCGGTGACGGTGGCGACGGAGGCCATCCAGACGATCCACGAGCACAGCGTCGTGTTCGTCCGCACGCAGGCCGGGTTCGAGGCGCGCGATGTCGTGCCCGGACGTTCGGACGGCCGGCGCACGGAGATCGTCCGAGGCCTCGCGGCCGGCACGACCTATGCGGCCGGCGGCAGCTTTTTATTGAAGGCGGACCTCGGCAAGAACGCCGCCGGGCACGACGATTGAGAGGAGCGACCATGTTCCAGAAACTCATCGCCGGTGCCATCGCGCGCCGCTGGCTGGTCGTGCTGGCCGTCCTCGCCCTCGCCGTACTGGGTGTGGTCAACTACCAACGCCTGCCGATCGACGCCGTGCCCGACATCACGAACGTGCAGGTGCAGATCAACACGGCGGCGCCGGGCTATTCTCCGCTGGAAGTCGAGCAGCGCATCACCTTCCCCATCGAGACGGCGATGAACGGCCTGCCGCGGCTCGAGCAGGTGCGTTCGCTGTCGCGCTATGGCCTGTCGCAGGTCACTGTCGTCTTCCGCGACGGCACCGACATCTATTTTGCGCGCCAGCTCGTGAACGAAAGGCTGCAGCAGGCGAAAAGCCGGCTGCCGGACCGCGTCGAGCCGGTGCCGGGGCCGATCGCGACGGGCCTCGGCGAGATCTTCTACTGGACGGTGGAAGCGCGCGCCGGTGCCGTCAAGCCGGACGGCACGCCGTACACGCCGGCCGACCTGCGCGAGATCCAGGACTGGATCGTGGCGCCGCAGCTGCGCGGCGTGGCCGGCGTGACGGAAGTGAACACGATCGGCGGCTACCTGAAGGAATACCAGGTCGCGCCCGACATGGCGCAGCTGACGGCGCGTGGCCTGTCGCTGGCCACGCTGGTGAATGCCATCGACCGCAACAACGCCAACGCGGGCGCCGGCTATATCGAGCGGGGCGGCGAACAATTCGTCGTGCGCACGCCCGGGCAGGTGAAGTCGCTGGACGAGATCCGCAACATCGTGCTGGATGTCGTCGACGGCGCTCCCGTGCGCGTGCGCGACGTGGCCGCCGTCGAACCGGGACGTGAACTGCGCACCGGCGCCGCCACCGAGAACGGACAAGAGGTCGTGCTGGGCGCCGTCTTCATGCTCATCGGAGAAAACAGCCGCGCCGTCGCGGAGCGCGCGCGCCTCAGACTGGCCGAGGTGAATCGCTCGCTGCCGCCGGGTGTGCAGGCGCTGCCCGTGTACGACCGCGCGGTACTGGTCGACAAGGTCATCGCCACCGTGCGCAACAACCTGGTCGAAGGCGCCCTGCTCGTCATCGCGATCCTGTTCGTCTTCCTCGGTAATCTGCGCGCCGCGCTCGTGACCGCCCTCGTCATCCCGCTCGTGATGCTGATGGTGTTTACGGGAATGGTCGCAGCGGGCGTCAGCGCCAACCTGATGAGCCTGGGCGCCCTCGACTTCGGCATCGTCATCGACGGTGCCGTCGTCATCGTCGAAAACTGCATCCGCCGCCTCGGCCTCGCCCAGGCCGCGCTGGGACGGCCGCTGACGGGGGCAGAACGCCGCGCCGAAGTGGCACTCGCCGCCGCCGAGGCCCGCCGGCCGCTGCTGTTCGGCCAGCTGATCATCATGACGGTCTACCTGCCGCTGCTGGCGCTGACCGGCATCGAAGGCAAGATGTTCCATCCGATGGCGCTCACGGTCGTGATGGCGCTGGCCGCGGCGATGGTGCTGTCGGTGACGTTCGTGCCGGCCGCCGTCGCGCTGTGCGTGCGCGGCAGCGTGGCCGAACGCGAGAGCCGCCTGATGCACAAGGCGCGCGACCTGTACCGCCCGCTGCTGGACTGGGTGCTGCGCAATCGTCCGGTCGCGCTGACGTTCGCGCTGCTCTCCGTACTGCTGACGGGCCTGCTGGCGACGCGCCTGGGCACCGTGTTCGCGCCGAACCTCAGCGAAGGCGACCTGGCCGTGCTCACCTTGCGTATCCCCGGTACCGGTCTGCAGCAATCGGTGGCGATGCAGCAGAAGCTGGAAACGGCGCTGCTGCGCGAATTTCCGGAGATCGAGCGCATGTTCGCGCGCATCGGCACGTCCGAGGTGGCGACGGACCCGATGCCGCCCAACGCGGCCGACAGCTACATCATCCTGCGCCCCCACCGGGACTGGCCGCAGCCGCGCCGCACGCATGCGCAGCTCGTGGCGGCGATCGCCGGGGCGGCGCAGCGCATCCCGGGCAACAGCTACGAGTTCTCGCAGCCGATCCAGCTGCGCTTCAACGAACTCATCTCGGGCGTGCGCAGCGACGTGGCCGTGAAAGTCTTCGGCGACGACACGGCCGCGATGCAGGCGACGGCGCAGCGCATCGCGCGGGTACTGGAGCGGCTGCCCGGCGCGGCCGAGGTGAAGGTCGAGCAGACGGAGGGGCTGCCGGCGCTGACCTTGACCGTCGACCGCATCAAGGCCGCGCGCTATGGCCTGAACGTGGCGGACGTGCAGGAGGCGTTCGGCACGCTCGTCGGCGGCCGCGACGTGGGCGTCGTGTTCGAGGGCGACCGCCGCTTCGCCATCACCGTGCGCCTGCCGGAAGGAGAGCGCAACGACGTCGAGGCGCTGCGCCGGCTGCCGATCTCCCTGCCGGCGCGGGGAGGGCCCGCGGCCGGCATCCCGCTGTCCGCGATCGCCACCCTGGACTTCGTGCCGGAAGCGAACCAGGTCAGCCGCGAGAACGGCAAGCGCCGCATCGTCGTCACGGCCAATGTGCGCGGGCGGGATCTGGGCTCGTTCGTCGGCGAGCTGCGCGCGCAGCTCGGCAAGGTGGCACTGCCGGCGGGCGTCTGGCTCGGGATCGGCGGCCAGTTCGAGAACCTGCAGGCGGCCAGCGAGCGCCTGGCCCTCGTCGTGCCGGCCGCGCTGGCGCTCGTGTTCGCGCTGCTCTACCTGATGTTCGGCAGCGTGAAGGATGGGCTGCTCGTGTTCAGCGGCATCCCGTTCGCCATCAGTGGCGGCGTGCTGGCCCTGTGGCTGCGCGATCTGCCGCTGTCGATGTCCGCGGCGGTCGGTTTCATCGCGCTCTCCGGCGTCGCGGTGCTGAACGGGCTCGTGATGATCGCGTTCGTGCGCACGCTGCGTGACCAGGGGCTTTCGGCCGGCGAGGCCATGCGTGAAGGCGCCCAGGTGAGGCTGCGCGCCGTGCTGATGACGGCGCTCGTCGCGTCACTCGGCTTCTTGCCGATGGCGCTGGCGACGAGCACGGGCGCCGAGGTGCAGCGGCCGCTGGCGACGGTCGTCATCGGCGGCATCCTGTCGTCGACGGCGCTCACCTTGTTGATCCTGCCGGCGCTGTACACGTGGGCTCACCGGGGTTCGCGCGGCTCGCCGCCTCGTTGAGCGGCTGGGCGGGCGCTGCAATCGCAAATGCATGTGCGGCGCCCGCTCAATATCGTTACTGCGGCCGGTGATTTTCGTAATTGTTGTACTGACAGGTCGTATCCATAATTAATTCGACAATAGACGATTTGTCAATAATTCCCGCATTTCTGGCTGCATGAAATGTCAATCAAAATCACCTGAAACTGAAGACGTCCTGATGAAAAAATCACTCATACGCCGCGCGCTGTTCATCATTCCACTTTTGGTCATTTTTTCAAACGCGACTGCACAAAACCCGGCTGCAAAAAGCGAGACGCTGTATTCGGCTGTCCTGAAAGAAGAAAGAGAGTTCAAGGTGGTCCTGCCCGATAATTACAAACCCGGGTCGGCGGAAAAATATGATGTGATGTACGTCCTGGACGGCGACTGGAACCTCAAAAGCGCCGCGGATGTTCAACAGTTCGCACAAAGTAACGCTTACATGCCACCTGTCATCATGGTGGCCGTGCCCAACACCGACCGTGTCCGTGACATGACGCCCTCAAAATTTTCCCAGGTTGCGGGATCGGGCGGTGCGGACAAGTTTCTTGCATTCCTGAAGAATGAACTAATCCCCTATATCAACAAGACCTACCCGGCCAGCGGGAACAATATTTTGTATGGGCATTCCCTGACCGGCCTGTTTGCCGTCTACACATTTTTTACCGAGCCACAGCTTTTTAATTCGTATCTCGTCGTCGACCCCAGTCTTTGGTGGGATGACAGTTATGTACAGAAGCTTGGCGAAAAATTGAATGCCACGTCGTATGCAGGGAAATCCCTGTTCATTACCGGACGCGACGAGGCCGGTTTCAAGCAGATGGGCATCACCGACTTCGATACCTTCCTGAAAAGCAGGGCACCAAAAGATTTGAAATGGAAAATCACAGGGTATCCGGATGAACATCATGGATCGATCCGGCTGAAAAGCGTCTATGATGGACTGAAATTCTTCTACGATGGTTATGGCGCGCCGTCCGTGGTATTTCATCCCATGAACGGCATCGTCCTGAAAGACAAACCATATAAAATTCATTATTTCGGATCGTCGCAGCAGGTGCATTACACGACCGATGGCAGCGAGCCTGTCCTGACGTCCGCAAAAATGGAAGCCGGCAACAGCTTGATGAACGGCGCGAAACTGAGCGCCAAGGCGCTGGATCGCACCGACCGGTACAACAAGCCGACGGTGGGTGAATTCAAGGTCGGGAACGTACTCCCGGCGATGACGAAACCCGACAACGTGGTGCCGGGGGGTGTCAATTACTCCTACTACGAAGGTGAATGGAACGAGTTGCCGGATTTTGGAAAACTGAAGGTCGTTCATTCCGGAATCGCCGACAAGAATTTCGACGTCAACAAGCTTCCCCGCCGGACCAATTTTGCAACCCTGATGGAAGGCTACATCGAGATCCAGAAGGAAGGTTATTATATTTTCTTACTGGATTCGGATGATGGGGCCAAATTATTCCTCGGGAAAAATCTGCTGATCGACTACGACGGCCTGCATGGCAATGGAAAACCAAAAACCTATCTGGTTCCGTTGGAAAAAGGATTCTATCCTGTGCGCCTGGAATATTTTCAGCAGGGCGGAGGCGCCCAACTGGTGCTGCAGTATGTCCTGCCCGGCGAGCAACAGCCGCAGCCGATCCCGTTTGACCGTCAATATCACAGAAAGTGACCTGCTGAAATAGACGGACCCTGCACCGGACGCACGGTCGCGTCCGGCACGAAAGTTCCCGGGACCTTCGGCATCATTGACCGGCCCCGAGCGCACGCTCGGCGTGGCCGGATGCGCAAGCCGCAACGGCCGTGCATGTGGCAGACTTTGGCATCGTCACACAACACGGACTCGGTATGGACATCGGACGCATCGAAGCACTGGCCCTGCGCACGCACTTTGCCGGGCCGCCCGCGCGCGTGGACGGCGCGCGCGCCATCGCGGGTGTGGGACTGGATGGCGACGTGCACGCCGACCCGCTGTCGCCGCGCCAGCTGCTGCTGGCCGGCACGGACGCCTACGACGCCTTCGCGCTGCCGCCGCACGCGTTGCGCGAGAACCTGCTGGTGGATCTCGACACGTCGCGCCTGCGCTCCGGCACCGTCCTGCAGGTCGGCCACGGCGTCCTGCTGCGCCTGATGTTCCAGTGCGAGGCCTGCGGCCACCTGGACGCCCACCGGCCCGGCCTGTCCACGCGTATCGGCACACGGCGCGGCATGCTGGCGCGCGTGCTGCGCGGCGGCGAACTGCGCCCGGGCGACCCCGTCCACGACGTCGGCCGTCTGCTGCCGGCCTGGTCCGACGACTGGCGCGAGCGCATCGTGCTGGTGCTCGATGCGCTGCCGCCCGCCAGCGTGATCACCTATAAACGGCTGGCGCAGCTGGCCGGTGTAGCGTCGAGTTATTGCCGTGCGTTTCCGGGCATGATCGCCCGGCTCGGGCCGCGCTATGCGCGCAGGGCGGTGCCGACGCAATCGGATGTTCCTCTGCCGCGCTGGGAGGGGCACGGGTTGTTCGAGCATGCGGCTGTCGACGTGGCGACCGACAGGGTGTTTTCCGCCGCCGAAGCCGTGCCTTGAGCCCGGCCCGGCACTGCCGACTCCCTCAGTGGCGCGGTCAATTCAGCCGCGGCGCAATCACGAGCTCCGGTTGCGGCCGCGGCGCGTGCGCCGACAGTTCGGCCGGCGCCACCTGCTGCGGCAAGGCCACGATGCTTTCCCACAGCGCGAAGCCGGCCGTGCGGTTGTTCTTGCTGAGCTGGTAGGCCGGCAGCGCCTCCACCCCGTGCGCCATCCACAGCGCTTCGTACGACGGTGTCAGGCGCCTGTCATGCCAGGCTTCGGCCAGCGGCGCGAAGGCATCTTGCAGCACGGCGGCCGTGCTGCGCATGCGCACCCAGCGGTGATTCAGCCAGCCGTTGTCCTTTTCGACCGGGTCGAGGAAACGCTCGATCACCTGGCGTGCCGCTTCCGCGCCGCTGCGACTCATCACGTCGATGGCGGTGCGCGTCATGTTCAGGTTCAGGCCCCCTTCCCGCTTCGTATGGCGGATCTGCACCACGCGGTCGCGGTAGCCCGGGGTGCGTTTCAGGGCTTCGTCGCGCCAGGTGCGGATGGTACGCAGGATGGCGGCCGCGAAGCGCGGCAGCGAGGGCCGGCCGTCGGCTTCGTCGACGGGCAGCCAGGCCGCCGTGATGCCGCTGTTGTTGTTCGTCGCGAGCGACACGCGCGCGGCGAACGGGTCGCTTTCCTCCAGGTCGTCCTGCAGGGTGACGCCGAACGTGGGGCGGGTGGGCAGGATGTCGTCGAAGAAGTGGATCGGGAAATTGCTGGTCAGGCCGCCGTCCGAGAACCACACGCGCAGCAGGTCGAGGCCGTCCGCATGGACCGGCAGCGCGCGCATGCGGTACAGCGGCACGGCCTGCAGCAGCACGGGAAAGCTCAGGCTCATGCGCGCGGCCACGACGAGCGGCAGGTCGTCCGGGTCGGGCATGAAGTAATAGTCTTCGCCGGATGCGTTCATGCGCGCCAGCAGGGCCACCGTGCGCGCGCCGTGGCGCGTGTGGCGCGAGCGCGCCTTCATCCAGTCGACGATCGCGGGCGGGAACAGCGCGGCCAGTTCGGAGGCGCGGAACACCAGGTCGGCGCTCGAATGCGGCAGGCGGTGCGCGCGCAGTTCAGAGAGGCCCGTCGTCATCAGCGCCAGCTCGATCGGCGGCTCGGATGTGCGCAGCTGGCCGAACGTCAGCGGCGCGCCCTCCGGCAGGCCGGCGATGTCCTGTACGAGCCCGTGCAGCCATTCCGTCAGCGCGGGCGGGTTGTCCGGATCGGTGCGCAGGCCGGAGCAGATGCCGCAGCGGTTGGCGCGCAGCCCGCGCCAGGCCGACCACGTGGCCTGCAGCAGCGCCCCGGCCAGCGCACCCACGACCATGCACAGGCCGAACCACAGGGCGCTGGCGAGACCGGCGAGGGGCACGCGCGGCCAGTGTCCGCCGAGCAGGCTGCTGCTGATCAGGTAGCCCAGCAGCCACAGGCCCGCGCCCACGACGGCGCCGACCGGGAAATTCCACAACATGGCGAACGACAGGTAGCCCGCGGCTTTCGCCTTGCTCGTTTCGTTGAGCGCCGCCGCGATCACGCGGAAGTGCGGACGCAATGCGGCGCAGGGCTGGAACAGGGAAAACAGCCGGGTGTTGCGGCCGATGGTTTCCTGCAGTGTGCCGGGCAGCCGCGCGAGGAGGTGGAAGCCGTCATCCTCGCCCTGCCCCGCCTTGCGCACGCGGTTGCGCTTGAACTGGGCCGCCGCCGCCGCGATCGCCGCCACGGCGCCGACGCTGGTGCCGCCGATCGAGCGCAAGGTAAAGCGCTCGGCCAGCCGGGCCACGAACGCGGGGTAGACCACGCCGGAGGTCACCCCGCCTTCCATCACGATATCGCATTCCTTGGGGAGAAAATCGTTCATCGCTGTCCGTATTCACGCATGAGGTATCGATTATGCGTGATCGGGACGGCGGATGAATCGCCAAATGTCACAGCCCAGCAAGGTCGGGTAGGATGCAAGCCTTGGGTTCATCGCTTCAACACACGATGGCAGTACGACGGCATTGATATGCTCGGCTCACGCGCTGGTGCGAACGCGGCAGTGTACGGCCGGAACCGACCCTGAGCGGTCATCGTAAGCCAGGCTTGCACGCCTCGCTCTTCTTGATCTGTCAGGTATTCTGTCGCCAACTCTTCGATCGGGTCCGTTGAAGGAAATGATCGACCAACAGCGCAGCCGCGTGCACGTCATTTACTGGAATAAAAATAAGGCGTCCTGTCTGCCCATTCGCTTCCGGCATAGCGCTTGTGCAGCAGGCTCCACGCCGTGCGCGACAGCGTCGTCGCATCCGGATCGAGGCATCCGCCGCGCGTCGACATCACCACCACGTGCAGTAGCCAGGGCAGGTCGGGATCGCGGGGATGGCTGGCGGCCCAGGCCAGCACATCGTCCCCTGTGACGCCGGTCGCGCTCTTCAGGGCCCCAAGCCGGGCCAGTTCGTCGCGGCGCTGGTCCGCATGGCCGGTGTCCGGAGTCGGCGGCAGGCGCCAGGCGAAAGCAGGCTCCTTGAATTCGTGATACACGCCCCGTTTGCTGGCGGCATCCCCCGTCTTGAATGAACACCAGGCCGATGCGGTGGCATCGACGGCTTCCACCGGCGTGACCGGCTGGGCATACATGGTCAATTGAGCCGCCAGTCCGACACGTAGCGACTCGACGAGCACGATGTGGCGGCGTTCGACGCTCGAGGCCGCCTGCCCGTAGCGCGCGACGGCGGCGGCAGTCACCGGCGCCAGTTGCGCGAGCAGCGCGCCGGCCTGCCTGCCGTCGTCGGGCTTGTCGAGCAAGGCGGCGCGGATCCACGCCGCGCCCGCGATGCGCGCACGCAGGACCGGGGGCAGTTCTGACTGGCGCGCCAGCTCCACCAGGTCGGCGACCGCCAGGCCCAGGTTCAGCCAGGCCAGTCCATCGTCGTCAAGCATGATTTCGCGCGCGGTGTCGGGCACGGCTTCGTCGGGTCTGGTGATGCCCTGCATGCTCTTCGCATAGTCGACGTTTGTGCGCAGCAGGTAGCGCGCGGCCTCGGGCACCGAGGTCGCGACTGCGAAGCGCTCCTGGCGCAGCAGGTTGCGGGTGCCAGGCGACAGCTGGCGCTGCAGCATGCCGTCGGCGATCGCGCGCGCTTCGAGTGGCTTGCCGTCCAGGCGGCTCAGGCGCGCCAGATGGTAACGCACCGTCACGTAGGCCGGATCGTTTGGCGGCAGCGCCAGGCCGGCCTGCATCAGTTCCGGCACGGCCGATTGCGGCAGCATCAGCGCGGCCACCAGCCAGGGGCGCGAGCGGGTCTGGCGCCAGCGCGCCAGGGCATGGGCGCCCGCGGGCTCGCATGCCGGGTTGGGCGCCAGCCCGGTACAGCCGCGAACGGTCTCGATCCAGTCGATGAATTCATGCGCGGAACGCAGCCCCTGCACATCCTCCGGCTTGGTCGCGTTGATCAGTAGCGACCAGTCGCCCAGGTTGTCCAGTACGAACGGATCGGCGGCCGGGTTGTCCAGGGCCCGGTTCAATTCGTCCAGACGGGTTTCCGGCGTCAGCCCGGCACGCATCGAACGCAGCAGTGCCCGGGTTGGCTCGTGCATGGGCGCAAGCGAGGTGTCGGTCAGGATCGCAGCGCCCCGCCGCTCGAGCGCGCGCGCCTGCTGTTCGCGCCGGGCCAGGTCGACATCCTTGATGCCGGGCGCGAGCGCGCGCCGCACTTCGGACCGCAGTGCCAGGTAGGCACCCAACACGTGCATCGGATGGTCGGGCGTGGCCCCGATGCGTTCGAATAGCAGCGTGCTGTCGGCGTAATGGGCGGTCTGGAAGGCCCAGGCCGCGCGCTGGTATTCGTTCAGCTGGCGCCAGTACAGCGGTTCGGTCGCGATCAGCGGCGCCGGACCGACCAGCACTGGCGGCTTTTCGGTCCCGTAACGGTAGCGCCAGTCGTCGGCAACCTGGCAGGCTTCGCCGACCTTTTGCTGGTTCAGCACCCAGGCATCCAGCCGCGCCGGCGTGGCATCATGGCGGTTGGATGCGGCATGGAAGACGCTCGCCGCATACTGCGTGGCGGTCCGCGGGCAAGCCACGATGGTGCGCAGTTGCGGGTCGTCGCTCGCCACGTGCAGCGCCCGGGCAAGGCGCGCCGTCAGCGCCGGGTCGGCGTCGGCGGCTTGCGACCAGCCATAGCCGAACACGCTGCCGTCCGCACGCGCGAGACCTCCCTGCATGCCAGGCGCGCTTGTTACGCGTGGGCCGAGCGAAATGGCGCGCCAGGCCGTGTACAGATAGACACGCCGCATGCCCGGCTGAATGACGCCCAGGTCGCCCGCCTGGAAGCGCTCGAGCGGGATATCCGGCGCGGTCCAGGCCCTGAACATGGTGTAGCTGGGGCCGTAATCGCCGCTGGCGCCGGCGTCTGTTGCGACCCCGGCCAGCAATGTGAGGGCGAGGGCGGCCGCAAGCGTGCGTTTCATTCGATGTCCTTCCATGCCGTTTCGTCAAACCAGTAAGTGCGCCGGTAGCGCGCTGCCACCTCCGCGGGAAATGCCTCCTGGCGCGAGAAGCCCGCGCTGCCGGCGCGGCACAGCGGGTGCAAGGCGGTCGGCCGTCGCGTCACGACGCCGCGCAGCGCGGCATTGTCTCGGCCCATGCGGAAAAACATGGGCACGACCTCGTCGGCGGCGAGGCCATCCAGCCAGGGGCCGGACCGGCACCACCAGGCAAGCGCGGTAACGCTCAGCTTGAGCTTGCGCGGCAACGCGGCGCGGATGTCGTGCACCAGATCCCGGTAATCGGCGCGCTGGGATGGCCGTGCTTCCAGGTCGAGCTGGACCCAGCCCGAAGTACTGGCGCGTCCCGCCGAGCGCATCGCATCGAGCACGATCGGCCCGGCCTGGCGCAGGCTCGTGGGGGGATGCAACGGGTCGATTTCGACATGGACAATCGGAATCACTTTCGTTGCGTGATCAAGCGCCTGCGGGCGGGCCCCCGGCCGCACCAGCACGTTGTCGCCGACCAGCCAGATATGGCGGTCCACTACCGCCACAGCGGCGCGCGAAAAGGCCGGGACGGGAGCGTCCTTCCACAGCCAGGCTATGGCGTCGTGTGACGGATCGGGCGGGGGCAACCAGATGGGCAAGGCAATCTCTCTTGGGCGACACCGCTTATGCTAGCAACTTGAAGACGGCCCAATGTACGCGCATCGTCACAGGTTACCGATGTGTAATCGAGCCAGCATGTCGCGGCAGTGGAGAAGTCATGTGCGGTCACGATAGGTCGCTGTCGACCCATTGCGAACGATTGGGACGAATGGAAAACAGATTTTTGCCATTCGATGTAAGCGCCGAAGGAAGTCATCTTGACCGGCGGCTAGCCGGCTCGCTTACGAGACTTTCTCCTTTTTGAACGCACTTGCGTTGCCGGCAGGTAGAAAGTACACAGAACAGCGCACGTTGACGCGACACACCTTTATGCCTGCATTGGGACCAGGGCTTGGCACGGCAATCGAGACCGAGTAGCGGACAAGTTCCGAGATTGGGTGACGCTCAAGCAGCCACCAACGCCCCTTGCCCGATGACGAATAAGTGAGGGCGAAGACCGCGAATTGCTTCTTCGAGTCAGAAATGAGCACGAACGCGCCGCCAACGAGACCTGAACCATTGAGGTCTGTCGGCTGGCAGCACGGCTGGCCATCTGGAAGTGTGGCTTCATACGAGCCATTCCAACCCGAAGGAGCGACGGGACCGCTCGCCTGAGCAGCGAAGGGAATCGTGAGTAAAAAGGGCACGAGGAGACGAAGCATTTCTCAGACTAATTAGAGCCTATCCCGGTAGACACGAATTGGTAGGGTGGGCACCCTACTGGGATACGTTCTTAGTGACAAGTTGAAGGGCCGTGCTTCAGCTCGGGCCGGTGGAGACAATTGTCTTCCTCGCTCATATCGCGTGAATACCGAATTCCATACCTCCGCCCCTTGTCCCATCAGCGCCTCGACATTTCGGTTGAGCCTCGACCGGCCGCTTCTGGCGAGTACTGTCGTCCAGTGTCTGGCAACTGTCGACCCGAAGCAGCCGTTCGTAATGAAGCGCTGCACGAGAAGAGTTTAGCTGTAGGTTTGACGAAACCTTACTGCCAGAACTTCCACCAGGGCTTCTCGGCATTGGCAAGTTGTGATGCTGCGGTGTGTCGCTGCGTTACTGCTTCCGCACGGTCAAAGTTGACTTCAAATGACCAGCTTCCATCTTTACGAAAATATTTAACTACGGCTTTGTCCCACGTATCGCCTGCTTGCCTCATCTGTACATAGAACTCTTCACACAGTTGACGCAAGTTATCGTTGATCTGGGCTTTCTCTTCGCTCTGACTGTTCTTCAATGCATAGTTGAGATAGGCCCCATCGCAAGTGATGGTTAGTTGCCCGTGGTTCCAGCTCGCAGGCGAACATGTAATTGCCTCCTTCACGAGCGATTGAAGAAGTGAAGTGTAGCTATCGAATTTATCAGTCATTTGCGGTTGGGTTAGATCAGGCAGTATTCGGAATGCTTAATAGTCCGCTCTTGGCCGAACCCGGCCATTCGCAAGGCCCAGTCTACGGCTCGTATTGCTCTGCTGGCAAGTAGCGGTTTTACGCCGGCACACCCACGATCACGCTGGACGCCTTGAACATCGCCGTCGCGGTCCGGCCCTCCGACAGTTCGAGCACGCGTGCGCTTTCGTTGGTGATGATGGCGGCGACGCTGCCCCCGCCCATCAGGTCGAGCACGACCTCGGTGTTGACGGCGCCCGGCGTCAGGCGGGCAATGGTGCCTTCGAGGCGGTTGCGGGCCGAGAAGCGTGCGCCCTGCGCGTCCGTCATGAGGATGATGGACGACGCCTTGACGAGGGCGAAGGCCTGCGCGCCCGTTTTCAGTCCAAGGTTTTCCGTGCTCTCGTGGGTGATGGTGGCGACGATCCGGTGGCCGCCGGCGATGTCGATGTCGATTTCGTCGTTGACGGCGCCAGGCTGGACCCGCGACACCGTGCCGAAGAACTGGTTGCGTGCGCTCGTTTTCATGTTCAGTCTGCCGATCAGGGTGAGGTCGGCGGACAGATGGCCGGCCTGCTCGTTGAGTTGTGCCACGAATTGCTGGTGGAGTCGTTCGATCGCGCGGAAGTTCGTGACCAGTTGTTCGCCGCGCGCCGTCAGGCGGGTCCCGCCGCCGCCCTTGCCGCCGGCAACGCGTTCCACCAGTGCCTCGCCGGCCAGGTTGTTCATCGCATCGATCGCGTCCCAGGCGCCCTTGTAGCTGATGCCGAGGGCTTTTGCGGCCTGGCTGATCGAGCCCGTCTGCCCGATCGCGGCCAGCAGTTCGACCCGTCCCGCGCCGCCGAATTTCTCGCCGTCGACCGTCATCCAGACGGTGCCCTGCAATGTGAACGGGTTGCTTTCCATAGGATCTCCAAGATAATCGTTATCGCGCACAACGCATGAGCTTTCGTTATATACTCTACTACATAGCGCTACGACAGGAGTCGACGATGAGATGGTTTGCCGGCCTGCTGGCCCTGATGGCAGGCGCCGCCGCACACGCGAACGAGGTGCAAGTGGCCGTGGCCGCCAATTTCACGGCGCCGATGCAAAAGATTGCGGCCGAATTCGCAAAGGACACGGGCCACAAGGCCGTGCTCGCGTTCGGCGCCACCGGCAAGTTCTATGCGCAGATCGTCAACGGCGCCCCGTTCGAGGTGCTGCTGGCGGCCGACGACGAGACGCCGGCCCGGCTGGAAACGGAGCACCGCACCGTGCCCGGCACGCGGTTCACCTACGCGACCGGCAAGCTGGTGCTGTGGTCCGCGCAGGATGGTGTCGTGGACAACCAGGGGCAAGTGTTGAAGACGGACGGTTACTCCCACCTGGCGATCGCCAATCCGAAGACGGCCCCGTACGGCGCGGCCGCCATCGAGACCCTGACGAAGCTGAACCTGCTCGACCGCGTGCAGGGCAAGCTCGTGCAAGGCGAAAACATCGCCCAGGCGTACCAGTTCGTCAGCACGGGCAATGCGCCGCTCGGTTTCGTCGCGCTGTCGCAGGTCTATCGCGACGGCAGGTTCACGTCCGGCTCGGGCTGGATCGTGCCGGCCAACCTGCACGCGCCGATCCGCCAGGATGCCGTGATCCTCGCCAGGGGCAGCGCCAATCCGGCCGCCAAGGCGCTGGAGGGCTATCTGAAATCGAACAAGGCCAAAGAGATCATCCGCTCGTACGGCTATGAACTGTGACGCTTGACGACGCCGACCTCGCGGCCGTCCGCCTGACGCTGGAACTGGCCACCGTCGTGACCCTGCTGCTGCTGGCGATCGGTACGCCGATCGCTTGGTGGCTTGCGCGCACGCGCTCGCGTCTGCGCCACGCGGTGGGGGCCGTCGTCGCCCTGCCGCTCGTGCTGCCGCCGACCGTGATCGGCTTTTATCTGCTGCTCGTGCTGGGGCCGAACGGTCCGGTCGGCAAACTCACGGAGGCGCTGGGCATCGGCTTGCTGCCGTTCTCGTTCGGCGGTCTCGTGCTGGCGTCCGTGTGTTATTCGCTGCCTTTCGTCGTGCAGCCGCTGCAGAACGCCTTCGAGGCGATCGGGCCGCGGCCGCTGGAGGTGGCGGCCACGCTGCGCGCGAGTCCGTGGGACACGTTCTGGTCCGTGGTCGTGCCGCTGGCCCGGCCCGGCTTCCTGTCCGGCGCTGTGCTCGGCTTCGCGCACACGGTGGGCGAATTCGGCGTCGTGCTCATGATCGGCGGGAATATCCCGGACAGGACGCGCGTCGTGTCCGTGCAGATCTACGACCACGTCGAGGCGCTCGAATATGCCCAGGCGCACTGGCTCGCAGGCGGCATGCTGGCCTTCAGTTTCATCGTGCTGCTGGCGCTGTACACCGTGTATCCGCAGGCGATGAAAGGGAGGCGCTGATGACGGAGGGCTTGCGCGCGCGCCTGCGCCTGGACCGCGGCGCCTTCCGGCTGGACGTCGACCTGGACCTGCCGCAGCGCGGCATCAGC
>Ga0207705_10000923_pt1 | contig 24015 bp, 15 predicted proteins | sample KBSC13metaG_FD_184314 | JGI IMG/M metagenome (GOLD analysis project Ga0207705, IMG submission 184314) | Corn rhizosphere microbial communities from Kellogg Biological Station, Michigan, USA - KBS C1-3 metaG (SPAdes) (version 2) | ecosystem: Host-associated > Plants > Roots > Rhizosphere > Soil ... | reverse complement strand
GCCGTGAAACACGAAGTTCAGCGGCTCGTCGCCGGTCTTCCGCTCCTTCTTCACGTGCTCTTGCGAGTCGCGCAGGATGGTCGGCTTCAGCTTGACGTTGCCCGGGGCGTAGACGCCGTGCGTGTTCCCGAACGAGGCCGCCACCGTGAAGCTGCCCACGGGGCCCAGCACGTCATAGGCGCGCAGCACGTCGTCCGGGCTGGTGTACAGCTTCGAGTGCTCGACGCCGGAATTGTCGACGCCGTCCTCCTCGCCGCCCGTGACGCCCAGCTCGATCTCCAGCGTCATCTTCATCTTGGCCATCCGCTGCAGGTACTTGCGGCTGATCTCCAGGTTCTCTTCCAGCGGCTGCTCGGACAGATCCAGCATGTGCGAGCTGAACAGCGGCTCGCCGTTCTTCGCGAAGTACTCCTCGCCCGCGGCCAGCACGCCGTCGACCCAGGGCAGCAACTTCTTCGCGCAGTGGTCCGTGTGCAGGATGACGGGCACACCGTACACCTTGGCCAGCGTCCGCACGTGCAGCGCGCCCGACACGGCCCCGGCGATCGACGCCGCGTGGGCGGCGTTGTCCAGGGTCTTGCCCCCGTAGAACTGGGAGCCGGTGTGCGAAAACTGAACGATGACCGGCGCCTTTGCTTCCTTGGCGGCGGCCATGGCGGCGTTCGCGCCGTGTGATCCAATGACGTTCACCGCGGGCAGGGCCGCGTCCACCTTCTTGCAGTAGGTGAACAGCTCGACCAGCGCGTCTCCAGTGATGACTCCGGGCTTCAGCTTCAACATTTCCGTGTCCCTTTCGAGGCGCTTTCTACCACGGGCCCGGGCGCGAACAGGGGAACTTTTCGGACAGCCGCAGCCCCCCACCCTGCTTCGAGCCGTCCTCGCGCGAGGGGTGACCCGGGCCAGGGCCTTGCTCAGCCGGAACCGGGATCCAGTATTCGACAGCCGGACCATCGAGCGACGGCCACGGCGACGGTCCTGCAGCGGCCCTGACGCGGAACTTTCGGGGTGGTCGACGACATGAGACACTGGCGCGGCGATGGAAACTGACGTTCTGGCGATCATCCTGGGTGGCGGGCGTGGCACCCGCCTGTTCCCGTTGACCTATCGGCGCTCGAAGCCCGCGGTGCCCATCGCGGGCAAGTACCGCCTGATCGACATCCCCATCTCGAACTGCCTGAACTCGGACATCCGCCGGATGTTCGTGCTGACGCAGTTCAACTCGGAGAGCCTGAACCAGCACGTCACGCGCACCTACAAGTTCGACATCTTCTCCGACAGCTTCGTGTCCATCCTGGCGGCCGAGCAGACCGAGGACGGCGACAAGTGGTTCCAGGGCACCGCCGATGCCGTCCGGCAGAGCCTGCGCCACATGCGCCGTCACGCCGCGCGCGACATGCTGATCCTGTCGGGCGACCAGCTGTACCAGATGGACTACCGGCAGATGCTGGACACCCATCGCCGCAGCAAGGCGGCCTGCACGGTGGCCGTGATCCCCGTCAGCGAGGACCAGGCCGGCGCGTTCGGCATCCTGAAGATGGACGCCACGGGGCGCATCACGCACTTCGAGGAGAAGCCGAAACGCGACCGGCTGCCGCACCTGATCTCGGACATCCCCGGTCACGGCCCCGGCTACCTGGCGTCGATGGGCATCTACGCCTTCGAGCGCCAGATCATGGAGGACGAGCTGAACCACTCCGACCGGGTGGACTTCGGCCGCCACATCATCCCCGACGCCGTGCCGAAGATGCTGGTGCAGGCGCATGTCCACCACGGCTACTGGGAGGACGTCGGCACCATCCGCTCCTACTTCCAGGCCAACCTGGCGCTGACTGACCCGCTGCCGCCGTTCGACTTCTATCAGGCGAACGCGCCCATCTACACGAATCCGCGCTTCCTGCCGGCGTCGAAGGTGTCGAACTGCACCGTCCACAACGCGCTGATCTCGGAGGGCTGCATCCTGCTGGGCGCCGAGATCGAGCGCTCGGTGATCGGCATCCGCTCGCGCATCGGCGCGGGCACGAAGCTGCGCAACGCCCTGGTGCTGGGCGCGGACTGGTACGAGACGCTGCCCGAGATCGAGTCCTCGTATTCGCAGAACCTGCCGCCCATCGGCATCGGCGCCGAGTCGGTGATCGAGAACGCCATCATCGACAAGAACGCGCGGGTGGGCCGCGGCGTGCGCATCACCAACAGCGCCAACGTGCAAGAGAAGGACGGCGACGGGTTCTTCATCCGCGAGGGCATCGTGTGCGTGCCCAAGTCCGGCGTCATCCCCGACGGAACGGTCATCTGATCGTGACCGCCCAGTCAGGATCGGCCCCCGCGCCGCGCGTGCGCTGGGGCATCCTGGGCGCCGCCCGCATCGCCATGGAGCGGGTCATCCCCGCCACCCAGGCGTCTTCACACGCCGAGGTGGTGGCCCTGGCCTCGCGCTCGCTGGACAAGGCGAAGGGGGCCGCTGCCCGCCGGAACATCCCGCGCGCCTACGGCAGCTACGAGGAGCTGCTGGCCGATCCGGACGTGGACGCCATCTACAACCCGCTGCCCAACCACCTGCACGTGCCGTGGTCGATCCGCGCCATGGAGGCGGGCAAGCACGTGCTGTGCGAGAAGCCGATCGCGCTGGACGCCGCGGAGGCGCGGCAGCTGATCGCGGCGCGCGAGCGCACCGGCAAGCAGGTGCAGGAGGCGGCCATGGTCCGCACCCACCCCCGCTGGCTGGGCGCGCGTGAGCTGGTTCGCGCCGGGCGCATCGGCCCCCTGCGGGCGATGACGGGCTTCTTCTCGTACTTCAACGAGTCGCCCGACAATGTCCGGAACCAGCCCGGCATCGGCGGGGGCGGCCTGCTGGACGTGGGCTTCTACCCCATCACCATGTCGAGGTTCGTCTTCGAGGCCGAGCCGGTGCGGGTCATCGGCCTGCTGGAGCAGGACCGGCGCTTCGGCGTCGATCGCCTCGCCTCCGCGATCCTCGAGTACCCGGATGGCGCGCAGGCGACGTTCACCTGCGCCACGCAGCTGTCCCACCACCAGTGGGTCGACATCTACGGGACGAAGGGACGCATCGGCATCGATATGCCCTGGAGCATGCCCGACGATCGGCCGAGCCGGCTGCTGGTGGACGACGGGCTGAGCCTGACCAAGGACACCGTCGTGCCGGTGACCTTCCCCGCCTGCAACCAGTGGGTCGTCCAGGCCGATCTGTTCTCACGGGCGATCCAGCACGGAGGACCGGCGCCCATTCCCATCGAAGACGCGGTGGCGACGATGGAGGTCATCGACGCGATCTTCCGGTCCGCGCAGAGCGGACGGTGGGAGACGCCGGGCCGGGTCTGAACGGGAGGGCCCCGTTCTGGCGGTGCTCCGGGCGCTCAGGCGGCGGCCATGTCCTCGGCGAACTCTTCGCCCAGCTGGGCGCGCAGGCGCTTGGTGGCCTCGCCGTGGATCTGGCAGACGCGGGACTCGGTGACGCCCAGGACGTGGCCGATCTCCTTCAGGTTCAGGTCCTCGCAGTAGTAGAGGGCCAGCACCTGCTGCATCTTCTCGGGCAGCCGCTCGATGTGCGAGATCATCTGGTCGAACAGCTCGCGGCGGGCGGCGGCGTCGGCGGGGTCGACCACCTGGTCGTCGGCCGTGCGATCCAGGAACGAGGGACCGGCGTCGTCCAGGCCGACCACCGACCAGCCCGACAGCTTGGCGTGGCGGTCGCGCACCTCCTCGACCGGCAGGCCCATGTGCGAGGCCAGCTCGCCCTCGGTGGGGGTGCGGCCGATCTGGTTCGCCAGCTGGGAGGCGGCGTCGCGCAGCTCGGAGCAGAGGCGGCGCATGTCGCGCGACAGCGAGTCGCGGGAGCGCAGGTCGTCCAGCATGGCGCCGCGGATGCGGAACTCGGCGAACGCCTCGAACTTCTCGTTGCGGCTGGGGTCGAACCGCTCGGCCGCCTCGATGAGGCCGATCATCCCGGCCGACTTCAGGTCGTCGATGTCGACGTGCCGGGGCAGCTTGCGCGCCAGGCGGCGGGCGACCTTGTCCACGCAGCCGATGTAGCGCGTGACGTAGTCGTTGCGGCGAGCAATCGCCGTCTTCGCGGCCCGCCCCGTTGCCTTGCCACCCTTGCCCGTGCCCGTCGTGTTCGTTTGCATGACCGAGAAGGTCAGCAGGGTCCGTGCCAGCTTTGTGGCGTCAAGAACCACGCGTGATTCCGGGGGTTAGGCGATCCCGGGGGAAAGCCCGCCGTCAATCGGATGACGGTTTCGCGCGCCCACGGCCGTCATCCGGATGACGCCGTCAAAATCACCGGCGTCGCAACCGGGCCGATCCATCGGCCGATCCATCGCCCGATCCATCGGGCAATCTATCGGCAACTACCCGCCCCGACCTTGAGGGATGGCGCCCCCACAACTACCATCGCCGCCAATGTGGACGCGCCGCCCGCACCTGACGCTCCTGGCGAGGCTGGTGTTGCCGGCAGTCGTGCTGTTCGCCGCCTGTGGCGGCGGTAGCGGCCCTGCCCGCCCCACCGTCCAGGGCCACGTCATCGAGATCGACATCGATGACCATGGCCTGGCGGGGCTGTGGATGGCGAACGCGCCGAACCTGAAGGGGTTGATCGCGCGCGGCACGCTGGCCTTCTCGCGGGTCGTCGTCCCCACCCACAGCAACCAGAACAACATCGCGCTGCTGACCGGGCAGTATCCAGAGGGGCACGACGTGCCCGCCAACTCGTGGCTGTCGCGCGCCGAGAACCTGAAGCCGGCCCTCACCCTGCCGGGCCTCGAGGTGGGCGACTATGCCCTCTACGCCAAGAATCCTTTGCTGGCCCGGGGCGACAGCGTCTATGCCGCCAGCCGGCGCATCGGTGGGCGCAGCGCCTACTTCGGCGAGCTGCCGACCTTCGAGGCGGGCGCCGACGACGTCCACCTGTCCACGGTGGGGTTGACGCTGGGAACCCTGACCGCGACCCCGGACCTGCTGAAGACGCTGCTGGTGGACGGCCTGTTCTACCCGCAGGCCGTCGTGAACGGCTACCACTTCGACGGGCCTCCGGCGGCCGGCGAGACCTTCACCCGGTTCACGCTGCGGAACGCCGCCGACTTCGTGCGCTCGACCTCGGCAGCGAACCCGATGCCGTCGTACATGTTCGTGTGGGACTTCGTGGCGCTGGACGACGACCCCACCAGCGTCTCGGGCGCGAACGGTCCGGGCCTGATCGCCGTCATCGAGGACTACGACGCCGCGCTGGGCGACCTGCTGGCGGCGCTGGCCGAGAAGGGCTTGCTGGACGACACGAACATCCTGTTCACCCTGGACCACGGCAAGGTCGACACCCACAACCAGGTGGTGCTGGGCACCCGGGGCGGCGCGGACCCTACCCGGCCGGCGGATGGGCAACTGGCGGCGGCGGTCGCGGCGATGGGCCCGCCGCTGGGCATCACCACGGCCGACTACGCGCTGCTGAACGAGGACGGCGACGCCCAGATCTACGCGGCCGTGCCCGACGCCGGGACGCCGCTGGGAGCACCCCGGCAGGCGGCGGTCACCGGCGCGCTGCTATCGATCATCCAGTCCGGCGTCATCACGGGCCTGGACATCACGCGAACGATGACCGCCGACGGCGCCCAGGGAACCCGGCGTTTCCAGGACTTCCGCGCATCCGGACCCAACCAGGCGGACATCGTCGTCTTCCCGAAGGACGACTGGACGCTGAACCAGGTCGACGGCGGCAACGCGGCGCCGGGGCCGTTCCAGCAGCACAGCACCTACCCCTACGGCCGTCACGGCGCCTTCTCGGCGGACGAGCTGTACGTGCCCCTGATCCTGGCCGGGCCGGCGTTCAAGTCGGGCGTCTACCTGCCCCACCCGGTCGAGCATCCCCAGGTCGCGCCGACGGCGCTGAAACCGCTGGGCGCGACGTTGACCACGGCGGCCTGGGGACCGCTGTCGGCGGCCCTGGCCGCGGATCCAGGAGAGGCGCTGCCGGTCGGGGATGCCACCGCGGTGCGGGACGCCGCGCTGTCCGGGGCCGGTTTCGCGGGCGCCGTCACGCCAGGCGGCCCCCCCGCCGCGGCCGCCGTCATCATCGACGTGGCCGGCCTGTACGAGGACGAGCTGTTCGGCGACCCGATGCTGGCCGACGTCGCGGCGCCCTTCGCGGCGCTGGCCGCCCAGGGGACGCGCTTCGAGGACTGCTGGACGCAGTATCGCGACTGGCCGGTCACCGAGTACCAGCTGCTGGCCGGTGGGCTGCCCGCCTTCAACGCGTCCAACGCGCCTGCCGAGACCGATCCCACGCAGCTCACCGCGCCAGGGATCGGCCTGCTGCAGATGCCGGTGGCGCCCCGCTTCGTCGCGAACATGCCGGGATACACCGCCTGGCGGCAACAGACGATGTTCGCCGGCGAATCGCTGTTCGAGGCCGCCCGCCACCTGGGCCTGAAGACCGCCGTCGTCGGACAGCCGGACTTCCACACCCTGCACCTCGATCCCGGCGCCATCGACGCCACGGCGACGACCACCCCCTACTTCACCTACACCGCCGTGCAGGCGGCGCTGGAATCGCAGCCACGCTCCCTGGTGCTGGCCGCCCTGGGCGGCACGCGCACGGCGGACCGCCACAGCGAGGCCGCGCGCACCGAGCTGGCGGCGCTGGCCGGCGCCGTCACCACCATCGTGACGGCCGCCCCCGGCGCGCTGATCGCGATCACCAGCCGCGGGGCCACGGCGATCGATGATCCCGGCGCCGACTTCTACGGCGCCGGCTCTTCCCGTCACGTCCCGATGATCCTGCTTGGACCCAACGTCCGGCCGGGCGTGGTCAGCGGTCAGCCGGCGTCGCCCGCCGACCTTCCGGCCACCCTGCTGTTCGGGCTGGGCGCGCCGACCACGACCGACGTCGCCAACGGCACCTGGGCCACCGGCGCCCCCGTGGCAGGCGTGCCGCAGCCCAGCCCCGCGGGGGCCACCGCGGGCCGGGCGCTGCTGCGCGCCTTCACGTTGCAGCCGGCTAACTGACGCGCGGGCGCACCGGCGTCGCCCGCTCGGCCACGGTCGCGTGGGCGCCGCTCTCCGAGCGCAGCTCGGCGCCGAACAGGTTGAGCAGCACCGCGGCCAGGCTGTGGCGCGCCCCGGTGCGAATCTGCGGCGCGATGGCGGCGGCGAACTCCTCGGCGGTCTGATAGCGATCCTGCGGATCCGCCGCCAGCGCCCGCGTCAGCACGCGCGCCGCCGCCTCGGGCAGGGCCTGCACCCGCGCCAGCTCCTCGCGCGTGGGGCCGGTGGCCGCGTGGAACAGCGTCTCGCCCGCCGTGCTGCCGCGATAGATCAGCTCGCCGGTCAGCGCGTGGAACATCACCAGGCCCAGCGCGAACAGATCCGCGCGGCTGTCCACGCCGCCGCCGCGCGCCTGCTCGGGCGCCATGAAGGCCGGGTTCCCCTTCACGTTGGCGATGTCCGAGCGCGACAGCCGGTCCTCGGCCTTGACGATGCCGAAGTCCAGCAGCTTCACGTCGCCGCGCGTGCTGACCATGACGTTCGAAGGGGACACGTCCCGGTGCACGATGCCCAGCGGCTCGCCGTTCGCGTTGGCCCGCTCGTGCGCGTAGGCCAGCGCCTGCAGCACGTCGTGCAGCACGTAGAAGACGGTGGGCACGTCCAGGGCGCGCCCGTAGCGCTGCAGGTGGCGCTCGACGATCTGGGTCAGGTTGCGGCCGGCCACGTACTCCATGGCCATGAAATAGCCGTCGTCGGCCTCGCCGAAGTCGTAGATCTGCACGATGTTCGGGTGCGACAGCAGCGAGCCGAGGCGCGCCTCGTCGATGAACTGCTCGACGGCAGCCGGGTTCGCCGACAGCTCGCGCTTCAGCCGCTTCACCACCAGCAGCCTTTCGAAGCCCTTCGCGCCGCGCATGGTGGCGGCGTAGATGTCGGACATGCCTCCCTCGCCAATGCGCTCGACCAGCTCGTAACGGCCGAACCGGCGCAGCGTGCCGCTGGCGGTCAGGCCCAGCCCGGGCCGCGCGGCCACCGGCGGGCGTACGCCCGTGCGGCCCGGCCGATGCGCGTCGGTGAAGTTGGCCCGCGACAGGTCGACGAACGAGGCCACCAGTGGTTCGGCCACGGTGTCAGGCACCATGCGGCTGACCGCGTCGGGGGCCAGGATGTTCTGGCCAGCAGCGGCGGCCAGCGGCTGAGCCACCTTGCGGCGACCCATCATGGCCAGCGCCGCCGCGGCGACCCCCGTCAGCCCCACCAGGCCCCACAGCCAGGCACGCCCGTCGGGCGGCGCCGGCAGCGGCCGCTCGCCCCACAGCCACAGCCCCGCCCCCAGGGCGCTGGGGGCGACGACGAACCGGCCGTCGTCGGGGAAGGTGGCGTCCCGCTCGTGGCCGACCAGGGGGACCTTCCCGATCTGGCTGTCACTGGCGGCGACCAGCCGCTGGCCGTCGGTCACGGCCAGCGACGTCCCCGCGGTGCGGGCCCACTCCGCCAGCAGCGTCGTGTCGATGGGGCGGGTCAGCGCCAGCACCGTGGCCGCGCCGTTCGCGGCGTCGTCCAGCGCGGCCGCGCCGGCCAGCACCGGAACGCCCCCGGTCTGGCGGATCTCGGCGATGGGCCCTTCGCTCCTGACCCGCGGGCCCAGCTCGCTGTCGGGCGCCAGGCCGTGCACGGCCCGTGACACCAGTGTCTTCGACCCGGCCGTGATCGCCACCGAGCGCTCGCGAAACGGCGTCCACCAGTCCTCGGTGGCGAACAGATCGTCGAGCGTGGCCGCGTCCACGCCGTTGCGAATGGCGGCGCGCAGCTGCGGCACGGCCGCGGCTGCCGCCACCTCGGTCTTCATGACACGCGTCGCCGCCGCGGTGACGGAAGAGACCAGCTTCGTGGCCTCTTCTCCGGTCTGCATCGAGAACACGGCCGTGGCGGAGTGTCGGTCGACCACCATCAACCCCGCCGTGAGGCCCGCCGCCCCGATCGCGCCCGCCCCCAGCACTGCCGCCGTCACGTTCAACCGGTTTGCCATACCCTGCTCTCTCGTCCTCGTTCCTGTCGGAGCCGTCAGCCTTCGGGCCTTCGGTCTTCGTCTTCGGACTGTCGGGGCCGTCAGTCCTTGTACGAGCCGTAAGGCGCGCCGTACTTGTTGTTGTGCGGGCGCTCGGCCTCGGCGCCCAGCGAGAAGCTCACGGTGGCCCCGGTCGGCCCCACCTCGACCGTCTGCTCGGCGCTCTTCGCCTTGGGGCTCCACGCCACGATCTTGCGGTTGCCCACCGGCACGTTGTCGATGTGGAAGCTGCCGTCGGGACCCACGCGGGTCCACAGGCTGTTCGGCACCACCAGCACGCTGGCGTGCATCTTCGAATGCATGTTGCAGTACAGCTCGACCACGCCGGGCGACGTCATCTCCACCGCGCGAGGCGCCTCGCCGGCGCGATAGCTGCCCAGATCGAAGGCGTGCGGCGGTCCGGGCGAGAACACGTTGTGATAGACGGCGTCGAAGTTCGGGAAGGTGACCTTGGTGCCGCGCTGGACGACGGCGACCGAGGGGACGAACTGCTTGTCCTTCTGCGCGATCTCGATGGTCTTCCCGTGAACGGACGCGCCGTGGACGTTCTGCACGTAGACGAACACCTCGTCGTGCGCCGGGGCCTGCACCTTGCCCGAGACCGTGGCGGTCTTCTCGGGGACCTTGCGCGCGGGCGGCTCGGGCGGGGCTGGCGTGGTGGAGCCAGCCATGGGGGGAATCAGCAGCGCGCCCATGTCAGCGGGCGTCCCGGTCCCCTTGCCCATGCCCCCCTGGCTGACGTTCTGGATCAACTTCAGCAACAGATCGTAATGCTGTTGCTCGACCTGCATCGATTGCAACAAGATGTCGCGCTGCTGTTTCAGTTCGGCCTCCAGCCGCGCGATCTCCGCCGATGTCTGCGCGGCCGAAGTGGGTGGCGACGAGTCCGCGGCGGCCGCCCGCGGGGCGGCCAGCAAGGGATGGAGCGGGCCAACCAGCGGCAGCGCGGCGATGGCAGAGGTAACCCAGAGCTTGATAGGCATGATTCTGTCCCCTTTCTATCTCTGTTGTCGTCAATAAGACAGCACCAACGACGCAACAAGAACGTCGTTTCGAATGCTGGGCACGCGGCCGTACTCGCCGTTGCGCAGATGCTCCGCCTTCACGGCCACGTGCTGGTCCGGCACCCTGGCAACCGGCCTGCGCCCCCGGTTTGCCCTGCAGCGGGAAGCGCGGCACACACTGGACCGCGCCACAATCCGAGGTGATCCTTCGGCGCGCGGAGGGACTGTCGCCGTCCGCCAACAGACACTGCCCGTCGCCGGATCGAGGCGCGCCATCAAGTCGGCGGACGTGCGCGGGCCGTCGAGCGGGACCGGCAACGGGAACCCGGCCGGCGCGAAGACCGCGTCGTAGGCGGCGCGATGGCCGTCCGCGATGGCCCAGGCGGTCTGCAACCGGTTGCCGTTCATCGTCGTCGCGCTCTCCGCCACCGCGAGGCGTCGTCGCAGAACGCGCCGTCCAGCCCCGCGCCACACCCGGTGGCAATCGTCCATAACGCGGGCAGCGACAGAGCCAGCGGCGCGCGCGATAAGCCGGCCCGCGCCGTGACGCGCGCCAGCGGCGGAGGGCATGGCGCTACGAGTTTGCGTGCGGTGGTCACGGGCGGATGGCGGTGCAAGGCGCACCTTTGCCCAAAGTCTGCGACAGGTCGTGACGCCGGATCAAGAGGCGCGGCGACGGAAGATGGGCCTATTGCGGCCAGCAACGCCGTCGCAACTTTCCCGATATCGGCCAGCGACATTCTCGCAACGCGCCCGTTCTCGTCATCTGGCGCGCGCCCCCCTCGCCGTCGACGAGGGAGACCGTGGGCATAGGACTAGGCGCTAGAGATAGTCAGTTGACCCGACGCCAAAATCGTCCAATTGCCGGTAATCATAATTCGTCGCCGCCATTGTTCGGCGCCATTGCCATGTGGATCAAAAAATGAAAGGATGCACGTGCGCGAGAGTTTCTTTCGAGGTCATGATGAGCTTCACAGGCGACGTTGCCGCGAATTACGGTCTGGATGGCCTGCCCCTCCACATTTTCCTGTGGATCGCTGGCCGCTCCGGGACGATCTCGCCGCGTGAGGTTCAGGTCTTTCTGCGCATGCTGGATCACAGCGGCTGGTGTCAGAGCCGCTGGGCGCGCGAGAACCTGTATCGGACGCACGAGCGCTATGCGTCCGACTGGAACGTGGACGCCCTCTCGCGGATGAGCCGCGACCTGGAGGCGTTGCAGATCGGCCTGCGCTGCCTGCGCGAGATCCTGACCCTGTCCGAGGCGGCGCTGGTGCGGGTCGATCTGATCCGACTCGCCGAGGCGACGGCGCGGGCTTCCGGCGGTCTGCTGGGCCACGCCGCTCTCCGACGGGAACAGAAGGATGCGCTGCTGGTCTTCGCGGCCCTGGCCGAGGCGTTCCTGCTGGTATCGGACGATCGCGTCCGCTCCGCGCCGCACGCGCTGGCCGCCGTCCCCGCTCCGCCCGAGCGCCCGCGCGCCCAGGCCAGGCGCATGCCCGTGCGCTGCGTCCAGGTGATCGACGAGACGGTCGACGTGAAGACGTTCCGCTTCACGGCGCTGGCCGAGGGCCGCCTCGAGTACTTGCCGGGCCAGTTCGTCACGCTCGAGCTCCCCATCGGGGACGACATCGTCCGCCGCTCGTACACCATCGCGTCCTCGCCCGCGCGACCCAACGTCCTCGAGGTGACGGTCAAGCGTGTTCCGGGCGGTCGCGTCTCGAATTGGTTGCACGACAATCTCAACGTTGGCGCACAACTGACAATATCGGGCCCGCTCGGTGCATTTGGTTGTCAATCAACGCCAACGAGCGACAAGCTGCTGTTCATAGCGGGCGGCAGCGGCATCACGCCGGTCATGTCCATGTCGCGCTACCTCCACGACGTGGCCGATCCGCGCGACGTCGTCTTTCTCTACAGCGCCCGCACCGAGCGCGATCTGATCTTCCGCGACGAGCTGGCTTTTCTCGCGGCGCGCCACCCGCGCTTCCGGCCCATCTTCACGCTGACGAACGCGGGCTCACCGGCCTGGCCTGGGCTGCGGGGGAGGATCTCGGCGCGGCTGCTCGAGGACGCCGTGCCGGATTTCCGAGAACGCACGGTCTTTCTCTGCGGCCCCACGCCGTTCATGGACACCGTGAAGGGGGCGCTGCTCGAGGCCGAGTTCCCGATGGCGAACTTCCACGCGGAGAGCTTCGGCGGCGCGCGGCCGGGCCCCGCTGGCAAGCCCGCGCCGCGCGCGCTACCGGTTGGCCCGGTGAACGATCCGCTGGCGCCGGACGCGTCGGGCATCCCGGTCCCGGTCGAGCGCGAGACTCACACACCCGTGCCGGAGCGGCGATCGCCCTCGTCCGCGCTGCTGGGCCTGTTGCCGCGGCCGCGCCTGGTGCTGCTGGCCAAACCACCGCAGTCGACACCGGCGCCCGTTCCCACGGCGGCGGCCGAGGGGGCCCAGGCCTCGGTCGTGTTCAGCACGTCCGGCCGGGAAGCGACCGGATGCGCGGACGCCACGATCCTCGAGGCGGCCGAAGGGCTGGGATTGCCCATCCCCAGCGCTTGCCGCGTCGGCGTCTGCGGCACCTGCAAGACCCGCAAGCTGTCGGGGACCGTGCGCATGGATTGCGACGACGGCCTGGACGCCGGAGATCGCGCGGGCGGCTTCATCCTGGCTTGCACGGCGCGGCCGGTCGATAAGGTCACGATCGAAGCCTAGGGAGGACCGCGATGTTTGGCCGCCTCTCCGAACGCACGATTCGTCTGGTTCGATGGGGGCTGGTAGGCGGCTGGCTGCTGCTGATCGTGTCGCTGGTGTTCGATCCCTTCACCGCGCGCCTGACCGACCCGAACGCCGCCTTCAGCCCCTTCCGCATCAACCGGGCCGCCTCCGCCGCGCTTGCCAGTGACCGCTATTCCTGCCCGGTGGCCGACCGGCGCGGCACGGTGGACTGGGTCGGGCTTGCCCCTGGCACCTGCGACCCGCGCTGCGCGCGCGTGCGCAGCCAGTGCCTGATCCAGCGTCCCTATCCGATGGGGGCGCGGCTGTTCTGGACGATGATCCTGCCGCTGGTCCCCCTGTTCCTGATGGTGTTCGGCCACGAGGCGTGGCGGCGCATCTGTCCGCTATCGGCGATGATGCAGATCCCGCGCTTGCTGGGGATTCAGCGCCGGGAGACCTCGACCGACCCGCGCACGGGCAACACGGAGTCGCGCGTGCGGCTGGTCAAGGCGGGCAGCTTCCTGGCCAGGTACTTCTGGTACCTGCAGTTCGCCTTCCTGTGGCTGGGCCTGTCCGCGCGGCTGCTGTTCATCAATTCGGACCGGCTGTCGCTGGCGATCTTCTTCTGCGCCGTCATCGTGGCGGCGATGACCGTCGGCTATCTGTTCGGCGGCAAGACCTGGTGCCACTACATCTGCCCGCTGTCACCGGTGCAGAAGTTCTACACCGAGCCGCGTGGCCTGTTCGAGAGCAAGGGCCACCTGGGCACCTCGACGGGCGGACCGGGCCTGACCCAGTCGACCTGCCGCCGGGTCGACGACCAGGGCAAGGATCAGTCGACCTGCGTCGCCTGCCGGTCGCCCTGCCCCGACGTCGATCTCGAGCGTCAATACTGGCGCGATCTGCCGACGGGCGGGCGCCGCTTCTTCTATTACGGCTACCTGGGCCTGGTGCTTGGCTTCTACTGCTACTACCGCCTGTACTCGGGGAACTGGGAGTACTACTTCACCGGCGCCTGGACGCACGACGACAGCCAGCTGGGAACGCTGCTGTCGCCGGGGTGGTATCTGGGCGGCTGGAAGATCTTCGTGCCGAAGGTGATCGCCGCGCCGGTCACCCTGGCGGCGTTCATCCTGACCGCCTACGGCCTGGGCCGGCTGCTGGAACGCGTCTATGGCGCCTGGTCCGAGAGCCGGGGACGCCCCCTGTCGCCCGCCGACCTGCGCCACCGCGTGTTCGCGGTGTTCACGTTCGCGGCGTTCAACGCGTTCTACGCGTTCGCGGGACGGCCCAACATCGCGCTGTTGCCGGCGCCGGTGCGGGGCTGCGTCGATGCGTTGCTGGTGGTGGTCTCCACGGCGTGGCTGGTGACCCGCTTCACGCGCACGCTGGACGAGTACGAACGGGAGAGCATCGAGGGCAGCCTGCGCCGCCAGCTGGTGCAGCTGCGGCTGGACGCGCCCCGCCTGTTTCATGGGCGGTCGTTGAACCACCTGCGCACGGACGAGGTCTACGCCCTGGGCCGCGTGCTGCCCGAGCTGACGGCCAGCCAGGGGCGCGCCGCGTACCGCGAGACGTTGCGCGACGCCATGACCGCGGGCCACACCCGTAGCGCCGCGGCCCGCGACGTGCTGAAGTCGGTGCGCCAGCAGCTGAAGGTCACCGAGGACGAGCACGCCGCCGTGATCTCCGAGCTGGGGCTGACGGACCAGGACGCCCTGGACCCCGGCGGCGCCAGCGTTCAGGAGCGCCGCCTGCGCGTCGACGCCTACCGCGCCGAGCTGGACTCGATCCTGTCGCCGTTCCTCGAGTCGGGCACGAACCTGGCCGAGGCGCTGCGGCAGCCCAAGGTGCAGGCGCGCGTGACCGCGTTGCAGGCGACCTACTCGATCGACCAGCTGGAGCACGAGGAGGTGTGCCAGTCGTTGCTGGGCAGCGAAGGCGCGCTGATCCGGCGCGCGCGCGAGGTGACGCGGCAGCTGTTGCGGCTGGATCGCATCCGGGCCGCCCTGGCGCACGTGCAGGGCGCTGACCAGCCGCTCTCCGCCCTGCTGATCCTGAGCCTGGAGCGGCGTCAGGAGCGGCTGGCCGGCCGCGTGGCGGCGCACCTGTCGGCGCTGGGAGACTCGGAGGAGTCGCTGTCGATCGGGCGCATGGTGGCGCAGTCACGCGCCGCCGCGGCGGCCGTGCTGAAGGGAGCCGCCCACCTGGAGCCGCCGCTGGTCGCGGTGATCGAGGCCATCCCCGCCGAGCGAGCGTCGGACGAGGAGCTTCCCCTGAAGCTGGCCCTGTCCGAGATCGCGGCCTCGTGGGAGCCGATGGCCCGGCACATCGCGGTGGCGCTGGCTCCCGAGCTGGAGCCGGCGCGCATCGAGCTTCCCGACGATGACCGCACCCTGATGAAGCGCATGAGCCAGCTCGGCGCCTCTCCCCTGTTCGATCACCTGCCGCTCGAGACGCTGGCCGATCTGGGCGCCGCGGCCGTGCCCCACGAGTACGCGCCCGGCGAGCTGATCTGCACCCGGGGCACCCCCAGCCAGGGCGTGCTGCTGGTGGTCGCCGGCTCGGCGCACATCCTGGTCAAGACAGCGGCGGGGACGACCAAAGGGCTGGTCGAGGCAGGACAGACGATAGGCGAGCTGGGGGCGATGACCGGCGCGACCTGGAACGACATGGCCGTGGCCACGCGCCACGGGACTTCGGTGCTGTGCATTCCCATCGAGAAGTTCCGGGGCCTGCTGGACCAGGACGCCCACGCCGCCACGGGGATGTTGAGGCTGATCTCCGAGCGCCTGCGGGAGACCCGGGCCAGCGGCACCCTTCCGACCGTACCGGTGGTGGACGAAGGGGCGTCGCCCAACTGAGGGCGCCCCGTCGACGGGGCAACGCCACGCGATGGACGCCGGGGTTCCGGACCGGTAACAAAAGTGACGATCGAGTAACGACAGCGCCCGATTTCGCGGGTCTACGGTAGCGATCGAAACTTGCATGGGTCCCGCGCATGCAGATCCCAAGGAGCGTCCGAATCGGCCTGCGCGTGCTGGGCGCCGTGGTGGCAACGGTCTGCCTGCTGGTGGGGTTGACGATCGTGGTGCTGAAGACGCACTGGGGTGGCGAGCGGCTGCGGCGCTTCGCGGTGACGCGCGTGAACGCCCAGATCCAGGGGCACCTGGACATCGCCCGGCTGTCGTTCGGGGGCGACCGGGTGGTGGTCCAGGACGTACAGCTTCGGGATCCCGACGGGCGGTTCGTCGGTTCGGTGGCGCGCGCCGAGGTGGACCTGGCGGTGATGCGCGTGCTGCACAAGGAGCTGCGGGTCACGGCGATCGACGTCACCACACCGGCCCTGGACATCGTCAGCGGCCCGCAGGGTTCGAACCTGGCCCGCGCCCTCAGCCCGCGCAAGAAGACGCCCGCGCAGCCGCCGCAGCCCAAGACGACGAAGGAGGGCTGGGTGGTTCGCCTGGATCGGTTCGATCTGGTGGGCGGCGCGATCTCGGTGGTGACCGGGGGCGATACCCCGGCGACGAAGGTTCAACTGGCGGAGCTGGGCGTGCACGCCACTGCCCGCTATGCGACCGGCAACGGCAACCTTGACCTGAGCCTGGGCGTGAACGCGCGCAGCGCGCAGGCGCCTGCCGGGCCCCTGCACCTGACGGCGGAGACGCACGTGCGCGGGCAGGACGTCCGGCTTTCGGCCGACGGGGCGATGCTGGGCGGCACGCTGGTGGCGCGCGCCGACGTGAACGGCCAGCACCTGGCCGCGGCGCGCGCTCACGTGGCCATCGACATTCCGGCGACCAGCCTGGCGGGTCACTCGTGGGGCCCCCTGCTGGTTCATGCGGATGCAGCGCCGGGGACCGTCCCCCGGCTGGCGCTGGCGCTGGACATGCCGGGCGTCAAGGTGCGCGGCGACGGCGGTCCCGACACCCGCAACGGCCCCACGGCCCAGCACGACAGCCAGGACCAGACCGGTAAACCAGACGCGAAGACGGCGGGTCCGGGCGCCAGCGCGGCGCCGTTCGCGTTCAAGGTGCGCGTCGACGCGACCGATCTGGCCCTGACGGCGAAGGCCGTGCACGCGCTGACGTCGGCCGCGGTCGCGCCGCTGGACGGCCGCGCGACCATCGACGTGACGCTGGGCGGGCCGATGGCCAACGCGCCGGCATCCTGGAGCGGCGCCCTGACCGTCGATGTCCCCCACCTGACCACGGGCGACACGGTCATCGGCGCGCTGGCGCTGAAGGTGCGCACCGACCGCCTGGCGCGCGATCCGAAGGACGCGCTGCTCGCGCTGACGGTGGCCTCGGTCCACGCGGGGAAGACGCTCGTGCGTGGTGTCGATGTCTCGGGCGCCTGGCGCGACAAGGACGTCACCCTGGCGGCAAAGGTCAGCGCGCCCGAGGTCGCCCAGTTGACCGCGGCGGCGCGGGTGGACGACTACTGGCAGGGCCTGACGCTGACGCGCCTGGACCTGACGTTCCCGGGCGGCGACTGGGCCCTCGACACCGCGGCGCTGGTCGGCTTCGGCGGCGACACGCTGTCTCTCGACAATTTCAGCCTCAGCTCGCAAGGACAGACCCTGTCCATCGATGGGCGTAAGGAGGGGCGGGCCATCGCCGCGCACGTCGCGCTGGAGCACCTGCACCTGGACGCGCTTCCGGCCCTGCTGGTCGACCCGGCGCTGCATCTGGCGGGGGAGCTGGACGTGAACGTGAAGGCGTCCGGAACGACGGAGGACCCCCGCGTCGTGGCCGGGCTGCATCTGCAGCGCGGGCGGGTGAAGGGCTTCTCGAAGATCGAGGTGAAGGCCGACGCGACGCTGGCCGACAACCGTGTCGACGGAACGCTGGACGTGGACGCACCGTTCGCCGCGCTGGCGGCTCGCTACGGCGTGCCCACGAACGTGGCGGATGATCCGGACGCTCCCCTCGACCTGCGACTGGACCTGAAGCGGTTCGACCTGGGTCACGCGCTGCGCGCCGCGGGCTCCCCGGCGCGCGCCGACGGTCGGCTGACCGCCGAGGTGCGCGCCAGCGGTTCGCCGGCCAATCCGCGGGTGGAGGCGACGCTGACGGGCAAGGAGCTCCAGGTCAGCCCCGCCGCCGGCTCGACGAAGACCAGCGACGCCATCGACCTGGGGCACATGAAGCTGCGGCTCACGTACGCGGCCAAGGAGGCGAGAGCCGATCTCGACTTCGCGGCCAGTCACGGCGGAACGCTGCGGGTCGACGCGTCCGCCCGCATCGACCTCTCCTACCCGCGGGTGACCGAAGGGATCGTGGTCGCCAAGCTGCCGGTGCACGGCAAGGTGGCCGCGAAGGACCTGGATGTCGCCTGGCTGGCGCAGCTGAGTGATCGCGTGCAGACGCTGGCGGGCCGGGTCGACGCCGACGCCAAGCTGGCCGGGACCGTGGCAGACCCCCAGTTCGTGGGCGATGTGCGCTGGAAGAACGGCAAGGTGATCGCGACCGGTCCCGCCGGCGCGCCTGCCGCGGGGGAGCGAGCGAACGCACCGGCGGCCGCGCCCCGGCAGCGGCGGGCGGCACGGTAAAGAGGGACGCGCGGCTCCGTCGATGCCCCGCCGGACGGCGGCGCCTCGCGAAGAGCGCTCACGCTGCGGCGGGACGCGCCTCCGTCGATACCCCGCCGGACGGCGGCTGGCCTCGCGGAGGGCGCTCACGCTGCGGCGGAACGCCCCCGGGATCGTCCGCCGGCCGCCGGTTGCTCAGTGGGCGGTGTGCGTGTGGAAGATGGCGTCCAGGTCGAGTCCCAGCTTGTCGACCGTCTCGTAGCTGGGCAGCCCGGTGGTAGGTAGCCCTTCGTGCCTCTGGAAGGTACGCAACGCCGCGCGGGTGTCGGGATCCAGCTGTCCCGAGCACTGGTCGGCCCCCAGCAAGCCCTTGTCGCGCAGGCGCTCCTGGATCTTCTTCTCCGCCCCTTCACGCATCAACCCCTGAGGCGTGCTGGCCACCGGAATTCCCGTCTCGGCCGCTCGCTCGTGATCGGGTTTGGTCGCCGGCACCGCCGCGGGTGGTGGCGCGTGATGGGCGTGCACGCACCCGGCCGTCATCCCGAAGCAGGCGAGCGCGAGCGCGGGCCAAAAGGACTGCATGCAGCGGCGACCTGGGCGGCGATTCGTCATGGCGTGTTGGGGGCGACGACGGGCGCCGGCTTTCCGGCGGGCGTGGTGGGCGGCGGAGGGGGCTCCTTGGCCGCGGCGGGATCGGGCGCCGGGGTGGGCTGGGCTTGCGGCGGCGCCGAGCCGGTCAACGCGTCCACGCCCTGCTTCACCACCCCCTGCTGCTGGTCGGCGGTCTTGGGCGGCAGGAAGGCGTATCCCGAGGTCAATCCCTCGACGAACGCGTTTCGCATCACCCCGAAGATGGCGGGCCACAGCTGCAGGTCGGGATCGGTCAGCGAGCCCTTGATGGGCAGCACCGTGGCCACGGCGTTTCGTTCCTGGACGCGATCCGAGAAGATGCGCAGGGCGACATCCGATGCCCAGGCCTTGAGCACCGTCCACGGGTTCTTGCTGCCGGGGCGCACCTCGACGTTCTTCAGGACCGGTTTCACGCCGCCCGTGAGCGCGCCGTTGCGGCAATCGAACTCGACGAAGATGTCGACCGTGCCGTGCGGGACCTGCAGCTTCGTGGCCGGCTCGATGAACTTGTACAGCTCGGACGTCTGCAACCCCACCACCGAGGCGCGCCCCGAGAAGGTCAGACCCTTCTCGAACGGATCGGCGGTGATGAAGATCGAGACGGTCCCACTATCGGCCAGCGTGCCGGTCGCCGTCAGCAACACCGGACGGCCTTCGGCCAGGTGCAGGCGCGTGGTCAGGTTCTCGACCGACAGCTGCAGGTCGTGCAGCCACAGCTCGGGTCGTTCCGGGCGGCTGACGTCGATGAAGGCGACCTGTCCGTCGACGATGTCGATGTGATCGACGTCGAGCGGGGTCACCTTGCGTAGCTGCGCGTCCAGATCGATGACGTTGGACGCGCCAGCGGTCGCCTTTTCCTTTGCCTTGTCCTTGGCCTGCTGCGCCTTCTCCTTGGCATCCTGCACTTCTTCTGCGGAGGGCGCGGCGTGAAACAGGCGAATGTTCGGCTGCCGCAGCTCCACCGCCGCGGAGATCTCGCGGCCGTGCTTGCTGGTCTTCACGGCGACCTCTTTCCACTGCGCCTCCATCAGGCGACCGCGCTCTTCGGGCTGCGCGCCGGGCGCCGGATCCTTGGCGGCAGCCGGACTGGCTGCCGTGGCGGGCGGCGCAGCAGTGCCGCCGCCGTGACCGCAGCCAGCGACGGACATCATCGCCCCGGTGGCGGTCACGGCCAGAACGGCCCTGACGTTGGGCAGCGCCCACCAGGCCCCGAGAACCGCGCTACGGCGGTGAAGGTCGTTCACGGAAGGGACGGGGCCTAACGCCGCGTTTCGGGGTCGTGTTCCTTGGCCCGCGAGCGACCGATCTCCTCCGCCCGCTCCAGCTCACGGCGCTGGCCCTCGTCGTCCAGCGCGCGCTCCGCCTCCTTTGCGGCGGGGCCGACCTTACCGTCGGCCACGTAGCGCTCAGTCGCCTCGCGATAGTGACGATCCGCCTCGCGGTCACCCTCGCCGCCCAGCCCTTGCTGCTTCTGGTCCGTCTTCTTCGAAGTGTTGGACGTATTCGACATGTCGGCCTCGCTTCCGGATCGTAGGATCCGCTCCCCAACTTAGGGGCGATCCGGGAGGGGGCAATCCCCCGCGCCCTCGCAGGAGGCCGGCCGGCGGGCGCCGTTCATTCGAAATGCGCGCGCAAGAGGACGTACTCGCCGGTGTTCCCGATCAGCAGGTCGCCCCCGTCGGTGACGGCCAGCCCGTGCGGACCGCTGAGGCTGCCGGGCAGGGCGCCCAGCGAGACCCCCTGCGACCCTGGCACGCCCACCACGGTTCGCACCTGTCCCGTCGCCAGGTCGTAGCGCAGCACCGTGTCCGTGTCGGTGGTGTAGACGTGCCCCTGCTGGTCGGCGGCGACGGTGAAGCTGCCGGGGCCGATGATCGTCGCCGTCTGGCGCGTCGGATCGAACCGGTACAGGTTTCGTCCGTCCACGCCGTACAGAAGGCCATCCGATCCGACGGCCAGGCCCGCCATGCCGTAATAGTACGAGAGGTTCGTCCCCTGCACTTGACCATAGAAGTCGTGCAGGCGGGCCTCCCCCGTGGCGAGGTCGAGCTGTTGCAGGGCGAAGACCCCTTCGGAAGCCACGAACAACGAACCATCGAGCAGCGCCATGCCGGCCCTGACCCAGTTGTGGTTGGCCGGGTTGGTGGGCATTCCGCCGGGATAGTTCAGGCAAGGCCCGGACGGAGGTGACGGCAGCAGCACCACGGCGCCGCTGACGGGCGAGAGCTGGCGCAAGGAGCAATCGGACAGGTCGGACAGATACAGCGTCCCGTCGGGCGCCGGCATCACCGCCGCGGCGTTGATGGCGCTGGGTTCCGTCAGCGACGAGACGACGTTGGTGGTCAGATCGACGACGGCGAGGCCATCCGTCAGCGCCCCCGGTAGATACGCCTTGGTCCCGCGGGCGGCCAGTGATCGCGGGCCGTGCGCGAAGATCGTCGATTCGCCGGGCCCAAGGTTCTCGGGTCCCGCGGGACGGTCCAGCCCCACCCACGGCGCCGGCGCACTGGAATGGCGATCCCAGGACGCGATGCTATCGCCCTGCGGGATCAACAGGCTCCCCTGCGGGCCCAGCGTCATCGGTCCGTCGACGGTAAACGCCGGTGCCACCCCCGCGCCGATGGGCATCGCCATCCCCCCGTCCAGCGCCGCAAATTCCCCACCTGGGTCGATGGCCATGACCACGCGGTCAGCGGGAACGGCGGCCACGACAGTCGCCGCGGCCGTCGCGACGTCGATGGACAGGATCTGGTTGACGGGGGGGTCGATGCCGTTCACGAACACCAGCATCGTGGACGGCCCCGTCATCACCGTTGCGCCCGGGTAAGCAGAGGGCGGATAGCCGGTGATCGCCGGCGACGTGATCGCACCGCTGGTCGTGTCCACCTGCAGCAGCTCCCCGTCAGCGGTGACCCAGAACATTCCCTGCCCGTCGGGCCATGACGTCACCTCGCTGAGCAGGGCCTCCGGTCTGCTCGGGTGCAGCGAGATGGTCGCCAGGCCATGACCGTCGACCGGCGACACCTGGATCAACTGCCAGTCGTTCAGGTCGACGAGGTAAAGCGCGCCCCGCTGGAAGAAGATGTCTTCGGGGAAGGACAGCGGCAGCGCCCCCAGCGTGGTGACCCGGTGGGTGCCGACATCCACCGCGCGGAGCCGGCCGTCGTCATTGATCAACAGGCGGTCGCTCTGGTCGAACGCCTTGTACCAGGCGGTGTCGAGGCGGGCGTAGGGACCGACGCCATCGAGGTTGCCGGGGCCGCCCAGCCTGCCGGCCACCAGAGCGAGGGTGCCCGCGACAGGCGTGGCTGCGCCACCAGCGCCGCCGGTGCCCACGCCACCGCTGCCCCCGCTCGGGCCTCCGCCGATTCCTGCGGTGCCGGGCTGGACCAGGCCGGGGTTGATCACGCGAACGCCCCCTCCAGCGCCGCCCAGCCCGGTGGGCGGCGTGCCGCCTCCCCGTCCGCCGACCCCGCCCGCGCCGCCGCGTCCCGCGACGTCCCCACCGCCGGCGGCGCCTCCTGACTGCCCCGCCCCACCGCCCGGCCCGCCGTCCGGGGCTCCGCCCGGCCCCCCGCCGGTCGCCCCGCCGTGGCCTCCCGCTCCGCCCGTTCCGGCGGGGACATCACCGCCGTCGCTGCAGCCCGCCGCCGTCACCCACGCGCCCGCGACCAGCGCCCAGACCAGACCATGCCGTGCGATCATGGCGCTGGCCCTCGCAATCGCGATGCCAGCGCGGCTGCCGGCATCATCACGCCGTCAGTCCGTCTTACGCTGGCGATTCGCTCGCCGGCCCCCGCTGCAATGCTGACACGACTGTCCGGGTCGGGGCGCGTTCACGGGTAGGCGAGCAGCGCGGCCTTCACGACCGCGCCCGACGGAGACGGCGTGCCATTCCAGTCGTCGATGATCGCGGGGAACTTGCAGCCACCCGGGTACCAGGCCCAGGCGGTCCAGCTGGCCCCGTACGAATCGGCGTACTTGATCAGCTCGTCGCCGTAGGCGGTGGCGCAGCTTCCGGTGGCGTTGCCGAACTCCGTGACCACCACCGGATCCGTCCGGGTCAGGTACCCCCAGTTGCGATCCCAGGTGCCGGGGGTGCGACCACCCACGTCGTAGGGATGCGTCGCGTACGCGATGTTGTACCCGGCGACGCGATTGTTCGCGACGCCCGACAGGTCGAAGGCCCAGTTCACCCCGCCGATCAGGACCAGGTTCTGGGCGCCCGTCGCGCGGACGGCGTCGTAGAGCTGCTGCATGCCGGCGGCTTGATACCCGTCGACGGGGCCACCGTCCCGCCAGGTGGTCCAGGGGATGTCGTGCGGCTCGTTGTACAGCTCGAACATCACGCGCCCGTCGTTCTGGTAGCGGGCCGCCACCTCGCTCCAGAAGGTCAGCGAGTTCAGGTCCGCCATCTTCTTCTGGCAACCGGTCTCGGGGGCGCAGCTACCCAGCACGCCGGCGTCGGACCAGTGCAAATCGAGGATCACGTCCATCCCCGCCGCCTCGGCCCAGGTCACGGTCGAGTCGACCAGCGCCGCGTAACCGGCGTCGTGCAGCGGCGACGCCGACAGCCAGAAGTCCTGGTTCAGCGCGATGCGGACCACGTTCGCCTTCCAGGTCGCCATCAGCGCGAAGTCGGCCTGGGACAGCCCGTCGCCGTTCGGTTGCCACTCGAGCGAGGGGCGATCCACGCCGTGCAACAGGTGCGGCAGTCCGGCGGCGGTGCAGATGGTGTTCCCGTTGACGTAGTAGCCGCCGGGCGCGAGCGGTTCCTCCCCGGTGGCGGCGCATCCCGTGGACGGATAGGGGCCGGGCGTTCCACCACCGGGGAGGGCGTTCGGATCCGCCGGCGCCGCGGCACATCCGGCGGCTGCGACGCAGGCGAGAACGAGAAACGGAAGCGCGTGACGGAGCTGGCGGGCAAGCATCATGAGTGGCTCTCGATTGAGAGTCGGGGCGCCCGCGATCCGGATCGCTTTCTTCGGGCCTCGCCTGGCCGACGTCACGACCGGCGCGGGCCACCCCACCCCAACAGAGTCGCCACGGCGGGCCGAGGGCCCGCTTTCTCCCCGCT